>VTLG01016293.1_pt1 | contig 40379 bp, 37 predicted proteins | sample 4694571 | NCBI WGS metagenome assembly VTLG01 (sample SAMN12604809, study PRJNA352737) | marine metagenome | biome: ENVO:00000447; feature: ENVO:00000209|ENVO:00000569|ENVO:01000036; material: ENVO:00002151; isolation source: viral sequences binned using virsorter ... | reverse complement strand
GAAGAAGAGGGCGTGAATAAGTGAAAGAGAAGTGGGTGCAGCTACCTGATGAGTTCAGGGATGACTTTAGATATTTTTTAGTTGTCGTATGGAAGCACCTTCAACTTCCTAACCCGACTCCAGTTCAGTTAGATATAGCTGAATACATGCAGGATGGGCCTAAGAGGAGGATTATTGAAGCTTTTCGTGGGGTAGGAAAGAGTTGGATGGCAGCAGCTTATGTGTTGTGGCTGCTAAGGAATAATCCACAGAAGAAAATCATGGTTGTATCTGCAAGCAAGATGCGAGCAGATGACTTTGCACAGTTTTGTTTAAGGCTGATTAGAGAGATGGATATATTGAAGTGTTTAGAACCAGATAGGGATGAGCAAAGAAGTGCGAGTAATAGATTTGATGTAAGACCAGCGACACCAGATCAATCCCCATCTGTAAAATCTGTCGGTATCTTTGGACAGCTTACTGGTAGTAGAGCAGATTTAATACTAAGTGATGACGCTGAAGTTCCTAATACAGCGTGGACTGTAGGAATGAGAGAGAAATTATTGTTATCTGTCGGAGAATTTAATGCGATCTTGAAACCAGGTGGAGAAATTATGTTCTTGGGTACGCCTCAGACGGAAGAAAGTATCTATAACAAGTTACAAACAAAAGGATATGAATGTCGTATCTGGCCTTCAAGGTATCCAGTAAAGCCTGAGAAGTACGGAAGTTCATTAGCTCCAATGATATTAGAGAAGTGTCGTGAGTTAAAAAATAATCCAACAGATCCTGATCGCTTTAGCGAAATAGATTTGATGGAAAGAGAATCTAGTTATGGTAAGTCGCAATTCACACTTCAGTTTCAACTAGATACAACGCTTAGTGATTTAGATCGTTTCCCTTTAAGACTGTCGGATTTAGTTGTTATGGAATTAAATCAAGACGCACCAGAAAAAATTGTTTGGTCGTCTGGTGCTGAATATCGGATTAGTGATTTACCTGCTGTTGGTTTTAGTGGTGACTATTATCACAGACCAGCGTTTATACATGGGCAGTGGATTGAGTTCCAAGGATGCGTGATGATGATTGACCCTTCAGGTAAGGGATTAGACAGGACTGCATATTCTATTGTCGCTCATCTCAACGGTAATTTATTTGTCTTAGAGGTTGGATCTTTTAGAGAAGGATATACAGAACCTGTTTTAAGAGGATTAGCAGAAGCAGCTAAACGTAGAAAAGTAAAACTGATTTTATTAGAAGATCAATTTGGTCAAGGAATGATGGAAAGTTTATTGCAGCCATACCTTAGAAAAATTTATCCTTGCACGATTGAACCGACAAGAAGCAACGTCCAAAAGGAAAGAAGAATTATTAACGCTCTTGAGCCAGTAATGAATCAACATCGGTTGATATTTAATCGCTCGGTAATAGAAGATGATTCCAAACCTGAAGATGAAGATAGTGTCGAAACTGCTTTAGCACACCAGTTATTCCACCAGATGACGCATCTAACTGTAGATCGTCAGTCGCTTCAACATGATGACAAATTAGATTCATTAGCTGGTGCAGTGCAGTATTGGAACGAATCTCTTGCTATAGATGAAGATAGAGCTATGAAGGAACGTGAAGGAGAACTCTGGGAATTGGAAATGGCAGCGTATAAAGGTGATATTGAGGGCCTTCTCGATGCACAAGTACTTGGAGTGCCTCTCGAAAAAATTCAAAGACAAACCGCAAAAAGTGGATGGATCAAGACCCATGGGAACCACTGAATTCAGACCTAGAGGATGGGTGGTGCGTATCCCTTCTGCTTTTGTTGGGTATGATTCTGTTACTGATTCTGGATTTCAAACGGTTGTCATAGCTCAAACACCTGACGATGCCTTAGATGTCGCTTCTAATTCTCATGTATGGGAACATTTAGAGTTTCCTGTTAGTGACTTCCAAGTGTTTCCGCAAAATCCTCTTTAAACTCTCCACTTGCGATTACGCTCTGGTGGATGATGACTAGCTACAGTTTTTTCTAGCTCATTGATACGGTTAAATAGTTCTCTGGTGTCTCGATCTCGGCGGTTGCTTACATTGCTAAGAGACATGATGACAATGCTGGCTGTTGCACCAATGATTGCTGCTGGAATCTCTGCCACTGTTCAAAATAACAAATTGTGTCTAGTGTAGGGCGGCCTACCACTGATTTCCATGGAAGAAAAACAAACACCTGAAAAACCAAAAGAGGAAAAAAGAAAAGGTGTATTTGGAAAACTGCAAGAAATTACACCAGATAAGGAAGAACAAGTTGCATTAATTGGTGTCGCTGTTCGGCTTGGTATTGTTGTCTGGAGTGGTTTTATTCTTACGTTAGCATACGTTGATTTGCCAGGTTTTCAAAAACAGAATTTTGATCCAACCTTTATAGCTAGTGTATTCACTGGTGCGCTGTCTACATTTGGTTTAGCGACTACAAAGGATAAGAAGAATAACGGTTTAAGCAAGGAAGACGTTCAAAAAATGCTTGCTACGTCTTCTACAGCACAGACTATTAGGGTTGAAACTCCTATAAAGATTACAGGTGCAGAGGTTGTCAAGACCGATCCAATCACCCAACGTCCCATTGACCCTGTTACAGGTAAATTGAAATGAAGAAGTTATTAATTTTGCTTTTGTTGGCTACACCCTGCCAAGCCAACATCACATCAAAGCTTTCTAGCTCTACTTCTTTAACAGTAGGAGCCAGTAGCACTCAGGCAACCAGAGTTCCGTCTACTTATGCAGTGTCAGGAAGCAATATAAAGGTCAGTACTGGTGAACACATTGGTAAACTAACAGCAGGATCTGCAACAGCCGCAGCTACGCTTGATGTTGGAACGTATGAGATGAATACAGTGGGATCAGCGTTTTCGCTAACAGAAAGTTGGCAGCAAGGTGATGCTATACCAGCAATAGGCTCTGGTGTTGATGTAAGTACTGGTGTAGTTGCTGACATGCCTGCTTTTGGTAGTACTACTACAATTTCAGGTGGTGTAGCTGGTACACTTGCAGGTACTGTAGTTAGTTCTGGCGTGGTTACGGTAGTAGCAGGTGGTGCAAATACTACGGCTGTAGGCCAAGTAACCAGCGAACTTACTGTACGGTGAAATTACTCTTGTGCGTACCCTTTTATCTCTCGTATTTCTGTTTAGCCCTGCTGTTCAGGCTGTACCAGTGGTTCCTCAGTTTACACAAGGATCTGTTACATCACACCAAGAGACGACTACAAAAATTACAGAAACAATCAACTCGATTGACATAAATACAGGCTGGCAATACTCAGTTACTGGGACAAACATGAAACATTCTGGTTCATCTGTGTCACCAACAACTGTTACAGCCCCTTCTCAGACCACTGACGGCATTACTTACACATGGGTTGGCTTAGATCACTCCAACAAACCAAACTGGCAGCTACAAACAGATGGAGCAGCCTTTCAGTTTACCGAAACATACTCGGCTCCTGGGGTCAGCCAGCAAACAATTATCCAAAGAACAACCGATCAAACAAGTATCACCGATACAACAAGTATTTTTCAACAATAGCTTATGGATTATTCACGCTTAACTACGCTTTGCCTGCTTACTCTGGTGATGTCGGTGGCGTTAGTGCTACCGCCGCTCCTAACGCTTCGTCTAGTGGCTCCGTCATTAATCAGGGAGTACAAGTCTTACAAGGGCCATTCCATACCAACACATACGGTAACGGAATACAATGCCAAGGAACCACGTTAAGCGTTACACCGTTTATAACAGGTGCATTATCGCTTAAAAGGCCATACGAAGATTTCTATAAAGACCCTGTTTACGATACAAGTGATGCTAATGATGATGGAATTATTGATAATCCAGGCAATGTTTTATATTTTAAAGACATAAGAACAGGACAGAAGGATTCACATTCCATAACAGGCGGCATTTCTGCAACCATATCAGTACCACTAGATAAAAGATTTACTGAGAGGTGCTTATCCTCGGCTACAACGCAAGAAAAGATTCAATTACAGATCTTGGCTAACAAAAGGCTTGACTTTGAAATAGCGAGGCTTCGAGAGTGCAGTAAGTTTAAAGCTCAGAATATAAACTTCCACCCTCAAAGCCCTGCATATTCTATTTGTTCTGACATTCTTTTAGCGATTCCAAAAGAAAAGCCAATAGATCACGTTCATTCTATTTCCTCAGACTCCTCTGCTCCTTTCTCCTTTGAGATAAAGAAAGGATCTTCGGTTTCTTCCCCCGAATAGCAAGAAGTTTCTTTGTAATCTTCTTTGAGATCTTTTTAATTTGACCTTTCATCTGCTTCTGGAGCAGCTTTGCTATCGGTTGACCTAATACAGTTACACCAACAACTGAAGTGATAGCTATCGCACTTGTATTAAGTAGCGTCGTTGGTGGAGGAGTGTAAGTGTTAACAACTTCCAGTACACCTCTTTCCTCGTATAGGACTTTGCATTGATTTCCATCTCGTTCATACCCCCGAATTATTTTTGTTCCGTACTTTCCTATTGCCCCTACAGGCAAATCATCAGGTCTAGGGCAAGGCAGGATTTTAGGAACTAAAGGATTTGTTGGTGGTGGGTTATTGTTGTCTGTCGTTGAAGTGGATTGTTTTTGCTTTTCTTCTTGTTTAGCAGAATTAATTTTTGGTGTGGTGGCTTCGGGAGTTGGCTCTATATCCTCTGGCCTGTAATCGACAGGATTATATGAGGGCATCCCTGCGTCACAGTACACCTGAACGCCCCTATCGTCATCTGTTTTTAATTTTTTATTGCTACCTGAATCTGGATGTGCTTCTACACAACCAGGGATTTCAAATATTAAATTAGGCTGTTCTAATGTAAGAGTTATGGGTTGAACATTGGGAATGTTCGTAGAAACTTTGTTGATAGAATTATCAGGAATAGAAATACTATCGACTTGTATATCTGGTATTTCATCCACTTAACAATCTACGAAATCGCCACCAATGTCTTTACCTAATTGCCCTGCTTTTTTAACAGCAACTGCACTAGCAATCCAGCCTATGATTGGGATGTTAGACAACGTACTAGCAGCAGGAGTGGCAGTTACTAACGAAGTTCCAACTATCTCTCCCTGTGATTCCGCACTACCTTTATTTTTAATGCACTGAAGATAGTTAGCTGCTAGTGCTGCGTTTTCTCCAGGTTGATGTGCAACATATTCTTTTCTTGTGTAATCAGTTTTACCATTCCATTTAGATTTTTCTGAACTAAATAAAACAGTTTTAGGTGAGTGCATGTTGTGACTCATTACTACCTCCAATCCTTTCTCGTCCTTTCTGTATCGCATCTGGCTACTACTGTTTTCTGTCGTAGCTAACGATGCAAGATTCGGCAATGAGTCTCCTGACTTGCTTAGCAAGATAAGAGAAAAGAAATTACTACCGATTAATCCAAGGCCAAGAAGAAGAGGAAGATAGTTACCTTCCTTCATCTGTGTCATAACTTAGGCAATCCTGTTGTGGTGGGCATTGAAGGCATTGATTCTTTAACCAATTCAGGGATTTGACCCTTTACCTTATTCAGAATTGTATTCACAATCTTATCTTTATTCAAGTAACCAACTACACCTGTACCAATAATTAGTACGTTAAGGGCTAAAGAAGTGATTGCGATTGCTTTCATGTTAGTCAGGAGGTCTGCTGGTTAATGGATTTTGTTGAATAATTATGTCTTCTTTAATCTTATTTTCAATCCTTTCAACTTCTGTTGTGCCTAATTTTGCTTTAACAGCATCAACCAAAGTTGATTGTTTGTTAAACGTGGCGTAGTCAACCAGTGTGTCTGGTTTCTCTAAAAACAAATCTTCCTCATATATGGCTTGATATTTTTCTGCATTACCATCTTTATCGGTAGTCCCTGTTGGTTCTTCTGCTATTACTTGATAGTTAACAGATTCAATATATTTTTCAATTCTATCCGAATGAAATTCTTGAAGAATTAACCAAGTGATTGTGACAGCCATAGTTTTTTAAATAGAAATAAATGAGTTACCAGTAAATGACAACGATGCCATCACCGCCATTGCCTGCTCTATATCTTCTTGATGAAGGATAGAAACAAGTGCAACCTCCTCCACCTCCAACCCCGCCATCTCCTCCATTCAAATGAAACCGACTGTTGTTAATACTTGAAAATGCTGCACCACCTCCTCCACCAAAACCACCATTACCTGCACAAGCACTCCATTCAAAAGTATTGGTATTCCAATTAATAGTACTGCTTTGGCCTGATGCACTAGCAGCCATTGCGTTCATTGGCCCTCCACCTGATCCGTTACCTCCGTGACCAGAAGTCATAGGATAAGTTCTGTAGCTATTGTTGTTAGCTGGGCCACCTGAAAATCCACCACCTCCACCACCATCCATTTCCCAAGGGAACCACCAATCTAAAGATTCACCATGTTCTGCTCTTACTTGTGGCCCTGCTGCTTGAGATGAAGGTTGAAAATCTCTTTGCTGAGTGCTGTATGTATGATTGCTTTGGTATCCCCAGTAGCCGTATGTAATACAGTCACCAGCAGAAATACAACCACGACCTCCTTTTGCTCCTCTCATTCCAGGGCCACCTTTTGGGCCTTCTGTCATATATGTTGATTTCCCATCGTAATAACTATTGAAATATTGCATATCTCCATAGCCTCCCATACCGCAAGAACCCATTACACATATTGGGTAAGTTCCTCTTTGTGGTATATAAACTCTTTTTTCAGTGCCATGCCAACCCATACCACCAGTAACAATAGGCTTGTATGGATGAGTAGTATCTTGTGATTTAAATCCTTTAGGTGTACCAAAAGGAGATCCAGAAGCACCGCCACCAAATCCTTGAGGTGAGTTGGTGCTACTTGCTCCATTAATTCCTCCATGCCCTCCTGTTGCGGTAAAGCCTTCTGTTACTCCACTTGTGCTTGCCGTACCACCATCACTTGTTGAACTATCACTAACAGACATATTTGTTTGGCCTTTTTCTCCTCCATTCCCTGTCAGATAACTTCCAAAACTGGAAGCACTTCCGTTTGATGAACTTGTAGAAGGAGAATTACCATCGCCATTTCCACCTTGTCCAACGGTGCAGCTAATAGTAGCACCAGGAGTTAGGCCGCTAATAACACCATGAGCATATCCACCACCAGCACCACCAGAATGTGCACCGTCATTACCATTACGTCCTCCTCCACCGCCACCAATAACAAAAGCAAATACTTGTGTTACTCCTGCTGGAACCGTAAAATTTTGAGAACCAGGAAATTTAAAGATTCGCCTTTCATTACGAAATCTTCCTGCTCCTAATTGTCCAGATAATAAAGCCACATTAAACCTTTACTAATACAGCTATCCTATCTTTTAGCAACCAACTTGCCAACCAAGGCTGCTGTTAGCGTAAGTAAAGGTTGCACACTTATCTGCAAGATCGTGATAAAAATTTTCTGCTGCTGATTCAATGTTGCTACTATTTCTTGCGATTGTTGCGTAATTCGTTCCAATAATTCTAACTTTTACACTATCACCAGCACTAGGACTAGAAGGAAGGGTAACCGTTAATCCAGAAGCGTTAACAAAAACATAATCAGATGCTACTGCTGTTCTGTTGGCTGTAATAACAACAGGAGTTGCACCACCAGTAGAAGGAAGGTTGGTTAGATTTGAACCATCACCGTGAAGAGTGTCAGCATAAACATTCGCAAATCTAGTAGTATTTGTACCAATGTCGTAAGTACTGTCAGCCCCTGCTAGAACATGACTTCTAGTCGTAATAACTGCGTTAGGCGTACCTAGATAAAGCTTGTTGTCAGAATGATCTCTCCATATATAATTTGTTGTGCTATCTGTATCATCTTTAACAATAAAATCAGCACCATCAACTCTAAAGGTAGTACCCGCCATATTGTGTCCATCTTTTCTTGCAAAAAGAGCACCTTGAACACCATCTAACGTATCTGCGTTTGTTGCTTGTGCAATAGTGTCGTTTGTCTTAACAAGACTTACACCGCCAACAGTAGGTGTAGCTTCAAACTTAACAGTATTGGAGCTATAAGAATAACAAAAAACTTCAGTTCTTGTTCCAGCATTTATTCTGTAAAAAGTTACATGGTCAGCAGTTTCACCACTTACAAAACTTGGTGATCCATCTCCGTTATAAGATATACCTCCACCATGATTAGCATCATCTTGAACTACTTCAAGAACTCCTGTGCCTTGCCCATCACCTCCTGCTCTAACTATCGCATTACCACCGTTATCACATTTAACATTTAAAAGTGTGCTTGTACCATTATCAACAGTTAAATTTGCTGACATTGTGTCATCAGCATCAGATCTTAAGAAGCTTGTAGCATGTAAACCATCTACCTGATCAGCATTAATATTCAGTGCGTCAATATCTGACTTGGTTTGATCAGCAGTTGCACTAGCTTCAATACCATTTAATTTACTGTGGTCAGCATCTGTAAATACATTACTATCACTAGCACTCTCAACAAGTGTTCTTATTTCTGCTGCTGTTTGATCTGCGGTAGCAGCAGTTTCGATTCCATTTAATTTCGTATGATCTGCGTCAGTGAAGACGTTTGAATCACCAGCATTTTCTACAAGTGTTCTAATCTCTGCTGCTGTCTGGTTAGCAGTTGCACCAGCTTCTATGCCATCTAATTTTGCACCATCAACAGATAGATCTCTTCCATCAAAAGTTTGACTAGAGATAAATGTTTGTGCTCCTGTAAAAGTGTTAGCACCTAATCCAGCCAAGTTTCCTGTCGCTGTTACTCCACCTTGCCAAGACGATCCATTGTAAACTCTTAACTCATTTGAAGTCGTATTAAAGCAAAGATCTCCTTCATCGTTATTACTTGTCGGATCACTACTTGCAACACGGTATCTATCAGCAAAATCATTAACTCCACTTATATTTGTTGCTACTGTATTTACATTTGCTATTGCTCCTCCAACAGTATTTACATTGCTAATTGCTCCTGCAACAGTATTAATATTACTTGAGTTAGAGTTAACAGAATTAATATTGGAACTGTTGTTTGCAACTGAGGTTACGTTAGAACTAATACCTGCAACAGTGGTTACATTTCCACTTATTCCAGCAACAGTATTGATGTTTGAGTTGTTACCAGCAACTGTATTAATGTTTGTATTGTTATTAGCAACTGTGTTTATGTTGGTAATATTTCCAGCAACTGTAGTGACTTCTGTTGCTTTAGGAGTTAAGCGATGAAATGTATAGGTATGAAGTGTTGATGTTGTTTCGACAATTCCACCAAAGCCAGCAGCTAATACTGTTGATCCACATCCTGTAATCGTTACTGTATTTCCACTGCCTGCTCCGTTTGCAATAGTGACACTTCCACCAGAGGGAGTATGAGAAGAAGCAAAACTTTTGACACTAACTAAAGTTCCAGCACCATTGTTTACGTCAGGGTTTGCAGCAGGGAATGATGTTTCATTTGCTATAGGAACAAAGCCACCTACATCATCGACAAGATCAATAATCCGAGCATCTATAGCTGCTGTAGTTGCAATCTTGTTATCAGCAGCAGACCATGTTTCGCCAGATTGAATCTCTTCTCCACTAGATAAATTATAAAATCTTGCATCTGCTTCGCTTTCCGTGTAATACCTAGCGTCTAAAACACCACCAGTTAACAACTCAGTCTCTGTGTAATACCTGTTGTCTAAAGCTCCAGTAGCTATCTCGGAATCTCCTACTGAGTTTTCTGCTAAATGAGAAGCATCTAATGGTGATGTTGCTATTAAGCTTTTTATTTCTGAGGCTGTTTGATCGGCTGTAGCGTTGGCTTCTATTGCGTTTAGCTTTGTGTGATCAGCATCTGTAAATACATTAGAGTCACTAGCTGCTTCGACTGCTGCTCTTATTTCAGCATCAGTTTGATCAGCAGTAGCATTTGGCTCTATTGCATTTAATTTTGAATGATCAGCGTCAGTGAATACATTACTATCACTAGCTGCTTCGACTGCTGCTCTTATTTCAGCATCGGTTTGATCAGCAGTAGCTGCTGTTTCAATGTTGGCTAACTTGGAAAAATCGCTAGTAGATAAAGCACCTGGGTTAGATCCAGAAGCTAGTTGTAATTTATTACCTGTAATTGCTGCATTAGCATTTATATCAGCATCGACAATCGTTCCGTCTAAGATTTGAGTAGAAGTAATACTACCAGTACGTTCTAGGTATGCTTTTGTTACTGCATCTTGTGCTGCTGTGGGGTCGCCTACTCCTGTTACTTTATTAGTTCCCATTGCCAGTGCACCTGACATGGTGTCTCCTGCTTTATTAACCTTTAAAGCATCGTTTGTATCTACATAATTTTTAGTTGCTGCGTCTTGTGCTGCTGTTGGGTTGGCAACATTAGTTAGCCTTAAATTATTAAGTTCAGGTAGTCCTGTAGTTTCATCAACACTGACTGTTTTACCTTGGTTATCTTTTAGTTCTTGGTCTATATATAAACTTTGTAAAGCACTTGTATCTAAGTCGTTAGCAGTAAGAGTTGAACCATCTGCATAATCGACAAGAGGTGAGCCAAGTGATGAGTTTCTTCTTACTTCTACTCTTAAATTTGCTGACGCTATGCCTGTATTAAGTCGTATAAGTTTAGGAGATACGTTAGTTATTACTTGATACTGAGCCGAACCTGATCCTTGAGTGATCTTGCTGTAATTAAGGTAAACCTCAATGTGCTCTTCTTTGATGTAAGGGAAGGTGAACTGAAAGTCAGTAGTACCCTGTGCTGACGAAGAATTTACTATGTACGATGCTGTGTAACTCATGGCTTAGTTCAGGCTTGGGCTAATTGCTTCCAGTCTTGGATGCTGGATTGTTTTCCGTATTCTGCCTCATACTGTCTTTTTTCGCTCTCGGATTTGAAATTTTTAATTTCCCATCCAAGTGAATTTACTCCTGTGTCATATTCAATAATGAAAGCGTCTTTAGCTTTGTCTACATAAGGTCTGATAACTTTCATTAAAGCAATACCTCTTGATGTTGATATTGAAGATGAAACTGATTCGTAATCTAAAGATTGATAAGTAGGTGATGTAAGTTTATCTTTTAATGCTTGGTGCATTGTTAGTCCATCTATTTTAATTTCTTTAGTGCCAATTTCTATTAATCTATTTAATTCATTTTGATCTAATACTCTATTTGGTAAGCCAAAAGCTCTTCTATTCCAAATCTGAAAAGTACCACCTCTTCCTTTTATTCGTAGCATTTCTTCGTCTACTGGATCAGTTGAAAGTGATCTTGTTTTAGTTACACCCCAAGGCTGATTTGCATTAAGTATCTTTAACCAAGGCATATCTTTATCTATTCCTTGATTGCCAGGGGTCTGGTAACTAACGATTGGATCACCTGTAACAGGATGCAAACGATTAGGTATGAATTGAGAAAGTCCTGCTGATTTAGCTGCAATCGTTCTAGCAACATTATCAACAACATTTAAAGGAACAGGAAGTTTACTTGGGTTAATACGTTTTACATAAGGATCAACTGCATTACGAGATTCATCCATAAAGCCAGGGAAAAATCCTGCTAATTTATTAGTTAAATAATATTCAAAAGGATGTCTGCTACCTGCTTTTGTTCTTTCTGTGCTACCTAATTCTGTAATTAAATCCATTAAATCAGTAAGACTTTTTGTTGGCCCTTTAATTAATTGACCAATGCCTATTTCTTTTGCTGTTTGAGCAAGAGCAATAACACCAGCCCCAAACAAAGATTCTCTATCTTCCTCTCTTAAACCTTTGTAGTTTTCTGTGTAAGCACCAACTGCACCTAAAACAGTAGAAAGTTGATCAAACATTTCTATAGAGTAATAAGGACTCCACTCTTGTTCTGTATCACCAGTCCAAGGATTTTTAAAACGAACACTCCACGCTTGCCATCCTTTATCTGCTAATTCTTTTCTTCTCGCTGTATTTAAAGGAGGTGGCCCTGTTACTTCGACATATCCACTGTTTACAATCATTACTCCGAAAGCAAGAGTCATATAAGCAACCCCTGTTTCTCCTAATGCTCTATGTTTTGTAAATGGATCTTCACTGTGTATGTCTCGATAAAAACTATCAACTACTCTGTTAACTCCAGGTAGTGTTCTTAGAACTGATTTAGTTAAGTTAGCAGGTGTCCTCATTATGGGTATTGCAATTCCTAACGTATTAGAAATAAAAGGATTTTTACTACCATGAGCGTTGCTTACTGCTTCTGGAATAGCGTTGATTGAATCTTGTACTGCTTGTCTAAATTGACTTCCTTGATCTAATTCTTGTTTCATTAAATAGTCTGCTCTTTCTACTATTTTCAAAGAATCAGTAATACCTTCTTCTCTTGCCTGTCTAACTGCGTATTCATAACTCATCTCTTCTTGTTTTACTTTTACTGAATCAGTAAAGTTAACCCAATCCATTGCTTTCTTTGCATGTCTGCCTGTTAATCGACCATTTTTAATAATGTCGCCATTAGCAAGATCAACATCTTGGAAATGCGATTTTAATATTTCATCTGTTCTATTAGCAGCCCAATCCCATGCTTTAGAAGAACCAGGTTCAAAGCCTTTTACATCTGCATTAAATAATTCCATTTCCATTATTCTTGCCCATTCTGTTGAAGGGCCAGTAACACCAGCTACTAACGTGTCAAATCCTGCCATTGCTCTTCCAGAGAATGTTTTAGATACTTGCCAAAGTCCATGAGCAATAGGATTAGCATGTTCGTCTAAAGCAAAATGTCCTTCTGGTGGCTGCTCTGTTAATCTTGTTTTTGCTTCAAAATCAAATTCCAGTTGTTCTTGTCTTTCTTTAAAATTTCTTGTACTTAAGTTTTCATATTTTCTTCTTCCAAGGTTTACAAACACTTCATTATGCTTCATAGAAGCAACCATCATTTTTAAGGCATAAGGAATATTTCTTACATATTGGGGATATATCATTAGGTTTAAATGTTGCCTTCTCTGTGAGAGTTTTATTTGAGCATCAGTCATATTTAGTTGGTCGCCAAATTCTCCTACTAATTGAGTAATAGGAAGCGTTGCTGCTCTATATCCACTACCAAATAACACTTTCATCCATGTTCTCATTCTAAAGAAGATGGCATTTCTATATAAATTCGCAAGTGTTGAACTGTCTAATTTGCCGTCTGGAACTCTTTCAATAAGATCTGACATTGCTCTTTTTGCACCAGCATGATCTTTTATTGAATAAGTAATAGCGGCAAGTGTATCTAATATTTTCTTTGCTTCTGGTGTTAAATCTCCTGACTCAATAGACTTTCTAACTTTCCTTGGTAACTTCTTACCTAAAACTTCTTCTGTTTTTTGTAATGCTGTTTGTAAAAGAGTTCTTATAGGAGGTGCTTGTTTCTTAGGTGGTGGAACTGCTGCATCTGAATCAATCATTCTATTAGCAGTATTCACATCAAAGACGACAACTTGATCTCCTGTTTTTGGATTTAAAGTAAAGTCTGTGCCATATCTAATTCCACCGTATCCTTTTTCTTCTGCCCATGTTTTAATTCCTGCTTGTTGTTGAGGTGTAAGTTGAATACCTTCTTTTGTTTTCTTAGTTACACCTAAACCTATTTCGTTGATTAGGTCTGTAATTCTTTTATTTGTAGAAACAAGATCAAGAATTAAAATATCTTCAGGTGTAGTTCCATAAAGTTCAACACTACCTATAGGCCCAGGAGTTGAACTGGTAGAGAAATAAACACCTTCACCTATTAATCCTTGTTGTGGTGCAAATCCTCCAGAAGTTGCTGCTGTAGCTGCTTCCTTGCTAATAGTTGTTTTTAGTTCGACATTAGAAGCTAGTGAAGATGCTAAAACGTCTTCATGTGGTGTAGCAGCTAAACGTAAAATCTGTCCTGTTTTTCTTGTAACAGATGTCCAAGCAATATCTAACTTTATTTGATCTTCCATTCTTGCAAGTAATTTCTTACCAAACAATGCAGCACCTTTATCTGTATCTGCTCCGTTGAAACCAACAGCAGCTTCTGTCATTAATTTAAGGTTTAAATCTCTGTGGTAGAGGATTCCAGCAGCAGCAAAAATATCATCCATTGCTTGAATGTCACCTTTTCTTGCGTGTTCATATAGTTCGATAGTTTTAGCAGGGTCATATCCATCTGCTTCTACTTGTTTTGATGCTTTGTTCCATACTTCTCTAAGTTGATACGCTGGCATGTTTGTTATTTCTTCTCTGCTTCCAAACGCTCCTCTTAAGGCATCTTCCATTGTTGCGTTCATTGCAATTAAAGATGTGTTATCTCTACTTACAAAATCAGTTTTACCACTACGACTAATTAATCTTCTAGTTTCAGACTCCATTGCAGTGTCTAAAGTTATATCGCCATTTTCAATACCTTTTTGATACTTACCCATTCCACTTACTAACTCATCAGGATTTATTTCGTATGACATTCTTCTTGCATTAGCTTGAACTTCTAATGCTTGTCGTTGTGCTATTTCACCTTTTCTTGCACCTTCAAATAAACTATCCCATGTCTTATGTTCTGACCTAACTACTGCAATAACAGACTCTAATATTTCTCTTATTTTCTTAAATGGTTGTGACCATGTTGTATCTCTTCCGTATTTAGATCTAATATCTTTATTTGACCAAGCACCAAAAGCCCAAGCTTGTAATTCGTGATCTTTTAATTTATTAATAAAAGCGTCACTTACTTCAGGGAAACCATCTTTAACTATTTCTCTTAACTTTGGTGCAGCCTTTTTAAGCATTTCTTTCTCTGCTTTTGAAAGAAACTTGTATTGCAATCTGTGGAAAGATTCATGCCATGCAGTTTGTAAACCCCTACTAAATTCTAAATATTCTCCGTCAACCATCATCGACATTATTATTAGATCTTTCTTTGGGTTATAGCCTCCTCTTCTTGTAACAATAGTGCCTGGTTCTATTCCATAATTTGCTGCTGCCCTTGCTGATATTGGCCCTCTTGATGCCTTTGGCCTTAATATAAAATTACTATCTGATCCTGCCATTTGAATTTTTATTCCAGCAATTCTCTCAATGTCATTTAATATATTGTTCCAACCAGCAGGGGATATACCTTCTTCTAAAGCTCTATTAAGGATTGCATTTGTTCTTGATTTTAATATTGGCTCATAAGCTTTTCCTTTAATTCCTTTCTTCGGTAGTATTGGTAATTTAGGTGCTTCAAAGATTATTTCATCATCAATAAAGTTGTTAGGGTCAAACGCATCACCTGGATCTTTAGGACTTGTTCTAGCCTTATATTCATCAGTTAACTTATCGTCTACATCTTTAATTATGTCGCCTAGTTTTCTTTCTGGATTGTAAAATTCTGATTCATCTATTTCAAAATCAAAGTCGCTACCATCTTTCCAAGCACCAGAATCTTTTAACGAATATGTTCCAAACTCATTGTAATTATCAGCCATCTTGTTATATATTTTCGGTGCATGTTTGAGAATATCTTTATCATCAAGACCATTTTCATATAAGAAAGCTAGATACTTATGATTAGCTCTACTTGCATCTTTATTAGATTGTTCAATGTATAAAGGTCTTGACTTTGCAGGGCCACTTCCTTTTTGTCTTTTAGTAACGATATAAATAGCTCTATCAATATCTGATTCAAATTCAACAGTCATCTGCCTATAGCTAGTCTTTGCACCTTTAATATCAAAATCAAAGAAAGGACGTTCTGTTAAAGGACTTTTAACAGTCTCAGGTTTAGTACCTATTTCATTTGTAAGATGTTCAGCTTGATATTTCTTCTGTAGTTTTAAATCTTGTCTAGTAGCATCAGCACCTTGATATAACTTTTCTAATTTAATTCTGTCTTCAACTGTTGTCTTTGGATCGAATATTTGTTGATCTAATCCATCAAGGTATTCATCTGTTCCACGAATAATTTTATCTATATTTTCAAATCTCTGATTCATATTTGCAAAAATTTCATCTATATTTTTAAACACCTCATCTATGTCATCAATAAGATCTTTGTATTTAGGATTTTGTCTCAAGCTTTCTTTGATCTCAGCGTCAGTCATTGAATTAACTTGAGCTTCTACTTCTGCTTCTATTTGTTCTATTGTTTTTTGAGCATTAGCAGTTGTTTCAGCTTTCTTAATTGCATCATCTAAGTCTTTAATTCTGGCCTTATCTTTATCAAAGATACCTTTTTTACTTGTCATACTTTCTATACGATTCCTATTCTCTGTAAAACCTAAAACAATTTTTTCAAGTATTTCTCTATCTGTTTCTGCTGGATTTTTGTCATATATTTCTTTCATTAATTTATTCATGTGATTATCAATCTTTTTCAATAAAACATTTAAGTCTTGGTCGCTTTCACCTTTATAAGCTTTTATTATTTCTTGATTTAAAGCGTCTGTTTCTTTGCCTATCTTTTTATATTTCTCAGGAGGGTTCTCTCTCCATTGGTCAAACTTAATTTCTTCTGCCCCTGCTAATGCTTTATTAACTTTGTCGTAGTAAGCCTTAGTAACCCATCTACCATTATTACTTCTAACTTTATTAGGATCTGTTGGATGAGGTGTACCAGGTTCTATCTTTCTGCGACCTTTTTTTACAGAAACATTCTCTTTTAATTTGAAAGGTATAAATGGTTTCTTATCTCCTTTAGTGTTAAAACTTGTCCACTCATCAGGATCTGTATTTTTTGTTTGTAGTTCTAATGCTTTCTCTAAAGAAATTAATGATTTACCTGTAGTTTTTTTGTTAGTAGGAATTAAACGATTAGGTATTTTGATTTTCCCTTCATGGTTTTGCGGTACAAACCCCATTGGATCATTTTTAATAGCTTCATAATCTACTTCCACTTCTTCTGGAGAAGCTTGATTTAAGAGTTGATTTGTTTCTCTTAATGTCCTTGCATCAGATTCTGCAACTTTTTTAAGTTCTCCTTGTAATGCCTTTTTAATTAGACCATCTCTTTGTCCAAGAGTTTCAACCGACTTTTCTACGTTTTCTTCTGCTTTAACGACTTCTACTTCTGCTTCTTTAACTTGAATATCTAGTTCTTCTTGTGTTGCTTTTGGTTCTATTTTCTTTCCTGAAGGTTCAGCGTTTTTACTTCCAGTAATTCTTTCCGTTGGAATAACTTCTGTCTTAATTTCAGTTGGGCCATCTTTAGCTAAGACGACAGCTTTTTCTAAATCACTTACTGCTTTCTGTTGAACAATTAAATTTGCTGCGAAATCTGCAAATTTATCAAGTTGTGAATTAAATCCTTTGCCAAATGATTTTATTAAGGCTGGTGTTGTGAGTAATTTATTCTTACCCATTCCTATGCCTTCTGGAGCTAAACCACCAAGAGGATCTTCGATAAATAAATTAGATATAGTGTTTCTAAGTTTTGCTTTGTGGTATGGATCATTGGCTGTGTTTTCAGAACTTAGATAATTAGTTATAGGATTTCTTAAATCAATTTTTGACGCATCACCAAAAGAAATCAGTGCATCTGAGGCAAATCCACCAAGACCTGTGTCACCTGGATCTCCGTAAACTTGGTTAATTAATGTGCTTGTTGCAAGACCTTCTGTTAAGCCTCTAAAGGTTCTTCCTTTTAGTATTAATTCTGTACCTTTTAGTCCTTTCTTCTGAGTACCAAGTTTGATTAATGATCTTATTTTTTTTAAATTAAAGGCATCAGCCTTAACTTTTCCACCTCTAGTTAAAGCATAGAAAGTAAGAAGATAAGGAACACCTACTGTTAAAAGATTTGTATCGTAATCAAGAGGTTTATCTCCGAACATAAAATTATAATCTTCCCAAACCCCATCTTCATTAGCTGTTCTTGCTTGGCCCCATTCACCGAAAACACCGTTTTGTCCTGCCCAACTAAGAAGTTTTCGAGAATCAATATTTGTTCCAAATACTCTATTAAATAAATCAGTACCAGCGTTAGGTTTGATAGGCCCAACAAATTTTGTTTCATAAATAGTAGAAGTTTCAGGATCTAATTCTGTCGTTAAATCATAGTCACCTTCTACTTCCATACCTTCTTTGGTTATTAGTTTTCCATCTTTGCCTTTAACAAATTCTTTATGGTAATAGCTAGGAAATTTTTCTTGTGAATAATCATCGGGATCAAGTTGTTCTCCTCCTAAAACACCTCTTGGTTGCAAGGCTTGGTCAAGTAACCAGTTATAGCTTTTTTGCACAGGAAATTTAACCATACTTTCTAAAGCTCTTGCACCAGGCTTTAACGGATGAGTAGCTAAATATTCTTTAGGTGTAGGAGGTACATAGTTACTTTGTTCTTTTTCTCCAATTAACTTTATATCTTTCTGATTATTTATAAGTTCAGTATCTTTTTCATCTGTTAATTCGTCAGTAAGAATATCTTCAAACTGAGTAGGTAATTCAAAGTTTGCAGGGGCTGACCATGTTTGAGACTCAATATTAGTCTCTTCATCTATAATTGTCTGCCCCATCCCTGTTTCCTCTTAAAGTGGTACTTCGTTCAATCTTAGAAGATTATCCTTCTCTTGCTTACTTAATTTGATATAACCGTTGAACTTCTCCATTTGTTCTATAAAGAAATCACCTGTCTGCATACCTGATTCTTTTAAAATTCGTCTTAGTCTTCTATCCATTTTCCCCTGAAAAGCTTGAGTTGCCATGTCTCTAATAGTGTCAGCACTAAACATGGGCTTATAGCTTTGAACTGATCTAATTAATTCTTGTCGTTTATTAGGCCCAATATCTGTTCTGTCTAATTGGAATTGATCAGATACGTTATCTAAAGAACTTTCATAGTTACCTTCAAATTCAACACCTTGATCTGTTGACCATTCTTTTTCATTCTCTTTTTCTAAACCTAAATTTCTTCTTGTAATTACTGTTTGAAGTTCTTTTGGTATATTCCCTGGTGTTTTATTTTTTAAATTTCTAATAATAATTTCTGTTCCTATTTCTAATCCTTGAGCTTCAGCATTACCCCATTCAGATTGTTCTATTGTTGAATCTTCTCCACCAGCAGAATAAGATTGTTCACCATACGCTAACCAATCTTTCTTTATACCTTTAAGCATATCTTTTAAGCTAGTCATTTGTGTTTTTACTTCTGGCATCCTTCCAAACTGAAGTCTTTCTCTTACTTTTAAACCAAAATCAACAACATTTTTTTCATATCCATATTCATCTTCAAGTGAACTTACTAAACTTAATATCTTTGCAGAGTCTGAAACAGTAAGAGCAGTTGGCAATAATCTTGAGATCTCTGTCATTCGACTATTCATGTCAAACGAATCTGCTTTAGTAAACTTTTTAAAGACAGTATCGTAATGATCTAAGACATCGGCAATAGCAGAAGAATCAACATTGTTAGCAATAGCTTCTGTCTTGTAGTTTGTTTTTAATTCTTCTATTTTTGTTCTTGCTCTTTCAAAATCTTTTTGTTGAATTAGTGTTAAGACACTAGGATCTTCATCTGTTCCATCTCTTAAAGAATCGTCAGCTTTATTCTTTTCAGTAATAATATAAGCTTTTTCTTCTTTGTTATCTCTTTCTGCAAGATTATATTTAGCATTAATAATTTGTTCTTCTAGCCAAGCTTCACCACCAAACTGATTAATCCATCTTTGCTTCTCATTAATTATCGTACTCAAGCTACCGTCTGCGTTTTCAACTTGTTTTGTTCTACCTTCTACTGGCCCAATCATTAAACTAGAAAGAACTTCTTCTAAAGCATCTGTATTAGCACCTTTATTATTTCTCATAAATCCACTAACTACATCACTAATTAAAGTTGCACTTACTTTATTATTTTCCTCTGTACTTAATCCAGGTAATTTAAGACGAGTTTCATCTAATATTGTTTGTAAGTTAATAACACTTTCAACAACAGAAGATGTTCCATTTGTACCTAAAGTATTACCAATGTCTTTAATACGAGTAGATTGAGATAATCTTAAATCATTTATTAAATATGTTTTATGGTTCTTGTCATGTGTTGCTTTGTAATTAGCAAGAGTGTTTGTAATTGTACCGCTAACAGCATTATTTTCTTTAGGACTTAATTGAACATCACCATAAATATAAGGCTTTATAGTATCAAGGTATCTTGGATCACTAGAAGATATTGAACTAAAAGGAACGTCTTCGCCTGTTTCATCTTTTATATATAACCCAGATAATGTTTGCTTTAAGTTAGAAGCATTGGTAATTACTTGTTGTTTTTTAAGCTCTGAATCAATATGTCGTTTTAACCTTCCATCATTTTGTAACTGTGATAATACTTTCTCTGCACCTCTTCTTTCTTGAATATCATTTTCAGGATTACTTGAGATGACAATCATCTCTTTACCAATTTGAGCTAAGGTTTCTTCTGGACTACGACCTGTATTAGGAGTTTGTTCAACAATAGATTTTGCTTCTAGTTTTAGTTCTTCGTTGACATCTTTCTGATAACCAAGATAAGAATTAACAGCGTTTTGTAAGTTTGTATTTAAAGAACTTAACGACCTAGATAAGTTCTCTAAGTTTGTAATCTCTGCTGGCTCAGGAAGTTTTGCAAGTTCACCTAACTGAACAGCCCCAGGTGCATTAGGTCTACCTGCTCTTACAAAAGAATCGACAGGTGCAGCTTGAGGACTAAGACTAGGTGCTTGAATCTCTAATCCTTTAAGAGGAGTAGCGACAGAACCAGTAGCTTCATCGCTGTAAGCTTTCTTCTGAGATTGAAGACCTTGTTGTGTAAATTTTGCCATCGTTTAAGCTCCTGGTCTTGGCTTTGGTGGGATAAATCCTGCTTCTTTCATTCCGCTATAAGTACTAAATCCTGTAGAGACTCCACTCAATCCAGCACTTAGGAAACCTATCATTCCTGGCCCTTTCACTTTCCCTCGTTTTATAGGTTTCATAGGATCTAATATCGTTCGTTCTAAGTATGGTTGTTGACTTGCAATTCGACTAGCTCTTTCTACTCCTGCTCCACGTTTCTGTTCTTTCAGTTGCTTACCAGTAAAGGCTAAGTTTTTATCTGTTGCATAATCAAATGCTGCTTGTTGTCGTTGAACATCAGCAATAAGATTTTGAATACTGTTTCCTACTCGACCAGCAGCTACTACTTCACCTTTAGCTTGCAGTGCAGCAAGTGAAGTTTTTCTTTTCTCTGCTCCTGCTGCTGCTTGCTCTTGCATAAGTCGTAAATTCAATGCAGCAATATCACTTTCATAAGCCATGTTTGCTAAATCAAAGTTCTGAGCTATTACATCTTCTTGTAATTGTTTTTGTTGTGCTTCGTTAGTTCTTGCTGATTGTGCTTGCAGAGTGTTGTACTGAAACTCCTGCTCTGCTGCTTGATTTTGAAATTCTATCTGTGCGTTCTGTGCCCTAGTTGCTGCTTGCTGCTGCATTATTTGGAGGCCAGCAGACATGACCCCCATAATTATGCTGACTGGTTCACACATAATTAGATCCTCACGAACTCATAGAACAGACGACTCTCTGGCCCATATTCTGAGTGCTTTTTAATGAATGTAAATCCCATCCATTGAAGCCATCTGACATGAACTTTGTTTCTAGCATCTACTACATTAAATAATACAGGATACTCCTGAATAATCTTGCCTAGTTCTACTTTAGATCTTCTTAGAAATGTACGCTTGTCACTTGGATCATCCAACATTGACTGACAACCTAACATCCATATACGACCAGATGTCTTTGATTCAGGTACAACACCCCACATACCCATTGGGTGTCCATGCCTGCTAACCATAGTCATACAGGGGTTACTCTTGAAGAAACAGTAGAACAGACTAGCGACAGGTGTTAGTCCTGACTGTGCCCTGATCTCAGCTATATCCTCATCTCTCATGTTGTCGCCAATAATTCTAATATCTTCTAACTCTGTACGTCGTTGAAAAGCTACGTCCTTTTTGCTCTCGTATGATAGAACCCTTCCCATTCGGCTGATTGGAATCGACAAGGTAGTGGACTTGTAGAGGATAAAACTATCTTAGTATCTATATTGCTTGTCATCACAGGTACACGGAAAGATCCTGTAAGAACTGAAGGATCTCCGACAAGTGGAGGAGCTTCACCAACGATGACTCCGTTGTATGGGTAAGTGTTTGTGTCTCTACTTGCAGGAGTAACCTTTAGCTCAAATGCTGACGACTCATCAAAAATTACAGTCCATGTTCTCATCTGTAGTTTCGGCCCTGCTGCTAATGCAACACCACCACCTTGCGGCTGTTCTTTTATGTATGGAGTACTAAACTCGTAAGTCATAGTGTATCTTTCACCAATAAAGAAGCGTGGTGTTTTGCCTCCTACCTGAGTTTTTAAATCTCCAAGGACTGTGATTGTATTAGATGTTTGAGAAAGTGGTTCAATAACTTGCCCATGTCTTAGGAGGGTATTGCCTGCTTCAAATCTTCCTACTACAATCATCTCTGCTCCTGACGCTATTGGGTAAGGCAAAGTGATTACTGTCTCTACACCTAAAGCACCAGCATTATTAAGAGTGGTTGATACTCCTGCCTCTGATTCTGTTGTTTTTCTATCTAAAAGTATTTCTATCTCTGTTCCTGTATCAACTTGCTCTGGCCTTAAAGATACTTTTTCTAAATAAACTCCATCAGAATATTCAATGATTAGATACAAGTCACTACCTTGAACTGCACCTCCTAGTATTGTTTTCGCACCGCTAACTTCCCAGTAAGACCAAGCTGATTGAAGCTTTGTGTCTTGTTCAAAAAAGAATTTGTAAAGATAAATCCTTTTTGTATGATTAGTCTTGCCACTTATCATTACAACAGCATCTTCTGCAACAGCAGAAATTAAAGTACACAATTCATTGGGTATATATCTAGGAATACTGGATGTTACATCTTCTGATAAAGGCACTGATCCACTGGAGTCAGGCAAGAAAAACTCTCTTAGTCCACTAAAGTTTCCTTTAGGTATAGGGAAATATGTATTACGACCAACAGCTATCGGATCAACAGAAGTATCTGCATCAAAAGATGTCATCTGTGTAATGGTTGCTGTTCTAGGTGTAAGAGCAGATCCAACATTTAAACCTGCGTCTAACCTGAACTGTGAGTTTCTACTAAATAAAAGAAGGGTGTTAGCAAAAGCGACACTAGACGTAAGGAAGTTAAGAGAAGTACCGCCACAACTTATATCAACAGGATCGCTTTCGACCATTGTTTGAACTGTTTCAGGCCAGAAACGTCCGTAGTCATCAGCAGCAGAAAGAATAGCGTTCTCATCTGACAGAAAGACAAGCCTGTTTCTAAACAGGTTTAAGTTTTTAATTTGCCTGCCTACAAACGTAGGCTCTAAAGCTGTGTTTGTATCACCAGCTATACGGCCTGACCATGTGTATCCATACGAAATATTTCCACTGGTTGATTGACTTGTGTTTGATGTAAACGTAAATGTATTTGCATTGACAGTAGTAATAGGAAAGACACCTGTGTTACTTGCCGTGCTAGTACCTGAAGAAGGTTTAAATAATAAAAGAGTTCCGTCTGGTAATGCGTGATTGTTATATGTAACAGTTACTGTTGTACCTGACTGTGAATAAGTACCACTAACTTCTTGCTTTGTATATTTTTTAAAGACAAAACTTCCATCTGTTTTTCTTTCCAATACATGAGGCATTGTTGATTCGTCAAATCTATATTTAATCCCTGGTGCTACTGTTTCTTTCCACACCCCATCTCCATATATATCGCTTGGAGTGCTACTTATAGAGGGTGGATAGTCTGCGTTAACTGTAAACTTAACGAAGTAATCGTCATACCTAGTAGCTTGAGAGCCTTGTACTTTAACAATAAATTTGTCGTAAGCTTTTATAGGTAAGTCATCTAAAGTATCGACAACACCTTTAATAGTTTTAGTTCCTTCACCTGTCTTATCATCTTTACTTGTTATAGAATAATCGCTGCCTCCACTTGTTTTGTTTACACGAATAATGTAATCATCGTTGTTAACATTGAAGCCACTAATACTATTTAATTGTGTTGCAAGTTCGTTTGCAATAGTAACTGTCGATAAAGGAACTTGAGGTACGACAGTAACATTGCCAGAGTTTACACTGCCATCGTTTGCTGTTCCTGCTGTGTAATAGAAAGTATTAGAGGTTGAAGACCCAACTGTATATTCACCAGCAATACCACCTGACGCTGAATCAAAAGTAATTTTAAATTTATCACCTGAAATTAATCCGTGATTTGGTATGTTTATTTGAACGCTAGTACTATTTGCAGCTTGAGAGTAATTACCTTTTAATTGATCTCCACCAGCAGGAGGAGTCCTATATGTTTTAGTTACTCCACCGAGTGTGACGCTATATTCTGTATCGTAATTTGCAACCTTAATGAATACCATTGCAGTAGGAGTTGCAATAGTTTCTGGAGATAAATCATCTGACATTGCAACAGTTTTTTCTCTGTTAACAATGAAGGTGTAGTCAGCAATAGATGCAACTCTAAATTGTTCTGAAGGCTTGCCTGTTACATCTAAGTAACTTACTCCGTCTGGAGTAGTAGGAGTGACAAGTGTTCCGTCTAGGTTTGCTACTTTTATTGCACCGTCTTGAATAATAACTATGTAATTAATATCATCAGTCCTTGAAACCATGTGAACAAATGGCCTATGTGTTCCTGCTGATCCAGTGAACAATCGTTTTACATGACTTAAAGGAGGTCGTTTCTTTAGTCCCTCAACAGGACTAGGCATACAATTCACTACTTCTTCTGCCTGTGATGCCAACCTCAAAGCAGGCGGCTGCTGACTAACCCCATTAATAAGGTTAGGAATTGCAGAAGTAATTAAAGGCATGACTATCTAAGAACAGTACGACTTGGTTGGTAAGTCTTGAATACTCCTGTGTGATTAGGATTACCTCTGATCATATTGTGATCTCCTGCATTTGTTTCTTCTTCCATGAACAATGCTCTTGCTTCTGCTTCAATCGTAATATTTATTTGACTAAGATCTGCACTGCCTAATATCTGTTCTTGTAGTGTGCGGCCTGCCTTCGTCATTATGTATTGACGTGCGTGTTCAGGTAGGTCAGTCCAACTAAGAATGTAAGTAACGTCAGCTTTTAAATCTTCAGTAAAGATAGAAGTATTGTTTCTTCTGTCGTATAACTTCAATCCTCTTTGCACTACCTCATTATCTGGGTATTCATAAGGATCAATCTTTACTCTGCTTATATCTGAACTCAATTCAATTTCATTAGTGCCAGCAGTACGAGCGAGGGTTCTCTCATAGTCAGTATTGAATGACCACCCCTCTGATTGAATCGTTCTACTTGTTTCTTTTAGTGTGTCGTGTGCTTGTTTAGCAAGACCAAACTGACCAGCCAAGGAGTTAACAGGTGCTTCACCCATCATCCTTAATACTTTGTTGACTGCTTCTAATTCTGAAGTGAGGTTAAGGCCCATAAGAAAGAAGGGGGCATATAGCCCCCATAGTAATTAGCTGGTTGCCCAGTAAATTTCGATAGCACAATCTGGACGTAAAACGCCTGTACCGTGCATCATTGATCCAACCATAAATGTTCCCTGCCATAACGCATGAACATCTGAACCTGTCTGTTCCATCTTCAAGTCCATCAACTTCACTGTACCAACAGCTTGTTTGTTGAAGACAAGACCAACGCTATCTGTGTAGTTAGCATGGTATGTGTTGTTCTCACCAGTTACAGCAGAACGGTTTGTAGTTGGCAAGTGGTTAGACTTAACGATGCTGATACCAGCTACCTTTAAGACTGTTCCATCTGCGTATGCTCCAGAACCACCCCAGTCTCTGTTGAGTACGTCTGTTGTCTGAGCTAACTTGTAGTACTCAGTTGGGCCAAGAACAATGTAACGATCATTCTCAGGGACGTTGTTTATATCGAACTTCTCGGCTGCTGCCCACATTGCAGATACCAAGTTCGCACCAGTAATGGCTGCTTTGTTAGCAGCAACAATCTTGATACGAGTACCACCAGGAAGATCAGTGTTAGCGTTAGTGCTGGTTCTTGCTGCTTGAGCAATAGTAGCTGCTACGTTCTTATCGAATGTATTCGCAAGAGCCGTGCCCATCTCGATGGAGTACTGACTACGCACGTCGTAGTGGTTCTTAGCTTCATCTACGTCTGCAATGAATACATTGGAGACAAGCTTATCATCGATGTTGATGGTTACTTCGGCGTGCTTGATAGCGTTGCCTGTCAACTGAGTACCTGGTGTATGGTATGCAGTTGAAGAATTTCCAATTATTGGAAACTGACTGCTTTTTCCTGATGCTATTGTACGCACGTTATGCAATGACTCGAATACAGTCGCTGCTTTAAACGAAGACAGAACTTCTCCTGAAAACGTCTTAAGGAATAAAGCGTCATAGCTAGTACCTGTAGCATTTACAAGTCCTAGCCTTGAGCTAGTAAAGTTAGCCATACAATTTGTACGGTAGATAGAAAGGGTTTGCCCATCACTATCTCTTCCACTTGGGGTATCCCTCGCAAGGGGCCGTTGCTTCTATGAGAAGTTAGGTAATTAAATAATACCTCTTAAAAGACTTTTGAGCGACTAAGTTTTTCTTCTACTTGTTTTCTGTAAGCAGGATCTTCTTTGTATTTAGGATCATTCATGGCTGCTACTACCTGTGCTGTTGACTCGAACTTAGTGGTATTCGGTCTAGGTGTTCTACCTCCTACAAGCTTAGGTTCTCTTGCTGCGTTGTTCATATATGCAGCTTGAATACCAGCGACAGCAATCCTTATCTGGTGTGGGTTGCTAGTTCTAAGCATAGAGTTGAACGCATCAACTTCTGCTTTATCTAAGTTGCCAGCAGCCCATTGAATCATTTCAGCGTAGACTTGCTCACCTCCAAACTCATTCTTAATTGCTGCTACTTCTTTAGCTGCAAGTTGTGAGTCTTGTTCTGCTCTGTACTGCACACCATCTAAGTATGCTTCAACCATATCTTTACTAAAGCCAGCACCTTCTAATGCTTTGTAGTCGTCATCTTCTAGTTTGCCTGTCTCTTGCCACTTAGTATTCATTCCTTGGTAATCAACACCAGCCTCATCAAGGCGACTACCTATGTACTCACCATAAACTTCTGAAGCATTAGTAGGTGTTGCTTCTTCTGTTGAATCAGATACTTCTTGGGTCGGTTCTTCTTGGCTGCTATTTTTCTTTTGAAGTTCTAAGTATCCTTTCTCTAGCTCTTCTACGGAGCCATACTTACCAGCAAACTTAACTGGTTGTTGTTGTGCTCCGTCAACAAGTGCTTGGTCTTTTACTTCTGTCTCTTGTTCAGGAGATAACGCACCTGTCTCTGGTTCGGAAATGGTAATAGGATCTGGCATTGGAATGTGATGGGTGAGAGTTTAGTTATTTAATAGTGATGTGAGTCGGGCTATCAATAATAACCTGCGGTTCTTTTGCTTTCTTTTTTTTAGCGACAGGTTTTTCTGAAACTATTGGAGTTAGTTCCTCAACCTTCGGCTCCTCCTGGGACTGGGCCACTGGGGAGTCCTTCGGCTGCTGCCCCGAAATCGGGGACGGTGTTAGGGATACTTCCTGCTGCTCCGTCTTCGGAGTTTCCTGAGAATTGGGGGCCATAAGGTGAACCTGGTTTAGTGTAGTTGTCTGCAACTTTAGCCATAGCAGAGGACTTCATTGCTTCCATCATCTGCATTTCTTGCTGTTGCTGTTGAGCCTGTGCTTGTGCAGCAGCAGCCTCTTGCTGTAGTTGCTCGCTGGTCTTGACTAAGTTAGTCGTATCTATTGAAGCACTAGCTGCCAATCTTCGCAGTGCTTCTTCGTAGTTCACATACTGTTGTGCTATCTCTGGGCCTAGTACTTGTTGAGTAACAGACAAGAACTCAGTTAACTTATTCATGTCATCACCTCTACCTATACCTTCAAGACCTGTCACTGCTCTTGGTTGTACTAAAGGTTCGCCTGTCTCTTGACTATTAGGGAACTCAGGTAGTTTGCCTTTCTTCTGTAACATGTAGATCAACCTGCGTACCAGTGGTAGCTGTAGTTCTTGAGTAAGTATTGAATAGAAAGCTCCAATAGTTTGCTCAAGAGTTTGTGCCATGTACCTTATCTCTTCTGCTGTAACTCTTTCCCCTGGTCGTTGAACTGCTTGGTTAAGTAGGAAAGCAAACTCTAATCTTCCTTCTATTCTCTCAATCATATTCATTGTTATTTGTAGGTCGGCCTGCTTCTGGGCTTGAATGACTGACACATCGCTTGCGTTCCCTTGAACAATGGCCCCATTTTGAGCCGACGACAGGGTTTTGGGCCTCGTGGTTCCATTCGGATTGACTAAAAATAAAATTTTCGAGGCCGCACTAGCCGCTTCGATTGATGCTTGGTACAAAGATTCAAGTGCAGTCAAGTCTCCGTAGTATTTTTCGACATGGCTTCTTCCGTATTCCTCTCCGCTTTCAATACGCTCATACCTCAATACAATCCAAGGACTTACATCCATTGGACACATGCCGTATGTGTTAGGAATCTCTTTACCTTTACACTCTTGATACCAGCGAGTGATACCGTTCTCAGTCTTAACGCATGTATGTATCTTTACTGTCTTCTTGACTGGGCCTAGCTTATCGTCTTCTTCTTTCTGGTCAGGTAAGAATCCATCTGGCAATGCGTCAGGATATACTTCTTCTTCAATCAAAATCTCAGTCACATGATCCATTGGATCACGAACGACACAATAGTTTTGTAAATGTATAGTTCTAATCCTGTCTTCTTGTATGTAAAGAAGGACGTTGCCTGTAACTATTAACTGTTGAAATGCCTGAGCAAGTGATGCTCTTGCACTCATAGTTTCTAGCTCAGTCATCACAGCTTGCTCTACCTTTACCAATGCTGTGTCGAGTTCTGTTTTAATCTCTGGCCCTTGCTCTTCTATTCTTAATGCAAGGCTGTCAATCTCTAGCTTAAAGAAAGGAGTGTTAGGGGGAAAGAGAGTTAGGTTTAATTTGTTTTGTAAGTTACTAACACCCATTGCACCTGTTGATTGCCAAGGTGTCTTGAGTTTTCCATGATCTCCCATGTTGGAGTCAGGGCAAGCAGCAGGGTTAGTTACCTTTGCACAATCTCTAGCTCTTTGAAGGAAAGGATTGCGGTTAGTTGTTAGCTGGTCGTATCTACCAGCAAGAGTTGTACCTTTCTCTTTATCTTTAGCTCCTTTCCCTGGTGCTAAATCAATCGGGTTAATACTTAAATCCATTTACTTAGGAATGTAAAGACTCTTAGCTGCATGGCTGCTGCTTTTAGTAACAGGCTTGGCAGCAGGATTTCTAAATTGTTTACGACCATCACCTGATCGTTTCCTATCTAGTGCTGGTGCTGCTACTTGTGCTGTCTTTTCTGGTGGTGGAGGTGGAGCAGCTTGTGCTTGTGCCTTTTGTTGTGCATATCTTGCTTGATTATCTTTTCTGCTTAATTCAAACTGTCGCTTCTGTTCTTCCATCTGCTCTTTTTGTAAAGCAAGATTCTGTTGATGCCTCTTTTCTGCATCTTCTTGGGCTTGCTGATTGTTGCTGCCGCCGCCACCACCACACATAGCTAATCTCTATAGTTACTTAATACTACCTTGATATTAGCCAGCAGGTATTAAAGATTGTCGTTTGTTTGTAGTGATGCCTAGCTGTGGAACATTCCCTGAAGTCTTTACTGGGTTTTGATATTTCTTTCTATTCGCTCCTGAAGCCATTCCTTTTTCGTCTTGCTTACCTGCTTGATCTGCTGCTGTTGTACTCTTTTGATTCATATCTAAGTTGATATATGTTGGGCCACCAGAGCCATACCCACCCATTCCTTGTTGTTCTTCTGGTTCTGGTGGAGTCCAGTTCGTAGGTTTAGGTGGGCCTGAATAAGTTAACTGGTATCCATCACCAAGATCTAAATTTATTTTATCTCCTATGCCTAAGCCAAGGTTTGAATCTGTAGTTGAATGGTCAATCGCACTTTCTTGATAGTTGAGCATACCGTCACCACTGGTATCTGTCATGTTTAAATTTTTAGCTCTAAAATCATTTGCTGCTATTGATGCTTTGCCTGCATCTGTCTCTGCCCATTGAGCAAGGGTTAATTTATTTCCACTTGCATCAGTAATGAAATCGCTAGGGTCTACGTTTTCTAAGTTTGCAAATAAATCATTGCTTGGATCAAGGTTATATAAAAAGCTTTTGTCTCCAGCACTTGTTGTATAGCGATGCTCTACAATATCTTGTCCTGCTGTTTTTGAGATGTCATTAAAATCTACTTTAGTTATTCGGTAGCCACCAGGTGCATTAGCATCTGGTATCATCTTCCACTCAAGAGGTGTTGCAGTAACTTGGTTACCACTTTCATCAAGGACTGGGCTGCTTGTGTCAATAACTTGTGATGTTGAACCATCTTCATTCTCTACTGTTTTGTAGTTGTACTTGTAAGCAAGCTTTGATCCAGTCTTATTTAAAATAGAATCACCAGCAGCAGCAGAATCATCAATAGCTCGTTGACTAAGGTTTAACCATTTATTAGCTGTTGTTATTTGACCTGTATCTGTAACGTCTGTAATTATTTCTAACGGATTTCCATACCCGACTGATCCATACTTGTCAAAATTAATAGCTCCTGTGTTTAATCCAATGTCTCTTTCTACATTTTCGTATGCTTTAGCTTGGGCATCATCAAAGCTCATGCCTTGAGCTAGGTAACTTTGTATGTCTTGCGTCGTTTGATATCCAAACCACTCGCTGCCTTCTTGTCCAACAACATTACCTTGCTGCATACCGTACTGATAGTTAGTTTCTTCTAAATAATTTTCAAGGTTAGATGTTTGTAAATCAGTAGCCCAGTCTTCTGATCTTGCACCTACTGCAAGATTGTCATCTTGAAACTTAAACCAATCAGGAATATTTAAAGATGATTTATCAAAAGCACTGACAGCACCAGTATCTTCACCACTTATATAATCAAATCGCTCATCAGATAGACCTAAGTTCTTTTCAAGAGAAGCAGTAGCTGCTGCCTCTGCTTGTGCTGTACTCATGCCACTGTCTATTGCTGCTTGCTTATTCTTTTCCCATTCAGGTGCCCAATAATCAAGGCCAGTTGTACCTGCATTTCTATTTAGATATTTATTAAACGCTGCATTAACTGCATCAGTAGCTGTTGCCATCGTTACTCGATGTTGTTCTGCTCATTATATACAGATCGCAACATCCTTACCAACTCCACCTGTCCACCGTACCTCCATATCTCTCGGTCATGTGAATCTATTGATGGACATCTATCAGGAAAGATCTCTTCTAGTTTCCTGATTAATACTTCAGGAATCTCAGGCCAAAGTTCTTCATCAATCATGTGGTGGGAGGCTCCCAGAGGGTAACTTTATGTGTGGCCTTATTATATTCTCCGTGTCTCAAGATTCTAGTAAGTCGTGCTGATTGTAGTGCTGAAGTGTACGACAGTTTCTTCTTCTCGTATGCAGTAACTACCTTGTCCCACATATCAGAAAGGGTATCGGAATCTCCCAAAATTTTTTCAGCAGTTTTTGGGCCTACCCCAGGAAGACCTTGAATGTTATCTATCCTGTCACCTGTTAATACAGAAATCATCCAGTTTCTATCTGCCCTCTTTTCAGAAATGGTTTGAAGCTCTCCATTCCTCAAAAGAATACAGGGTACTGACTTCATATCTTTATCACCTGAAACTATGACGCAAGTGGGGTGTGTCTCTGCTGTTGCTATCAACGACATCACATCATCAGCTTCAAGGTGTGGGTACACAGCAAAGTCGTAGTACCTTTTCATTGCGTCAATAACATTCTTTAATCCCAAGGGTTTACGCTTGCCTATCCGATTAGCTTTGTACTCTTGATAAACTTCTTGTTGTCTAAAGGTAGGGTTGTCTGTGAAACACATAGTCAGCTTGCCTCTATCACCAGTGATGGACTGGTATTCTTCTATCTTTGCAGCTACATAATCTAAGGCAGCACGTTCATCTGATAAAAGCACATGCTGGTACTCATTAAATTTGCAATCAAATTCTGAACTGCAACTCGCAGCGTAAGCGAGCATATCGGCATCGATAAGTAATGTCATTGGAAGAAAGTTGTTTGTTGTACTAAGCGACCAGTCTTCTCGTCATATAACAAGGTATCGACAGGGCCAGTCTTGCCTGAATACCTGTTCTTCATTAATGCAAGTTGTAACTGTGATCGTTCACCTGCATCGGTTGACTGTTGGTTTCTGGAGCAGGAGATACAAAGATCTGATAGTTGAAGAATTCCACTGCTACCTCTAAGGTCAGATGGTGACACGGTTTGGCCCTCTTCATGTGCCTTGCCTTGTGGCCTGCGTAAATGAGATACAAGTATGAGTCCTACACCTGTCGCCTCAACACATTGTCTTAGCTTGGTGCATGTCACATCCAATGCTTTCCGTTCGTCAAGTTCGATACCAGAAATGACAAGGGTAAGGTGATCAAGTATTACTACATCAACTTCTTCTGCTGTAGCTAAGTAAGTAACCTGTTCGATGAGTCTGTCTGGATCCATTGACCCGAAGTGGTCATACAAAAAAAGACGGCCTGATCCTAAGAGGGAATCGAAGGCCGACTTCAAGATGGGGATCTCGACAGTCTCATCTAAATGCAAAGGTTTGTTAAGTGCAATACCCATGATCCCTTGAAGGGTACGTTGCAGTGATTCTTCTAGTGCTATGTACCCTACTCTCAGCTTCTGAGTAAGGAAGTGATAAGCAAGTTCTTTACATACGGTACTTTTCCCAGTTCCACTGCCAGCACAGAGAGTTATCATCTCTCCCTTGCGGAAACCGTGGCAGTAATCGTTTAGTTTTGCCCACGGATAATGACAGATAGCTCTTGACCCTGGCTTAATTAATTCCTCCCATAAAGTTGAAGCTTCTTTAATACTGTCGGGTCGTGCTGGCTGTGATTTCCATAGCAGATCTTTTAACTCCTGTCCTTTACCAGCAACAAGCATGTCGTTGGCATCTTTATATGGATCAGGAATACGACAGATAGCAGCCTTGCCAGCAGGTAATAGCTCAAGTGCAACTTGACTAGCCTTTCGACCAGGTTCATCGTTGTCAAAGCAGATCACTACCCATGCAAATTGACTCAGCCACTTAAGATTTGCAGCGATAGCTTTCTTAACTGACTGTGTGCCTGAAGGTATTGATACGACAGGGAACTTGTTGCCTTGTACCTGACTTATTGTCATGCAATCCTTCTCGCCTTCTGACAAAACACAGAAGACATTGGAATCTCTTCCATGATTCTGTCGCCACTTGTTCTGACAATAATTTTGTAGATCGCTTATGCCATCACCATCAGTAATCCAATTAAATCTTTTGTCTCTGAATCGCAGGTGCTGTGCAGTTGGTAGCCCTTGCTGATCGTTGTAAGTAGCAACGTGTACTTGCTGGTCACGATAGAAAGCTTGGCAATAGCCAAAGAAGTTAAGTGTTTCGACAGTGATACCGCACCACTCTTTCTTAAATGGCTGCAAGTTTTTAAGCAGCTTGCTTGTTGACCTAACTACTGGCATTGATTCCTTTTCTATATGTTTCTTTGGTTGGATCTGGTGATCACATGCGAAGCAGTGGGAATGTCCGTCATCAAAGAGGATCATTCCCTTGCTTGTGTCGCAGTTAGGGCATGGCCCTCTGCTTACTTCCTTACTTGAAGACACTGGCTTGCTCCTGGTCTAAGACAAGAACCTTATAATCATTGCCATACTTATCTAGCAATGCTCGCTTGGCTCTTTCTTTAGTAGCTGCGATGATGTACTCATCGAACTTTTCATTTTTAGGAGTAAGAAGACGGACTCTATATTTGTAGGTAGCGTCACTCCCTGTTGTTCTGTAACCCATCGTCATGGAAATCGTAAGTGAAACTGTTTTTCTGTATGTGAACAAGCATTGCTTGTAGTTCAGCAATACGTTTTTTTATATTCTTGACTCTTTCAGAGTCGGGAGGGGAGTTGAAAAATACAGGCTCCCAGTTGCCACTACACTCTTCTCTGTAGTAGCCATCCTTTATCCATCTGATTTCTTTAGCCATACCAATCAGCAGGTATTACTTTGTGACACCACTTGAAACCATTGCGGTCACACCATTCGTGATACCGCATACTATTTTTCTTCTTGCTAATCTTTTCGTTAGCGTTCTGAAAGCAGAGGCGTATATCTAAATGGGGATGTTGCGTCTTAACTGCACGTAGTTTGCGTCTATCTTCCGTACGGAGGTGGCCTTTCGCCTCGACCAAAACGCCCGAAGGTAGTATGAAATCGGGTACATACGTTCCTTCGAGGGTGTAGTCCAGTCTGATACTCTCGTAGGTGAAGGCAACATTTTTTGCATGTAAGGTAGCAGCTATTGAAGCTTCAAACTTGCTTCTGTATTTATTAGAAGTCGAAGTCATTAGTCGATGGGGTTCCTGACCCTGCTTGTTGTGCTTCATCGACAGTAAATTCCCAGTTCACTTGGTTTTGAAAAGGAATAAAGTTCTTGATGTTAACGGCTGAAATAGTTAGTGACACACCAGTACTTACATTGCTGTATGGCCTAGCCCATATTCCTACTTGTGCTGTAGAACCTGGGCCAATCTTGATGTACTGCTGTTTGTCGTCGTCACTTAAAGGAATCAGCTTGCCATTATTCTTTTTACAAGATGAATCAAATAATATTGGTGGAGTGTTAGGTCTTTTGTTTCCTTGCTTATCAGTCTTATATGCAGGACGCTTGACCTTAAGAAAGAAAGCTTTTTCTAAACCTAATGACTTGATGTCGTCTGCTTGCTTTGATCCGTCATCAGAGTCAACCCATCTCCAAGGCAGTGGGTTCAACTTATAATCATTAGCTTTTTTATTTGGATTCAATTCTTTAAGCTTGGCTTTAGTCTCTTGCCAATAAGCATCAAGAACAGTTTCTATTTTCTCTGAGTTTTCTGCTGGTACATACAAGTTTGCTTTGTATGCAGCAGGAGTTTCAGGTTCAAACTTGTCATCAGGTTCAACAAAATAACAGTATGAAAGCAAAGTCTCTGCAGGTGTCATCACTTGGATGGCTGGCAAGATCTCTTTAAAATTCATGTCAGGAAATAAGTAGAGTTTCGGGTGTGGTTTAGATCTAATGTTCCTAGCTGTGGTTCAGCAGGTAGATCTTCTTGTAATTCCAAGTCGAGTTGTGATTTCAACTTGTCTTTAATCCTAGTCAACCAGTCGTGCTTATAAATGTCGGCAAAAGATTCTCTTGCTGCATCTTTTAATGCACTCATTTCACTAGGAGTTGTTAAGAAACAGTCGTGTATTCCTCCAATGTTTATAACATTTTTGGACGCTGCTTTAATAGTTGTAGCACACATATGAGCAGAATCGGCAGAATGTAATATGTTAGCACTCAATCCCTTGCCCATCTTAGAAGTATCCAGTGTGGGACAGTCTTCTTGTACCCTAATGTCTAAGTGTATGTCCGACAAATACTTAAGCCTAACTCTTGTATTCCTTGTACTATTGTATTGCTGACGTACTAATAAACCAGCAGGATTAACCCATTCAAGTGGGATATTATTCTTACCTGCCTTCACACCTACTGCCTTGAACCAACGCATTGCATGTACTGCTGGTTGTATCATCGCACTTGCTTCTTGATGCAATATCTTTGCCATGTAATGTACTGTCTTCATCGATCCATCCTTAGTAAGCCAGTTTGTATTGCCATACAATTCCTTCGCTCTTTTAATAGCCCATTGATATGCAAACTTATAAAACCCTAAGTAAGTAACCGAGTAAGGCAGTGTCATCACTCCATTTTTGGCAAGCGTTCGATCAGGTTGCAGTGCTAACCATTTCCTACTGTGTTCGTTGTCATCTTTCCTAAGTCTTTGGTTTACCTTAGACATCACGCTTGAATATATATCTTGTGGTTTGTCTGAGTTCACCAGGTTCACCTTCTCACCCATCTCTTTTGATCTAAGCAATGCTGAGTAGTGCTGTATTCCTGAGCAGGTGCAGTCCTGACAGATAACTTGACGACATTTATATGTCGGCCCCTCTTGTTTCCACTCGTAATAGGTACGACAGAAAGATAAGAATGACCAAGGCTTATCAGCCCTCATCCAAAACTGAGAGTTAAGCCACGGATCATTGCCTGCCTGCATGATTAACTGCTCATGCTCTAGTACCCAGTCACACCTTGTTCTGTTGTCTGACTTCAAGCCATACATATTAGCTCCATGTATTCGTAGCCAGTCAGCTTGCTCTTCTGTCTGTATATAGGTGAAGTAACTGAACTCAAGTAGTGACCTCGCTACATCATTACCTTGTGGGTTTAGATAAGGTGGCTTGTAATACAACCGACCTCTGAAATCCATAGAGATAGGAAAGAATATCTCATCCGTATCCCTAAACTTTCGGGCTGCATTAATAAGTATGGCGTTAGATAATCTTGTGCCTCTGGTCTTCTCGTTTCTTATATGAATACTTCTCGCTGCCTTCTTCCATTTAATTATGTCGGGGTGATCCTCATCTAAATGCTTTGGATATGGTGGCGTTGCCCACCCACTCATAGGTAGCAATGCACCAACTGTTAGTCCTAAGTTATAAGCATGTTCCACCTGGTCGAGGCTCCAATTTTTAATCCTCCATGCCACACCACCTTGTATGTTTGCTGCCTGTATATATTGTTCATCACCCTTACTGTTCTTAGCTATCAATTCATTATTAGTTTTGAATAAAGCGTAAGGATATTTGTAGTACCCACTCACTAGATCCTTATCAAATTTCTTAGGCGTGATAATAGTAGGCAGGTAATGAGGCGTTGATAGTTCTTGTCTGTGATTAACGTCAGCTATCCACTTGATGCACTCTTCTGTTGGCTCAACAATTCTCTTCTTCTTATTAGGCTCATCGCACCTAACAATCCTTAAGAACCCTGTCTCTCTACCTACAATCTCAACCAATAGATTACCGCAAGCTATCTTCTCCTTATCAGGCCATATCTCAGCACCTTCTATCCTCTTTAAGTTCTCAATTTTATGTCGTTGTCTCTGCCTACTGACTTGATTAAACCTTGCAAGTTCCTTGCTGTTTAACTTGTTAAGCATTGCCTCTATCCATAAACGATCTCCAATACTTTTCGAGATCTGGTGAAGCGATGGTGAACAAGTCAACTGATCAACGATTGTTCTTATTGCTATTGCTGCTATTGTCTGTGAGTACAGGGATAACAGAGGTTTGAGTAGTGCATAGGCTTGTCCTGCCTTGCCACTCTCGACCTCTTTTTTTATGTGATCGACGTGATCAATAATCTTAGTGAACCCGATACAAGAAAGAGTCTCTCCAGCATTGGAAAGAGACTCAGCCTTAGTCTTCTTGAGATAGTTTTGCCTAAAGCGAGAGAAGTTTCTCCCGCTATTAAACATTTCATCTTCAAGCTGTAGTTGTAACTCAAGATTCATTGGCTTGGCTCTGTAATAAAGCCGCCTGCTCTGCATATCTGTCCTCGCAATAGACTTCTATTGCTTGGCGATACATAGTTGAGACAGTAATACCCTTTAAATTTGCAAGTTTTTTAATCATTGCATCGTAAGTAGTACCAACTGTTGTCTGAACCTTGACGTTATCAAGCTTGTTAGACATCGACAGTTACCCCACCAGGTGAAGCAGCCATACTTCTAACTGCACCTTGAAGTACACGCTTACAAAGTTCAGATCTGCTTGGTGGTGTTGGCTTGCCGAACTGAGCGTCAAACCTTTCAGCACCTACCTCTTCTCTGATCTTTAATTGTTCAGCGATTGCTGCTTGGCGTAGCTGATCGACTGCTTTGTTCACATCATCATCAAGTCTGATGCTGATTTGATTGGTTTCTTTAGAGGCCATAATTAGATTCGAGTAAGGAACTGTGTTGTAGTCGAGGGTTGGCACGCCTGATCAATTTGATACTCCGCTCTGTTATCCCTCGTTGGTTGTTGTACTGCTGGACTATTAGCAAGCAATAAAAAAAGGACAGCGTAGATTGTTAAACCTAACGCTGTCCCTATGGCCTGCCTAATCATCAAAGTTTTTGATGAACGCTCGACCATGCACTGTTTTTTCAGGATGATTAATCTCTTCGTAACGCAATTCTTTTTTAACTAGCTGGAAAATTTCATATAGGTGTGGTCGATCTTCCTTTTTAACCATTGGTTCAAGATAAACCAAATGATCTAGCCCCTCATAAAGAGATTTGGCTTGTGCTTTTGTTAAATCTAATCGCATTAGAAAAGAACTCCGATTGTGAATACGACAGCAAGCACAATCCATAGACTGTCAAGCTGTTCTTTTGCTGGTGTTAACTGTGCCACCTGAGCCTCAAGCGTTTGTTTATCTTGAGTCAATGAAGCAATAGTATCTTTAGCCATTAATAAAAAAATTAAATGGTGGGTGAATAAGGAGACTCGGTATGAGTCCCTCATCTAACCCCGAAGGGCTAGAGGAGAGAGTCAAGTGTTACTCGTAGCAAGCAGTGCCGATTGAGTTATAAATACAATTAACCCTGCCTTCTGGATCATCACTTGCTTTGTATATCCATACATGGCAACCTCTTGGATCACCTTGGATATATAGCTTGAGCGTTGGTTCAAGTTTATTAGGGTTGTATTTGTCGAGAATGTTTTCACACTCTTTTAAATACTTAGTCTTCCTATCTTGGATAGGTTTCGACCTGGCCCCTGTGTCTGGGTTGTAGTTGTAAGGATAAGTCGGATTAAGCTCCTCATCCTCCTCCCATTGGATAGTGCCGTTACACTCCTCCTCAACCCAGTACTTGATCAACTTATTAAGCCTTGCTAGTCGTCCATAATCAACACAAGATAAACCTAAATCTTCTCTTGCTCGATCACAACGGAAAAGCAATTCGCTCTGTCTGGATGTTGTAGGCATAAGACCTTTTGTGGTGGGTACCTCTACCGATTAGCTGCTGGTTGAGGTGGTATTGCGGAACTGCCAGCCTAAGGAACCTGACCTCGTGTCGTGCCGTCTTGATTAAGGTTCAATCCATAAACCTGCACTAATTAAAAGGTCTAGTAATGCTCGACCAGAGCCTACGCTCAATCCCTCAATGAAGAGGGAATAGAGAAGGCTGGAGTTGAACCAGCCTCTGGGCCTAACCCTTCTCTCCTGTCATAAATGACATGTATCTTTCTAGCTCTGCTTCATCAAGTCGGGTGAGTCCTTCTCTTGATGGAAGCAGAACCCCTACAGATTCTATGCCGTTCTTATCTCTCACAATGTCTTCTAATACGAAGCCGAAGCGAGACTGCAAGAAGGAGCGTGTCCTCTCAGGTAATGCCATTAGTTGAGTTGTCCAGGTTCACTTCTCACTATATCACAATCCAATGTTTTTTCAATGGTTAGTGATTAGTAAGTAAGTATTTGATTCTCTGCGGCTATCAACTGAAAGACTTATAAAGCTCCAGAACCAGCTAAAAATTCGCCCAGGGAGCTTGCATAACTGCTTATATGACAGTTATGCCACCTAGTCATACCAATGGATGTACCCCCACCCCCTATTATTTGGACATAAATTGGACACGATGGGGGGTTAAAGCTTCGGTACTACATAACGTTAACCCCTCACATTTTTCCGATAAAAATGGAATCAGTGGGGATCTAACAGATATCTAATAGGGGGGATCTAGTGGGATCTAGCAGGAGATATTCTATTCATATATGGACAGTTAGTGGTGGTAAGGGTTTTGGGGAGTAGAATTAGGGTCAGTTAGCCTTGTCCAGTGGGGCTAATAGGGGGTCTTCCTGTGGTGGGTGAGACCCCTGCCAATATTTGTGTATGATTAGAAAGAATTACTAAAAAGTTATGGCTAGAAAGAGTACGACAGAGGTGTTAGGGGATTTACATGCAGGGTTGTCGAGTTGGTATTTAGAGAAGTTGCAATCAGGGGAGATGACAGTTGTGGAAGCAACGAGTGCAGCGAAGTTTTTGAAAGATAATCAGATCAGTGCCCAACCAGTAGAGCAGACAGCATTTGGAGAATTAGCGAAACAGTTGCCTGATATAGAGAATGTCGTAGCATTTAAGAAGAAAAGAGCTTAGTTATGCCAAAAGGAAAAGGAACTTATGGAACTAAGGTAGGAAGACCACCAAAGAAAGATAAGAAAAAGTAGATGGGAAAAGAAAGATGGCAGCCGTTACCTGATCAGTTCAGAGAGGACTTCAGGTATTTTTTAGTTGTCGTCTGGAAGCATCTTCAACTTCCTAATCCGACACCTGTTCAGTTAGATATAGCTGAGTACATGCAGGATGGGCCTAAGAGAAGGATTAT
>VTLG01009345.1_pt1 | contig 40392 bp, 48 predicted proteins | sample 4694571 | NCBI WGS metagenome assembly VTLG01 (sample SAMN12604809, study PRJNA352737) | marine metagenome | biome: ENVO:00000447; feature: ENVO:00000209|ENVO:00000569|ENVO:01000036; material: ENVO:00002151; isolation source: viral sequences binned using virsorter ... | reverse complement strand
CAGCCGACTTCATAATCCAACAGACAGTAAAGGCACGTAGCCATACTGACAACCTAGTAGACACGCCAATAACCGTGAGGTAAAGAATGTTAAAGATGTTATCGAAACTGTTCTACAGTAAGAGGGCAATGATGTCAGCCTTTGTCCTTGTAGAGACAATACAGAGTACTACCAAGGATGGTAAGCTGACACGGGCTGAGCAAGCCATGTTACTTAAAGCGTTCTGGCAATTAGTATCAGAGATTAGAGGAGATGAAGATGCCAAAGTATAAGAAGAAGAAGATGATAGTTAAGAAGTCAAAGGGTAAGAGCGGTTACTAGTATGTTTCAAAAATTCGAATTTTCGAAATTTCGATATTATTCTGGGAGAGTCCTTGGATATCTATAAGCTAATAGAGATGGGAGTCCCTTCAGCCATCGCTGTGTACTTAGTCTATTTCATCACCACCAAAATAGACCGCAGTCTCAGGGATGTGAGGGACTCCATCCTAGACCTAACCTACCACATAAAGAGATCAACTAGCCAGTAGGCTTTTTCATTCTAGCCTCTCTGCGTTCACGTGTGATCTCATCCCACGCGTCGCATACCTCACACTGAGTTTCTCCGGTACAATCCATATGCCTTTTACACTTAACACAGATACAGTTAGCCATTAGTTTCTCCCTCCTCCCATTGTCCATATCACGCATGTTGGGTCATGTAAGATTAACCCATGCATACACTGTAACAAACTAGCCTCATTCTCATAGAACCATAGACAGTGAGGGTCACCTATATGTACAGTATGTATTTTCATCAGCCCTATTGATATCTCTTTCATGGCCCATCCATGCAGCTTATCCATTGAATCAATTATCAAGTCCATATGAAACTGACATAACTTAAATGGTGAGTCATTATCCCAACAACCCTCACACTCAAACCAATCTGAATCGGATATATACTCTCTCACATCATTACTTCTACCAATAGCTTTTTTGGTTGTGGTATAATGCACAACCTCACTCCACCTATTGGTATAGGGTTAAGCCCTGCTCTCTCAGCATACCCACCAGCAGGTAGTCCATCCTCTACTCTTCCCTCTATATAACCACGTAACCAGCCACCAGTTAGCACGCCATGCCTATCCTGCTCAACTGCCCTAACCTTCTGCCTTCCCTTTAATGACAGTGACGTGATCCTTTCTAGTCCTATACGGTGGTGATGCCCTCTCAGATTAAGATCAGCCGTGTTACCCATCATCTGGTTTCTCAATCTAGTAAGGGCAGATGATGTACTCGATGCTGCACTACCACCATGCCTAGCAAATATAGTAAGCTGTTCAGCATCCTTAAAGTTAATGCTACCGTATATACTATCCCCTCCAAAGGGACAGCCAAGCCTATCCGCGAACAATGTATCAGTAGTGCCACCATCAGGGTACTCGTGAAAGTGGTGTCCCTTTAATGTGAACAGCCATTTACCCTTGGTAGGCTCTAGCACTGACCATAGTTCTTCAGTATCAACTGCTACCTTATCATTTAGGCTAGTCTTTATATGCTCAGAGCCTTTAACGCTACCATATAGATGACGCTCAGTAGGTCTTAACGCGTCTATAAAATCACCCATCCCACAAAACAGGAGTTGGTACTCCTTTTCCATACTAAGTACATTTGCAAACCACTCTTTAAAAGATTCCCACATACACCCTTCAGTCCCTAATTGTATATCACCAACAGGTACTAAGAGAGTAGGCTTGTTCTCTATCTCTCTACTAAAAGTCTCCATCATCCCTCTCTATAATCTTATTCCCTATAGCTGTAACAGCCTCTGGAATATCATAACCCTCGCTGCATATCGCCTTGTAGATATACTTACCTAAAGTTTTACGCTGTCTATCATTCGGATACCAGCCTACAGGTACTTCCACTATATGAACATCCCATTTATTTATTCTTCCATGTCTTTTAGCGTAATAAGGGTTTACATACATAGGGCTAATCTTAGCCTCTATATCTATAAGTACCTCTTCCCCCTTACCATCCTTACCCATTGGATAAGGAACTTTCAGCTTCAACACAACTGGTCTATTCATTCCCAATCCTCCTGCTCTTCCCAATTTGTACCATAGCTAACCTCTACTGGTAGCTTTATAGGCAGTATACCACTGGTCATGTTCTGACAAATCCTAGCTGCCTTTCTAGTTTCATATCCATGTGCCTCTACTACTATCTCATCATGCACATTCAATACAATCTTAGGCTTGTATATCCACTTCTCATTATCAATCTCACGCTTTACCTTCACTATAGCTTGCTTCAGTACATCGGCAGCAGTACCTTGAATGGGATGGTTCAGTGCCTTCCTCTCTATCTCTGCCTTGTTACTCCCCACACTCACATGGTACGCAGGAAAGGTACGCCGTCTACCAAACCATGTCTCTGTATAGCCATGTACTCTAAGGAAATGCAACTGAGCTATACGATAGTTCATATAGTCAGGGTACATCCTGCTTTGATATATCAGTATCTGTTCTCTCTGTGTCTTGGTAAGCCAAGGAGCCTTGGCAGTAAAGTCCCTACCCTCATACAACCACTCAAGAAAGATAGCCTTACCTACCTGTCTCTCTTCTCCATCTATCATGTGTAAAGCCTTACCAAATGCAATAGCAGCTAGTGGTTTATACACGTCACCATGCTCAAGTGCATTCTCTAGTGACGCATCCTTAGAAAGAGCGGAGGCTATTCTAGGTTCTTCCTGCCCTATGTCTGCGCGTATAAGGTTAAACCCTTCTGGTGCAGCAAAGGCCTTACGTAAATAAGTAGCCCACTCCCTGATGTACGGCCTCTCTGGATCACCATGATGAGTAATGTTCTGTAGGTTAGGGCCAGAGGATGACAACCTACCAGTTTCAGTAGCCTCTTTCCAATCACCACCTCTTTCTTCCCATGATCCTGCTTGGTGGTACGAGCAGTGTAACCTATCATCTTCCTGTATCAGCTTAGGTATATAGTCTAATTCCATAGATAGTAACCTGTTAATGCTATTCTGTTTTATCAATAGATCACAGATAGGATGCCCTGTCTTGTCGCGTAGGCTACGTAGACTATCCATGTCAGTAGCACCCTTATTACTTAGCCCTAGTCCGGGTGGGCGTATAGTTATATCCTGTCTAGCACCTGTATACATGGGAGTACCCAAGGTTATCCAATCATCAGAGTGACAACAGTCACATTCAGATGCTTTCAGCCCTGTCATACAGCCCTTAACATGCATCAACCTACCCTTGTACTCTTTGCCCGGTACTACAGCCCATGCAGGTGGGCCATATAGTACCCTAGCTTTCTGCTGTACACTACGCCAGTTGATGTGATGGGGGTATACTTTCTTTATCTCTACAGCTACCTTAATAGCTTCATCGATAAGGATATGTTGCAACTCACCTAACGGTTCATGGTCAATGTATACACCATCCATCTCCATCTGAGCTAGTGCTTTAAGTAGTGGACGTTCTATATCATTATAAATACCCCACATACCTTGCTCTTCTAGCTGATCCTTGAGTGTAAGATACAGCTTATATGTCATGTCACTATCAGCAGCACCATACTGCGTTACTTGATCTTCATCATCCCAATCTACCTCCTCATACCTAGTCATCAATATACCCAACTCATTCCAAGCCAAGTCCTTTAACTCAGTACTAGGTTTACGTAACACATAAGCCATCAGCTTAGTGTCATGTAAATTTGTAATATCAATTCCACACGTATTAGCTACTATATATTCAAACTTAGCATTGTGTGCTACGACTTCAATTCCATCACTCTCGAGAAACTTCTTGATGTGTGACGATGATGCTTCACAGTATACGGCCCCACTATCTGTTCCAACGCTGAAACCAATTTCTCTTGCTCTTCTGGCGTGAAATGTCCCACCCCACATAGGGTCAGTCGTTTCATAGTCGAAGGCGAAGAGGTTGACTCCACTGAGCCATCGTTGGACTCCGTTTCCTGTAACCTTTTCGTATCTCTTATGTGTGTTTGGAACCTTATATCCAATTCGTCTCCAATCTCCATTCATCACCTCACCTAATTCTGCATTTCTTGTTGGAGTTGCTGCTGCTGGATGGTACATAGGTATGACATTACAACTAAAGTCATCCTGTTCCCATCTCAAGGTCTTACCGTGGTTCATTTTAAGTGCTGCTTTAGCCCTCCTCATCTCTGGAAAGAATTGTTTAAACGCTATATCACCCAAGGTTATAACTAGCTCAGGTCTGTAAGTAAGTATGTCATCTAGTAGATGGGGGAAGCAAGAGTCGCGCTCTTCTTGGTTAGGTGTATCATCACCTGCACCATCTCTCTTACGTCCCGGTCTACACTTGTTGATATTGTCGAAGCGTACGGCTTGAGGGTCTATACCTGCTAGTGGCAGTAAGTGGTTGCGTACTCTATCACCACTGAATCCTTTACCGGATAAAGGATAACCCACTAGCTCTTCATGCACTCCCGGATTCTGACCTACTACCCACACCCTAGCAGTCAGTGGGCCTGATCCGTTTACAACCTTTCTTCGGCTGTGCATTAATGCACAACCATCACAATTTGCTTGTGCTCTCATCACCTCACCTCCCTAGATTTATTGTAGTCTGGATGTGTCCTTATGTATGTGGGTATCTTTCCTACATGCCATTGCTCACAGTAGGGGCATACATAATAGTTAACTTTCTTGTTTCCCTTCTTGTTTTTGCCCAACGCAATAGCTGCTCGTTGAGCCTTGACTTCATTCTCAAACTGCTTTTTACCCTCGCACTGATTTTCTTTGTGAAAGACAAGTCTTGCAGATGACTTTGTATCGTTGGTCTGACTCGTCATAATACGACTCCAATGAAGATATAGTTAGTACCTTGTCACATACAAAACAATGTTGATCTGGTAATTCTCCTGCTGGCATCACGCACCTCCTTAAAATTATTGAGCAGTTTATAGTCATGCTCAGGACTGTAGCGTAGGGCTAGTGCCGTAGCCCACACTCTGGAGGTGAACCCCATTCCCCCCATGAGAAAGGTTTATGGATCAACGCAAGGAGCTAAGCGTTGAATCCATCAGGAATGGCTGATTCCAATTCTGGTGGTACGTCATCAGAGGTACGAATATCATTGACGTTATCACCAACTCTTGCAGTACTACCTGCCCTTATGTTGCCATAGAATGTAGCACCGCGACACGACTCTGCTATAGTCTGAAGACGTGACGTATTAAGTAGATCACTGCCATCATCCTCTAACTCAGGTCGTAAGTCTGGGTGTCTACCTAGATTAAGGATTCTTCCTATCCTAGTTGCAGCGGTTCTAATGGATTGCTCTTCGCTTATCTCGAAAGAACCACTACCATCTTTCCTCTGACCACTGACCTTACCTACTGTGATACTACAGAATGCTGTTGATCCTTGAAAGTCTCCACTCTCAACAACACACTTCAGCCCTACCGTAATACGACCATCAAGCCATTGCATGTTCTGATCTTCATCAGTCTTGACATCGTATACGTCATCAACTGTCAGCTTTTGCCAGCCGTTTACTGGCCTGTTATCGTATGTTATACCGTCCCAAAAACTTGTGCCGTTCGCACTTTTAGTAGCCATTGTCTTCTCCTAAACTTATATTTTTGCCTTAGATTTACCTACAATATCCTCATGGGTGATACGTTTGGTTACCTCCTTATCAGCATACTCATCCCTCAACTGAATAAACAGATCGTTCACATCAGTAAATGACGCGTTATATAGAACTGTGTCAAACCCTGCGTCTAACCATTCATGTTCGCTCTGATTCTTGATGAGGAATTGTTGAGCATCATCAGCACGTACTGTTGTAAGTGAGTGGGCTGGCACTGACTCCCCTTTAAAGTCACCTTCAACTGGTACTACTACCTCTGACTGCATGTAATATACATTGGAATAATAGTGAGGTAGTTCATGTCTGAATTGTCCCCGATAACTCGGATAGTAATCTACATTAACAAAGTCCGGGTCACCGGGAACAAACTCTGCACCTCTCCGATCCACCTTAGCCTTCCGCCTCTCCCCCACACGCGCAGTTGCTATTACCACAACCTCTAAGGTACGTGGGTCTAGCCTCTGCAACAACCCAAAGGTTTCTTTAAGAAGACTGCCGTACCTCTGCATGGTATCCATTCGTTGTCTGGCCTCAGTGTTCTCGAATAAGAGATTGAACTCAGTCCATCCATCGAAGACTATTACTTCGGGACGATCAGCCTTACCTTGCTTAGCGTCTCGGATAAGTGCTCTAGTAAATTGGTCTAGGGTACGCAACCACTGGTCATAGTCCTTTTCAGTTACGTCCTTGTCAAGCATAGGTGAGCTAACCTGTAAGCTACCGCCTGACCCTGTGTGTGTAAACTCTTCGGGGATGTGAAGAGAATCATTCTTCTCTCCACCTACAGATATGATCCTGCCATTGCGTAGCTTCTTTTTCTTTACCCAATCCCACATGGCAGAGACAGCAAAGCTGGTCTTACCTGACCCCGGTGTACCGTATAGTAAATAGTCCGTATAAAATAGATCGCCCATAGTTCTCACCTCCAATACATATAGTATACCATCTAGTCTACGGCTCGTCAACCCAAAAACTTACGTACTGGCTTAGTCCTAGCAACCACACTAACTGCAAAACTAAACAGCAAAGTACCTACTAGCACCATCCATATCGCTACCTCTGTATACCTACCTATAATTACCAAGGCTGCATCCTCTAATAGATGGGCTAAGGATAACCCTAATGTAATCAATCCAATCTTGTGCATTAATGCATATCATCCGTTTCTATAAATTCGCCTCTGCTAAAGTGCATTCGACATAGCCCTTTGAACTGACAGAACTTGCAGTTAGACATGTTCATACGAGGGAAGTCTTTATGGTCAAGCCCTGCCTTTTCACGTGACTCTACTAGATCGAACAGGCGTAGCACCTCTTCTTCTGTCTCCTTGAAGTGACGGTCAGTCATCAGTACCCCAACAGGTCTGCGGTCTGATGGCTTGCTGTCAGTAGTTAGACACCAGTACTCATACCATATAGGTAGGGTAGGGTCTAGCTTGTTAAGTATTAGAGCATAGTATCTATTCTGGCTGTTCCATAACAAATGCTCTATCTCATCTACCTGTGAGGTCTTAATATCTACCAAGGTAACTTCATGTGGGTCGCGTTTAAGTAGGTCTATCCTACCATTCAGCGTATGCCCACCAATCTCAGCCTCTACTTCTACCTCACTATCCCATGTACGTACCTCTTCCCATGATATAGGAAACTTATCTATAGCTCTACGTACACCGGGGCTGAATTTCTTCACGTTATTCATTATGCTTTGATCTGATTTGTTGGGATCGTGGAATGTATCCATTGCAATGACGTTGATAAGATCATTCAACTTCTCATCTGTATCTACCTTGACACCCTTAGCTATAGCGTTGACTGTCTCGTGTAGTACAGTACCTTGCAACATGCCGGGCCACTTCTCCTCCTTCTCGCCCCAACCTTCCCTATTAAACGCCCACTTCCTTGGACATTGATCGTAACTAAGTAGACTCGTGACACTGATTCTCATATTTTTCCCTCCACCATAATTTACATGCTACACACCAGTTATCATCTGGGTTGACAACTGAGAATGTCTTGCACCCAAAGCAGTAATAAAACCTATTCATCTAATGCCTTTTGTATTTGTTTAACTTGATTAACACTCAGACCTGCTCCTCTTAGGTCACCCTCTTCTGCGCTAAACACCTTACGCACTGACTTAAACCTGTCCATTAGCTTAATGCTTGCGGTTGGCCCGATGGTAGGTATGCGCCTTAACAACCACCCCGGCTTACGCTCATTCACTTGCTTCCTGTCAGTGCCAGCTAGTGCTCTGGCTGGTGGGTTCTCAGAAGCGAGTAAGTTCTTTAGCCTAGTAAGATACTTTAAAGTACCAGCATCAGTGTCTGGAACCTCTAACACTAACACACCTGCTAGTTGCCACCCTACTATATCCATCCATAGCTGTTCCCAATTCACTGGTCTATACGGTCTGGCTACTGCTAACGTACCGCGTATGGCAACGACAGCAATGTCACACTCTAACAGCATGGTCTTAATTTGTCTAGCTAATCTTCTCCCTTGCCATGAGCTTATAAAATCCTCTGGTCTTTTGCACTCTACCCCTACTAACTTCTCACCAGCACAGAACAGCAAGTCAATTCTTTCTGGTGTGCTTAAATGCACAACACCATCACCCTCACCAAGACTAGGCAGTTCTTTAGTGTCAGCTATAAGACTTGTGTACTTCCCTAGTTCCTTGCCATCTGAGTCGAGGATAACCCCCTCTTTCACTTCCACTGCATCCCCCCAACATCACTTAACCTCTCCCTTATAGTGCCTTAGCACATCACCTACTGCTTTCATAATATGTAGGCTTAAAGGATCAGAGTCTAATGACCCAACCTTTTTATGCGTATTGTTCTGGCACTTAGTACATTCCCATGCTGCTTGTTGTTCACACTTAGGACACACATCCCTTACCTCATCTTCTAGGTAAGGATCACCCGAATTACCACAGCAAACTGAGTACCAATCATGTGCATCGTACTCGTCATATGTTTCCATGCTCCACATCCAAATCAAATTCTTGTTTCTGTTTCTCTGCATAGTCACGTGCTTTCTCTAAGCAGCTACTACATCTAACATACCCCTCTTGTGGCATATCACCACAGTAAGGGCATAGCCCATTTGCCTTACGTCTATGTCTCATCCTTCTAGTTCGCACTGTCTGCCTGTTTCCTTCTCTTAGATCAACAAGGCTAGCTTTCTTATGGCTTGCACCTTGTGCATTAATGCATATGACATACCATATACCATCCTTATCTAATTCTTCCCATTTGTCAAGAGAAATCTCTAACGTAGCCTTCGCGATTTTGCCCATCAACACTCTCCCTATACCAATCCATAATACTTCCTTGTAACCTCATCTGTCTGCCTCCATACGAGTGTCTTGCCCTTCACGCTAGCTACCTCAATACCCGGATCACGTTCGATCCATCTCTCATCTGCTAGTTCACGCAGTGCTGACTGCACCTGCCGTAAACTAGGTGTAGGAGTTAGAGCAGTACGTATGTCTGACGTACTCATCCATGACGACTTCAGTACGGTATCAAGTATCCTCTTCTTAACTGCACTTATCTTGAACTCGTCCCTAAATCCTACAAGCTTAGTCTCTCCTGTATCTAGCCTCTCATAGACTAGCTCTTCAACTGGCGTGATCCTACCGTAACCCGATATGAATCTACGTTGCTCATTCTTGTTGCCTTTAGTCACAACCAACCCAACGTCCACGATGGCTAGGAAAGCGTGCGCTCCGCTGATCTCAAGCCCTTGGTTAAGCTCGTCTGTCTTGTTCCTATGATGCACGATGATTAAAGTTTTCTCCTTAGACTTAACCAGTGATATGATCGGAGCCAACGCACCATGCACCTCTGCATTATCATTCTCATTTCTAATACCTAACAGCCTAGCCGTGTCGAGTATGAAGATGTCTGCTTCTGAGTCTGCCATAGGCCCGACTATGTTAGCACCACCTTCACCTAGTGCATGATAGTACATGATCTGCTCAAGTGGCTTGCTCTTAAAATCTAACAGCCTCTTAGCCCATGTAGTTTTATCTTCTTCAGTAAAGTACGCTATCTTATAATCCTTTACCCAATCCATGCACAACGCGTGTAACAGTTCAGTCTTACCCACCTTGGGGAATGCGCTTACGAGATGCGCCCATCCTAGATAGAACGGTGACGAATCTGTATCACCAAGAAAGGGTAGCTGTACTAATCCCTTGAGGTCACCGTCCTCCCACATCTTCACCAAATCACTACCACTACTAGAGTCCACACTAACCTCGCATAGCTATAATACTTCCATGTTATTGTACCATGTGTACATATCGTAGTCAATGGAAAATAACCTCGCACTCTAAAGCCCCCCTTATGCATACTAAGTGATCAACGTACATAGTATGCAAGGTTACTAAACCTTGGGTAACATCCCAACCTAGTTGGTATATACATATATATAGGGTGCGAGGTAGGTTATGCATTAAAGCACAGTAAAATTTCTATTGACACTGTGTAAATTTACCCCACTCAAGGCATCTAATACATCGCGCCTCACCATATTCAGGGTCATCAGTATTACCGCAGTCTCGTGGTGCAGCCATCGCATCACACCCCAAGCATATGCCCTCGTACTCCATGAACTCTAAGCACACACTACACTGGTCGCCTTGTACTTCACCACAGCACACACTTACCCATTCTGTCTTATCCAATTTTCTCCTCCCTTCTTTTTTTCCAGAGTATATATAGTCTTGTGTACTCCTTCTCTGATATGTTGTTAAAGTAATCTCGTCTAGTTATCCATCTAGTTTTACAGTTACAACTACTATGCTCACATACATAGTCTGGTGTCTTATCACTACAGTGAGTGCCATTCCATGATGGTATTCTCTGCACTACATTATCCCAATGCCCATAAGTCTCTAGCATAGGCCATCCATCCTTAGTCATAGACAAGTGTAATAGTCCTCTCTTGTAATCTTGAGCCATCTTATAACCTCCTAAGATTCTTAATTCTTTTTGCCATGATCTTACCTATCTGTCCGATGTTCTCCATAGTTACAAAGTTACGCTCACCGAATTGCTCCTTGAGCAACGCGTCCCTTATGTTAAGCCCTATACCTAGTACCCTTATGTTCTTACCTCTTAGCTTTCTTATCTCCTCTTTGATTAAGTGTGAGTCATTACTCTGACCATCATGCAGTACAAAGATCAGCTTAACCTCTGCATCTTGACTAGCTAACCACGTTCCCTCTATGGGTAGTAAGAATGGTACGTCCTCATAGTTACCCCAAGGTTTAGATATACTTGCGAGTAAGGGCAAGGCTAGTTGTTGGGGTGTGTCATCATAGCATATAACTCTAGCCTCTCTCCTACCATCAGGTCTATTCTTACCCGGAAGGGTAGTAAATCTGCATGGTGTCTTGGTCTGCATAGCTGCTATGTATATTGCCATAGCTAGTGATGATACCCTTTCACATGTGGGGTAGCTACGTGGGTACAGCATACTAGTTGAGCAGTCTATCATTACTGACAGTGCTACTGTAGGTTTGGATACTTCTTCAGTTATATTTCTGAATGGTTGGTCTGGGTTCTTGATCCAATCTCTAACACTAACACGCCCACCAGATGGTGATGGTTCCTTCACTAATGTCTTACGTGGTATGCTCAGTGCTATCTCCATGTCGCGTATCGCTGGCTGTGCTAGTCTTAACAGATCATGGTAAGGTACTTTTTGTAACTCGTTATCATCCCATCCAGTTGAGTGTTCAGGTGATATCTCAGATGCCATTATGCCTAATACATCCATGACAGTCTGAGGTATAGGCTTGTCAAGTGATTCTATTTCCCTTGGCTCAACAGCTAACTCACCATCACCTGTAAACAGGTCTTCAATACTATCTAGATCATCCATATCTAGACTGCCCTCACCGCCTGTATCCTCTGCACTACTACCGTCACAGCAGCTAGGGAATTGTTCTTCAATCTCATCTGTATCTACATCGTCATCATCTAGACCTAGCAGTTCTAGTATCTCATCAGCTATCTCATTCACACGTGCAGTATTAGGTGCACGACTAGCCTCTCTTACTAGTGGTGCTATATCCAACCATCTCTCTACATGCATAGCGTAGTCTAGTATGTCAAATGGTAGGTACAAACTACCCATTCTCTCTTGGAATATATGAAGGGCTACGACAGCATAGTCATGTTCAGGTGGTGAGGGTGTATTAGGTGTGTTAACCAATGCATATACCATCTTCTCTAACTCTTCAGCACGTCTTGGGTACATCTCTTTCATACCAGTTTCTATTCTGTAATCTTCAAGCAAGTTAATCATGTTGTGCTTTAATGCCGAAGCATTTCCGGGCCATGCTTTAGGGTCTGTAAATCTACGATGCCCAGCTTCATGCATTATCACACTCTTAGTCATCTCATACTGCGCGTCAGCAGGTATGTTACCAAACCAACATGGATCAATCTCTATGTACTGATGCTCAAGAAATGTACGACCAGCTACCTCCATATCTAGTTTTTTGCGTACGTTCCAAGGGTTCTTGCCTTGCAACGCTCGACCTAATCCTACTAGTTGATTCCAGTTCTTAGGTATTTCATGCCACGTTGTATCGGATAGGGCATTTGTCCTATGCTCCCAGCTTATGCGTCTACGTTTACTTGCTTTAGCCATTACTTACCTCCATTGTCTTCAATGATTGCCATGAATGCAGCGAGGTTAGTCTCATCAAACTCACCGTCATCTTGATACCCACATATACTACTGGTGACAGTATATTCAGCCGACTCGCTAAGGTTACCACCAAGTTGTTGATGGAACTCATTCCACTTGATGTTATCACGTATGGTAGGTATGGAGCGTAGTCCACCATTGCCAGCTACCTGTCTAGCTGCTTGTATTATGCGCGTGATAGTCTGTATCACTGCCATGTCACAGTTAGGTAGGTTCATGGATACTATATTCGCTTCACGCTTGACACTCGTTGGATACTTGAAGTGTATCGTACGTTCAAACCTATCACGTACTGCTGGATCAATGTCCTCTGTTGCTTGGTTAGGCTCAAGGTTAACAGATGTGATGACAAAGAATCCATCCTTAGCTGTCACTTGTGATCCATCCTTATCGTGTAAGGTGACAGTCATAGCACCTGCCATTGCACCTAGCAGTATGTTCTGCATCTTGGTAGGCATTCTGTTTAGCTCATCAACGTAGAGTGGTATGCCTTTAAGCATAGCCTCAGTTAGTGGACCGTTATGCCACACTATCTTACCACTCGAGTTCATACTGTTCACACCTAACAAGTCAAGGTCAGTAGTACTGGTACTACCAGTGAACATGATGAAATCTTTAAACATGGATTCGAGTAAGTGCTTAGTTAGTATGGTCTTACCTGTACCGGGAGGTCCATCAAGTAGACAGTGCTTGCCAGCTTTCATACACATCTCAAGGATAGCTCCCTCTTTCCCTATGTATGGACCAGTTACTGTATCCTCTGATGGTACGGCACTCTTAGTATCAACAACAGCACTTGATTCATCAGCTTGGACTGGTACTAGCTTGCGTATAGATAGCTTCTCCCAAGGAGCAGTACCACCAACATGACTAGTACCACCAAACGCAGTATGTGTAAACATCTTAGGACCACTACGATTTAGGTTACCATGTGTCCACACTGGCACTTTATCAGCGTCTGCCATCTTACTAGGTGAGCCAGTTGGATTGGTAAACTTTATCAACTCATATGCCTTATGCCATATGTCTGCAAATTGTGTCCAGTCTGCTTCAGCTATGTTAACTCCCTCTTCTTCAACACACTCGCGCCATGCCGACTGCCACTCTTGCAGTAAGGTTTTGTCCTTTAGTATCACAGCACCTATCAACGCACCAGCATACTGATTAGGCACAGCGACCACACTGCCACTGTAAACTTCCACGTTCCAACTGCCTTCAGTGCATATGTTACCATCCCATACTATCATTGACTCTACTTCCTCATGTCTATGAGGCTCAGTAACAACTGCCCTGTATACAATCTTACTGCCATTCAGCCTAGCATATAGGTCAGTGTCACCTTGGAACAGTGACGCCATCGCACATATAAGACTGCCATTATACTTCGGACTCTTAGGTTGAGTTGATGAGCCAGTACCATCAGCCTTTAGTGGTGTCATACCATGAAATGCTCTAATCTCTGGCTCTAGTTTCATGTTCGTTGGCATACAGTTTTGTAACATTTGGTCCCAATAATTATCCGCCATAATACCTCCAATATTTTATTATGCTCCCTCTTTCTGACTTTCCTCCCTTACTAGGGTAAGAAGGAAGTAAGAAAGAAAGAGCACTTGTGCATTAATGCCTAACTCTTTTTGGACTTCTTAGGTTTGATGGTCTTGCCTAAGTCTGATGCCTCTTTCTCTGCTATTACGATCCTGTCATACTCAGCTTTAGGTATGAAGCTCTCGTTACATGCATTACATGTAGCGTTCATCAGCTTAGCTGCACTGATTCTTACGACCCCACTAGTAGGTAGGCTCTTGTCAAACTTCATGCATCCACACACCCAAGCATCAGTGCCAGTATTAATTCGTGGTTTGACTGTAGGCTCAGCATCCTCCTCTTCTGCCAATCGCTCTTCACGCTGTACACAGAATGCATGGAATGCATCTATGTTAGGGCTACATGTATCGTCTATGTAATTCCACACTGTATCAGTAACACCATCGAATGGGTATCCACGTCCACCTTTAATTCTAGGGTCTTCGTAAGGTCTACACACACCACCACACGCCTCAGCTATCTCTTTGAACGTAGCATTATGGTACGCGCCCCGACTAGATACATCCTTGTATCCACCCTTAGTATCATTCGGGTTTTCTATCTCACCAAGTTGCAATTCCTTAGATAGCATGTGTATCAATGACTCTACAGCCCACTCGAATATAGGTCTGAAGTCTGTAGTGTTAAGCATCTGAGTAGGTATAGCTATGTTATACACCCTATCACCGTCACCCTCACCAGTATGGTCAGCCTTGAAGTACTGTTGGTATTTGTTTTCAAAGTGATTACAGCTAGGCTTACGTCCACCACCATCATGTAAGGACACTATGAAGCGTTCGTTATCCCAAGGTATACCAGCTTTCGCTAACGCATCCGCGTATCCTGTAGTTACTATATGGTTGTTCGCGTATACCACGAGCGTATCTTCTATGCTCTTTAACGCAGGTCTGAATGACATATCTTTGGTTATACTAGGATTCTCGATTGTAGTTGTTACCTTGGCTTTCTTCGTAGGCATATTAGCCTCCTTTATATTTGGGTTACTACTATGGTATCATATGGTCAACGCCTTGTCAACGTTGTGCTTCAATGCACAACTGCTCATCATGCCAACCTCCCATGCTTCGTTAATCGCTTCTTGCTTATTCATATACCTTCTTTGCATTTGAATAGAGTTCATTAAACTCCTCTGTATCCTCTATGCTTTCATAGTATTCTTTAAGGTCATCCCGCACATACGACTCTAAATCATCAATATCCATTAAGCCGACTACCCATTCAACTAATTGATCTATTTTTTGTTCTTTAGTATTACCCATATGCCAACCTCCCTCGTGTGCGTACACGTGCGCGTTCCTTATTTAGTTGCCTTGAATGGCTCAACTGTGACTTCCTTAGTATCTGGATCATAGTGAGCAACACGCGTCCAACGTGTGTACGTTCTATCATCCATACTATCTACAGGTTTATCGATCTTAATGTTTACGCTTTCTATGCGTATGTGCATGGAGTTATCTTTAGGGTCATCGTTATGTGGTACGACTTTAAGCATGTCACAGAATATGCTCATCATCTTATCCTTTACGTCTTCAGCGTCCTCACCGTTTATCATTACCTTAAATGTTGATATCACTTCGTAGTTCATACCTATACTTCCTCCTCTAAATATCCTTCAACCTCATGCCCATATGGATTGTAGTACTCGTACTTCCATGAAACTTTACAGTCTGGAAACCTTTCAAGCAGTTTACTGTATGTGCTAACGGGTATGTCTAGACTATTAAACTCGTACTCTAGTATGCCGTCTTGGTCAATGCTAGATACTACTTCATTTGACCCATGATTTAAGTCGCTTGGCATAGGCTTTATGCCATCATCACTATCTAGGAAGTCTTGCACTTCCCGAAGCAACGATTCTTCACAGGTAATCCTTATCAGATTGTAAACTATTATATCGACTGACATTATTTTCTAAAACCTCCACATTAGACTTTGAAATCTGGGTCTAGTTCATCCGCGTAAAAATCCACCTCCTCTTCTTTCAGATATCTCCATTCATCAGCAGTAAACGGTTTGTCTTTAGCCATTGACATTTGCAAATCGTCCAGTTGCTGTACAAAATGTGCGTATGATGTGCCTAGCATCCTATCGTTTTTGAATAGCTCTTTAGCTACTTTGATGTTAGGATGCTTCATCTCTGAATCCATTTCCAATAATGGCATCCAAGTTCCTATATTCGTACACCATACGTTGTACATGTGATGGTACATTTCAAGTGCGTATGCGCGCCAGTTCGCCTTACGCCACACTCTATTGAGCCATTTTTTACGCTCTTCTATACCCACATCGAATGCGATTCTTGCTGATCCTCGACCTACCATGAACGCGATGTCCTCGTATTGGCGTGTGGCATAGCCACTCGAGTTGTACACTCGCTTGTTGTACTGCTTTATCGCCTTGTTGTATCTCGATTCTGCATACATTCCCATTAGTTATTCACCATCCTTATTTTTATAGCTGTACATTCTTCCAATCGATATCGTTTATATTGTCTATGCAATATGTCACTCTATGGGATATAACCAAGTCTATAGCATCGTCTAAAGAGTATTTTGTACCAATGTGATACCATTCATACTCATCCTTACCATGATCCACCTCTTTTTTCCATATGACTATGTGTACTTCTGGCGTATACACACCCCAACGATATATCCTATAGCCGTTATACTTGCCACTGTATTCTGTATCGGCTCCACTCTGCCATATGTCTTTCGCTAACTGTGATGGTATATAATCCTGTGTACTGTAGTCACTCATAGTTAAATCCTCCTCTATTTTTCACCGTTTAGTTGCTTAGTGATCTCGACTGGGTTTGCATCGTATGTAGTTGTGACCATTTTCACGTTACGTGATCCATAGACGCTCTTGAGGTAGTCGCGCTCCTCTCTTGCATCCTCTACGGTGCAAAAACCGTTCACCATTTCCCAGAGTGAAAACGTGCCTTCCTGCATGAAAACGTAATAGTATTTGTTGCTATGTACCATGCTATTTCACCTCACTTTGTGTACGAATTGAGTCCAAATACCTTATCGCCAGTCTAAGTTTGTACTTGAGTGTGTATAGTTGTGTGTTACGCATTTCGTATGTCACCTCGTTTCATTTCATCCCAACTCACGTAGTTTGTGGGTACGTTTCCGCTATACTTAGATAATAGCGTATCGTCTACGGTTTGTCCACGGTTTTTCTGTTTGTTCTGTATCTCCTGTGCAAGCGTCAATCCCACTACAGGACTGATCGACCCACGCCTGTTAAGAGCCTGTTTTTTGCCACGTTTACTAGCCATAAAAACTCCAGATTAGCTATAGTCTAGTTGTGCTTTATTGCATAACTGAGCTAACCAATGGGACGGTCAAACCGTAGCTTAACCGCCCGATGGATAGCTTAGCTTGAGAACCCAATTTTTTCTATGATCTGGTATTGCGTGTTAGGGTTATTGTCTGGGTTCGATAGCTGATTGCTGATATAGAACTTATTGGTTTTGTTGCATTCTTTCGTGTACTCCAAGTTCACCCATGTAGGGATATCGTCCATGTTTTCGGGTATCAATCCAAACGCGTACTCAGTGAATGGACGCCAAGGTGAGCCAGCAAGAGCTACGCTCATAAATGGCGCATGGCAGGGACGCTTATCTGGTGAGTCGACTATTTGCACGTGTAAGGACAATTGGTCATTTTCCTTGTACCACATCCCACCAATTTCTACACCATCCGCTACTACGTAGCGTATGTCATATCTATCCGTATCGTATACAGTTTGCTGTGATGATGTAAGCAATCCTTCCAATCTGACTATCCTAGCTTCTAGGGCGGCATTGTGTTCCATGAGTTCTTTCTTGTTTGGTACTCCCATGATAAATCTCCAGTGGGTATAAATTTTGGACGTAAATCGCCCCACCCACCCAAAAATGGTACTTCATAAAATGCTGACCTTGCAAGTTTTGTGCTCAAAACGTCTACAATTTGTATACGATTTTCTTAGGGATTCTATGGAATATCAATAGGGATTTATGACTGGTAACAAACACAAGCTGAGCGTGAGAATTTCATGCGTTTTGTGCACAATTCGTGCTCAATTTGTATACGTTTTGCATGCAATTTGTGCTCAAATGGGCAGTAGTGGGTACCCAAAGCGTCCTTCGTTCCCCTTATGGTTGTTACCGGGGTGTAGAATTTTTTTATAAAAAATAAAACTAGGGGGGAGTACTTGACAAATATATAGATTTGTGGTACAAATGTTCTAATTTGTATATAATATATATTAATAATTAGTATTATAAGGGTGAATTATGGCATGGAAGCCGGGTGAATCGGGCAATCCAAGCGGTAGACCGAAGGGATTCGGCCAGATCGTCCGTTCTCTGACAACAGAGGGTGAAGAACTGGTAGAACTCGCCCTTGATCTAGCGAAGAATGCGCCCCCACGAGTCAGGATGGAGGCCATAGAATGGTTAGCTGATCGTGGATTCGGTAAAGTGCCAGACCAATCAGATATTCAAGTGGGTGTCCATGTGTCAGAACTCCGATCATGGGATATACAAGAGTTGAGGGAGGCGAGACAGGTTATGCTAGATAGTGGGGATAAGGTTGATTGACCACATTAACTTTGATGGACGTAGAACGAGCCTTAGCGGAGAAGGACTTCAAGGAGTTCCTCCGTTATGTGTACGTTCTGGAGCCACCCCCCGGCAGAGGAGCAATATCTTTTGTACTCTGGCCCCATCTAGACGAGGTCATCACTGACCTAGAAACTAACCGCCTCATAGTCTGGCTCAAGGCTAGACAAATCGGAGCGTCATGGATGCTGGCAGCCTACGCTCTGTGGAAGACAATGTACAACCCCGGATCAGTAGTACTACTCTTCTCCCAAGGGGAGGATGAGTCGAAGAAGTTACTGGCTAAGTGCAAGTTCATATACAACCACCTGCCAGAAGAAATGCGTAACCCCATAAACTCTGACAACCAGCAACTAATGCAGTTCGACAAACAGGGTTCATGGTACATGCAAGCCCTGCCTAGCACCGAGAAGGCTGGCCGTTCAGTAACGGCATCTCTGGTAATCTTTGACGAGGCAGACTTTCACGAATATCTAGATGCCAGCTTTGGCGCGGTCATGCCGACCATTGGTGACTCGGATGCCCAGATGATTATGGTGTCCACCTCAGATTACAAAAAGCAGGAAACCAGATTCAAGCAGACCTACCTAGAATCGCCGGGCAACGGCTTTTACAAGATGTTCTACTCATGGGATGTCCGGCCTAATAGGGATGAAGATTGGTACGAAGAACGGAAGAAGGAATATGCTGACCCATACCAGTTTGAGAAGGAGTACCCAAATAATGACATTGAAGCTCTCGCTCCCCCTAGTAGCCTTATGGCGTTTGATCGAGAAGCGTTACAGGCCATGTGGTCTGAGACTACCGAACCCAGACAAAGGGATGGGGTAATACGGATTTGGAAAGAGTTCGCCTCCAGAAAACGATACGTTGCAGCAACAGACACAAGCCACGGTGTAGGTCAGGACTATTCAGTAACCGTGATCCTAGACTCCCAAACAGGGGAAATAGTAGCCTCGATCTGCAATAATACCCTAGACCCAACAGCTCTTGCCAATCAAAGCATGGACTTGCTGAGTAGGTACGACAATCCAGTATGGGTTATTGAAGATAATGATTGGGGTATAGCCACCATCAATGCTGCCAAGGATATGCGATATCCAAAGATATATTGGCGAGATAAGAAAAATGCAGGATGGAAAACGACAAGCCGTAACAGATTTGACTTGTGGGATGACTTTATCTACGCAGTCAATAACCGACAGGTAATGATATATGACCAAGAAGGGCTTACCCAGTTCTTCGATGTCATACGTAATCCAGACAAGCAAGGACGAATAGAAGCACCACAAAGAAAACATGATGACTTTCCTATAGCCTGTGCCTTGGCATGGAAACACAGGGGTAAGGCAAAGCGAAGTCACGATAAGGTTGATTGGAAAGATGATGAACAAGAAGAGCATTGGCGAGACAATATAATGGGACGAACGCCTAAAAGGGGATTGTTTAAGTGGTAGAAAGAAAGCCGGACAAAGAGTTTCTCACGGCTTTCCGTGAGCATCAGAAAGCAGTATGGGGTGACACCCATGAGGACTGGAAGCGTATTGATGAGTTCTTAGACTTATCTTACAAAGTGTGGCAGGATGATGATGATACGCCTTCCATCCATCCACCAGACAGCATATCCATCATCCACCACGCAGTAGATAATTTGATAACCTTTGAACCTGTCATAAGACGGGTTTCTGTGGGTGTAGCAGCAGGAAAGGAAGAAAGAGCGGATCATGTAGAGCAAGCACTAGAGAGCATACTCCTAGAAGCTAACCTACTAGAGCCATCACTTACTTGGAAACAGGTAGGCTTCCATCTAGCTGCTTATGGATACACTGTGGTAGAAGGGCCACTATGGAATACTCGCGGAGCTAGGATTAAACCGAAGCGCAAGGACTATAGAAACAAATTAGAATTCGACGCAGCCATGACCTTATGGCAAAATGATCGTAAAACCTATATGCCAGTGCGCGTTCGCGCCCCACACCCCTCCTCCATTATGATGAACTTTAGAGATAAGCGTCCTGATGAGGGGATTAAGATTGTAAAGAGATATGTAGCTGATATACAGAGATTGAGAGGTAGCAGACTAGACGAAAATAATAACGGCATTATAGGCACAGTTAATTCTGTAGACCTGCCAGATGATCCTTATGAAGAAATCGACACACTGGAATACTGGTCAAAAGATTGGCACGGTTTCATGGTAGGTGAGGAAGTTCTATTTGTAGAACCCAACATCTGGGGTCTAATGCCTTATAAACACGCATTTTCCGGGCGAGGCCACGAGCCTACCAGTGTAGATTCGGTTAAGCCAAAGCATCTTGCAGTAGGACTGCTCCACCCAATTACCGAGGTTATACGCTCATATGCACAGGAACTAAGTACTCGACACAATGCCTATGTCAACTCAGGCTTCTTCGACATAGTAACTACTATGGATGCGGATGAGCTAAGAGAACAGATGAACAGGCAGGGTAGGCAGAGGATTCTGGAGAAGACGGATAACAATGATGTTATTGAACCGTTTGCTATGCCCAATCTACCTAACTGGATGTTGGAAGCTGAGATGCAAATGCGCGATGCTATTGAGCGTGGTACATTCTCTTCAGCCTCCGCAGGTATCAGGCAGCAGGGTGTTAACACTGTAGGGCAACAGGCTATACTGTCAAATGCAGCAGGTAAAATATTCCTGCCTATGGTAAGGCAGTTAGAAGCACTGGCTTCCTTGATATCACAGGACATACTCAGACTGGTAGACATTAAAAAAGAATCTGTGTATTCACGAGGGCATGAACTTAACGCTAAAATGATCTCTAATGACTACAATGTCATTGCCGAGTTCCCACAGAAAGACCCTGCACTTGATTTGCAGGAAAGACAAATAGCTATGCAGGAGTTGACTCTTGGCCTGATAGACACTGAAACATATCAGGAGATTGCAGGTAGGGAGAATATATCTGGCATACGCAGGGGCATTATTAAGGATCAGATACGCCAATTGCCAGCAGTACAGCAGATGTTAATGATTGCTGCTTTAGAAGAGATGGGATTAGTAGAAGCTGCTGAGGCAATGAAAATGGAGATGAGTGGCACATTGGGTCAACAATCATCTCAACCACAACAACCCGGCACACTATTAGGGCCAAATGGCCACCCTCAAACAGAGATGACAGGAAACGGCCAACAAGCCCAACTAAGACAGAATCTAACTAATGAAGTACAAAATCCACCAAGGATGTTCCCTAGTTAGGCATTAAAGCACAACAGGAGGTAATATGCCAGAGTTAAACCCTTATAGAAATATACTGAATGAATTTGTAGAGGAAGAGTTTGCTCCGTTAGTCAGGGCTAAGAATAAGTCAAAAGCTATTCCATTCTCTGATATGGTGCTATCTAATAAAGAGTTCAAAGATAAGTTGCCAAAAATGTCAGCCGATGACGTAATGGCTCTTCCAGAGCATATGAGACAAAAAGCATTAGATATAGACAGAGAAGGTGTATTAAGGAAGTTCAATGGTTAAAGCCAGTAAAAACACATTAAGATTTCTTAAATCCATAGGAGTTGACACGCCTATGGATCAGTATACTCCTATGTATGGAACAGGAGATGAAGAGTTTGACGCGTTTGCAAGAGTTCAAGGAGAACTAGAGTCAGGAGATAAAACCTTTGAAAGCATATTAAAGACAAAAACTATGTCTCCTGATGATTGGAGAGCATCTCTTACTGAAGAAACCTTTGGACAAGGTGGTTATACTCAGTCACAATGGGAAAAGGTAAAGGCTGATATAGAAAAGAATAAGGGTAATGAGCAAGTAGGTGACGACCCAGAATCCCCAGAGGACATATTAAAGGAACCAGATGATCCTATAGATACAGGTATGCCTCAAGAGGAAATTGACCAACTTAAACAAGGTATTCTATTAGCCTATCAAGCTGGCGATATTAACCAAGCTACATATAATGCTTGGATTAATGCTGTGAATAATGGTATATACGGGCCAGACTATCCCGGATGGCCCAAGTACATAGAAGACCCCCCTGTAGTACAAGGTGGCCCCGGAACCGGAGCCGGAGCAGGTGGCGGTGGTAAAGGCAAGATGGGTGGTGGTTTAATAGATATATTTAAAGACATCACATTCGGTGGTGGGAAACTTGGTTTAGGCTTTGACAAAGACAAGATACATAAAGATGATGATCTTATAGCATGGATGGTAGATCAGCAGAATAGAGGTCTTAAGACATTTACAACAGAAGAATGGCAACAAGCAATAGGCTATACCCCTCAAGGTATGGATCAGCCCGGTAGCCTTGCTGGAACTGAGGCTGGAGCAGAGTTACTTAAACAGCAAATATTAGATGCCAACAAGACAGAAATACAAAAGGCTGCTGAAATACAAAGAAGCGAAAGTGATGCATTAAATCAGCTAACTAATGTTCAGCTAATAGATTTAATGAGAAATCCAGAAAACGTGCCTGATTGGTGGTCAAAGAGATTCCCATCACAATCTTGGCCTCCTACAAAGCTCAATGCAAACCATGAAATGACGGTAGACTGGGAATCTATTAGACAAATGTCATCAGCTTTTGACCCTAACTATGGCTTGCAGCAAGAAGAAGCTATGCTCAAGATGGAGATGAAGCAGAAAGAGCTAGAAGCACAAAATCCTCTAATGACTTCATCCTCACAGTTTATGCAGATTCCGGGTATGGATGTAGGTATACCTGTTATAAGAAACCCAGACGGCACTATATCACAGATAAACGTACCTACTCTTGATAAGCAGATAGATAGAGCTATAATAACAGGAGATAGCAGTAGGGCAAGGCAGCTAATTAATATTAGAGATATGCCCTCTGCTACAGAGAAATTAAATCTAGCTCTCCAGATAGCACAGAGTCCTGCTGACGCGTTTCAAGTTAGCAGACTGGCTAGTGGTGAGGGTATGGAAAGATTTGGGCAAGCTGCTCCATACTTACAAAGTGCTATACAGGATGTATTCGGCCCTACATCAGACCCATTTAGAAATCTAGGCTCAGCCCCCGGTGGGGGTTATGGTATTTATCCGGGTATGCTACCTGCTGGTATAGATATGCAACAACTAGGTGCATCTCAACAAACACAGATAGCATCTGGTATACATGAAGGTCCTGCTACTTCTGCATTTCAGCCTACCATATCCCCAGAGGCAACAGCCCTCGCACAAGCTCAAAGACCATTCCCAACCCAAATGTCTATTGGCCCTGATGGTACAGCTACACCATTTAACTTTGAAGGGTATACAGAACCGGGAGCAGTAGGCTCTATGTATCAAGGTTCTATGGCTGGCCAACCCTTGGACTATGGACAACAGGGTATGGGAGGAGCTACAGCTAGTAACGATATTAGGAACATACTGACTCAGGGTGATGAAAGATTTGGTGGTGGAGGATTTGCTGTTGACCCTGAGATGGAAGCTTGGAAGAGAGCACAGGGCGGTGCTCCTGATAGCCTTGGTAACATGCTTGCTGGAAAGGGCTACTTTGGTGCTTCCCAACAACAGGCAAACACATTTGGGCCAAATAGAGCAGCCCCTACCCAAGCAACCTATAACGCTCCACCTGTATCACAGTCAATGTACACTGCACAGAATACTGGCTTCAAAGCAGGGGACACTGTTGGAGGTCTACCTGTAAGGGTAGGCAACCCCCTTCTTGAAGGCACTCCCGTTGATCGCCCCTCCTCTCTCTTCTCCACACTCGGCTTGCGTGTGCCTTCCATGCAAGCCACTCAAAACTGGTTACCAGAAGAGAGACAACTAGCAGAGAGCTATGTTAAAGGATTGGGCATAGACCCTAATAGACTATGGGACGAAGTTCAGATAGGTACACCCGGTGGTGGCATGAAACCCGGAATTAGATGGAAAGAGTCATTTCTAGACTAGGTTGTGCATTAAAGCATAAAGGAGAGAACATGGATTTTGACAGCTTATTGAATAAGGTTACTATCAGTCCTGATGTATTACAGGTTAAAGAGGATTATATGTTTCTATGTCACAGCCTAGAGGCAGAGGGTATGCCTCAAAATACTGGTGATGGATTTAACATGGCGTTCGTTCTACTGGATAGAGCTTATCAACTTATGGCACTGCCTAAAGTAGAAGATATGGGTATGCCTGTAACAGAAGACCCCGAACTAGGAGTTGGTTAATGGCCGATCCGAGTAAACCTAAAAATAATCCTTGGCAAAGACCTGACAAAGAAGATAGGGAACGTACTAGAAGAGGTAATAGGGTAAGATACCTTAGCGATCTACATGTTCCCGGACAACTTTTTGGTGCTGGCGAAGAAGTAGATGAGTCTCTTTATGTAAGTAAGCAAGAGATAGAATCCAATATAAATCGTACCCCTTGGCAGATGACCTCTGAAGAAATGCGTCTTGGTAAAAACCAGATGATAGCAAGGGACAATAAGGATATGCTTGATAAGTCTATAGGCATAACCGATCAAGATAATATATTTGGAGATGCCTTTTCTACTATAATGGATGGGTTCTCTTGGGTACAGCAAATGGTACGCCGAAGTCCCGGAGGCCAAGCATTTGCTAGTGCTATGCATAGCGATGCGCGTGATGCTGAATATGATATCCAACAAAGAACTTTAGATGAACTGCAAAGAGCTAAAGCAACTGGTCATCTAGGTAGTAACATATGGTCAAGCTGGAAAGATTCTATGGTATACAACCAGCAAGCTATGAATATAGAAGATTTTGGTGGATTCATTTCTGATAAAACTGGATATACTGAAATAACAGACCCAGTGTCAGGTGAGGTTATAAGGTCAGATATACCTACTTTAGTTAAGTTTGGGCTTATACCTGCTATTGGTGATGGCTATATAGATTCTGTAAATAACGAATATAAACAGGTAACTAAAACTCAACAGATAATTTTAGCTGAAGAAGCTCAGCCACTAATAAACCAAATAGTTTTAGGTGCTTTTCTTGACCCTACTACCTATGCGCCAATAAATGCTGGTACATGGATAAGAGCAGCTAGGTTAGCTAAAGCAGGTGGTGTAAAGCTTTTAACTACAAGTAAATTAGCCTATGAAAATGCTAAAAGAATAGGATTAGACTTTATAGAATTCAGAGAAAATATAATGAACCCTCAAACAGTATATGCATTACAAGAGGGTGCTGATGAGACTATAAGTCAGGCTGGTGCTAGAGCAGTACATGATAGAAGATTTGCAGACTATAACCCAGATGCCGACGACCCTGCTGGTGAGTATATAGGTGGTATATTTGACTATTTAGGTGGCCCCCCTGATATTAATGAGAGGGTAGCTGCTAAGGCTGATAAGGTACTAGAGACTACTTCAGGTGAATCACCTCTAATCTCAGCAGCATTAAAGCTTAAACATATAATTCAGCAACTTACAACTGGTGAGTACGATGTTTTAAAGGATATAAAAAGGCCAAGTAAAAAACGTGTAGAACAGATCAAGGAAGACTTAATAATTCAGAGAGACGCTCTAGTTAAAGAGATAGATGATATTCCTGTAGATGCTCCTACAGTTGCTATGCAAGATAGGGAAGACCTCATAGTAGCTCAAGCAGCACAACTAAGAAGATGGGTTAAAGACCCTGACATGGGGCCAAATCAATATATAACAAATGTTGAGACATTTAGAAAGGAAGTACTGTCTGCTGTAGATGGTGATATAGGATTAGCTATAAGGTATGGGGTAGATATTGGGGCTATAGATGAAGCTTTAGACGCGTTTAAGGCCGTTAAGCGGGAAGACTATAGTGCTCGTGACTATGGGGACACTATTGGAGGTCTAAACGCATACGATATAGACAAGCAAGATGCTTTTAGCGATCTGATGGAAACAATGTCAGAGGTTAGACCCAGACACCTAACCGATCAAGACGTTATAACACAAAGGAAAGTTAATACAATAGCAGAGCAAGCAGTTAAATCTGACCCTGATCCAGTAATGCCTACTGACCGTGGTATAGAGATAGATGAAAAGTTATCTACTCCACACAGACTAGATGTAGCTGGAGATGAGGCTACTGGTGGTGTAGGTGGGTATCATAAAGTAGCTACTGCTGGTGATGCAGCTATATATAAAGGTGCGGATATAGGTAAAGGGGTATTTAGATGGGCTGCTATAGGTTTAAGAAAAAAGGGTTCAGCAGAAGGTTTTGACCAGCCTGTATACGTTACTGGAAAAGCTAAGCCTACTATGGAAACTATAGAAAAAGCAGCAGGTGGAGCGGATAACATTGAGTGGCATCCTAGTGCTATGCAAGGACGTAGGGGTGGTGGTGTTAGAAGAAAAAAATGGACTGAGTACAAAGACCCTTGGGCAGAGGGCTTAGATGATACGCAAAGACGTATACGGTTTCAGAAACTATACGATCATGGGAAGCTTCCAGCTAAAGTAGTGCCTGTAGAGAAACTAGACCAAGCTACAGGTGGAGGGATTACACAAGCGAGTAGAGATTTACAACTTGCAGATGAACTAGAGAATGTAGCTAATGTATCTCCGCCTACTAGTGATGGCCTTACAGTTATAAATAATAAGATAAAAAAATCTAATGACCTTGCTCCTACTATGATGTTTATTACAGGAGGTGAAATACGTAATGGCCCTAAATACATTGATCAAGCTAAATGGAAACGAGATGTAGATAGAGGTGTGCGTGACCCAAGATCGGAGATAGACCAGCATCGCGTAGAGATTATTCAAACTGCTGATGAAGCAGAGAAACTAAGACGTATAGCTGAAAATGAAGAAGTAGTTGTAGTTAATAGGGACTACCCATTTGGTTTAAGAATATCTATACCCTATGACATAGAGCTTTATGATGTGCAAAATAATATAATACTTAGTGGGCCTGATGAGTATATAAATCTACTCATGGCAGACCCTAACCAAAGGGTATTATACAAAGATGATATCAATCCTAGAGCCATATTAAACGCAGCCTATGACTTGCTAGGAGAGGATAACATTACTAATGCTATGCACAATAATCCTTTACGTGCAATGAGGGCTTTTGAAGAACTTGATAAAAGTGCTGACCTAAAATTTGCTGAGATAAAAGAAACTCAAAAGCTATATGACAAGGCTGCTACTGAGCCTAGAAGTAAAAAAGCTAGAAAAAGAAAAACATATGACAAGACTCTTTTAAAGGAATTTGGTTTCCCTGCTATGGTAGACGAGCTAAGTGCTCAGCCAGAATACCATATACAAGTTAGAGGCATAGTTGGTAAGTCTAGAACTGTTGTAGTAGCTAGGTATAGAGCACTTAAAAAGTTTATAGAGCTTTATGAAAACACAGTATTTGAAGCTGGTTCAAAGGAACCTATTAAACTTATACTACGTAATAAGTGGAGAGGTAAGCCTCAGATAGATTTAATGGAAGGAGTTGAGGCTGAGCATTACTTTGAAGAAGGCTTAGATGCTATAACCCCTAAAAACTATGCAAGAATAAAAGAGATGGCCACTGAAGATGAGATGGCTAAAATCACACAAGGCTTGGATATAAACAACGCAGCTAATTGGACTGATACGGAAGTTGCTAGGGTGACAGAGAGAATGCAGCTTTATGTAAAAGGACTTTTACCAGAGGGTGTATCAGAAACCACACAAGAACTAGTTACAGCTACAAAGGAACTTGGAGATGCAGTAGATAATGTGAATCTTGCTGGTACTGGTGGTAGGGAGACTACACGTGCTGTAAGACGTGTGCTCAATAATGGTGGCAGTAATGAAGAGATAAAACAGGCATTAGCTAATCCTGAGCTTATAGTTGGGGATAACATACCTTTCGATACTCAATTAAAGCTATTCGCTGATCTAGTGGATTTGAATATAATTGAGCCTTGGTATGATGCTCCCGGAAATGAAGTGCATAAGCTTGTAGGAGAGTTACTAAATAGACCCGGAGTTGATCCAACTACAAATGAATTAGCTAACTTTCTAATAAGATGGTATGACCGTGGAGGTACAGGAGAACCACCAAATCTAATTATACCTTTTGACCAAGAGTTTGGCCCTGATCCTCGCGATCCTCTTAGTAAGTCCTTAAAGGCGTGGTTATGGATTCAAAAGAATGTAACAGATCGTTTTGTCTATGGTAATTACTGGACAGGCATAGGAGACGCTAACCATAAAGCGATGAACAATGGTATAGGACTATCTGGAAAAGAAAAAGCTGAGGTTATGGCATCGCTAACTAGAGGCTCTTCTAATAGTGCAATGTATAAAGTTAGACCTGTATTCAAAGCCATTAAGGACAGTTGGAGACAAACAGATACAGAGTTCGCAACCTATAAAGAGTGGGAAGACCATATTAACCATTATCTAATATACAGACAAGAGTACGATATTATGACACGTACATTAGATGATGGTACATTAGCAATGCCCGACCGTAAAATGCAACTACTAAATAAAGATACAGGTAGGATGCAGGAGGTAGGGCCAGTACAAATAGCTAAGTACATAGAAGCAATGGAAACTAGTGCTAATGGGGAATTGTTACAAAGAACTGCGATGGTAGTGACAAAACTATATAGTGACCAATTATGGAAACTTGTAGAATTAGATGCTATTACCCCAGAGTTTGCTGGTTTCCTACAGGATATGTATAAAAATTACATACCACTAAACTATGTGCAACAGGACTTCTTGGAGATGTTTGGGCCTAAAGACCGTATAATGTCATGGTCAGGGAAAGACCCTATTCAACGTTATTCTAAATTCTCTCCCCATGAAAACATAGAAATGCATAGACCCCTAGACCAGCTACTAGAGAATGTAACTCACCTAGAGTTTTATGCTAACTATAATAAAACCGCGTCTAATCTAGTACGTCATATGATTAGTGAAGGTGATAAAACAGGTATAGCCTATGTTCAGAAGTTACAAATTGGAAAAGAAGGTAACATCAGAAAGGGGGCAGAGCTTCCAGATCATCAAATAGTAAAATTTAGAGAAGACAATAAATGGCAAGCCTATGCTATCCCTGATGAGGAGGCTAAGGCTTTAAGCACATTGCTAAACCATAACGGTGGCAATATGATCCAAACTATATTTAGGGATTACATAAACAGGTATGCCAAATGGCTATTCGTACACTACAATCCGGGCTTTTTAGTATATCAGTTTATGTTTGATATGATAAACGTAGCATTCCAGCATGGTGTACCGGGTATTGCTGATACAATGGTTAACGTGTTTAGACCTCTAGCTAAAGACCCATTAATGGAGAGGCTACTTCAAGAAGGTGGTTCTGTAGGTTTTTGGAAACAGATTGATGCTAGAACCACAGAAGGCGGTATATTAAACGCTAAGACCAAAAAGATGCTATCAGATATGAGCACAGGTACAAGCCACTTTGGAAGCGGTAAGGGTAAGATTGGGCCTATCCCTGTACCTATAAAGAATATATATGACATAGACTTTAATACCCTTAAAGCTATGACTAAAAACACCAATAATGCTTGGCATAGATTTGCTAATCATATAGAGATGGCTCCTAGAAAAGCTGCTGGTAGAAGGGTGTTTAAAAAGACAGGTGGGGTAATAGATAAAAATGGAGTCTTGGTAGGCGGTGACATACAGGAAGCAGCATTGGCCATGAGAAGAGTGACAGGTGACTTCTCTCGCGGTGGTGTAGCTACTAAGGCATTAGATGACTTCTTTGCATTTGCTAATATAGCAGTGCAGGGTGGTATGATCCCGGCTCGTGCTTTAAAGCACAACCCATTTATGTTCTTCAGCGCACTTGCTACAGGAGTCACAGCCAACGCAGCACTGTTCGCATACAATATGCAGTATGATGAATATTCTGACGTACCATTAGAGTATAGGCTAGGCCCAATCTTTATGCTTCCATCTGACCCACAAGATGTTAATGTGTATACAGGTAAGCCTAACCCTAGATTTATCAGGCTGTTACCGGGTAGCCTCAGAGAGTGGATGCCTATATTTGGAACCCAAAACTATATGATGGCTGAAATGTTTCACCATAACCCAGAAGGATTTGGAGCCTTACTGCATGAGCAGATATTAGAAGGTACTCCTATTGGAACATTTTATGGTAAGTCGGGTGGTATGAGATATCCCGGATTAGTAACAGGTAAGATATCAGAACAGGTTAATAATAAGAATACTTGGACAGGCCAACAAATAGTGCCAGACCATTTATCACATCTCCCATTAGAGCAACAGGTAAATGGTGGTACTTCTGAAATGGCTATAAGAGTAGGAGTGGCTACAGGTATTAGCCCACTTAGAATACAGCATGGACTGAATATGCCGGGGTTTAGCGGTATGGCTGGTGCTGTAGACTTAGCACTAAACGCAGCAGAGAACAATACAGACTCTAGGTCATACTATTTTGCAGAAGAGATATTAGACTTAATGCAGTCACAGCCAGATGAGGTTCAAGCTAAAAAGGTAAGAGATCAATATATCAATCAAAATGTAGAGCCAGCAATTAGGACAGAAGTAAAAAGATTGCTATACCGTTTAAGTAGAGGCAAAACTGTACAAGGTGGGCCACAAGCTGAGGCAAGTCAATGGCCCTTTGTATCTCAGTTTACTAATAGGATTTACCATTCTCATGGAGGTAGCTTAGATAGAACTATTAAGGAAGAGGCTCAAAAGGAACTGGGAGTAAATAAGGCTGCACAAGAAAGGGTAGATAGACGATTATCTGAACTATTTACAGCCGTAGAAGATAGAGAATTTATGTCCCATCTCGCACTTGAAGATACACAGAATACGCGAGAGTGGAAAAACGAACAAGACAATATACAAAAAATGATTTATGGGGTATATGAGCTAATACAGAATGCTACTGAGTATGATGGTAGTCTTCAAGACAGAGACTTGTTTACTGAGGATGACGTAGCACAATACTACATGGATATGAATACTGCTGCGGTAGCCTTTGGCAGTAAGGACTTACAGATTAAGATACATGTGCTTGGATGGAAAGCTATTAAGCCAAAAGAAAGGCCAGATGGCACTATAAATTGGTATCAGTTTTTCATTGATAGAGGCATATATATGGATAAGATGTTAGCAGATTATGGCGAAGAATATGTAGCAGAGTTTGAAGATTTGCGTAGATCAAGGATGAACCCTAGTCAACTAATATTTGATGACAGGCAAAGAGATTACATACGTCCTTATTTTGAGGATTCTCAGCAAAATGTATTTGATATGTTTACAAAAGCAGGGCATGGCGAGTATGTCCAGAAATGGATAGACATGCAACTTATGACAGAGCGCGAAAGAGAACAGTATCTAGCATTGCCCACTAAAGAATCTGCTATAGTGTCTGCTATAGATACTGCAATGATTTCAGAAAGACAACGTATGAGATATTCAGACGGTACACTAGAAGCTATGCTGTTAATGTATGATTATATAGATACAGCGGTAACCCCAAAAGGCAGGAAGATGTTAAAGTTTTTAAATGAGCTTGATGCTGCTGCTGTTGAGGCCAGATCAACCACACTATTGACAAATTAGAACAATTGTGCTATATATAACATAGTATTTCTATCAATGATAGTAAATATTCGGAGGAATAAATATGGTAATGCCAGATCAAGAGTCAACGACTCCTGACGAATCAACAGAGGTTAATGAACCTCCCACGCTCGACTCGTTAAGCGAGCGCATCAAGTCGTTACAAGATGAGAACGAAAAATTAGGCAAAGACCTCTCCGCTGCGAAGGGTCAAATCCGTTCCCAAGGGGATAGAGATAGGGAGTACTTGTCAAGGTTGGATGCCTTGGGCAGTTCAATGGTCAAAGCATTCCGCGATAACCAAGACGATCCCGATCAGGCTATACGTAATCTGGAACAGCAACAGTACATGAATAGTGTGCAAGCTAGGTTCCAGACCGATGCCACCTCAATGAGAGACAGATTGCTAGCGGTGCAGTATGACCCGGATGGTAATGAGCTATTTAGTATAGAAGATGACGATCTTGCTGATGTGAGGAATGAATTCGCTTCCGGCTTTAACGCAAAGGATTCGTCCGGCGTACAGTTATCCGAAAGTGAGAGCAGGAATAGAATGCAAAATGCATTAGAAACTGCCCGAGATATTCAGAATCGCAAGATGTGGGAACGGCTCCGAGACAGGACAGTGGATGCACAACAGGCTGAAGAACGCCTTGGCCAAGCATTCTCGATGGACACCGACTCTGGGCCGGACTCGGGTGGGGCAAGTAGATTATCTGATGAGGCTAACATTGCCAATATTGCCAACAACCCTGATGCGACTCCAGAACAACTGAGAAGAGCACAACAATATTTTGAAAATTTAAAACGAGGTATAAATTAAATGCCATCTGTAGCTAATGCAACCTTAACAGGGTCGTTAGCTGATTCGTTAGATGTCGTAACTTCGAGCGCACGTATTGTACGTGAGTTTGAAGGGGTGATGACTCAAGCAGTTGATCGAATTACCCTTCGTGAAAACATCGGAATATCATGGCGAGAAGTAGACCTTGCCAAGCTAACGGCTCAGGATATAACTGAGTCTACGGTGTTGGACAACCCTCAGAAAATTTCTGACACGTTGTTCCAAGTCACGCCTACCGTGATTGGAATCCACACCGTAATTACAGATAGAGTTCGGATGCGTGTAAGCTCCGAAACTCTGGCACAAATGGGCCGACTGGCTCAGAACGCTATCGAGCGTTTGAAGAGTCAACGAGGCCATAGCATACTATCAAGCGCGAGTACTGATCTGGGTAACACCAGTAATCCGTTGCTCTCCGCTTTTATCGCTGCTGGTGTAGCTCGTATACGAGGTAACTCCAACGAGCCGGGGATGCCACCATTCCAAGTGGTACTCCACCCATTCGGCGTACATGATATCTGGGCTGAAATCGTCACTGGTGTAATGCCAGATGATACGGCAGCAAATAGAGTAGTAAGTGGTTTCCCCACTGATGGTACTACTACTGCTTCTAGGCCGGGCGATGCTGGTTCAGTATTTCAAAACGGATTCCGTGGTAACGTAGCAGGTGCTAGTGTCATGGAAGACGGATTGTTGTCCACGTCAGGCAACAAGAGTACCGGAGGCGTATTTGCCAAGGAAGGCATCGTTCTGGTACAGGGATTCGCTCCTCGTACCTACACCGAACGGATGAACAACCTTGGTGGTGGTGCTGAGGTACTTTACATATATGACGAATTCGCCTACGGTGAGCGTAGTTCGGGGAACTGGGTCTTTGGCCTTAGTCACGATGCTACTGCTCCTACGGGTTAAGGAGGTTATGTATGCCTAGTCCAGTTGGAGATCACATTTTATTCGATGACTTCCACCAAGTAAAAACTGCTGGTGGAGGAGCTTGTAGTGATGGGAATTGGGTCATAACTACCGAGTCAGGTAGCTCCTATACAAACCAAGACTTAGCTAGCGGTGTGTTACGACTAACCACAGACACCTGTAACTGCGAAGTAGTCATGGTTGCTGGGGCAAAGACAAACTGGCGAGTACAGGATGGTGCTATAGATGCACTGTTTAGGCTCAAGGTGGATGACATGACGAACGTAGCAATATCGGTAGGTTTCACTGATGCTAATACTGAGTCTGCTTTATTACCTTTTGATGATAAAGGAGGAACCCTTACCACTACTGCCACCACAGCTATCGGATTCACAATAGACACTGATGCTTGTGATGATGGTAACTGGAGTACTGTCTATGTCGATGATGACACCGATGGTGCTCAGGTATGTACAGGGAAACAGCCAACACAGGCCAAGTACACTACTCTACGGGTAAGATTAGAGGATAATGGTTCTGGCAACCAAGCTAGGGCCGAGTTCTCTATAAACTGTAACTGCTATTACGAGGTTCGTACAGCCACCATTGATCGGGATGCTTTGCTCACCCCCTTCGTTGGTGTTATGAACTCTGCTGGCTCTGCACACAATCTGGACATAGACTATATCTATGTAGCAGGTAGTCGTGTTGGAGACTGCGGATAAGCTAATCGGGTCTTCTAAATATACGGCGTAGGAAGACCTCGGTCGGGGGCTGGTTCGCTGGCCCCCTTCCGAAAGTGTTGTGCAATAAAGCACAAGGAGGGGAGAGGGATGTCAGTAAATCCGTTAAATTATCTGTTGAACGTACATATAAACTCTACACAACAGACATTACAGATACTAAACCAATGGGATATTAAGTACCAAGGAGTCCTGACTATCTTACAGGACTTAAAGCAGGGTAAGGTAAAGATAGAAGACGTTCAGATAAGTGATGATGGTGTCAGCGTAAGGCCACCAAGACCGAAGGATAAGTAGTGGACTCGCTGTATCCCCCAAGTGGGAACCATCTATGGCACGTATCATATGACATCAACACATCAGGTGGTGAGTTGAATCATGCTGTACCTAATGTATTTAGATTCATACTTGTAGATGATGTGGATTGGGTTAAGTGGGATATTACTAGGGAAGAACGTAATAGGTTACCCACTTGGCGAACAGGTAGACTGAGTGGAGATTTGTTCTGTGTGTATACAGATGCAGACAACTTCCACTGGATAGGTCTAGGTGAGTTATTAGTAACTGGTGAGGAAATGTTTGTATACCCTCCAGATGAAGAGGATATGCAGAACTTATTAACAGCAGGAACAATACAGGAGCGCAAGGATATATGTCAGCAAGTGTTAGAGAAAGAAACGATCTAGAGAACGTACCAGAAGAACCACGTCACTGGCGACTGTGCGCGAACAAAGCCAGAAAAGAGTGGAGACTACGTGATGAGAGAACAGGTGATCTATGGCATGTCAATGGATATGTCGGCTTGATGCACCTCAACTGGTTTGATGGCGGTAGCCATCTTTTTCACGATGGAGTGGTAAAGATTAACGGATCAGGAGAGGCAGTATTCTGGGAAGGAGATACATCGTTCTCAGATGTATGCCCGTTAGATGTCTAGATTAGATTTAGTTACACTACAAGTAAGTGATGATGAACCTGCCTATAACTATGGTGAGATTAATAGGGATGGCAGGAGGATGCGAGTAATCCAACTCAAGAGAGGGGATCAGTTCCCTCAGTATTGGGAGGACATGGGGCCAGAAGAAGACTTCACGGCCTCTGAGTTTTATATACCAGCTTACGTTCCCTCAAGCTATGGTATAGAGTCTGCCCATACAGTGGGTGAGTTGATGGATATAGGTAATCAGATGAGGGAAGTACAAATTGATAAAGACCGAGTTGACCGCCATGACCTGATACAAGGGTATTGGGATCAGATGGAGAGGAAACAGAAGGGTACACTAAGTACCTTCGGACTCGGAGGGAGTACAGTTAGATGACAACGCCGTTTGAAAATACACCAGTTATAACCCAAGAAGGACAGAGCATAGGTCAGGGATTAGTGGTAGGTGTAGTTGAAGAGATAGGGCTTACTACCATATATCGCCTAGATAATGGGGCAGCCGTACAGGTTATGGATAGTATGGTTGAGGATAATCTTAATAAGAAAAAGGATGAGAATGGGAATCCTGTATACACTAGGACAAAGCCTGATTATGAACCTGTTGAGGGTACACTTACCTGTCTACTACACGACACCCATCCCGACAGGCCCAAGTACACCGAGATGGGGCTACCCTTTTGTACCAAGACAGGACTGCACTCCCCATATGAACAGGAAAACCATATGCGAAGAAGGCATCCTACCGCCCACTCTATCATACAGGCTGACGAAGAGCGTCAGCGATCTAGCTTAGATGATGAGTTTAAGAGGGCTATGATATCGCGTAGTGCTGGTGTACAGACTATAGAACAGATACCATTTCAAGAAACGTGTAAGTGGTGTGGTGAGGTGAGTGAACATACTAATGATCGTGTAGCCAAAATGAATATGGCTAGACACATCAAACAATTTCACCCGGAGAAAGAAGATGAATAGTATAGCTGCATGGACTGATAGTTATTTCAGTGGGACTCTAAACAATACCCTAACAGCAGTAAAGTCAGGTGCTACATACCTGTATACGCTAGAGATAGATAATGCAGATAGTGCCAAGCGTTACCTGCAACTCTTTGACGCTGCTGCCACAGGCGATGTAACATTAGGCACTACCACACCATCCTATGTAATAGGACTAGCTTCTGCTGCGATGAAGAGCGTATCGTTCTGCATCCCTATGAAGTTTGAGCTAGGGTTGGTATATGCCATGACTACTGGAGATACAAATTCTACTAACGTATCCGCTGCTGGTACGTTGTCAGTGGGGTATAGGTAAGTGACTACAAGAGCTACTCTTCGACAGGAGGTAGCACAGTTACTAGGTGATAACCAATCACTAACTACCTCCTCCTCTGGCTCCTCTACTACAGTCAAGGATACCAGTCTAAAGAACCTACCCGGCGGTCTTGACTGCTGTGCCTTTGAAAACTATTACGTTCTTATAACTAGCGGTTCCGCATCAGGTGAAGAGAAGAGAGTTTCCCAGTACACTGCATCATGTGCGATGCTTACAGTACAGGAAGCTTTCTCTGCTACCATAGCAAGCTGTGTTACTTATGAACTACACCGACACTCAGTCACAGATTACCATGCAGCAATCAATGACGCTCTAGTGCAGGTGTACCCACAGATACACAAGGAACTGATAGATGAGACGTTGGTGATAGATAACCTATTGTCCAATGCAGACTTTGAAACCTTTGCATCCAGTAACTTCACAGGCTGGACGGCTACAGGATCACCGACCATAGTACAGGAGACATCCCTAGTACTACATGGCTGCTCCTCTGCTAAGCTTACGGCTGGTGGGTCAGGGTCTACTTACTATCAGGATGTGGTTACTAACGTAGATGAGTTGGTAAACAAGTCAGTAAAGTTTGAAGCATGGGTGTCAGCAAGCTGTGCCTGTTCTGTCAGGCTGAGACTGGATTGGAATGGTTCATGCATAGACTCAGGGGACTACCATAGCGGTGATGGTAATAGCAACTTTCCTCAGTGGGAAAGGCTCAACATATCTGCCAATGTCCCCTCAACTGCTACGCGTATACGTGCCACAGTAGATATAGCTGCCAGTAAGGTGGCATATATAGATGGAGCATGGCTCAGGGCTGACAGGTTATACAATTACACAGTACCTAGCTGCTTCGATACAGTTAATGATGTACTGATACAGGCTAACATATGCAAGCCTAACGGTGAGTATATACAGTTAAGTGGCAGACCACAGGAAGGACACAGGCTGAGGTTACTGGGTAAGAAAGAACTATCAGCCCTCAGTACAGACGCAGGTACAACAGAGGTGACAGAACCCCAAGTCAGGGCCATCGCTGCTCTCTCTGCCAGAAACCTAGCACAGACTCTGTGGCAACGTGCCTCTGGAGATCAGAGAGAAAGATATCTAGAAGACTTGCAGTATTGGGATATGCAGTCACAGACAGAACTAGGCAAACCCGGAGTGCGTAGTAGGAAGAAGGGTGCGAATATATACGTACCTTGGACACTCTACACAGATGGCTCTAATCAACAACTGAGGTTTAATAATTGTCGATAAGGGAAATAGCTTGTTACTTTATGGGACACAAGAAATACGTGGACATAAATGAAAAGAAGTTACTTGTATTTCACTGCCCAAGGTGCAGGAATGTATGGAAACGTGCGCCTAAGAAGAGTGGTGTGACAGAACATCTAGGAAAATACGATGCCTAAAGCTGGTATAACACATGACATAACTATGGAGTCTATTGGTGGTGGGTGTGTGCGTGGTTATATGTTAGTCAAGCAAGAGAATGGTAGCCGTGGTCTGGTAATACAGGACAGGGAGACACTACCACAGCATATATCTACAGGCCCATTAACCCAAGCTGAGTTCCCTGATGCCATTGAAAAGATTCAGTTCCAATCGAACTGGCTTGATGGTATTGGTGGTGTGGAAGACCCATACCTAGCTACCCAGACATCCACTGACATCACTATGATAGCTGATGGGTGTAGGATAGATGCCAGTACTGATGGTCATATCAAGCTGGCACAGGAGTTACGCGTTAGTGATATAGACTCTGCCCCTACCACCAAACGACCTACTGGATTTGCATTTAATGATCCACAGTTATGGGCGTTCATGGGTAGGGAGCCGTATAAGTATGACTTCTCAGGGCATGATTGGGAGAAGAAGACTGCACCTGTAGCTGCCAATGTGTTGTATCAGAACGGTGTTAACTTCGGTGCTAATACAGTAGTGGCTAGTTGGAACCAGTGTACCTATGAGCCATTGAAGTATATATGGAAGACTAATAGTGGTTGCACATGGTCTGTGCTGGGTGATGGTTGTACTCCTAACAAGTTCAAGTTCTTCACCACAGTACGGAATAGCAGTAATGCTGAACTGTTAGTGGGTGCTTATGAACCATGTGCTGTAAACCAGATACGTACCAGTACTAACCCTGCCAGTCATAGTGCATGGTCTTCTGCCATACTGATAGGATCGACTGAGTCTCCTATCACTAACCTGCTGACAGGGCCAGACAACACCTTACTGGTGTTTAAAGAGGATGGTGTATGGACTTATGGGACAAGTGGGCTGGTTACTAACATTACTCCTGATTTTGAGTACGCTTCTCATCCTGATAACTTTAAAGCTGCTACTATATGGAAGGGTAGGGTGGTTGCCAGCTTAGGCAATGATGGGTTGATGCAGTTAATTAGTGGTACATGCTCTAGTGTATATACCATGCAGGACATATCACTACGCAACAGTTTACCTGAACAGACCCAGTATCATAACAGGGTGGCAGCACTCAGGGCAGATGACCAGCATCTATTCGCACTGGTCGATGACTGTACTAATACTAAGTATTATCTGATGAAAGGTGAGTTGAAGCGTGACTGTACCATAGCTTGGCACAATGTGAATGTTGTGGATTATACCACAAGCTCCAAGCCAGAAGAGGCAACCATGTTCTATGAAGGGCTGACATGTGGTAGTGTTTCACACGACCGTATGTGGATTGGGGTGCATAGTACAAGCTGTCAGGCTAACCCATACTACTACCCACTAGGAACTAAGGATACAAGGTGGGGCTACACTAACTGTACTGGAGCAGCCATCACCAGCAAACTAACCTTCGGTGTACCGAGGGTAGAGAAGAGGCTAGAGGGTGGTGACTTCCAAGTAAAGAACTTCGGTACAGGTGGCAGGTCGATGACTGCCTACTACAGACTAGACTGTGCTACCACATGGACTACATGGTTCTCAGCTAGTGATAACCTATCAATATCGCGTGAGTTCCCTGCTGGCACTACAGCCAAGTCTCTAGAATTAAAGCTAGAACTGCTCAACAGTTGTGTAAGTACAACTGTACCAGAGTTGATATCATTCAGACTAAGAGGGCAGTTACGCCCTAACGCAATACAATCTTTCCCCATGAAGGTAGTACTGGCAGATAACCAGACACTACTCAACGGTACTGTAGCCAGTAGGACTAAGGGAGATAAGGCACAACTAGTTACATGGGACAAACAGGCTGCTGAGGTTATACTGAGAATACCTTGTGAGCCTAGCAAGAGTGCCATCTTTCTACCCGGTACACTGATGCAGCAAGAGGTAAGAAATGACCACGCACGTAGGAGTGAGTGGCATGTAAGCTTTGTCCTTGGTGATGTACGAGATGCAGCGTTGCCAAAGGTTAAGTACAGTGGGGCTAAGTATAACCAAGCATCATACGGAGAAACGTAATGGCAAATTTTTCAAATAGGACAAACTGTGTAGA
>VTLG01005206.1_pt1 | contig 40398 bp, 60 predicted proteins | sample 4694571 | NCBI WGS metagenome assembly VTLG01 (sample SAMN12604809, study PRJNA352737) | marine metagenome | biome: ENVO:00000447; feature: ENVO:00000209|ENVO:00000569|ENVO:01000036; material: ENVO:00002151; isolation source: viral sequences binned using virsorter ... | reverse complement strand
CCACATAATTATACCCTTGTTGGAGTTGTTCTAAAATATTTATTATCGGGGTCGTTTAGATACTTCTTCATAAGATTATGATCTTTCTCTATCGCCCCATTCGTTTCCTGCATCCACTGCTGCCATATATTCAAAGGAATTGATGCAACCCTTACACCCTCTTTCGACTTACCAAGAGATAACTTATCCCCATAATTGTTATAGGATTTTTTATTCTCCTCTAACACAGGTTCACAGTCTTGGTAGGTGTTAATAGTAAACTCTTTCTCATCCGAACTGGGATGAAAAGTAGTATGCAACATATTAGGTTCTACTTTTTTATTCACTATAGATGATACCCCGGATCATTACCCTCAACAATCTTATTCATACGGGCTTTTGTATCGGAAAGTTTCTTCTCTAGGGTTAGAGGTTTTTTAGAGCCACCTTTTGATTTATTAGCCGGTTTAACCGGGTCACGGCTAACCTCTTTTGGTATTGCCATCGTTCTTCATAGCAGACTTTAATCCTGCTTCAGCATTTGTGTTAAGAGTTCTATACTTACGACCCATAAACTGGTCTGTACTAGAACCACCCGCAGTTTCTGTTTTCTGTGTTAAGTCTTCTTTCGGGAAGCCCGGAAAACCTGAACCATTTGACATTTTAATTTCCTCCTCTCTTACCAGCCATAGACATCTTTGCCAACCTTTCTAACTTGCACGTCTATAGCATTATCTACACTTCCGTTATGCAATGTATGCCCTAAAGCGCCATCTGTTCCCGCACCATACTTTTTAAGTTTGGGTTCACCCTCTGCATAAGGGGGTGGATTCATATCTGGGCCAATAGCGGTTGCACTACCCTTGCTTGGCGGTTGTCCTATATTTGCCATCTTGTTTCTCCTGTAAGGCAAAGCCCCCCTAAGGGGGCGATACCAAGACTAATTAGATTGCGCTCTTCAACTGGCCACTTCCGTTGCCATTTTTAGCTCGCAAACCGTACTCAGCAATCAAAAGCTGTTTTACACTATCACCAGACTTGGCGAGAGTTTCTGTACGGAAAGGACGTAAGTAGTCGATAGACCACAGGTCAAAGTCGATAAAATTAACATTAGTAGCTGGGATAAACCGATCAGGCACAACCTTAAACGTGCCGAAGTCCGTAACAAGGACGTCAACAGCATTTACGGCGGTGATATGATCCTTAGAACCAATGTCACTTCTTGGCGCAGCAACTACAGCACCACCAACAGTAGAACTACTGATAGTACCCTTTACCGTACTGTTACACAAAATAGTATCGGGTGTGCCACCTAGGTTCCAGATACGTTCAACAACATTGTTAATCAGAGCAATAGTGGTTGTCGTATCAGCACCACCAGTCGTAGCACTAGTCGTACCGTCTGGATAGGTTAGACCTGATCCATTATTGGTAAGACCACTACCAGAGGCAGCCGCGACAATGTTTGTCGTAGATGCACTACTGGTTCCAATCCAAGTTGGAAAGCAAGCGGTTTCTCTAGCAGTACCAGAAGAACCGGCAACCTTTGCCGTACCCTGAAGCAACATATACTCCATGTCGCGTTTTAATTCCTTGGCACGTTTTGCTAGTTGGTAGGCTTGAGTAGATTTACGACCAGCAAAATCAACGGCTTCAGCAGTTCCTGAACTCTGGACTTGCGTTGCCGAAATCTGGGTGTAATTACTCAAACGTCTTGGCTCTGAAACAGCAGTAGAAGTATAATCATTGCCTTCAATCTGCATATTAGCTGCGGCCTGTTGTAGAACATCAGTTTGCCACTCAAACTGAGTGTTATCAGCAGAACCACGACCACAACCGTTTAGAAACGGTGTGTCCATAGGGCTGATATTGTATATAATATTACTTAGGTCTTCCCTGATACCAATGGCACCATAGGTTTCCCTAGTATTTGACGGAACTGCCATAGCATTTCCCTCCTAAGTTAAATGTCTATAAAATCCTCTAGAAGTGCAGAAGCATCATCAATATGCCCTGTACCCCTGAGACGTTTCATTTGTGCAACACGTTTAGACTTAGATTCTGAACTTTTGCTTTTTCCCTTACCCGAACGTACTAACTTTGGCTTATTTTTAAGTTTTTTGGACTTAACGTCTGCATTTTGTAAACTGTCGTACTTTTGGGCTTTTAAGAGAACGAGAAGAGAACGATGATCTACAAGAGAATTAATTTCCTCGCTTGTATATCCTTGAGAAAGAGCATACTCCTTTATATCAGTAGCAATTTTCTTTTGCTTTTCCGGCTCTTTCCATTCTGGCAAAACAGTAGCCATCTTTTGATGCTCCTGTTGGAGAGCCGTTCTAGCTTGCTGCTGATAAGCAGTATATTGCTTCTGGTATACTTCTTCCTGCTCGGCTTGATACTGAGATATATTATCTTGCGCTTCTCTAAACTCTTCCTTTTTTGTAATAAATGCTATCGGGTCTTCGGCTTTTAGTTGTTCCCAGTTTATACTGGCATACTGTTCCAGGCCCGGAGATGCACCATCTACAATCTGCTGTAAAGAATCTATATATTGTTGTCTTTCTGCCTGAATCTGATGGTATTCTTGGGCCATGTGTTGTTTAGCCGTATCATATGCCTTTCGCTGTTCTGACAGATCTTGTGTCTTTTTGGTATAATCCGACTGGCGTGAATAACCCTTCAAAAGCTCGTCAAAGGTAACCTCTTGCTCTATTCCGTTTATTGTAACGCCATAAAGCTCGGGATCTTCTGAAGCTTCTTCGTCGGACTCTTCGGCTTCCCCTTCTTCATCTTCTTCAGACTCATCAAGTTCTTCCTCAGATTCCTCTTCCAATGATTCGTCTTGAGTTTCCTCGGTAGACTCTTCTTCTTCGGTAGGTTCGGCCTCCTCATCTTTTGGTTTTTCCTTTTCAGGTTCCGCCAGACTAAGTAACGCCTCTTGCGCTTCTGTTATACTTCCTCCCAACGCGGGGATTGGCTGTAAGCCACTAGGTTGCGGGGCTTGTTGCGTGTCCGCCATAATTTAACTCCTCTTAAATGAATGGGTGTTGCTTGTCAAGGATGTCAGCCATGCGTCCAGTTTCAACTATGGATGTTATATGATTGTGAACCCTATCAAGCAGTCTCATTGCAAGCCAGATTGATTCTCTGGCCTCAACTTCTGGTGAACCGCTGGAATCCCAACGATTCAATAAATCTTTCTTCAGTACATCAAATGCTTCATTAAAAATTGGATTATTTAGTAGATCTTTTGCGTGTATTACTCTTGACTCATTATCCAATAGCAACTGGCCTCCCTTGTTCTGCTTCTAATTGAATTTCTGCTGCCTTTAAAGCGGTATCAGCTTGAAGCTTTGCCGCATCCAACTGGACCTTCTGCTGTTTTATTTGTGTTTCGGCGGCTCTAACATCTAACTCACCCTTCTTGATTTGTAGTTCTGTTTGAGCTATCTCTTCTTGTGGGTTAGGTTGTGGTGGTATTGTTGACGGATCAGTTAAATAATCATTAACATTCTGAAAACCCATAGCCCTAATCAGAGCGGCCCCAAGGTTATACATATTTTGCTCACTAACAATCTTTAGTCCACCCTGCATAGCCTGTCCAGCAAACTGTAACATTTGAGTAATGTGCATCATTTGCTGATCTTTGCTTCCATTCCCCAAGGCTACAGATACAGTACAGTCATATTTATCCTTCCAAGCATCAGGACGGACAGGAATCCATTGATTCCTTAACATAACCACTCTTTTCTTATCTTGATTTTTTAACAACAATTCATAGATTGTTATCATTAAATCCTTAACACCGGTTTCAGCAAAGTTTCTAGCAACGAGTTCTACGCGACTCTGAGCGGCTGTCATAACGGCATTGACAGCAGTAGCCGTGGTATGAGATGTTAAAGCATTCTCATTCATTCCTTGTGAATACTTTGTAACCCCCGCTCTAGATTCTCTGATGCCATCTATATATTGAAGCATCTCAAAAGAATAAGGTTCTAGAGCTGGTGTATCTAATCTAGTAACTGCACCGGGGGCTTTTACCCTGACTATACCGCCCGGTCTTTGTGTGAGAAGATCATCTAGGTTGGCCTGTCCCTCTATCACGGCATACCTACCAAAATTCTGGTTGTACATGTTATCCATGAGATTTCTCATTAATGTACTCTTCATCAACTGAAGATCCATAACTAAATCAGCGATAGATAATCCAAAAAACTTATGCGGTATTTTAATAGGAGTTAATGATACAAACGGAACTCTATCTATTTCATCATTAGCTAAAACAGTAGAACCAACAGTGCAAACCTTTCTGAGTTCTGTGATCCCATCCCCATTAAAGTCTGTTTTTAGAAATGATTCATACAACCAATAAGTCCGTAATCCATCTTCTCCATAACTAGCATCTCCCCATCCTTCCCAGTAGGTTGCAGACTTATCAAACTGATAACGCTCAAGTCTTTCAGCAGAAAAAGCAGTCATATCTTCTCCACCGCCGCCTAAATCTCCGGGTTCTAAATCTTCATCTGGATACATTTCCCGCAATTCTGATAGAGTCTTTAATACACGATGACAAACAAATCTTGCATCCTGTATATCTTTGGCTTCTCTACTTATAAGGAACTCAGATGGAGGAACATTCTCTATTTTAATTCTTCCGGTATAAGAAGTTCTTTTTATAACTACATCGTGATATAGTTCTTCACCTTCCAAATATTCACTATGTTCTAAAACTTCCACATCTTCTGGCATTAATAATGACTGAAGGCCCACCTCATCCAGTCCATTATATTCCTCTCTATCACTTTCTTCATAGTCTTCCCACCAGACTTTGACGATTCCATTCTTTGAAAGAAGAGCGTCAGTGAACCATGAATACAAAATCTCCCAGCCCGGATTGTCTTTTGTAAAAACGTAATTAACGTAATCTGTAGCCTGTTCTGCCATCTTTACGTCTTCCGGGCCGTGAGGAGTAAATTTAACCATTTCATCGCCAGATGCAAATACTCTCATCAAGGATGGTTTAATCCATTCAATAGTATCCTGTACTGTAGAATCAACAAATTGACTTCTTCCATCCACTTCATTCCCAAAGGGTAAGCCATAATAATACTGCATAGCTTTCTCTCTTTGGGTTGATATGGTGTCACCCATATAACCTAAAGATTCGGTAATTTCTCCCCGAATTCTGGTTACTAGATCTTCTTCAGTAATTTTTTCTTTTGCCATTAGTAGTATATTTTTCTAAGTCTGTCGTACCATTTAGGAAAGTCTGGCATAACAAAATCATCTCTCCCCCATTTGTCTGCCTGAATAAATTCAAACTGAGCAGTCATGTTAAATTTTGCGCGAACAAGATCTTCCAACCTTTTCATATCTGATTGTATATCATATATACTAAGAGGTGGACTTTCTTGGTCTTCTAAAAATGCTAGATATTGCGCCGCAATTTCTTCATAGTTGCTATGTTTTAAAAGAACGGATTCCGATTCCTTTATCATAGCCTTTCGCCAATCTTGAAACTTTCTGCCCTGACCACCGGCAAAACCAGATGGAGCGCCTACCTCTTCCCTTACATATTCAAATAGTTTATTTACGTCATGCTCTGGAAGGGAAATAGTATCCGCGTACATATGTTGGTCAGTCAAATATAAATTTCTTTCCTTTGGTGGGGCAAATGCTTTTTCCATAGGCTCTATTACACTATGGTCGTCTTCCCCTTTTTCCAGCATCAGTTTCTTGCCTCTTCCTTTTTCATCTGTCCATAAGCCGCTTGACGTTCCCTTCTTATGCGGTCCTGGCTCACGATCTAATAGAGAAATATATTCGGCTGTACTATTAATACTGTCCAATGCCTGTGTAGCCAAATTAGCAGACTCTTCCCTCCCCTCTGGAGTTGACATATCAATAGACTGTTGCTGTTCATACAGAAGGTCTGTTACATGATTGTATGCTTCACGCACTTCCTGATAGGCATTCATCTTATCAGAATACAAAATCTTCTTTTGTTTGGTCAGTGGGTCTTGATATTCTGGAGCAGTAAACCCCCACTCCTTCATCCCTTTCATATAATTCCTGAAGGGATCTCCCAATTGACGGTTTAACTTATCAGTTCTGAACTTAGCCTGTTCAAGTAAATAAGATCTTACTTCAGGTGGCGTCATGGACTGCATCATGCGCCAATTTTCCATGGTTCCTCGGTCGTAGTATTCTTCCCTACCAAGATGGCCGGTTTCTATTCCTGTTGGTTTATGTATTATAGAAAGTTCCTGACCCTCTGGCTGCACAACAGATTCTCTTTTCCACTCTGTTAAACGTTTTTGCCCAGATGAAGTGAGATTACCATCTGCATCAAAATGCTCTGGCTCAAACCCTATGGAATATAATCCACTTTGGGATAGATCATCCAGTTTAAAATAACTCCCCTCTTTAGCGGATACTTGCTCTACTGGAAGTTTAGGAACATATGGCCACCCTAAGAATTCTCTTAGCCCCTCTTCACCCTTATTCTGGCGCACATCAAGAAGTTTTTTCGCCTTTCTGAATGCCTCTTCCGCCTTATGCCTCTTGGTTAGTTTTAAACCCCTTTCTGAAGCGGTTCTTAAATATTCTTCTGTATGGGGTTTGGTTTTGTTAAGTGCCTCTAAGGTGTTTTGATAATCTTCCTGTAGCTTCTCTAATGAAAATACTCTTGGGTCAAGGTCTGAAACCTGCACCCTTTCTGCTGACTCAGCTTGTAATTGTTGTTTCACTGCCGCGTCTTTGGCAAGGGTTGCATCCATGTTTGCTCCTATTTCATCATGGATACCTTCAATAATAGTTTCTAAAATTGGCCCCTCTATAGGTTTTCCCATCCAAGTTAAATTGCCAGTTTCTACAAGAACCCTGTTTGTAGTTTTAAGTTCCGCTAATATATCTTGACCACCCTTAGTTAATCCTTCTATAACTTCAAAATGATCCCATTTAGCTTCATTACCTTTTTCAGCTAATTCTGCTCCCGCCTTATCAAACTGATATTCTGGGTGTCGATGTACCCTTCTCCACTTAAATGCACTCCCTCCATAATCCGGCATCCCACCCGATCTTGCAGACCATTCAGCTAAAGCTGCATCGGACTTACTTCTCCAGTCAAACATTTGTCTAGGAACCTGTTCATGGGGGTCAATAATCCCTTTAGGTATTGTTTCACTTAGCCCTTTTTGTTCATTCCAAGCTTTATCAGGCTCAAATGATTTCTCTTTTATGGAGTCAAAATAATCCTCTAAAGCAACCACCTTCGCCTCAAACTCTTCAACCATATTAGTTAAAGGGTTTTGGGTTACAAGAGCAGTTTCGGGAGCAACTAATTCCCCACCCGGAGGAACTAACATCTGGCTCTGTCTTGCCTCTAATTCTTTAAGGCGTTTTGCTTTTGCTAAATCCTGTAGTTGCCTTTGCTGTTCCGCTCTAGTTGGCCTTCCCTTTCTGCCCTGTCCTTTTCCATAAAGTCTTCCTCCCCCACCTTTACCGCCCATCATCATAGTCACCAAAGACTCCATACCCGGCTGAAGAGTTCCAGCCTCAACAGCCATCTCAGGAGTGTTGAAAATATTTGCTATATTTTCTGATAAGCCGGATACAGCTTGAGATGCCGCGCTACTTGCGTCTTTAATTACGGGAAGCAATGGAAATGCTTGCCATGCAGCCTGTGGTAAAGCGCCAATTGTATGAGATACTACATCCTCATATGGGTCCATGCCCCGCTCTTCTCTCTCTTGAAAACTTATAGGGTATTCCAGCATACCCGGTATCTGTTTTAGATTCTGTACATATTTCCCAGGTAAGGAAGCCGCATATGGTAAAGGATTTCTTAGCCTTAATTCCCTTTCTTCCGGGGGAATAAATTGCTCATATAGTAGACCGGGAATACCTCCAATCAAAGAAGCCATCAGATAATCCCATAGTTTTTGTATTCAAGATCACCTGTCCATGTTTTATCTTCCCCAGAAACCGCATATCTAGAGGACATGACCGAATATCGAGTAGCCGACATCAGGTCATCAAACAATGGTACAATTTTTCCTTCCTTCCGATGATACATTCTGAATTCTTCCCACCATTCATTTAATGTTGTAAAAACATGGAACTTACCGTTCTCCATTCTCTGAAGAAGATCCATAATTCCTACTTCAATAGAATTTCCGCCTTTCTTCTGTCCAATAGCGGGTGGATTCTCAAAATGAAACGGAAGCATATTACAACCCATATTGCGGTACTGTTCCGCCAATCCGGGATTCCCCATTGAATCTTTACGATGTCCATCATGCGGCCACGCTATCGGAATAAATCCCGGCCTACTCCTGATCGCGGCGGCATGAACAGAGGGTGCTGCTTTGGATTGGCGATAACAGTCATATACATAAATCTCGTCTTCTTCTCTGTCCCACGCACACCAGACAATTGCTGTTGGGTGGTCAAAGCCAAAATCTATCCCGCATATTCTAGGCCAATGTTTTGGTAAGCTAAATGGATCTATACTTATCTTATCTTCCATTATTGGGAAAACCAATCCTGATCCAATTGATGGTCTTCCATATCTTCTCATCTCTCTCTCATGTGGAGAGTAAGAGGCAAGAATCTGCTCCATTACGGCTTCATTTAAATGTCCGTTTTGATTATTTACTACACTCTTTACTTTCTCTGAAGCGTCATCCCATGTGGCATTGTTTAAACTTTGCCCGGATTGTAAGTTATTTACAAAAGACGCAACCGTCTGGGTCATTCCCTGTTCTGGGGTAAAGGTCATATAAACCATCCCCCTCCTGTCAAGGGTTCTGGTTACTGCTTGGGAGTAAATATCTCTAGAAGGTTCCTCGTCCAGCCATATACAGTCTACTGATCTCCCCTGCCATTTCTCAACCCCCATTTCATAAGCCTTAAAGAACAAAGAAGAGTTGCCGCCGGTAACGTGCTTTATGAGGGCAACACTCTTAGCGTTAGGAACACCGGGCTTCCTCTCCGTTTTAATAATACAACTCTTAGGGATGGTTCCAGAACCGAACGCTTCTGGGTCATCAGGTGAGCCTAAAAGCTCATATTGAACAATATCTCTAGTAGTCTCATTGGAAACACCCCCCGCCCACGCAATTATGGGTTGACGAAATCTCCGTCCCTTCCACCACTTTGGATATAAGCCCGTTAAATGAAAGGCTAATTCCGCCGAACCACAGTAACTTTTTCCAATTCTGTTAGCCGCCATGAGTAGGCGTTGGTTGGCGCTTGCTCCTGTAGAATGAAATGCCTCCTGATAAGGATAAGGATCATAGTAATCAATTTTATTAAAGCGTTCTCTTTGCCTTAATTCCTTGGCTACTGTAACAGCTTTCTCAAGATCGGCTCTTGAATGTGTTTGCATTATCTATACTGGTTTAAAAGACCCTTTATCATAGGATAGGCGCTAAATCCGGTCAGCGCGCCTCCTAATCCTCCAAGCTGACCACCCAAAAGGGTCATAATACTTCTAGGTATATATTTTCTCATCTTTTCCCAGTCTACGGGAACCTGTTCTCTAGCTGGTAGATTTTCTACATATCCCGGAGATGTAAAACCATGGCGAGATGTTCTCCTTCTTATTGGCGGTCTGCCATAGGGCATTAGTTTAACATCTCAGGTATTTCTTCTGGATCAGAAGTACCTATAAGAGCTTCAAGTTCTCTTTTAAGTTCATCAGTAGAAGCCAATTCAACATGGGAAATCTGTTGCTCTACCTTATCAGTAGGCTTTAGACCGGCTCTATCAAGGATATCTTTGATTGCGCCTAATTTAACTGACTCACTGTCAGCTTGTTCAGAGAGATTCTTTAATTGTGCTAACGCACCGGGTACACAGTCTTGTATCATCTGCTTGCTTTTTTGTTGAATCTCTTCTGAAAACTGGTGTTTAAGGACGTAGCCCTTTTGTTTTGCCGCCTTCTGTGAATAGCCAGCCATTTCAGCTGCTTTCGCGGCGTTACCAGTCAGGCAATATGCCTCAATGAATGCTTCTTGTTTCTGAGTTTTCATTTATAAATCATAACGTAAGTTTTATCACCTATCAATATAACGTATTCCGTTCCTTTATCAATAGTTTTTGTAACACAATATTCAACCACATCACACATATCCAGAAAGAATCTGTCTATAAGAGATGTGTTACAGAAAGTATCTGTGGAACACCCTATCCCCATGACCCATGAAAACAACTGATATAGCCAATCCACTATACAGTCAACAAACCCTGGGGAGTGTAAACTTGTGATAGATTTCTTTTCCTTGGGAATCTTGTGTTTGGTCTAAACCCCCTTTTTCCTGTAAACATTTCATCAAGGGTATAAAATAGAGGTGTGCCTCCAAACCTACCAAACCTGCTATGCCCTTTACCTTGGAATCTCTTGCTTGACCTTTGTGTTCCGGGTTGGGTTCTTCCCTTTTCACGATATGGGGATGTATCTCTATACTGCGCCTGTCGATTTGCTTCTATTGCGCGGATTCTTTCTCTCTCTAATGCCGCAGCTTTATTTATTTCAGCCTGTCTGCTTTTTGAAATATAAGTCCCAAACTTATCAGCCAAACCACCAGCAGCATTCCAAAGTTTTGCAGCCCGTCCTGTCACCCCGCCTTGGCTTCTCTGCATATTGGCTATAGCGGTTCTTAATTGTAAAATCTGTGCAGGAGTCATATCACATCCAAGGGTTGTTTAAACGCCACCACTCTCTCATATTCTTCAATGGATTTATCCCTCCTCCCTCTGGAGGCTTTGCTTGTCCTGTTTTAGTGCCTTTATACAGTCCAAGAGTTCCTCTTGGGCCTCTAAATGGTCTTACTCCTCTGAGAGAATGATCTGTTCTCACCGGTGGTCCTAATTTTGGCTTTAAAGCATCCCTGATGATAGCGTGTTGTGGTCTTACCGCATTGGCTGGTCTTGTAAAGCTACCTCTTAGATCATTTAGGGTTGCATCCCTTCCAAACCTTTGGCCCCTGAAAACTGTACCGCCATTAGGCGACGGAAAAGATGGAATACGGCTCCTATTTGCTCTGGCATTTCTTGCCCAGAGGTTCCTTAAAGCACCCCTGTACCCCATACCGGGTAAAGCGCTCAATAACATTGCTGTCCCTACCGGGCCAGCAAAACCCGGATAAGAACCAAATTTACCACCCCCCCAATTAGGGTCTACCATTCTTCTTTGCCACTCTTCCACAGATGCCCCCTAACGCTTTAAAGTCGCCCGGTTGGTACCGGGGTTATAGTTATAATCAGTGAAGCTCCTAGAGCCTCTCACGCGGTCTATGGCTCTCTGGTCTGGGGTCATTAATTCCCTTACCTCACCTTTAAATGTAAGACCCTTATTATCTAATATCCCATTTTTTTTAAGGATATTAATAGCATACCTTCCAGCATGATTCTCTGGAGTGCCTTTCTCAATCAATTGGTTCTTCAACCTTTCTACTATTTTGAAATACATTATACTAAAATAGGACTAGTCTTGCCTTTAAACTTTTTCATAAACTGCCGACCTTTTAAGCTGTCTGCCCTTTTCTGAGACTGCAACCCATGACCCACAGCCGTCACCTTCTTTCTTTTCTTATAGCTGTGACCGATATACCCGCTGGGGTCTTTTTGACCACCGGGAAAAACATATTCCCTCTGCATATAAGTACCCTTTATTCCGTTTTTATTCGCCATAATTATTTACCTTTTTTCTTCTTAGCTTTCTTTTTGTTGTTTCCTTTCGGCGGTCTTCCGACCTGCTTGCCGTAGGTTCCGGGGCCAGATATATGCATATTAGTTTTTCCTTATATTAGATAAAAATACCCTTTGGTTTGCTGGATGGATATATGGTAATGCTATGGAACGGAATGGGGGGTGCATGGGTATATCATTTTATGCTTAATTACCGCATGCTTTGGTCTGAGTTGCGTGAAATGTTTAGAATGTTAGATAGCAAATTTGAGGGTTTCTGGTGAAAGCTAATGGGCTCTATTTTGGGGTAAATCAATTAGGATCGTCAGCGCGCCCGGCTGGTTTGAACTGCCTGTGTGTGTGGACAATACACATTCATCAGGCTATATTTAAGACTCAACAACAGGAGATAAATATGGAATACTCTATATTCCCTACTGAAAGAAGTGCTAAGAAGTGGGCCACAGAACATATTCTTAGATCTATTCTACTTACTGGTATTTGTATTGAGGCAGTCAAAGAAGCTGGTTGGGTAAATAAAGCGGGTCAATTGGGTGGTGAATATGAAGCTGGTGAGTACTGGGTCTGGTATAAACAGTCTGACCTTAAGGGGGTTTGATTATGCAAACACGCACATATATCATAGGTCAGAACGAGTCTACAGAGTGTCCATGGTGCGGTTTACCGCTGGGCTGTACTGAAAAGGCTATAGAGATTGTTTCAGAGAACAGAGATTGTATACAAGAAGGTTTCTGCACTCGCCTCTGTGCCAGACACTGGCTGGAAGATATGAAGGAACAGTTGATCAAGGCGGTTGATCAATGGGTGGCTGGCGATAGGCCGATAATTGACTTTCTGCCTACGGGTGCTAGAAAGGTTATGGATGAGGCCATAAGACACTAAACTCCTAGCCAGCGGGATAAGGCTGGCATCTCCTCCTCATTAGCCCGGTATCATAGCCGGGCATTTTTTTGTCTTTTGGGGTTGAAATTCCTGCCGGAGTTGTTATATTTAATCGTGGTCGCTGGGATAATATAAGTGATTGATACGGTGTCTTCATTGACTAGGCAATCCCCCAGCGGCCTCCTTCAAACAGGAGATATATAAAATGACTCTTGAAAGATATCCGGGTGTACTGGCTGAAAAGCCAAAGAAACCCAGATGGCCGCAGCCTACTCAATCAGCACCAGATGTTCATGTTCTGTGTGATTGGGAGATGGATGGCGGCTGTGAAGCTACCGACGGATGCTGGGTTGAGCCAGATGGCATCTGTGAACACGGACACCCTTCATGGCTCTTAATTATGGGGTTAATCTAATGTCTGACGATACTACTTTTGAAACTGTGGGCGAGAAAGCCCAAGCCATCTATGATGCCGAAAAAGCTGGGGAAAAATGTATGGTTCATATGCCTTTTCCTATCGGCTGGATCGCTGGGGTTGACGTTAGCCAGATTAGAATCTCAACTAATCGGCTGGACGATGTAATAATCACGAAAAGCAGCATAACCGGACATCTTTCTTTTGAAGTTAAAAAGGATGATTAAGTCATCAACAGCGGCGGCCCCTTCGGGGGCCGTTGCGTTATGAATAAAGCCAGATGGCACGGCCACGCGTGGCGTCTCACGTCGTCCGACGGGATGCAAAACGCACCCTGCAACGGCTGTTACTATGAAACGCGGCGATGCGCCAAGGGCTGGTGTTGCCCGGTGTATCGCCGCTGGGCCAAAGGCTATGAACCCCGTGAACATGAGGAAAGAATACCTGATGAGAGAATCTGATCTAAAATGGAACCAGAAGCGCGAAAAGTACAGGAAAATGCTGGCCGACTACAGGGCAAAGGGCGGCGTCGTGACACGTCTGCCCGGTGTCGCGGAGCATAAAACTTATACTAATTTTTCTTTTGTTATCGGGCCAGCCATATTGCGTCGGCCGGGGATACAGGTTAAAATTGAAGAATGTCGGAACGCACCAAAACCCGTGAAGAATGGTTGACCGAAGCGGTCGTAATAATCGACCGGGACATCTTCTCGCCGTATCTCAACAAGAAATACGCCGCCGAGTCAGACTGGCCCGACACGCCGTGTCGCGTGTCATGTTCATGGCCCGGCGGCGCGGGAAAAAAGAAAGGCGTTGCCGGGCAGTGTTGGTCGCCGAGCAATTCCGCCGACCAGACTACTGAAATTTTCATTTGTCCAGATGAAGACCAGCCGGTTAATGTGCTGGATACTCTGGTACATGAGAATGTCCACCGCTGGGCTGGTGTGACTTGTGGGCATAAGGGCGAATTCAGGAAAATGGCCCTAGCCGTCGGGTTAGAAGGCAAGATGACCAGCACTTTCGCGGGGGAAGAACTACACGCCCGCCTGTGTAGTATTGCCATTGAATTAGGAGATTATCCCCACGCCAAATTGACGGCGGGAGATAGGAAAAAACAAACCACAAGAATGTTGAAAATTGTCTGTGATTGTGGTAATGTGGCTAGACAATCACAAACCGCATACACAGAATTTGGCTTGATTTGCGGCTGTTGTGAAACCAAGATGACATTAGAAACATGAACTGCAAAGATTGCGACAGACCAATCACACCCGCAGAGGCCGAATTCTACGGCGACATCTGCGCCAAATGTCATCAAGAAACAGTTAGAATTGAAGGGCGCGCCGCGTCTTCAGATACCGAGTGGAACTGGAGAAATGACCATGGCGACGTCTAAAAAAGTTTATGAGCAACCGACAGTCGGCAGATTGTCGGGGGGCGTGGCGGAATATTTCTACCACATGGGAATAACGCACAGAATCACGCGTAGTGGCGGGGCGCAAGTCTCACCGGCCATCACTGGTCGGGGTTCTGATTCCGGGCCTGACCTAACCAAGTGTGGCCGTGACCGGATACGGGTTGGTAGCCCGTCGCCCCTGCTCTCCAATTATGGGCTAACGGAAAACACACCCCGGACGTCAGGGAGTGCCGGGGGGTCGGCACATTCTAGATTATGTGATACGACCCCTGCCCACCATAGGCCGTTTAAACGCTCTGTCTTTATAGCACTTGGGCAGATAGCGCGCAACCCTTTTTTCTTTTTTTGGCTGGTTTTTTTGGTAACCCGGCGCGACACGGCACGTTTGGCTCGGCGCGTGGGATTATGGGCGCGTCGCGCAGGAGACTGAGTAACTATGAATCCAACTGACCCAAGAGTAAGAATTGCTGTTCTTGTCGGCGCGTTGAAGCTTGAAGTTCTCGGCATGAAACGACGCGGGCGGTCAGTCTACGCTATAGTTAAAGATGAATTTGGGCTGCGCGGCAACAAGAAGCGCGTCCTTGAGCAACTACAAGAAATTAAAGAGCGGCTCAATGAGCCATACCCACCTCAAGCGGAGAGATAAAATGTCTCATTTTTATGCAACCATCCCTACCTCGGCGCGAAAGACTGTACCCACGGCGCAGGGCCACAAATCAACCGGGATTGGGACTATTGGCGCGTCATACAGCGGCGCGATTGATGTCTACCTGTGGCACGACGAGGAGTCGGGGCTAGACAAATTCAGAGTTTCCATGATTCCTTGGCACGGCGCGGGGGATACCAGAGTCTTGGTACACGGAACCGTGGGTGACGCGTCAATTGTGGAATTCCCTGTAATGAATAGACCACTGCGCGAAGACTAAACCACAAAATCTACAGGGTATTTTTCTTTTCTCCTGTAGTCTTTCTTGGCTCTATGAACCCCGCCTTTATTTTTGTTGTTTTTCGCTACCAGATTTCGCCGTCTTTTGGCGGCACGTCTGGACTTGCTTTGGTCTAGTATTGGTTCTGAAATGGTTGCACCTGTCTTAATGAGGGCCATTGTGATAGACCCTATGCAAACTAACTTGACGAGGATGGATATTGTCGCGGCATGATTCATCATGGAATGTACACTATCACATAAGCCCGCGTTTTCCAATGCGCCGCCCTCTTAGCGCACCCACCAGCAATACCTTAATGTCCGATGGAAGGAGCATCAACCTTCATCATTCTTTGGAAGTCGGACACTTCCTTATAACCTATAATATTCGGGGATAAAAGGCTAGTAGAATCAAGTGGTTACCAATAAAAAGATAAAAAGCCCTGACGAGCGACGCATAAAAGCTCTCTACGGCAACGACAAGGAGGCGGCAAAAAGATACCGGCGCGGGTGGTATAATGCCGGGAGAATCATCCAGAAAAGCAGGGAGAAGAAAACATGAATAACGCCCCAAGGGAATGGGATTGGATACATGATCTAGCAGATCAGTTGGACTCTTTAGATCGGTATGATCTAAAAAAGGTTTTACATGGTCTGGCAGATACCCTTAATGACAAGGAACAACCCTTGCAATCTGAGGCAGAATAGGTATAATACAACTATGGCTAAAGGCTGGATACAAATCAACCTGAACTGCGGCGCGTTTGATGAGGGCGACCAGACCCTGAACGTAACCAAGGTCATGGAGATATTCTGGAAGATCCTAGCGGATACCAAAGAACACAGCTACATGGGCCGAATCCCGGATGACGCGCCGTTTAAACACGCTGAGTATCCGACACCGCCAGAAGCATATTGGCAAATACTCCTAAAGGAACCAGAGTTTCTTGCGCGTTCTTTTGAGGATGAACATTTCTTTGAGGAAAATGAAGATGACAGTGATAAAGATGAAAAAGACGATTAGCCGTCCACGCAAAAAGGGGCCGAAAGAGAATCAGAAAGATTTTGATGAATTCATTAAAGCAGCCATTCACATGGAACACATAGCGCGGGGGTTTGCCCAACACATTGAAGATTTTGGGATGGATTTCCTAGCCTCGGAGTGGACTAAGTTCCATCAGGCGCAGGGCGAACTCTCTCAAGTCCACAACCGGTGTCAACAGGAAAAGGTTGGCAACAAGTGGGCCGAAGATGTGACGCACCAGCATTTCTATGATGACGAGTAGAGATGCGGCGCAAAAAGCGGCGCACTAATCAGTTAGAAGTTCTAGTAAAACGCGCCAATAACCTACTCCGACGGGCTGGGGCTGACCGTAAGCGGCTCGGCTCCATCCCGAAGGAGAAACTTCTAAACTCATGCCTAGATTACATTCAAGAAGTTAAGACGTTATCGGGCATCACCGGAAAACAAAGAAGAATAACACTGGAATATCTTTGGGGAATATATTTAATGCTTCAAGAGTACAACTCACCAGAGCGATACGACTGGCCCAAACAGGCTAAACGTGAAACATCCTGGGATGGAATTATTGAAGAACTTTGGAAACGAAACGATCAACCAATGCCATCAGCGGAAGCTTTTAGCGGTGGGCTGGGGTTTAGGACAGTTAATTGGGATACTGCTTATTGGGCCGCTTCCACTAAGTATCCGTCTAACCCTTTAAAGGGATACTGGAACCCAAAAGAAGCGGCTGAAATCAAACCGGTAAAGCAGTATACTAGAGCAGAGATTGACAGACTGAACTATGGCAGCAGCCCCGATTATTATCCACCCAAAAAACCAGAGGAGATAGATGAAGACGATCAAGACTCCTTATGAATTAGCCGTAGAACAGGTTGGGAAAAAATACCAAGACGAGCATTGGAAAAAATATCGCGGCAAAAGTTCTGTAAAGTGGGAACCAATAGAACCGGAAGGATTTGAGTTAAAGGCTGAAGACTTGGCCGAATATGATAAGGTAGATGCAGAAAGAAAAGTAAGACCAGCCACAGACTTTACCGAAGGAGTTTTAGACTTCTTCATGCACGGGGATAAAATCTCCGGGCGTAGACTACCGTTTAGTGTTCTGGACAACAAGTTCAGGTTCAGAAAAGAAGAGGTCACCGTGTTGGCCGGAATCAATGGAAGCGGAAAATCACTTTTGGCTAACCAGTGGTTGCTCAAGGCTATGTCTGAAGGCGCAGTATGCTTGGTTGTCTCCCTTGAGATGAGTCCAAAAGCGACCCTTAGTAGGATGTGGCGGCAAGCTTCTCTTGATGTAGAGCCTACCTTAGAATTTGGGGTTGACTTTGCATACTGGACAAAAGACAAGCTGTGGTTTTATGACCAACAAGGATCTGTCGACCTAAGAACATTAAATGCAGTGATCCGGTGGGCTAAAGATCACTGCAAGATAGATTTTGTCCTTATAGATTCCCTGATGACGCTAAACATAGCAGAGGATGACTACAATGGACAGAAAAAGTGCATAGTTACTCTGGCTAACCTTGCCAGAGAATTGGAAATGCACATCATTCTTGTATGTCATGCCAAGAAAGGTAATGACATTCGGGAAAGGCTAACGCGGTGGAGTATCAGGGGCGCATCATCTCTTGCTGACCGGGCAGATAATATATTTCTGCTTGGGCGCACATTTGATAATGACCCAATGAACGCGGATGCCTACCTTAACTTAGCCAAAGCTAGACACTTTGATGGCGCTGAATGCGACATGGATTTGTGGCTGGACATGGCTTCAATGAACTACCACCTTGCTAATGAACACCCGGAGGCACTAGATATGAAAAATGACGGTTGAAGGAACTATTTGGGGAATTTTATTCTTAATATTTATTATAGGTATGATATAATATGGACATGAATTGGAAACGGTTTGAAAGAAGAGTGGCTGAGATCAGCGGCGGCAAACGCATACCCGTCAATGGCCGCAAGGAACTTGATGTAAAGCACCCCTACTTAGGGATAGAGTGTAAGTATAGAAAGACCCTTCCCGACTGGCTGTTTAAACAGGCTTGGGGTCAGGCTGTTTCCGGTTCATCTATTAATCAAGTTCCTGTTGTTTGCGTTGGTCAGTACAACAGCAAGAAGACTTTTGTTATCTTAGATTTTAAACAATTAATTAAAATATTATGTAAGGCGGTAGATGAGCCTTACCACATTTCTAATCCGCCCGACTTTTACTTTGGCGAAGACATTAAACACTATGGAGGGACAGACCCTGACTAATCCGGCAGAAATTTATGAAGACTATATAGCAATCTCCCGCTATGCTAGATACCTTCCAGAATTAAAAAGAAGAGAGGTATGGGGAGAAACAGTAGCGAGGTATGTAGACTTCTTTAAAGACAGGTTTGATCTTGAGCCTAGCCTTTCGTCTAATTTTTACCATGCTATCTACCATAAAGAAGTCATGCCCAGTATGCGCTGCTTGATGGCAGCGGGGGAGTCCATTTCGCGTGAGAATATCGCGGCTTACAATTGTGCCTACATAGCAGTGGATCATATCCGGGTGTTTGGGGAATCCCTATACATCCAGATGAACGGCACAGGTTTAGGCTATTCAGTAGAGAGAGAGAACATTAACAAGCTACCAGAGGTAGCAGAGGAGTTTCACCCGTCTGACACGACCATTGTGGTGCGTGACAGTAAGTTGGGGTGGGCAACCGCTCTGGATGAGTACGTCAGGCTCCTGTATAGCGGAAAGATCCCCAAGGTTGACACATCTAAGGTAAGACCCGCAGGAGCGCCCTTGAAAACTTTTGGGGGTCGAGCCAGTGGGCCTGAACCTTTCAGGAGGATGCTTGACAACCTTGCCAACATCTGGCGCGGCGCGGCAGGTAGGAAACTCAATTCATTAGAAGTGCATGATGTTATGTGTTACATAGGGGAGTGCGTTGTAGTTGGTGGAGTAAGGAGAACGTCACTCATCAGTTTGTCTAACCATTCAGACGAGAGGATGCGCCATGCAAAAATGGGCAACTGGATCACAGAAAATCCCCAAAGAAGTCTTGCAAATAATTCCATATGTTATACCGAAAAGCCGGAAATGGGCGCTTTCATGCGTGAATGGCTGGCTATATATGAGAGTAGGTCAGGAGAGCGTGGGGTCTTCAATCGTTCATCATGTAAAAGTATGCTCCCCGAACGGAGAGAGCCAGACTACGCTTTCGGTACTAACCCCTGCTCAGAAATAGTTCTTAGACCGGGGCAGTTTTGCAATCTTACAGAAGTGGTAGCCAGAGCAGATGACACGTTACAAACTCTAGGCGAAAAGATTGCAATGGCCACTATACTAGGAACTCTGCAATCCTGTCTAACAGATTTTAGATTTCTACGCGGCTTATGGAAAAAGAACTGTGAAGAGGAAAGACTGCTTGGGGTTTCCCTTACGGGAATATATGATTGTAAGGTTTTATACAACGCTAAAGGGGAAGAGCTGGAAAAGCTGAAAGAAATAGCCGTAATGACCAATGAGTTGTGGGCCAAGAAGCTAGGGATCAATCAATCTACGGCAGTCACTTGTGTCAAACCTAGCGGAACGGTGAGTCAGCTTTGCAATTCATCCAGCGGTATACATCCGCGCTACAGCGCTGTGTATAAAAGGGCCGTAAGGGGAGACAAGAAAGATCCCATCTCCCAGCTTCTTATAGACTCCGGTGTTCCTTATGAAGAGGACTTATACAACAAGGAAGCGTGGGTGTTTTCATTCCCGATCAAATCGCCAAATAAGGCTATCACCAGACATGACATTGATCCAAGATCACAACTAATAACTTGGAAAACTTTTGCTGAACACTGGTGCGAGCATAAACCCAGCATGACCTGTTATGTACCTGAAGATAAATGGGTTGACGTATCCGATTGGGTATGGCATAATTGGGATGTTGTAAATGGTATTTCCTTTCTACCATCCTCTGATGAGGGCCACATCTACCAGCAAGCGCCCTATGAAGATATTAGTAAGGAAGAATATACTAATATGTGTAAATCTTTCCCAAAAGGAATAGACTGGAAATCAGTGAAAGAGGAAATAGACACTACCACAGCCAGTCAGGAAGCCGCCTGTACAGCGGATGGATGTGAGATATGACGATTAAATGGTCTGAAGAGGCTAGGGGGCCGGACGTGATACATAAGCATGAGAGATGGGAGAATAAGGACTACTTAAAGTTTGTCAGTGAGATGCCGTGCGCCAACTGCCATATCAAAGATGGCACAGTAGTAGCTCACCACTTAAAGCACATATATTCGCCACTTTCGGGAGGGGCAGGGGTTAAGGCTTCTGATATATTTTCAATGCCCCTATGCTTTGAGTGCCATGACAATTTACACAAGGGGGACAGGAGTGTTATTGATTGGCAGGGTCTTTTTATCTTGCAGACGCTTGACAAAGCTGTACAGCATGGCGTAATATCTATTCAGTATAAGCCTTATGAATACAATATCCTATGATAACTGAAGAAGAGGTAGAGAAGTGCCTAGACTTCAAGCGTGACATGGCTCCCACCATAGCTCAAGCCCTGCATGACAGGACTCAGCTAGACAACTTTAGGAAGGCTAAACTATCTCTATTGTTCTTTGAGGCTCCTAGCCATTTTAAAATCGGGGAGAAAGAACACTGGGCTTACGCCCATGATGGATACCAAGAAGTAATAACAGGATTAGCAGCCGCAGTACAGGAGCATGAAAGACTGCGGCAGTTACTATCAGCGGCAGATGCCAAGATAGAAGTGTGGCGAACCATACAGGCTAACCACCGAGCAGGGGTCATATAAATGCCAAGAGAAATAATCCAGATGGAAGAGGATGATGGGCAGTGGCATGAAAATGACTTAAATCAACTCCAACGTGGAGATCATTTCATGGACATGAAAGATAATGAGGTAACTCTTTGGAAAAATGAGTCCGACAACCCCAAGGCTCCGGCCTACAAGGGTAAAGGGCTTATTGACGGCAAGGAGAAAGCCGCCTCGCTTTGGCACAACACCAGCAAAGCTGGTAAAGTATACCTTAAACTTAAACTTGAGGAGCCTTACAACGGCACTGGTTCCAGAACTGAATCTACCCAGATAAAGGATGAAATCCCATTCTAACTGGTTAGTATTCTATGAGGAAAAGATCTACTTCCTTGCTAGGCACTGCTGGCCTATTAAAGATCAGCTTGCGCCTAGCGGGAAGCAGACTTGGGGAGAAGCATTCACTGGACATTCCGGTATGACTCTGTTAGAATACAAGGAATATGCAAACAAACACAAACTAAAGGAAAAATACCGTGCATGAAATTGAGTATAGTGATGGCCAGGTAGTTAATCTAGAATTTGATGAGGTAAAGCATTGGTACAAAGTAGAGGGTCAGTATGCCCCATCTGTTACCGGGATACTACGCGCTACTGTAGCCAAGCCAGCCCTTCTGTATTGGGCTGTGAACTGCGCCACAAATTATGTTGACGAATTCTTTGGAGAAGTCGGAAACGCTGACTCCACCATGTACATCGGTGAAGATGATATCAAGAACCTGAAGAGCGGTATGAAGGGAGCGCACAATAAGGTTTCTTCTTCAGCCCAAAAGATAGGAAAGGACTTTCACAAGTATGCTGAAGACGCTGTCTCTTGGAAGCTTGGTAACTCCACAGAAATACCTGAGATGCCTACAGACCCCCAAACAGTCAACACAGTTGATGGGTTCCGTTCATGGGTAAAGCAGAATGAAATCAAATGGTTGGCCAGTGAAGAAAAGATCTACCACAGAGAGTTAAAGTACGCCGGAACTGTGGATGCAGTAGCGGAAGTCAATGATGAGTTCTGTGTGATAGACTGGAAGACAGGATCTGGAATTTATGAAGAGATGTACCTACAGTGCGCGGCTTACGCTAAGTGTGTTGAAGATATCTACGGTAGGGATGTTGACGCATTTTACATTCTACGTCTGGATAAAAAGACAGGGGCTTATGAGGCTGTCAAATCCTCAGATGTTGACGAACACTTCAGCGCGTTTAAACACTCTCTCGGACTGTACAATGCGCTTAACAACATAAAGAACAAGGGAAAATGAAAAAATCCTACATAGATACACACTCACCAGAAGAAATAGCCGAGAATCACAAGAGGTTTCACGCTCACCTAGAAGCCAGCAAGCCAGCAGTAAAGCTTGCTAGAGAATACCTAGAAGGTTTAGGATACAAAGTCCAGAGGAAAGAAAACAAAAAAAACCCCACCAATAAAAAATCTCCATCCTATGAAGTGAGGATGGAGTATGTTGATGACGGGGATTTAGAATACTACAAGGACGACGCATGGCGTCGCGTAGAGGTAAAGCATCTGAGCGGAACTTTCACATCTAGAGAAAACTGGCCTTTTAGAAATTACTTTGTAATGGCGAAACACGCTTGGGATAAAGCAGACCCTAAACCAGATATTTTTATATCCTTTAATAAGGATTTCACACACATCGCTACGGTTCACGGTAACACTAGCGACAAGTGGTACACCAAGTCATTTAAAGACAGACGATATTTAGATTATAGGCAAACAGCATACTGTTGCCCTCTGGATCTGGTTGAGTTTTCTATGGTAAATGTTTGATATCTATTATACAGCCCTTGGGGAAGGCTGTGATACCATAGGGAACCGGTAAGACCTCGCCCCTGGCCTCACCAATTGAGTCGGTGGGGTCAAGGGTAGAGGCAAGTTTTATAGTATCACCATCGTCTGACACCAACCAGCCAACGGTCATCAGCTCTGGACACTCAACGTCGCCGACTTTTTCCCACCCAGAGCAGGAGAGTATATCTCTCCATGTAATGATAACTAGTTCTTTTTCTTTTTCCTGTGTGTCGTCAGAGGACCGGGAATTATCCACCCCAAAACCATCGGAACTAACAGAACTAAGCCCAATAACCATCCGCCCATTCCAACTAATTTGCCGAGCAGCGTGAAGAAATTATCAGGGGCTTTGTTGACAACGGTGTCAGCAGTGACAGAGATTGGCTCACCTTTAACGGGGTCTGCCGCACTCAAAGCAGAGGCAGTTGCAGCCGTCACTCCCGCCGCTACGGTCGGTACAATCACACCCCCCGGCAAGACACTCGTTACACCAACAACGGCGGAGGTCGCCGCTCCCGTGATCAGTCCGCTCTTTATCTTCCCCAAGCTGCATCCTGCGATACCTAGCGTACAGACCAGTATCAAGCAAGAACGTACATAACGACCATGAGAATTACGACTGCCCATAATGGCTTCTCCTCAATGTGCTTCCAAATTGTCTTTAGTATATTCATTTTGTCTCCGTTAAAGTGTGAACGATGAACCGCAACCACAGGAAGCTGCTCCCGTAGGTGGGGTGAATTTGAATGCAGGGGCGAATGGATCGTCGTTCCAATCCATGACCGCATCTCCAAGTAAGTCAAGGGAATGGGCATCAGAATATATAGTAGGAGATATCATTGTTGCATCCGCTGGTAATTCTCCAGTGCCGGATAGCTTTATTTTGTAGCCTGAACATCCGCCACCTTCGAGATGTATTCCTAAGAATCCTTCGCCATTTATAACTTGATTTACTTTTGTTTGTGCCGCTTCTGTTATTGTCATTAGTCAAGTATTTTCCTCACCACCTCTCTGCCTTCCCAATTGTCTTCTACTGCAACCTCATGCTTCTCGCAAGCGTATCGTGTATCTGTGTCGGCATTGTCCTTCCAGCCATTTCTGGACAAGGTTCTTTTCATGGCAAGACATCCCGGTACACCCATCTCTACCCACTCGCCATCCTTCTCATAGTGACCCATGAATTCAATGACGTTACCGTTAAGGAATAGCATAAGCACAAACATTATTTTAATAGTCATTATTATTCCCCATTGTGTGCCTTCAACTCTGCTACGGTATCTTTTAGTATTTCCACCTTACCTTCAAGAGTCTCTATTCTCTGTTTATAGAAGTCCAGCGTGAGTGCCTGTTGCTGATCAAACGGAGCCTTACCTGTTTCAATGTTGTGGAGAAGTTTGTCGAATTCCCCAGATAGGTGCTCTATCAACATAAATTGTTCGCTGTCAGCTGGCAGACTCCCGAGGTTACCCCGAGGCCACTCTCGCGAGAAAATTGTGTTCTCTGAAACGTCATTCTGCATGAGAATATAATTTGTCTCAATGGTATTCAGTCTTTCAATAATCCCGAAGTAAGCCCATACACCTACACCAACAGAAGCAATCAAAGAGATCAGATTGCGGATAGGCATTGCAAACTTAGTCTTATCGCTTACATCAATCGCGTCACTCATCTCTCACAAGGATAGTATTTAATTCCTTTATCCTGCCGGAAACTTTATCTGTTAGAACCCAAGGACACAACCCATGCACTATAGAAACAATAGAAAGAAGGAGTAAATCAAAACTAAGTTGTATAGTAAAGCGTAAATGGTTTCCATAGGACTGCTTAACTATCTGTAAGTGGGCGCATTTCATTTTTTCTTGGGCTTTAGTTGGGGGAATTTTCTGTATACACAATTCTTTATCCCACTAGGTTTCGGCGCATTGTGAGCTAATTTAAGGGCCGACCTCCCTCTCGCTATCGTATTCACAGGATAACTTCCCTCTGGCGCACCACCGGCTGGGCCACAGAATGAGGATACATTGGGGTATTCCCCTACGTTTGACCCTCCGGGTTTTTTCCTGGCTGCTTTCACAGCCGCATCTAGTAATCCCATTCTTCAATTCCTCACTTAAATATGTACCATAAAATACCAACCAATGCAGTAGTGTCAACGCAAATAGACCAACATAAATAGGCTCGTAAGGCTATCCTTTTCCACTCAACGTGCCTTCTGATATACTGGGTTGGGTAAAACCATTGCATCTAACTTTTCCTCTAATCTGATGAGGTGATCCATTATCTCCCCGAATTGGTCATCTGCTCTAGCAACAACCCGCTCTAATCTATTCTCAACATTCTCTAACTGGAAAGCCTGTATTGCTACACTCTCTCTTAGATCATATATGAATGTGAAACCACCAATTATCAAACCTACCGTAGCTACTATATGGCCTACGGATATGCTCTTATTCAGTTGGGTTCCATTGCTCATAGTTCTAGTTTCTCTGCCTCATCTCCGGGGTGTATTATATCCCACTGTGCACCAGCTACAACAGCGCAAACTATTACCCCGCTTTCGGTTGTGTGGAAACTTAGAAATGTCCAAGAAGGTTTTGTAGGATTGTACATGATAGCTCCAAATGACTTCTCTCCGATCCATCCCTTTCCAATAGGATATTCACCCAACATTTCCTGATGGTATTCAATTGCTTCCTCAATATTATCCCAGCATACAGCCTTAACTGGGAACTCTGTGGGAAACATTTTTGCTGACCCGACTAATGGAATAGACAGAAATAACACTAATAATAGTTTTTTCATTATCTCAGTAGTGGGTTAGATGTTGCGCCAGTAAGATACTGCCGGATTAATTGGTTTACTTCTTGCATCTCAATAGCCTTACCCTTTATCGTCGCCCACTTTAAATAAGATTGCAGTTGGCGCAAGTCGCTTTCAAAGTTCTTGTTCTCCCAGTATCTACCCTTTGCCTCATCAACTGGGTAGGCGCGCAATCCTGTAAGGTAACGCAAGAGGCGCGAACCTCTCTCTAAATCATAACCGGATGTAGGCTCTCTAACAGTTAATCCCTCGCCGGGAAGCTCAATTTCCCAATCTCCCACAAAAGGCAGCTTACCTTTCAGGGTATCAAAAGACCTTGTGCTTTCTAGCCTTCCCTGTTCCGTCATCTTGGCTTCGCCAAATATGCCAAAAGGGTTAGCCCTATTTAATTCAGCAATAGGAACCAAAATCTGTGCCAAGTGAGCCATTCTTTTAGGCATCCTTACCCCTAGAAAGTCTTCAGTCTGCCCCTTGTACTTCTGTATTTCTTTGTGCCTGTATGTACTATAGTTTATCAATTGCTCCATAGGCTCTTTAAGAAATGGGGTTGTCATTTCAAAGAGAAGATCTTTAGGTCTGCCTAGTCTTTCTAAGTCAGCAACAGGAGCATAGTTGAGGAGAGAAATCATCTTCCAGACATCTGACTCACCGTCCTTGCCCAGATAGATCGGCACTCGCTTACCATACCAATCAGTCGCTTCAGGCGATGGTCTTCCCTCGCCGTATTCTATCTGTTCTCTTGCAGTAGTTAGCTTCTGGTATCTTTGTGGATTTTTTAATATCCCTTCTATCTGGGCTGGGATATTTTTTCTTGACCAAGTATAAAAAGGTATAAAGCGTTTAAACACATTCTGTTCAAAAGAGGAAAGATCAGAATAATCAAACAATGCTTTCTTAGTCATCATGGAAGCATGGTCAAGTACATCCTCTGAAGTTTTTAACTTACCAACCTTACCCTTCTTTACATGATTAATGAACACCGCAAGCCGGGCGTTATTCTCCACCATGCTACCAAACTTAAAGCCGTAACGCAGTGGCAACGACTCAGTTCCATAAAGCCTTCCTCCATATCCACCAAGCCCTGCTCTTCCAGCTTGCCCTTCCAGCGTCCTCTCAAGAGTCTTAGTAATGTCAGCTCCATACTGACCCCTGCCGATAATACCTCTCTCTATAGCTTCATCATATAACTGCCTATGAGTATAACCTCCTATCTTTTCTGCATCAGATAAAATATTTCTGGATGCTTGATTTTGTATCATTGCAGCTTGGCGGTATGCTTCTGGATTTTTAACCCCGGCTAAAGAATAAGCGTTCCATATATTACCGACAAGGTTTCTAACATGGTAAGCAGGACGCACACCAAGTGACCACATCTTCCATAGTCCTTGGAGTTCATCAAAATGTTTAAGGAACTTAGAATCAAATCTTGGGCTAACTAAAAGCTTGTGTTGTTCTTCTATTAACTTAGCGACCTGTGGATCAAACCACTTACCACCTTCAGCAAGATCAATTTTCTTCATGCCCATTACTTTTACACCATGGATTAATCTACCACTCCCGTCAACCCACACCTCTGTTGGACGCCCCAATTTACTACCAATAGTTTTTAAATAATTAACACCCGCTAAAGCTGTCTCATGTCTAGCTGCCCTAACCCCCATCAAAAGGGCTGGGTCAGTGTGCATAAAACCTTCCCGACCTAGTTTCTTACCGAACTCTACATTGATTTCTTCTATAGTACCGGGGATAGTTCTGGGCAACGCGCTTCCATGTTGGGCCGGACTTCTAAACCATTCCTTAAATGATTTCCTGCCTCCCAGATACCGACGCCCCTCCGGGCCTAGAATATGAGGAACATAAGCATCAACCCCTAATTCCTTTGAGTTCCTTAGAATATCATCTATCCTTACACCAGAAGCTTTTTCTAAATCTAACATCTTTTTGTAATCTAACTTATGTGCTTTTGCTAATGCAGATAATTCTGGACTGAATATACCACCAGCAGCTTCAAGGGCTGCTTTCATATCTACATCCATAAGACGCTCAGTTTCAGCGGCCACCTGTTCTGGAGTTATAGCAAACCCACTCCTAGTTTTAGGTTTTTCTATTGCTTGACTGAACGCTCTGGCTGCATCATCATAAGACACACCAGCCACTGCTGCCATCTGCTTTATGCCTTTCCTGACTTCTGTTACTTCACCCTCAATAGTATGACGCTTACCGGCAACTCTCAATCGCGCTACATCTGCGGCTTCCTTGGCTACTCTTACATCTCCACTGTACACACCTAATGCTCTGGCCAGATCTGTTTGCCCTAGATTAATTCCCAGATTTTTTAACTTTTGGGGCGTGACTGCTGCTATTCCCTTACCAATTCCCTTGGCTACACCAGCACCTACATAAGTTAAAGGATCTCCAAGAACATCCCCCACAAAACCAAGAGTAGGAGCAAGTATCTTATGCTCCTCTTTAAACTCTTCAGAAAAGAAATCCATAGTCCTTAGATCATCATCTAAAGACCAGCCTTCCTTCATGGCTTTCAGAATATCCTTATCATTAACTCCAGCCTCAATACCCAACCACAATGCCCGTCTAGGACGGTCAAGGTTCATCAGGATATCCAGTAACTTACTTCCAGTCCTCTTAGCAGTAAGACCTATGGAAGATAAAACTCCTGAGTCTTGCGGGGTGGGGGCAGAAACTCGGCTCCAATCTAGTTGGGCCATAACTATTTAGTCATACCTAATGTTGGCCTAAAATTACCATAAGTGGAAATCCAATTCTCCCAGTCTTCATCATCTAAATCGCCAGAAGCAACAGCTTCTGCAAAGGTTCTTCCTTTTAATTTAGTTACCATATCCTGTAACATATAGGGATCAGGAATAATTTTTATAGGCATATCTCTGTGAAGTTCATACCAAATTGGGGCAAGATAAGCGCCAACTGCTATATCTGGTCTTAGCTGTCCACCTGATGTATCAACATTCCCAAGCCCTACCTTATAAGCCCAAGCCGCTGGAATACCTTCTTCTTTCATCAGTCTTTTAGCTTCTCTGTATTCAGTCATGTCTGCTGTATTAGCAGGTTCCCTTGGCATAACTGGCGAGTATCCGGGGATAGCATCTTCCCATGCGTTTTGATTTACAATAGGTCTGTCGCCAGAAGAATCTAAAACATAGGCTCCATTACTTGGAAGAACTGGATACCATGTTACTTTAGGTTTGGTCAATAACTGCACCATCCTCCACTTCTTATCCTCCTCAAACTGAGACAAGCTTAAAGCGTTACTCAAAAATTTATCTGCTATAGATGTATTTCCGCTAGATAAAATTCCCAATGCCGCGAAACCATTGTATGATTTTTCCATATCTTTAAGGTCTACATCACCACCTGTAGTACCCAGAAGTTCCAATATTCTATCTGTACTACTTTTGGTTTCAACTGGTATTGTTGCTCCCAAGGCTTTAGTGGTTGATGAAGATGAAGGTGCATCTTTTCTTTCATCTTTCCCGGTTTTAGATAAATCATATACAGGAGCAGGTTTAAGTTCTTCTGGGGCTGACTCTCCAGCCAACGCCTCTTTAAGTGAGTCTTGTGCGCGATACAAAAATCTCTGAGATGATTCCCACCAAGATAAATCCTCAACTGGTTTTGATTCTAGTTCCGCTCTTTCCCTTTGGGCGTACTGACTCTGTAAATTTTGTAACATCTCCTCATCATAAGAAGGAACATCACCATAAGTAACAGATCTTTTAAAGGGTTGATACTGTGGACTGTACTCACCCGCTATAGGTGAGAATGATTCATATACACCCGGTATCTCTTGACCCTCAACGTCAGCAAACTGATTAGGATCAAACTCTTGTTCTGCCGGGGCAAACTGTGAAGGTTTTAAAGCACCGTAGGCTAAACCGGGTAATCCAGTACCTAACCTAGCACCCCCTCTTAATAAACCACCAGCCACTCTACCACCAAATCTTGCAGTGCCAGCGCCGGGAATGTTTCTATACATACTTCGGTAAGGACTAGCTGGCCTATCACCGGCTGGCGCTGTTCTTCTTAACCTTTCCCAAATACTCCTTCTTCTAGCATCTGCTGGATCAACTGACCTTCTTGGAGGGGTAGTTGTTGGAACCGGCCCTGCTGTTCTTGCTCCTACTGGAATGTCAACCATTATGCGTTCCCCATAGTAAGCGGTGTTGGATTTAGTAACGCCATCTCACGCTGTTGTCTCCGCCTACCTGTAACTTTTAGATTTCTGGCCTTGGATCTCTTTTTCATTCCCTCAACCAGTGCCATCATTGCGTTCTGCTTTTGCATCTCATACATCTTATTTACAGTTTTTTCAATAGGCTTAATATCAAGAATCAAGTCAGTCTCAATATCTTCTTCAGATATTCCGGTCCTTATTTTCTTAACTAATTTATTAAACTCTCCCGAAACATCACGCATAGCGCCTTTGGGAAGGGGTTGGTACATCTCTCCACGGAAAGGTTGTCCAGTGTCTGGATCAATCCAGCCTTTTGTTTGACTCTCAAGAATATCTGTCTCTACTCTACCACTTGGTCTTAATGATGGATCAACAGGGGGAAGCACATCTTCTGCGGGCGTCCACCCCTCAAAGATACCAGTAGTATCAACCTCCGGTTGACCGCTAGTTATATCTTCCAAACTCCATCCTTCAGGTTCATCTAAAAGAGAAGGCGTAACTATTGGCGCTGCTACGGGTGGTTGCTGACTCTGAATATACCGTTGAGTAGATTCATCAATCAATCTTTGTTGATCAGCGGCAAAAGGACTAACCTCTTGTGGTTGCGGTTCTGATTGAATTGCTTGTGGCTGTGGAATTATCTGATCCACTGCCGCATTTACACCGACCCTGGCCTCATCAACAGTGCCAAGAGCCTGTGAGTCACCATATATTGCAGCATCGGGTTGAACAACTTCAGAAGCCTGTATACTATCTACCAATGCCCGATACTCTGGAGTACCGGGAACAGGGCCAACAGGAATTTCTTCCTCATATGTCGGCGCTTCCGCTCTTGAGAAATACCCCTGTCTTGTTCTCTGTGCAAAATTAGGAGGCGGCCTAACAACACCATAGTCTGCTGCTGTTCTACCCGTTGTATCTACATACTGTGTGGCTAATTCTTCATCTTCCAGAAGACCCCTCATTGCCATCACTCTAGCCTGATCTCCATAAATGCGTCTATAGTCTTCATCAGTTGCTGCTGGCATCCGTTCCATGCCCGGTGCATCCTGTTGATACCCAGTTCCCCATCCACCAACTGGCCTACCTTGAGCATATGCTACGCCCGGTATATCTTGCACAGGTTCAGTAACAACTGGTTCAGTAACAACTGGTTCAGTAACAGTCACTTCAGGAACGGGTTTCCAACCGCGAGGAATGTTATCCGGTATAATAATATCCTGCTGATTAAATGGTCTTGTGTCTACAGGTTCTAATATTGGATCAACTATGGGTGTCGGCCAAATCTCCCCTATATCTCCCGGAGGATTTGCATATAAATCATTTATCCTTTCATACTCATATATATCTGATTGTGGGAGTGTTGCATCATCCAGCAAAGAAAGACCCCAATTACCAGTTCCAGTACCTTCTAGGCCCATTGGGTCATCAAGAAGACTTTGGGCAGGAAACTTCTCTGTACTTACTACTGTAGAAGTACCATCTGCCTTGGTTTTAATCTTTACTTCTGTTTCGTCTGCCTTTGGTTCCCATTGAGATAAAGATATCCTTTCTTGCTCTGCGGCTATTCTTTCAGCAAAATCCGCTTGTCTCTTTAACTCTCTTTGTTTTTTTAAATACTCACCATAAGCATAGTTTCCAGCGCCCTTCCTAAATCCATACGATAGTTGACTATAAGGTGTTGCCATAATATTATTCCATCAAGAATTTACCAGCCATTGCTAGCTGGGCAAGATTGCCAATTTGACCCATGGTGCTTGGCGTAGTCTGTTGGGTTGCCCCATACTGACCAGCAATATTACCAAGGTACTGTTGTAGTTGTTGCTGTGGTGCTGTAGTCTCATATTGGTACTTAGCCATAGCTCTATCCATCTGAGCCTGATTCATTGCCCTTTGCTCTTCACCAACACCGCCCATAGCGGCCATAGGCTCAAGAGGCGCACCCATTATACTAGGGTATTGACTCATAAACTGAGGTACTCTTTCTTGTGCGCCAGTATAAGCACCCATGTAAGCCTGTGCCAAAGGATTTGTCATTCCCTTGGTCACAGCTTCTGAGATTGCCTGTTGCTGTAGCATATTTCCCCTAGAACTTCCACCGGGCTGGTACTCTACTAGACTCTGCCTTAATTGTGGAAGTATACCCGTCCCCGGTCTATTTAAACTACCAAGAACATTTTGCTCTAAAGCGCCCCTAAGTTGTCCAAAAGGGCCAGCATTGTAATCTACCTGACCACCCAAACCACCTGTTAAAGCTCGTTCAGCAGCATCTTGCATACGCGCAGGTCTTGGGCCTTTTGTATACCCCTCTACATCTGCCATTGCCTGTTGCTCTAAGTTTGTAAATCCAGCTAGAGTCTCTTTGGGGTAATATGAGGGCGCGCCTTGTTCTAACAGTTCTGCGGCTCTTCCAAATCCCGCTTGGAGAAATGGCTGTTGGCCAGTACCTGTCATACCAGCAATATTTACTCCAGCACCCTTGGTGATATCACCCCACGGGGCTGTTGATGTAACTGATCCTCCAGACATTATATTTCTCCTGCTTTCATTATCTTTGATCTCCGCCTCTTACCCACTGACCACCTTGGTTAAAATATCCATACTGTTGAGCGCCATTAACATTTGTAAATTGCCATGTAGGAGTCCAAGCATTATTAGAAGTCTCAGTTTCTCCGGCAAGACCACCCTCAAAGTTCATAGGTTCAAATCCAGATGGAGTCCCCATGAAAGAAGGACTGGCATCTAACAAACTTCTTGCTAAAGGCTCATAAGGTGCAGATGGTTCTCCAGCTAACAGACCTAAACCTTCTACTGTTCCGGGCTGGTATTCAGCGCCTAATCCTTCCCACTCTGCTCCTGTTTGCATATGGGGGACAGTATAGGAGTCAGCAGCATACGGGTGTTGAAATGGACTTGTTACCTGTGTTCTATTATTTAGGTTTGTAGTGGTTGTATCATCACCTAATATCTCCCATATTCTTCTTACATTTTCCCATGGTGCTGGACCTGTACTTTCTTCTGGTTGTCCCGTATACGGGTTAAATAGCCCTGCTTCATACCTTCTTAACTGATCTTGTACTGCTGTGGCTCTTTTTGTTGGGTCTGCTCTTTCCCATAATCCTGTTCTTTCATTAAAAACATCACCCCATGTTTCCTGTCTCCAATCTGTTCTTAACGATTCAGGAAGCCCCATAATCTCTAGTGACGCATCTTGTGGTGAAATATCTTCTCCAGCCCCAAGAAGCGTTTGAATATTGGTCTGTTGCCATGGAGTTAAATAGGTATAGTCTTCGCCCCCGCCAAGAAGCCCCTGCGCCCATCCGCCCGGGCCACCGGCTCTTTCAAGTTGTTCTGCCGTGGGTGTAAACTGTGGAATGAATCTCTTTAAGTAAGCATCTGTATCTATATCATACTTAACAACACCTTTATCAGTTAAAGCTGGCCTACCATCATCCAAGTAAACTTGCACACCGGGGCCAAGATATGAAGTTCCTTGACCCTTTTGCTGACCCGTGTGCTCCCGCATAACATTGCCGTAAGCCCTCATTTCTGTATGAAGGTCAAATAGTGCTGCACCAGATTTTCCTGCTGTTTTCTGTAATGTCTCAGCACGTTTTTCTGCGGCTTCAGCAAAGCTCATACCTTGTGCAGCTTCTTCAGCCTTCATAGCATTTTCAGCGGCTTTTACGTCTGCTATAGCGGCTTTATGTCTATCAGAACCAGCCCCGTAAGTATCTTTAGCAGCCTTTTGGGCATTTTTTGCTTTAGTTCTGGCTAACTTAGCCAATTTATGTGTTGCGCTTGCCATTAGTGCATCCTACTTGTGAGGTCTTTTGTTAGTATATGATAACTGCATCTCCAGTCCTTTAATATTTTTAGCCATCCTTTTCTTCCCCAACACTCTAAAGAGGTGCAGCCAAGAGATAAAGCCCACGCTTCAATCATGTCAATATTCTCTATCCATTTGTCCATTTCTCCACCGGCTATTGAGATTATTCTTAATACTTTCTTTTTGGGGTAAAAAATCACTTGAGTAATCATAGAAGCAAGGATCTCATTATCTCTTGACGCAATCCATAACTGCATATTTTCATCCATTAAGGACTCATAGAAGTCTTCAGGCTCAAGCTCACCCTCTGAATGGGGTGTCATTAACCTTAACTGCTCTTCAATAGTTTCCCAGATAAATGGGATATCTTCTGGTGAGACTAATACGATATTACAATTTAACCCACGCTGTAGTGGATTCTTTAAAGAAATAAATTCCTTCGCCCGATCCGGGATCCCAGTTCGTTCCGTCGGCGTAGACGATGTCTCCCCCTCTGGGTTTTTCTGGCGCGACATGAGTTCTCTCCGCTCTTAAATGTGTTTGGTTGAGTATAGTATTACCCAACCGTTTGAGTTCTGTGACAACGTATATTCCTAAGTCTTCATTATCAAGTGGTAGTGGCCCCGGCTCATAATATGTGACAGACTTTACCACCCTGTCTTTATATGTAGCCATTAGTTCATCTTAGAGCCTCTACTCCCCGCATCATCAAGTTCTATTGTGTATCCGTCCAGCCTCCAGTCAAAGTCTCCAGTAGACTCAAACTTAACTCCATAGAGTTTTCCTGCTGCCCTTAATGAAACCTTGGATTGTGTGTTAGGATTAAAGGTATAAGCAGAAGTCCATGTAACAGCCTCTTCTGTAGACATCTGGGTTCCTACATAAACATTCACTGTATTAGAGCCGGTCACTTCCATCTTGGGGTAGATAGCCTTTATACGTTTTACTACGGTTTGATCTGGCTGACCCTGCGCTGTGGTGGACATCCCTGTGCGCTCAATGTATGAGGTCATATCTGTAGTAACTTCTTGATTACCAGAGTTATTACGGTATAACTTTGTATCCGTAAACCCTGCCATCACAAGAACATTCTCTACCTGACTCCAACTTTGTGACCATGCACCTAGCGCGGCACTCCATATTGGTAATGCTGCTGCCCATGTAGTAAAGGAGTTCGGGTCATCAATAGAACCATAACCAATATGTGCTAAATCTGGAATATCTCTAATGGTAAAAGCATTATTAGTCCAGTTCCATACAACCGCTTTGTTACATTGTGTACTTGCGCTGTCTGCGGTAGGAAAACAAGCCCACATCTCTGTTCTTCCATAGTCAGCTACCACAAAGGATTTCTTATATTCTGCCCCATCAATAGAATCAAATATGTAATCTCTAATCTTGTGGGGAAGAATAGAGGTTACCTTCTGACCATCGTTAATATAGATATCACCATTCCCAAAAAAGAAGTGACCACCATCATACTCCGCTACACAGTTCTTCGTTAATGCGCCAACAGAGGGAGATAACTGGCGAAATGAAAATATAAAAGGAGTTCCAACATACGTCATAGAGTATATGGAATCCTCCTTGTAAATCATAAACGTATCTCTAAGAGGAAGCCCATCAAGGATGGCCCCTTTTGAGTCAGCCAATTCATACTCACCCGCATCAACTGTTGCGCTAGAAGCATCCCATGAAGTTGGAGTGGTTTGAGTAGCAGCCTCTGTAGACCACTTGACTAACCTTGGATAATTAATACTTGAGGTGGTTACATTAAGGGCAACCAAGAAGGAGCGAAACGCCCTCATTGATTTGCATTCTGTAGATGCGGTAAAGTTATTTAAGTTCTGCATCTTCTGGATTGTTGCGGGAACACCCGATATCAACTCCCAATACTGTGGAACATCCACCCCATTGGTCATTACAAGAACACCGCCTATAACCGTAGCAGTCCAGTTCTCCGTAGCGTCAGCGGAATACGCGCCACCAGCACCCGGCCCTCTGGTAAGGTCATACCACTTCTTAGTTCTGGTTACTGTTGCCCCATCTAAATGGGCAGCAGCAGAACCACCTCTTGAGCATCCTGTAAACTGGGTTGCTGATCTCCCTGTATAGGGAATCTCTTCAGAACCTATAGTTATAGTGCCATTACTCTCAAATCCACTTGTGCTGTCTACCGTAATCGTTGTATCTGCATCACTAATACCACCATCTAAGGTATTAGAAACTGAACTATTATCATAGGCGTGGATTGCCGCAGTACCACCTATAATCCAATATTCATTAACACCTGAAACAAGACTGGTAATATAGAGGGGAGCAACGGGTACAGTATTCATCACCTCTGCATACCCCGGTGATTTAACAATAGCACCATGCTCTGCTCTTACATTATTACCATCAGACCATACATTAGGTGGGAGTTGCCAAGGGTTTATATCCTTGACGATCCCTACTTGGCCGACATTATCTACCGGGATGAGAGCCATTGCTACTGCGCCGCTATTTGGTCGGCAATCTCTTGGTCAAAGTTGCATGACACCCTAATCTTTTCAGCGAAAGCATCAATTTCCGCCTGTGTCCAATCTGCTTTATCTTTTATATCAACATCTCCAAAAGCAGTTGCCGCTTCCTGTCTTGCTGATTTTCCAGATACGTCATCAACACCCTCCAATACCCATTTGGCTTTTGTACATTCTCCAAACTCATCTTGGGCCAATGCTTTTTTAATCCATGTATAAGTAATAGCCATTAAGCATCTCCCATAGTATCGTAGGCTGCTGTATGCGCTTTTTCAGTTCCACCCATTCCTGTCAGCATAATATTCCAAGTTGCACCACTGTCATCAAAAACCATTTTTGTTGTTGTGCCTGAATTAGTATAGGTTCTAGTAGGAAGACCAGCTCCATAGTTTGAACTTCCCACAACTACCGGAGCAACGTGAGTGGCGTTCATTAAAATTACATCAGCAAAGCGAATGAGGTCACCGGGTTTATTTCCAGAAACCAAACAAAGTGCTTGCTCAGACCAAGTTTGATGTACTATTCTTGCACTGCTGTCAGCAGTCCAACTGCTTTTATAGGTTCCATAAAAATGCCCACTTGATGCCGCAGTGGAACTATTATCAGTTCCAGCCCCATATCCAAACCGCCCAGAACCATTGCAAGTAAACTTGTCATATGCACTCATTGCAGAACCATTAACAACAGCACCATCTCCTGACCCATCAACAAAGAAGTCAGTTGTATTGACCTTAAAGTCTGCGCCATCATAAGTGAGGTTGGCTTCACCTTCTAATGTATTCGCTGAACCCGATCCTGTAATAACTCTGTTATCAGCATTATTATTAATTGTGGTTCCAGATGCTGCTGCCCACGATACATCAGTTCCATCACTTGTTAATACTTCATTAGCGCCGCCAACAGTTAATGCCGCAGGATCGCCGCTGGCATCGCCGTAGATAATCTTCCCTCTGACAAGCCCTGCCATCTTTGCGAGACTTACCGCATTATCAGCAATGGTAACTGCTCCCGCGTTTGTCATGGTTACATCGCTGGAAAGCGCGGCTGCTGTAAAGCCAGTACCGTCGCCAATTAAGATTTCAGTAGTGGCAAGAGCCTTATTTGATGGCGCACCGGATGAATTAGCATCTCTGACCTTGACTGTATTAGCAGCCATATCACCTTCTGGTGCAGCGGCCCACGCAATGTCAGTTCCATCACTTTTTAGAACATAATTAGAAGTACCAACTGCAAGAGCAGCGGGATCACCACTAGCATCTCCATAGATGATCTTACCTCTGGCAAGTCCAGCCATTTTTGCTAAAGATACGGCGTTATCTGCAACGCTATCTGTATCAACCTGCTTCCAGTTAAACCCGTTGGTGGCGGAAGAATCCGCCATAAGAACATAATCATTAGTTCCTACACCAAATCTGGTTTCTGAGTCTGCCGTATTATATGCGAGTAAATCACCCTTAGTTGTAAGTTTGTCATCACCAACTATATTTACCTTCTGCCATTCACTAGATGCAGAAGAATATTTTAAGTATTGGTCATTGGCTACAGTAGTTGAACTTACTGGTTCACCCTGTATCTTTGTTACTGTTACAACTCCAGCGTTTGTCATAGTAGCATCACCGGACAATGCAGCAGCGGTAAACCCTGTGCCATCCCCAATTAGGATTTCAGTTGTGGCTAATGCTTTATCAGATGGATCGCCAGAAGAGTTAGCATCTCTTACCTTGACGGTGTTAGCCGCCATATGCGCTAACTTTGCATTGGTTATTCCTTCGTCTGTAACATTGACAGTAACCGTCGTGCTTGACGCTGCCGTATCAAGACCTGAACCACCAGCAACAGTAAGCGTCTCTGAATCCAGATCAATGTCGATAGTGCCGCTGTCAGTAGTGATATCAAGGTCTTCCGCCGTAACTGTTGCATCGACATATGCTTTGATTGACTGTTGTGTTGCGAGTTTAACAGCCGAATCAGAGGACATATCATCTTCATCTTTTATTCCCGTTACGGTTGCGCCATCACCGGCTATATTAACACTTGTATTAGCAACCACTGTAGTGCCTGTAATTGCAGCAGCAGAACTTCCACCTATGATTGCTCCATCTACCGTACCGGCATTTACATCTACACTATTAGATGTAACTGGTGAAACTGCTAATGTAACCCAAGCATCATTTGCTTCATTTCTTATCTTTAATAGATTAGCACTGGTATCAAACCAAATTAAACCCGCTGTAATGGATTCTGCTGGTGCTGAGTCTGAAGCATGAATTGCATTAACCGCAATATCAACAGAAGGAAATGAAGTCTTTAGAACAGACTTTATCAATCTAAGATGGTCATCCCCCTGAGATACTGGATCAGTTGCTGTAGGGTTTGATGAATTTAATTCATCAATATAACTTGCGCTTTCTAATCCCATTAGTAATACCCGCCTGTATTCATTATCCTCATTGCGCTACCGGAATGACGATCTTTGTTATCTTGTTCTTGCAAAGCTCTCAGAGACTCTTGAAAAGCGGTAGCCCATAAAGGAACACGCTCATCATTCATTAAAAACGGCTCTGCCTCTAATAATGCCCCATACAAATATACATCTGGATTATTTGTCAACATCTGCTCAGTTGTATTAGTTGTTGAAAGAGCATCAATCTTCTTATAAAACATTATGGAATAATCATATCCACTGTCTGGCGATGGCCCAAGCCTCACCTTCTTTATTGGGGTTCCACTGGCATTATCTGAAAAGATCGTATAAGACAATGGCCTACCAACCTGACTGCCAGCCCACATCCTATTCATATTCTCAGGCGTAAGATAAGATAACGTAGTGATAGGACTCGTCCTTAAATGGAAATCTAACATCTGAAGGTAGCCAGAAGGTAGAGAATAATCCCTAGTGCCACCAACTAATGCAGTGGCCCCTCCCAACGTAGTTTGATCTACATTTAGCATTATCGCCAACCGGAGAGTCCGGTTCATCCGGGCCTCCGCTAGAGCAATAAACTCTGGTATTCTATCGGTTAGATCAGATCGGTCTAGCCAATTAGCCACCGCAGTCTGGAGGGTAGCGTAAGTGTTTATCATTAGGTGACGTTACGCGCTGAAAAGAATATGTTTTGATTTAAAACTCTGTAACCGTTTGCTGTGTCAATTTGTGTGCGCCCTAAGACGCCAAATGCATATAACCACATAATTATACCCTCGTTGGAGTTGTTCTAAAATATTTGTTATCGGGATCATTTAGATACTTCTTCATAAGATTATGATCTTTCTCTATCGCCCCGTTTGTTTCCTGCATCCACTGCTGCCAAATATTCAAAGGGATTGATGCAACCCTTACACCTTCTTTAGACTTGCCAAGAGATAACTTATCCCCATAATTGTTATAGGATTTTTTGTTCTCCTCTAACACAGGCTCACAGTCTTGATAGGTGTTGATGGTAAACTCTTTCTCATCAGAACTTGGATGGAAAGTAGTATGCAGCATATTAGGCTCTACTGGTTTATTCATGGTATATGATATCCCGGATCATTGCCCTCAACAATCTTATTCATACGGGCTTTTGTATCAGAAAGTTTTTCCTCAAAAGTCACAGGCTTCTGCTTTTTTTCTGGCTTCTGTTTTACAGACTTGCTTTTTTTACCAGCCATAAACCTTTCCTACCTTTGAAACCTGCGTGCTTATAACGTTATCTATAGACCCATTATGATCTGTATGGCCTAAAGCACCATCTGTTCCCGCCCCATACTTTTTAAGTTTGGGTTCACCCTCTGCATAGGGGGGTGGATTCATATCTGGGCCAATAGCTGTTGCGGTGCCCTTGCTGGGTGGTTGTCCTATATTTGCCATCTTGTTTCTCCTGTAAGGCAAAGCCCCCCGAAGGGGGCTAAACCAAGACTAATTAGATTGCGCTCTTCAACTGGCCACTTCCGTTGCCATTTTTAGCTCGCAAACCGTACTCAGCAATCAAAAGCTGTTTTACACTATCACCAGACTTGGCGAGAGTTTCTGTACGGA
>VTLG01002295.1_pt1 | contig 40413 bp, 53 predicted proteins | sample 4694571 | NCBI WGS metagenome assembly VTLG01 (sample SAMN12604809, study PRJNA352737) | marine metagenome | biome: ENVO:00000447; feature: ENVO:00000209|ENVO:00000569|ENVO:01000036; material: ENVO:00002151; isolation source: viral sequences binned using virsorter ... | reverse complement strand
AAATGCAGATAAGGTTAAAAATTCAAGGCGTATATGCGGCGATGAATTAAAAACCACAGCTCGAGCCTCTATAAAGTCACTTGGTAAAGCTGCCTCGTTGCCGGTAAAAGACAAGGTTGCTGAGGCTTCCATTTTACGGTTTCTAAACTTAACATCCCTGTTTACATTCGCCTCGAGAATTTTAACGAAGTCAGGAACAACGGCTGCTAAGTCATCTCTATTTAATAGAGTGCTTACAGAAGTTTTAAGCTCTCCGTAATTGCTCAGTGACATCGAGCCTCTCCTTAATTTTTCTTGCTACATATTCTGGTGTCCAATCATTCAACGCATGGACACTTTTATATAAAGGCATGTTCATAACGGTATTTGACCAGCTAGGTGCGTCAGAATTTAATACCAGGCATTGCGTACCGACAGCGCCAGCTGTGTGGACAACTGTATTAGGCACAGAGACAACAAGATCTAATGAGCTGATCAATGCAGCTGTGTAGTCGTAATCAAGCTCTCTGTGCGTTAGAAATGGGTAAACATGAACACCATGATCTTCCGGTGTCCCTATAGGCGTATGCTCTAAACTTATAAAGTCAGCATCGAGTTTAGAAAACGCCTTCATTAACTGTTTTAAATCTTGTGTTCTTTCTTTTGCTCCATTGTGCGGCAAACCACCTGTCCAAGAGATACCGATCTTCTTTTTATGCGGCAGCGTTTTAAGTAAACCAAAGGCCATCGCCTTTCTGTCTAGACAAGCCATAAGGTAGGGATGACCTCTATAACTTTTTGCTGTCGGTCTGTACAACCCTGGTAAAGATCCAAAACTAATGCGTTTTGCATTTTTGGGTATAACGACTCCAAGCGTCCTGTCGTACAAACTGCCAACCACACCAACGTCAGGAAAGCTTCGTCTAAACAACCCAACAAGTCTCGGATCGACCTCGAGGATTAAACCCTCAAATGCATCTTGCTGAAGGTCATAAATACATTCTGCAAACATGAGCTGATCCCCCAGCCCTTGCTCACCATATGCGATTATGCAGCCTCGCTCACCAGGCTTCCACTTAGGCAGCTTCTCATGCCTGGCAGCCCGGTCATCTACACCATCGCCAAGATCCCATGCAGCCCAGCCTTTCCGATAGTTGCCCTCTGCTAAATGTATGAAAGACCAGTTACGCTCAAGGTGCGATGTATCTGCTCTTTTATATTGTTCCTTGGTTAATACGTTTTTTGGTTTCTCCAGCCAAACTTTCGCCATTTTAATATCGCCTAGATTTAAACATGCCTGCGCAGCATTGTTCATAGCGGCAATATTTTTTGAGTCAGCCTCATGTGCTTCCTCATACAGATCAAGTGCGTCTTTGTAACGCCCCATCGCGCCAAGGACGAGGCCAGCTTCTATCATCGTTGCAGCGCATGGTCTTAGTCCGTATGCCATCATTGCAAATGTATAAGCATGTCCTAGTTTTCCAGCAGCCAAGTAATTTTTGCCCAGCTGACCGGTAGACCACCAATCATCGGTGTCTAACGCGATATTCTGATCTAAATGGTCATTTAATATGTTCAAAAGTGTACACTCTTCCTGCCTATGCTCCCGGTGTTCACTCTTAAATAACGCCACTCGGGATCATCGAGCTTTTTCCATAGTGCAGCGGCATGATCTTTATTAAAGATATCCAGGCCTTCCATTAACCATTGATGAATAATTACTGGCGGTATCCTGGCAACCAGGTGCATTTCCCCGTCCAGCTCTTTGCCCGCATCTTTGCCTTGCTCGGCCTTATTCAAATCGACAACGGCAGCCTGGTCCTTATAAACGTGATTTATATAACTTGTTTCAGTTTCATTATCGTATGCAAAATACTCAGTGACACTTTCATTATCGTCTAGCAGACGCCACTTCATAATTCCTCCAATAGAAGCGGGTGCCGGAGATTGTCCCGACACCCTGCACTCTAATTGTTAAGTAGTTAGACCAACGATCTTTGCGTGTGCAGATTCGTTCGTAGGAATAATTCCGCATTCAGCGAGAATCGTTTTAGAACGAGAGTCACCAGTGACCGCCAAGTCGTATGTCTGATAGTTACGCAAGAAGGCTAACTGGACATACTCAGGATCAAGGAGCAGTACACTGTTAGCTCTAACGTGCCTGTCAGCTACGATTCGCATTCCTGCCTGGCCGCTGAAGTCGCTAATGTACACGGATGCCGAAGCCAGGATACTTGCAGTGTTCTGGCCTTTTGTATCGCGGTACAGGTCAGCCACGCCGCTGAAGGCGCTTACCCGGGCGCGATTTGCGCCGGATGCAACCAATACAGAAGGCTCGGCGCCGTTTGTCCAAGCAGCTTCAATTGCAGTTTTCAGAATGGTTTCAGTAAACGCAACCTGGTCACCAGAGATTGGATCAACCACTGTACCGGTATCACCACCGGACCAGCCAGGCGTTGTAGCGTTTGCCTGGGTGCCGTTTGCATAGGTGATGTTTGTCGCAATGTATGACTCGAGACCACCCATTTTACTTGCAGCTGTCGTAGAACCAGCTGAAGATGCTTGGGGTCCGACAGCAGCTTTCTCTAGGTCTAATTTCAGCTCCTTACTTTTCTTAGCCATGTTGTAGGCTAATTCGTCGGACGTACCATATAACTCGATGGCGCGGGTTGACCCGGAAACACCGGCAGATTTTTTGAGGATCTGCATGCGTTGACTTTGACGGACGACGCTGGGCGAAGCATTTACGCTGTCGTCGTCACCATCTATATGAAAGTTGTCAGCCGCTGCCGCCAATGTGTCGATCAAGAACTCGTATGTTCTGGCTCGAGCGTTGACGGTTTTAGCCATTGATATTACAGGAGTCTCGGTTGGGCTGATGTTAGCAATAGCCCGGGAAACCTGTTCTGCTTTGTTGGCGCGAGAATTTGCGACAACAACATTAGTAGGGACTGCCATAGTCCGGTTCCTTTCTAGTTTTCGATTGACTTAAAGACCTCAGCCAAATTGTCTGTGGTCTGCTCCTTCGCATAAGCATCAAGCGTCTTGTCGAAACTACTTGCTTTCCTCTTAGGTCTTGCAGCTCCCGGCTTTACTACTTTCGGTTTGTTAACCAGTTTTTTGCTGCGCACTATTTCAGAAGTCTTGGCCTGATTAAATTGATCCATCGCTAACTTGGCTATCAAGATCATGTTGGCATCAACAATGTTGATTACCTCTTGCTCCGGTAAGCCCATATCTTTTATTAGAAATGAATTAATTTGATTTGCCAGCTCCGCACGTTTTTGGGGAACACCCATGTCCGGTATTAATTCGACTAGTCTTTTTTGCTGAACGTCAATGTGCTGCTTCCTCTGGATCATGTATTGTGTTTGCTGCTCTTGCATAACTTTTTCTCGAGCTGCTTTTTTCTGATCCCACTCATACTTCTTCTTAGACCAACCAATCGGATCAAGCTCAGATTCCTCTGCCCAATCCGGTTCGTTTTCCTCTAAGTTCAGCAAAGCCAGACGGTCATAAATCTGCTGTTCGACAACCTTACGGTCTTCCTCGAACTGCTTCACTTTTGCCTCTAGCTCTCTTTCCCGTTCAGCATTCGCTTGCGTTTTTTGCGTATAATCTGAGCGCATCATCCAGCCGTTCTGAAGATCTTCAAGCGTCACCTGTTCGATTTGCCCGCTGGGTCCTTTGACCTCATATAGCGCGGGTTCGTCCTGGTCGCTCTCTACCTCTTCAGTCTCTGCCTCTTCGTCAGACTCTTCGCCAGATGCCTCTAGCTCTTCGCCTTCATCATCTGCGGGTTGTTCTTCTACTTCCTGCTCTGGAGCCTCAGCTTGTCCATCTTGCGGGGCCTCGGCATCTTCCTCAGTCAATAGACCCAGGAATACATCCTCAGCCGATTGTACTTCGGTTTCTTCTACACTCATTTTTGTGTTTCCTTTTCTCAGGGGCCAGCGGCTTGTCCCAAGTAATTAAACGTAGCGGCTTTTACCGCTTGCAATTTCGTCAGCTGCTTTAGCCGCGCTCTTGCCATCGAAGACCATACGCCTTAGCTGTTTCTCAACATTGCGTAGGGCCTGTACCGCCATCATGCATCGCATTCTGGCGTCATCGTCACGGGCAGGTGCTTCTACCGCCCGTTCAAATAAGGCTTTTTCAAAAGCATTAAATGCCTTCTTAAAAACTGGGTTGTCTAAAATTTGTTTTGCTTCGCCGGGGTCAAACGAAGGGTCATCCATTATGCAACACCACCTGATCCACTTGCGCCTTCACCAGATCCAGAAGATTCAGTACCGCCATCATTGTCACCAGGAGCGTTGTCATCACCGCCAGCTTCCTCTCCGCCATCGGAACCGCCGGAAAGGTCATACGTTGATAACCGGCCTTTAAGAATACTCATTATTGTTCCTTTTTCCAGAGGCTGACCAGCTCTACCCGAGTTGGGACCGTAAACACCCTGGCTTATCGGCACCATTTTGCCTTCTGAATCGTAGCCGTAGAACAGTTCGCCGAATAATCGGCTTTTCGGATCAATATCAAACGTATTGCCACCCATATCTTTCATTGCAGAAAATGCACTCATTGGGGTATATCCGCCAAAATTAGCGTTTCTAAAAGCCGCCTCTAATTCAGCCATATCTTTTGCTTTAAAAAATCCAGACCCGTCTGCCTTAGTGCTGCCAGAGTCAGCACCGTCAGCGTTCGGATCATCGGCCCCAAAAACACCGCTGGGCTGTATTGGCGTAATGCTGTGCCCATCTGCTGGATTATACTGAAAGCCCCGCAAGATACCGCCCGAGAAGTTGTCCATAAAATCTACTGCCTCTGGGCTTGTGCCATCGCTCAGTAAACCATACCCGCCGAACTCAGGGCGTATGATCGATAGGTCAGGATTGATGCCGCCAGGGGCAGGCCATAGTGTACTCATGCTGTTTAATAAACCGGTCATTTTGCCACTTTCTTAATTACAACTTTTTTCTTAACACGTATCTTTTTCTTAGCCGGGCGCCTTTTCATATCCGGCAGATCTAAATTATCCGCCAAAATATCTATTGCCGCTAAATCGCTCTCATTGCCAAACTTATGCATGCTAATCACTCACATTTATGTTGCCTTGACCATCCCGCGAACCGGCATTCATTTTAGCAACCTCTAGGTCTAGCTCCATTTCAAGCTCTCGCATTTTGAACAGGTGACGGTTCGCTTCCATCTCTTTCTTCAGCTCAAGGTCTTCAGCCGCTATCAGCTTCTGAGCCTCAACCTTCATTTCAGTTTTCTTCAGCTCGACCTCTCTATTAAGCTCTGCCTCAAACTTTTTAAGCTCTGCCATCGCCTTGGTCTTAACCTGCTCCTGCTCAACTCTAGCCATCGTGTCAGCTTTCTTCAGCTCAAGCTCACCCTGAAGTTTCATCATTTCAGGGCTAGGCTGCTGCGGTTTACCAGCCTGCTGCTGCATAGCCATAGTCGGATCTGAGAAAAACAGCATGGGGTCCAGCTCGGCACTCTCTGCCAGCTTAACCAACGTCTGATAATACTTAGTAAGGTCAGCCACCGGGTTATTAACACCAAGCTGTGACATTAAGTTTTCCTGCTTGGACGCGATAAACTGCAGCTTCTGAACAGTCTCTTGCTTCGTGCCCACACCAAGACCGACATTAACCTTAACGTCCATTTGACTGTTAAAAGATGCAGGATCAACTGTCACCCAATCTTTACCGGTCAGCCGAACTACTTCCTCATGGTCCTGGTGCCGGTTAATCATCTTTAACGCCAATTTATACAGACGCTTCCAACCACCCTCTGCCATTGACCTGGCTATCAACTCAACTCTAGCCCGAGCAGCTGTCGTTGCCTCAGACACAGCTGTAGCTGTCTCACTCTGAAGCACACCTTCTGTTAAACTGCCTGCCAGGTCATTTACGCCGGTACGCTTTTGCAGCTGTGCGTCAATATACTGCACCATTGGAAACGCCTGACCGCCTGAGCTTCCCCACTGGTTAACAATCGGCATAAGGCTCGTTTGCGGGTTGCCCTGCGTTCTAATCACACTGCCAGGCGCCTGGCTCAGCAAATCGTCCAGCTCTACCTTGCTTTCATCTACTGCAATGTGCGGGCTTAAAGACAGATACAATCCATCCATCATACCCCGCCACAACGCCGTCTTTAGGCGCTGCAGGTCTTTTGTCAGATCTGCCAGGCTGTAGCCTAGTGCCCGGTGCGGCCTGCGAACTGCAGTCAATTCGCAAAACGGAAGCTCAGAAACCGGTTCGATTTCTAAAATAACCGCACCCTCACTGCCGCCTAAACTACAGACCTTCAGCAGCTGGGACCCATCTCCGCTGTAGTTCAGTTTCAAATAACATTCATAAAGGTTAACTCGGCGTGAGCCTGGGTCCACAACATCGTCATTATAATCAACCTGGACATCGTCAAAACGCTGCTCAAAAATATCGTTGTAGTCACCCTTGCTGCTTGCAGCCGCATTTACCTTCTCTTCGTCATATCCCTCATCTAACAGGCTGCGAACTGTCCGGTTCGATCTATGGCTGCAGAACGTGAATGTATCATCACGCTCATCTATTGTCCGGGCGCGGCGGTTAATCAAAAATTCTTCCGGGGCCAGCGATCCCCAGCGAAGCCGGGATTTTGTAACAACCCGTTTAATCTTAACATCATGCTTAGGCTCTACCGGCTTGCCTTCCAGGGCCGCAACCATCGCGCCTTCCTCATCGACAGTTACCTCGCCTTCCAGCTCACCCATCGCGGTATGCTCGAGAACCTCAACCGTATCATCAGAAATCAACAGGTCTACTTCCGGCTGCGTCAGGCCGGTGTATAGTTCCTCAGAAATTTCCTCATGGTCATCCCACCACAGCTTAGCAACGCTAGTGCCGGTGATGAGCGCACTTTTCATCCAATCCATTGCTATGGTGTAGCCATCGTTTTTATTAAATAAAACGTAATGGACATACTTTGTAGCCTGGTCAGCCATCGCCTCATCAGCTGGCGTCCTGGGTTCAAAAACAGCCGCTGATTCACTGCCTAAAAATGTACGGACAAGGCTAGGCATTGTCTGCTCAACCTGCTCTAAAACATCCCTGGACATTACCTGGGAGCGCCCGGTTACTTCGTCACCGTATAACTCGCCCTGATATCGGGCTAACGAGTCAGCCCTATCAGCCGTCAGCGAATCGTAATCATCGCCAAGAGCAGATTTCAGGTGCGAACCTACAATGGCCGCAACTTCATCTTCTGTCATTTTAGCCATTAGGCATCCCGCACTTGCAGCAATTGTTTTGAATACGGTCAGAAAGCACCTCTAGGCGCTGCACAAGCTCTTTAAGCTGCTCTAGTATCTCTTTGTCCATTAAACTACCCATGTCTGTTCTGGTTGCTTAAACGGCTGGCTACGGGGTCTTACAACCCTAATATTCTCAGCTGCCAGCCCAGCTGCATCTGCAAAGTGGCTAGCCCAATCGTGACGAGGTGAGCTACGCCATACCCGCCGTTTGGAGTCCCACTCATAACGATAGTTTTTAAGCGCACGTAAAGCTGGCCCAAAATTCTCTTTATCAAACCAAAATTTATCAAAATGCATACGCATGGCGTGTATGCGTTCTGTCGGACCGGTCCTTGGCGAAATCGTAGGCGTCACACCTAAACTTCGCAGCGTTTCTGCCCGGCTGGTGCCGGTGCTTAATTCCCTTACCGCCAAATCATGCGGAAACAGGTGCTTGTTGTAGGAGTACGGTTTCTCTTTCAGCTTCTTAACGAAAAAATCGAGTCCCACCCCAGATGCCTCCAGGCAGTCTATCCAGTGGATCTCGCGGCCGCATTCCTGAAAAAAAACTACAGTGGTACTGTCTGAGATGCCCAGGTCCCATGCAGTGTTTACGCTTGTCGATCTGTCCCAGGGCACACTGGTTATTCGATCTGCCGCCTCATCAATCTGCTCACCGTACACCGCACCCTGCAACGCACTTGTAAAACTGCACTCAAATTCCTGCAGAAACATTGGCTTAGACATAGCCTTTTTAGCGTCTGCTAATTCTGCATCGTCAATAATGCCGGTTTCACTCGCCTTATAGAGACAGTGGAACCATCCAGGGTCCTCTTGAGCATGCGTGTACAATTCGTAAAAAAAATTATCCTCTCCAGAAGGCGTTCCCAAAAAAATAACACGGCCCTTCCTGTCCGATAAACTCGGCCTGATCACAGAGGTCCAAGCCTCGGATTTGATGAGCGCTGTTTCGTCTACCACCGCCAAATCGTAGTAGTTACCCCTCAAATTTTCGAAGTTGTCTGCACCGGCAAGTTGAACCCTTCCACCGTTTGGAAAGTCGGCCCTAAGCTCAGTTTCATTAAACTTAACGTTCGGGATACCTCTAGAAAAATGTTTTAAATAATCAAATGCGATAGACTTTGCACTTGTCCTGTATGGTGCCAGGAACAACGCCCGGGGGGCGCGAAGGGGGGTGGTTAGGGCCGCTTTTATAGCCTCATTGATGGCAAAAACGGTCTTGCCTGCCCTACGGTGCAGTATGATAACGTTAAACCTTTTGAGCGACTTGTGCAGGATCTTCTGCAGCGGTCTAGGTTTATACGGTATTTTATATTCAGTCATACAACGCGACATACAACAACCGCATGTCTCCTTAGCTAACCCATTGGTTTTATTGTATTAATCAGGACAACGATGTGCGCACACAGAACGTTGTTACTCAATTGGATCATCGTCATCATCACCGAGCCACCGGAACTCGACGTTGCCTTCCTGGCGATTCAGTTCGCCCATTGTGAACCGACCGAGATGACTTAGCGCCTGCACCCGAGTCGCACCAGGATTGTCGAGGTTCTCAGCCTCAGCCATCAGTTTGCGCAGGATGTTCTCGCGTGACAGGTCTAATTCCTGGTTCTTTTCCCGCATTTTGTCTTCAATGTAAGACTTTATCTCAGGTTTTCTCAGGTTCTCATATGCTTGTTGATCCGGCCTTGTTTTATAGCCCGCCAATCTTGCGGCATCACTCCCATTCAGTGTGATTAAGTATTCGTCACAAAACCGCTGCTGCTTTGCTGTTAAAGTCATTATGCCTTACGCTTCTTGCCACCCATCGTCTTGCCACCCATCTTCCTGATGGTCTTTGCATATCTCTTAGCTGCTTCCTTACCCTTCTTAGTATATGAGAATTTCATCTTACCAATGCGAGGCATTTACTTTCCCTTCAATGATATGTTCTGCCGTTCTCAAAAAGCTCACCTGTATCAACGGCTAGTCTGCAATACTCTTCACACTCTTCCTTACTTCCCCAGATCGACATCTCAATAACAGCACAGCGACCTGAGCCGTCGTCTAATTCATAAATATGGAACGCTACACTGCCTTCTTTCATAAACCTCAAACGATCCAGGTCAGGAAATGAAGGCATGAAGTATTCCCATAAAAAAACCCCTCTGAAAAAGCCAAAGGAGTGAATGGTCAGTTGGTTAAATTCAGAAGGGTTTTAACAAAATGATATTATGACTAGTACATTGTTCAGTACAATAACAACAATAACCCCTTGTACTGCTCCACTGCCCCGGTGTCAAGATATAGTAGGCATCCTAGTTAAATTCCCGCTGATTTGCGCATATCTTGTGAAACAGTGAATAATAATGTCTTTCGCTGTGCCTTTCCGTTTACCCATCCTCTTGTCTATTTTAGACAGTGGCATCTCATCAATTAGAAAGAGCATTACTATTGAGTGCTTCCAGCCTATCTCTCTAACCCAGGGAAGATATATATCTCTCCTGCGCAGATAAGCCCACTCTAGCGCTGGCATTGCTGTGGGCGCACCAGTGGATCGCTGCCAATTTGTTGCCCTCGGTATTAAACCGCCAGCTGCTAACATAAACATTCTTCTTATATCTCTAGCAGCATACTCGATCTGGCTGATGTCTCTATAGTTCTTACCCCAGTTTCTCACCATATAATCTATAGGATCACTTCTAACCCGCTTCCTGGTCTGCTCCGTTCCTAAGTCTACTTCACTGCGCTTCAAAGCCCTATATCATCCTCTAAGTCTCTATCCCGTACTTCCCGCACAACGGCTCCGGGAAATGCATCCGTTGTCGCCTGCATTAAATCCCTGGCCTTCTCGTCAAGATATTTGCCAAGCACCTCGCCAATGGCTTTCATATCCCACACCACAATGCCGTCCTCGCTGTAATGCTGGTCGTGTGACTGTACTACGCCAAATGGTGTGCCATCAGGCATGACGCCCTGCAGCATGCCCTCTCGAGGCTTTATTCCTATCTGTACGGCATGGTTCTCAAGTGCCTTGTAGCCGCGGATCATAGCAGCACCCATCTTCTTGATCCTGTCCAGGCTGTAGCTGCGCATGGCCTCATCCCAGAGGCTGCACTGTGTATGGAAACGTTCGCGCAGCTCCGGGTCCTGGCAGGAAGTCTCCAGGCGGCTGTATCCGTATTTCATGTCAAGCTCACGCCTAGCAGCCGCGACCGCATCGACAACATGCTGACTCGCCAATATAGCGTCACGGCTGACTATCGGCGCTGCTCGTTTAACTTTTCTAGCCATCAGACCGACACCGGGACACGGACAAACCCTAAAGGGTTTTGTCCTGTCCGTCCCGCATAGTGTTTTTTGTCCATTTTATGTCCCGTTTATGTCCCGCAAAAATGTCCCGCTATCCAATTTTGTGTTCAGGCAAGCTGACAAGACGCCCGTCATAAATGATTTTTCCTTTGTTTTTCAATCCGTTAAGTGCCCTATTAAAACTTTTTCGCACCGTTCCTTCGCTTACCTTATTTTCACCGTCAATGTCCCGCTGGGCTGTCCCGTCATGTCCCGCTTGACGGTAATACCAGGGTCTGATTTCGTCCTGCGGGACATGGTCCGAGACAATGATTTTCGCCCCGCCGGGGAACTCCATATAGCCCTGTCGCTTTGTTCTGTAATCGCCAATAAAGATATTTCGTATGATATCCATTGCCATTTGTTCGCTGGGTGTAAGGCGCCGATTGTCGTTTGCCTCTATGTCAACCGGCTTAACGACACATGACGTTGTGGGCTTGCCTCGAGCGTCAATGCCGACCTCGATCACCTCTAATGAGAAGCCCATCTCCTGGCCCAGCTCGAGGTCACGCTGCTTTTTAACCTTAGCCACTGACGACTTCTCGGTTATCTTTTCCAGCTCGATCTCAGTAGTCGTAGCTGCCGGTAACGAGCTGTGCCCTCTCGCTCCGGCTGCCTTGCTCTTGCCGCTGTGATGGACAACCATTGTATGTGCCCCGGTAGCAAAACGTATCGTATCGATAGTCGCAATGGTCGCTGTCATTGCCTCTGGTGCGTTTTCATTACCTGACGCCATAACCCTGGACAGTGTATCGATAACCACCAGCCGAACCGGCATGTCATACTTTTTCTGGATAATGTCGCATGCTTCGATAATTCTCTCCACATCGCCCCGGGCATCCATCAAGTTAACAGCTGCCGGTATGATGGCTAACGGTGCGTCTTCTATCTGGTGCTTCAATTGGAATGCTTTGATGCGTTTTCTGATACTGCCGCCGCCTTCTGCAGCCACATAACATACAGCGCCCTGGGCAACCTCTCGGCCCATGTACTCCCTGCCGAGTGCCACATGCACAGCCAGGTCTAGTGTATAAAACGTCTTTCCGACATTAGTCTCGCCGTATACCACCGACATCTCGCCGTCTGTCAGCAGCCCCTCGACAAAGTCAAACGGCGGATCGACATCGCCCAGCTGGTCCCAAAACTCCAGAGGCAGCGGCAGTTCTGCCGGGTCGCTCTTTTCATAGCTTGTTGTAAAGTCAGGTGTATTTAACGGTTCGCCTCGAGCCAGCATCCCGCTGATCTTGGTGTGTGTCGAATGGATCTTCGCCATCATCATCTGCTTGCCGCGGTTATCCTGCTCAAGCGTCTTGCCGTCACGCTCTAAAACCCGAGGCCTATAATGTTCCCATGCCCGGTTCGCCCATATGAGCTTATTGTCTACGTTGCCAGCTTCTCGTGCCAGCTCCATTCCAATCCAAAACACCACCCGCGACATAAACTCTTCCCGCCCGTTGGAAATAGGCTTCATGCCAAGAAGCCACTCGGGCAGGCTGCTGGGTGCATCTTCTATATTAACGTCTTGCTTTTCGACTGATGCTGTCTGCACCCGCGCCAGTAACTTAGCAGGCATCTTCCTTACTTTTGGCTTGTCAGCTAGGCTGCCTGCCTCACCCCAGGTGTAAGGCGTACCGTCAGCGTTGACCGAAGGCGGAACCATTGCCGCCCCGCCAATGCCTTTTATATCTATTTCTTTTGCTAATTTGCTGTTGCTGTTTCCGATGGTTTCGCTTGACGTAAAGTAAACGTGTATCCCGCCGCTGGCTGACTTGACTGTAATGTCAGTAGCTAGATCGATGCCTGACTCCAAACAGATTTCAGCAAACGCCTCAGCGACATCAGCTCCTTTATATATGTCAGCGTCCAAGACAAACGTGTCGTTGTAGCCGGTGATGATTGCCAGGTTGTCTGTCGGGTAATGCTGCCAGTGACTAATGACGGTTTGCTCGGTCCATTCTTTAAGCTGCCATCCTGTTCCTCGAGGCCGTTTGCTTTTAGGCCAGCAAGGTGTAATGCGGTAGCCTGCCGCCATCAGTTCCAATGCTGCCTGGCAGAAGTGATTACTCGAGTCCATTATGATACTCTATAATTGGCTTGCCCTGGTGACGGTTATCCCAGACAAGCCATTGGTATGAGTGAATAGGCGCTGCTCGGTGATCGTCCTTAAACCATATCGGTCTAAACTGCAGCTGCACTGATCCCGCAAAAGGGAAGTCGAAATACGGTGCCCGGCGCTTTGCATTATCCCACTGGACACGGACAAGTATTGCGCACATTTGTATAACATCATCCCTCACTGCATTGATCAGCTGCGATACGATATTGTCACAGTCAGGCAGCTTGTATGGCGGGTTGGTTAAAACGGACCGCGCTGGTCCTATTAAATCGCGCCAGTGTCCATTCACAGCTGGCCTTAATGGAGTAGGGGAGCCGTCGTGACATATATCGATGCAGGGCAGTGGGATATGCCAGGCTCTGTTAATGGCTATGACGCACCGTTCATCGACGGTTTCATAGTGGTCCTTTGGTTTGCGGCTGAACTGAGAAGTGGTATAGGGATTAACCATTGACCGCTTCCTTTGCGGCCACCATTCGGCATCCGAGCGATTCAACCAGGGGTACACACATACTGTTACCTAGCGCCATGTATCGCTGCGAATTTGCTGCTGGTTTACCTTTAAACTTTATGTTGGTGTAGCCTCGTTTGAAGCCCATGAGTTCTTCGGCTTCTTCGACTGTAATTTTTCGGATTAAGTTACTTTTGTGGTGCAGCACGAGAGGTGTATTGTTTCCGCCAGACCCCCATCGTCTTGTGACTGTCGGAGAAACTTTAACCTCTTTTATTCGGCTGTCGGTTCCGTGGTTCTCATAGACTGTAATTCCAGAGCTGTTTTCAATTTCGGCGGTAATATTTTTCCCCGCTCCCTGGCTCTTCGGAGAATCCCCTGGCAACCCTTCGGGCTTAAATAAAACTGCGGCGGCACATCGCCAGTTTTCGCCACGATATCCGATAATGAAGAGGCGCTTTCTCCTTTGGGGAACGGAAGATTGAGCGTCCAAAATTCGGTAGGCGATGCTATACCCGCATTGCCGAAACGCTGAGAGCAGGGCAGAAAAATCTCTTCCCCGTGAGCTTGATAGCAGACCAGGTACATTCTCGAAAAGAATAAACTTTGCTTTAAAGTGTGCAGCCATTCGGATAAAGACAAGCGAGAGGTTACCGTTTTCCGAATCCAATCCAGTTCGCAATCCGCTGATGCTAAAACTTTGGCACGGCGGGCCTCCGGCAAGGATATCGACATTTGCTCCATGTAAATTCCAATCTCTATAATTGTTCATGTCACCGTAATTCGGCACACCAGGATACCGCTCTGCAAGCACGGCAGAGGGAAACGGTTCGATCTCACTGCATCCGATGAATTTTACCGGCAGATCACGCCAAGCGTATTCGACAGCTCCAATGCCGCTGCACACGGTAAGCACGTTACTTCTCTTCGGCATCGTCACCTGCCAGATCACAAAATGTCGGGTCTAGCTCCATGACGACAAGCGTCTTATTGTTCTGCTCGGTAATAAACAGTAGGTCTACTGGCTCGAGCCAACGCCGTATTGTTTTAAACCCGCCTTTGACGTTTTTGTTTTCGCCCTTGAAATGTTTCGGGTAACTCTTGTACATATAGAAACCGTGACGACCATTATCGTCAATTTTCTCTAACTTTGGCTTCACTGTTTCTTTTTCTTTTACAGTGATCTTAAAGTCAAAACTGTCATCAGAACCGAGCTGTCCTTTTCGCCGGTCAACTCTTACGCACCTTATACCTCTTTTCTCCAACGCCGATTGCGTCTTCTTTTCAGCATAGCGCCCTATGTTTGCAGCTTTACTTGTCATCTTCATCCTTTGGTTTCAGCAGCCCCTTTAAAATTCGTCGCAAGACCAGAACCTGGGAAAGTATCGGGTCAATCTTTTTGTAGTCACCGTACTTAACAGCGTATCGACGCAGCACCTTCGCGTAGTATTCAAGTGCCCACAGCATAATGCGGGTTTCACTTTTCAGCGTGACGGTTTTATGGTTTGAGCTGTTATCCATTACGCTTCCTAAATAGTCGGCAGCGGTTCAGGAACCTTTGACACAGCCTGAACCGCCGCCTGTTTCCAGCTCGATCTGCCACAGCACCAGGGAGAGAAGCTGGAGACCGGGAGCTGAAAATATCGAGAAGCGAATTTGTAAAAACTTTAAAGTAATAATGCATCTTCCATCCCTGATCCGCCATTTCTCGGTACGGACTCAGTCGTAACATCTCGGGAAAAATGTTGTCAAGGGGGATTGACTTATAAATATTTTTGAGTCTACGGTGTGAGGGTGTATGAAAACTTTATGTTTTTCATACATTAAGACGAGGACACCGTCTTACAAGTAAACAATAAACCAAGGGACACCATAATGAATACAAAGCTGCCAGGTGTTAAGGCGTCTACTGACTCAGTGTCGAAAGAGCGTTACGCATTAGCGTTGCGTTTGAAGACATTGCGTACCATGAACGGGTGGCGTCAGGAAGACGCTGCTCGAGAGCTTGGATGGACGATTAATAGCTACGGTGACATAGAACTGTGTCGCAAACGAGTACATACAGACCAGCTGCTAGAATTAGCAGCGGTTTTTGAAGTTACCCCAAGCTGGCTTCTCACCGGATCGACAAAAGATCTTAGTGATGCAGCCAAACGCCGTATCCAGAACGACGTATTTTTTAATCTCACAGAAACGGAGTAAGAAAGATGAATATAACGACTCAAAAATTTACCGAAGATGATTTGGTTTTTGTTTGGGAAACAGGGCTTGATGCCTTTGACAGCGCACAAGAGTTAAATGATGCACTTGAAGAATTTTACGATGAAATGTCGTGCGAGGATAAAAAAAAGTTTCAGCGGCCTTTTTATCGCGCTATTTACCGAAATCCCACTAGAAGTGCATGGGTTGTAGCCACGGCGTACAGCCCTGATGAAGAGATGGATACCTTCATGGCACAGCGCTGCAGAAAAGCAAAGCTGCGCACCTCTCATTTTGACTGGGAGATAAAATTCCAGTGTATCATGGCTGGGGATCAGTATAATACAGAGTGCAAGTTTATCCGCGACTCAATCGAGATGCTCGAAACAAAATATAATTTGTATGAAGAGAAGTACCTGATGTCGATTCGCGGTAAGCTGCATAAGCTGGCAATTAATCGTCCTATCTTAAAGCCCGTAGAAAATTTTTTAAAGGGTAACTAAGGATGCTGCATAAAATATAGGGCAAGTAGCTGCATATCTTTTCACCAGCCGCCTGTCCTTTTTATTTAAATTAAAATCCCGAGATTTGACAAATAACCGTAAATATGGAGAATAGCATGCATTATGATTTGTACCAGGACATAGACCCAGGGCTTACAGCAACGACTTTACCAAAGCCAAAGAGGTCTAAAGAAAGCAGGGAACGAAGCAGCCGGGGGATCACAATCGGCAAGGCAAGAAACAACGGAGACAGGGAAATCGATATTGCGATACGGATGCTATGCAAAGAATTAGGGACACCAAATTTAAGCCAACGGCAGGCACACGCAATCTTGGTCAAACGATATTTAGACGGGAGAGACAAGTGATGTTTTGGAAAGAATTAATCAAAGATATTTTGTGTTTTGTTTTTACAATGATGTTACCGGTGGTTGGGCTTTTTTACCTTGTCGCTTTTGGGATCATCCAATGAGGTTCGCCAGACTCCTGGCAGCTTATCGGGGAGCAGCTGAACAAAAAGGCACCCTGCCTGCAATGGTTAAATCTTTTGGCGAACACCGGCATATTCATGGAGATAAGGGTGCCACCCGATGATTTATTCTGACGACTTGCCAGAGGCAAAAAAGATACGGGCGGCATTCGCTAAGTTTGGCATTGATATGCTGTCTTACACGACCATCTACCGGGCTAAAGATTCAACGCCGTCTTTCTTATTAAAACTATCCACACATAAAGACGATGATCTTGGCCTTCCTGGGCACATAGGCAATGCGACAGAGCGAGGCATAGTCGCTGCCCTGGTTGATCAGTCTATGCCGATTGATCGTGCGGTCCAGTATGCAATGGATTATATCGAGCCGCACCTGCAGTTTATGGAAGAGAAAAAACGAGAGCGTCACTTAAAGCAAACTGAGTCGCGGGTGAAAACCGGCATCGATCAGCTGCGGCCTCTCGGCGTACCAGATATGCCAAAGACCTGGTATCCAGGATCTACTGATTTCAAAGACCAAAGATATTTCCAGTACAATCCTGAGTGGTCACCGGTCCCTATAAAGCTGTGGGCTGACCTTGTGTATGACGACCAGGGCCTGATGATTGATATAAAAGCACCAGGTGCTGCACCTCGGCCTGGCATGATTGATAACTACATGCTGCAGGGCGCCCTCTACACAGCCGCTAATAACATGGCGTTTAAAACATTTGTCGCTCTGCCGAGCGTCAACAATTTCAAAGAGCAAAGATTTTCCTGGCACGATCTTGATGATCCTGCCCGGCACTTGAATAGAGCCAAGCATCTTATTGGCGCTATAGGAAAGCTGCTTACCCTGGGCGACAGCGTTGAGGAAATAGCAGCATATGTCGTGCCTGATTGGAATCACTTCCGGGTTGATGGCCCGAGAGCCAAACAGGGGTTTAAAGAAATATTTTTATTTGATTAGGAGAAAACTATGAGTGGAATAGACGCATTTATAACAGCAGCTGACTCTGGCGGGGGATACGCACCCAGGCTTGAGTGGAATGGGCAGAGAGGCTTTTTTAAATTTCACGATGAGCAGATGGTGCCCAGCGCCAAAAATAAACTGGTTATGTTTGTTGATGTTCACAATGGTGATTACGGCTACAGACAATGGGTGCAAGCTGTAGATGACGATGGCAACCCAATAGTTGACAAGAGGCACCCGGAAGACGCTCGGGCAAAAATTGGTGAGCCAATGCCGCCTGCTCCAGCTTCATACGGTCAGAAAGACGGCGCTAAACTTGCTGTTTGGTGGCCTGGTTATTTAGCCGAGGGTGATGTTACTGGCCCGTTTGAATGGGCTTGTGTCGGCAAGGTTTTGACTGATGCCTGTAAGCCATTGTTGGTTCACTGGAATAAAGAAAAGCCAACGAAAGAACAATGCATGAAGCTGACTATCGATAAAGTCGGTGAGGCTGGTTCAAACAAAAATCCTTTCCCAGAGATTTCCTTCGAGATCGTCGCTATGCCGCCAGAATTGCTGGGCACTAGCGCATCTGATGAGGAAGTGCCTTTCTAACGGTGGTCGTTAGGAACCCCCCGGAGAGCATAGGCAGCGGCAACTCCGGGGGGATTTTTAAGCTGCATCAACATAGACGCATTATCATTACAGAGGATCTTGAGACAAACGAGATATTGTTAAGTGTCTTCAACCCGCATTGCCGGGAGCCGGTAATTAGAGCATCCCTGTCAGATGATGAGTGTTTATCTAAAGGCGCCGAATTAATCGCCAAGTGCCGTAACAGAATTAGAAGGAATAGAAAATTTGAGGTTGATTGATTTTGGTAAAAGTTATGGGAACATCAAAGTGCCGGATGCGAAAGTAGATATAGAATTTAAATGGTCTGATGGAAAATTTTGCATACAGATTTCTGAGCCTATTAAAGATGCGACAAAGAACTCCGGCTGGTCGGAGCCGCAAAGTCACCATATAAGACAGCTGCAAATGGATGACAGTCAGGCAGCATTGTTTTTTCAGAAAGGCATCAAGTGTTTCAAAGAGGGAGAGTAGTTATGAGTAAAAAAATTAACATTGATTCGCACTATCCATTACCTGAAAGAAATTACGAAAAGCCGTTAATTGAATTACCATTTGCTGAGTTAGAGGTTCATCAAAGTTTTAAGTTGGCCTTTCAAGAGCTTCTCGATGCATATGAAGAGCGACACAACTACCAACATCCATCAATTAAAAAAGTCGATAAGGCTCACGATAAAGATAAGTGCAAAGAAGAGACCTTGCGCGGATATTTTATGACGGAAAAAACAAAAATGAAGCAGCGCAACATGAACATTTGGAATAACCGTACTTTTGCATACCGTTACATACCGGAAGCTGAAGAGTTGAGGTGCTGGAGAATGTCCTAATGTACGCTTTTAAAATTATCGCCCTGCTTGGCGCCTTGTGGACAGACAACGTCAGCGCCTATACAACCGGTACTTTGATAATTCAAAGCGGTTATGTGTTTGAAACTAAATTGGATTGTGCGATAGCTATTGGTGACGAGTTAGCATCGCAAGACGATAGTTTGATGTCGCAGATAGAAGGTGTGCAAGACACGCTATGCATCCAACAGCCTCAACCACTCATCCTGGTTATACCTAAAAGAAACCCCAGGAGACTTTAGATGCCTAAATTAATACCTGTCAGGGAAGTGATGCAGCGCCTGGATATCAGCAAGTCAACTTTATACAGACACGTTGCGAAGGGGGAGCTGCCCAAGATCCATACACGCTGCAACAAATCATTCTTTCTGATGGAAGAGTACAACCGGTATGAAGAAACCGGTGATTGGAGACTAGCCAAGAATTAACTTGGCGTAGTCTTCCACAAGTACCTTTCTCATGTCCCAACGAACATCCCGGTCATAGGCTCTTCTCACCTTACCGCCGTCTAGTGTGTGGTCTAACTGCAGCTCTATAGCATCGTGCGAGTATTTGCCGTTTCCTGGGTTGTTGGGATCTTGCTGTGCCTCGGCCCAGGTTTGAAACGTGCTGCGGTTTGTGCCATGCGGCGTAGCTGGGTAACCTTCGACACCCATGCCGAGTGGACAGAAACGATGCAGCGCAGCTGATACTCGCTCATTCTGTATTGGGTTAACACCAGTAAAATCTTCGGCAGAGATTCCGTTTCTTTTAGATGCGCCGAGCTTTTTGTTTCTGCCAGCTGGGTCAGCTGCAAAAATATAGTCGTCGTCATCTACACCCTCATGGTCTTTAATGTCGTTGCGTTGACGGTAAGCCAACAACCATTCGGCTACAACCTTGGGCACTGGCATTTGATAATCGTGCAGGCGTTTTTTGTTCACCTTCATACGAGACTTTGGAATTGTCCAGATGACATTATCCATATCGCTAAAGTCGATCTCTTTCCATTTGCCTGTCACGATTTCTTTAAGGCGCTTATGCAGCAATGGACCGATCTTACAAGCTAACCTGTCACGCTCTTTCATCTTGAGGGCGCGAGGATCGGTGTCCATTCGCTTGTACCAATCCTGCAATGCAGCAATAGACAAGCTGCCTTCGGGCTGTTCAACGTGAGCCTCTTTCAAAGGCATATGATTTTCACAAACTTTCTTTAACAGCTTAGGAACATCCCAGGAGTAATTGAACCTGGCTTCGCCAAATAATAGAAACGCTTTGATTTGCGTAATCCATTTGTCAGCCGATGCTGTGTGCCAAAATTCTTTGATGACTTCTGCCAGGTCGTCAGAGTCAATGTCAGCAAAAGGGGTTTTATGTATTTTCTCGCAGCGTTCTAGGAGCGTTTTTTTGTACTGATTAAACGTTACCGGTGCCACTTCTATTGGCTGACCGTCGAGCGTATTGTCGTCAGTCATGCGGCACAGAAAAATTTTTATAACCTCGAGAGTAGTCATCGCACGTTCTGCTTTTTTTAATCTGTGCTTGGCTACGACGACGCCTTCGTGAACAGCTCGTTTTAGTTTTAAAGTTTCGCCAATCGCATCGTCTAGCGAAACAGTTGGGAAGCTGCCAAGACCGATTGGCTTGTCCTTACCATTATAACGCTGCAGGAACACCCAGCTCATGGCGCCTGATTTACGCACATTTATTTTTAGGTTTGGGTAGCCGGTGCCGAATCGTATACCGCCTTTCGACGCCAATACTTTTTTGTGCTTAGGCAGTTTTGAGATTTGAAACTCGGTTAATGTTTTCATTCTAGCTCTCCATATCTAAATTTTTGAGAGCCTGTTTTTTGGCCCGTTCAATTTCAAACTCGGAAAGATTACCCGACGCTTCAATCATCTCAGCTGTTTCTTTAGCTGAAGCTGCCTTGTCTTCATCGTCCATACCAATGGCTAGTGTCAGCGCCAAGACCAATGCTTCATAATCGTTTGTAAGTTTTTTCATTGTTTGCTCCCTGGTAAAGTTGGGGCCGAAGCCCCGTTAATTAGCCAACCTTACTTACTCGGTCTACATCGCAATGCTTTGCGTAAAATGCATCATCCAGCCAAACTTCATATGGCACAAAAGAAATTTCGTATTCGGTCACTGGCTTTGACTTACCGCCAAATACGTTCTCAATGATTTGCACTGTGTAGGCTTCATAGCCGCCCTCACATACGCCCTTCTTGATAACGTGACCAATGAGATAGCTATCTGCGCGGTCAGGTGTAGGTGCGAAGTGGTAGGCTTTAATTACATCGCCAACATTGGCTACATTGCTGTGATTGATTTCTGTATGTGACATTGTTTGCTCCCGGTTAAAATGTGTCTGTGTCTTATACATATATATGTAGGAACTCGGGATTGTATTGTCAAGGCTGTTGTATGACTTGTTGTATGACTTGAATCGATTTTTGGTCTTTATTGGGACATCCTGGGACGCCCTGGGACAGCAACAAGTTACAAAGATGGCGGGATTAATTCAATGTTTTCAAGGGGTTGGGACTTGCTGGGACGGTTTGGGACAACATAGGACAAAATAGAACAACGTCCGATTACGGTACATCGCTAAGTTTAAAAACGTAATAAAAACAAATAGTTACACATATGCGATATAGTGCGTTGTATGACTTGTTGTCTGATTATTTTTTATCGTTGTAGAGGATAAAGAGCTGGGCAACCTTCTGTTCGATCACCTGGATGCGAGTATACATCTGAGCCAAAACTATAACAAGCGTTATGCCTGACAGGAAGATAGGCCATCCTGCAGAGATCCAAGCAGTTAAATCCATCAGCTTACCCTTTCTTTATAAGCTCGTAGTTTCGTTTGCTGCGATTAGGCAGCTGCTTGGCATATTGACTATCCATCAACTCTTCCGCTGCAGCTGCATACGCTTCCGCATTATCGGCTGTTTCCATCCCCCGTAAGAACAAGACAAATTTCGCCAGCCTCGAGGCTCCCAGGTTAAACATTAAATCTATCATTACACTTTGACGATTTTCGCTCAGGCGTGTCCACCAGGGGCACAGCCGGTCCAGCTCTTCGACGCATACCTCTATGTCGTTTTCTAGCATAAACATTGCTTCGTCTTCACTGACTCCCCGGCTGTCTAAGTTTCTTCCGACCGCTATGCTCAACGCACCAGCGGTACAGTGATATGGTTTAAGACTTAGGCCTTCGTTGTCGATGAGCATTTTTTTCACCGCTTTTTTGTTCATCGTCTTTTCCCAAATAACTTAGTTGCACTTCTTACGCCAAAAGACGCTGCTACGATCACCGAAAGTGCGTACTTATACCAATCGGGCATGAGCTGCAGCTGACCGAAACCTATTTGCACAATGTCTTCACAGCCAGGAATAAATGCCAGCACCAAGGGTATCGAAAACAAAACAGTCAGCCACTCGTCTTTCCAGCTACCGGCACTAGCGTTAGCCTGGGCGATATCCCAATCTATTTCTCCCGTAGCCTGACGCTCTTTAATTTTAGCTTCGCTTTTTATTGTGACAATTTTGGCTTCGGTCTTCGCCTTTTTTTCACTGACGTAACCCTCAAGCCAAGTACCTGCAAGGTTAGCCACTGGGCCTAGTAAATTCCCAATCACTTTTTATTAGCCCAGGTAGTGAAGCCCATATACGCTCCGCACAAAGATGCTAAGGCAAAATACATGCTGCTAATTAATCCACTTAACGCCTTAACTCTTTCATCGCCAATAATTGGTGTGCATAAAACAATCGTAATGCAGACCATCAAAACAAATGCAGATATTGCCATGTAGCGTTGAGTCTCTTGTTTATCGTGCTGGTCGCTTGCCTGTTCCTCTTCAATGCTAATTTTACCGTCACCGTCATAATCTTTTACCGGGTTCATACTAACCAGCCACTGCGATGATACCAACCATCAACGTAAACATGCAGCCCATCGCTATTGCGACTTGCCACTTAAATGCGAGGTTAGAAAACCAATCCTCAATCTTGTTGAATGTTTTCATTTTTCTTCCTTTCTTTTCTACTTTGTCTGGATCGTTCCTCACCAGCCGGAATTAAAGTGCAGTGACCATCGACAGGGTTTACTGTCAGAACCCGGACACCTGCCCAACGCTGTTCATCGCTCAGGCCGCCGTATGATCTCCCTGTCACCACTTTTACATCGATTAGCAGCACCTTCGGCTTGCCCTTCCCCTGAGTTTTTACGCACACGATATCCGCTGGGCCGAAGCCCGAGAAATTGGTAAACACCTGCCAGCTTCGTCCGAGAAAGTATTTTACCGCACAGCTTTCTGCCCATGAGCCTGTTTGTAGATGGTTGTCCCTAATTGATTTTGTCCCAGACATAAGCAGCAGCCGCTGCTACTGCCGACAAAACGCTGCCTACCAAAATTAGTATGCGTATGCTGCTTTTGCCGTAAGCTGAGTATTCGATCAACTTATCTAGCTTCAGCTCGATGACAGCCAATCGTCTTTCCTGGTCAGTATTACGCTGTTCCAGGGCTGCAATTCGAGCTTGTGTCTCAGCTTCGCTCACCGGACTTCCCCTGAGTTGATCCGCTGCTCCCCCAATCAACTATACAAGCCATTGGCGGGTTTACGGGTTTAACTACATACGCTGTCCAGCGCTGGCTTTTTACATCCAGTGTGACAACGGTAACGTGCCCGCGCATACCTATGCCTCTAAACACGACCTTCTCATTATGCAGATCATGCAGGTCATCCATCAGCTGCTGTGCCGGATAACAGGAACTAGGCTTCGCTCTGGGTTCAGTGCTAAAAAAGAAAATTAAAAAAGCCACCAAAGTGGTGGCTGCAACAATTAATGCTAACCGCTTCATTACAATCTTCCCCCGCTAAACAAACGCTGTACTCTAGCAGGGTCTATCCCCAGGCCTTCTAGTTGGGCGGGGTTTGCTCCGAGTAGACCTCTTGCAGCTCTTTGAACTCCTGCGGATAGATTTCGTTGACCAGATCCAGAACCCCCTCCAGCTGGTCGGTTGTTACTTTTGCCGGGTCCTCTAGATCGTTGTAAAGATTCTCCAGGCTCGAAAGAAATATATTCTGCTGACTCTTGTTGAAATTCCGTACTCGGCTTTGTAGGACTTTCCCAGCCTTTTGTAAGAAATCTTTTCGTGATCCCTGCTCTGGCATTGTTATCACCTTTCCACTTCATTATTACAAGGTCGGGAAACCCTAAACTTTCGTCCCAACCAGTTGATCTCCAATATTCTAGCGTGTCCTGGTACTTAAATTCTGAACCGCCAAAATCAGGGTCGCGTAAATATTTTGCGTCGAATGGTACGCGACCAGCTTCTTCAAAACCGAACTCCTGATAATACTTCGGTAGGAATCCCTTTGCAAACCTTTTCGATGGCACCGCATAAGCGTCCAATACGGTGGCGCCATCCTCGATACTCCTTAAAACTGTTAGAGGCGCTCCAACGCCTTTAGCACCCTCATTGCTTACGACACTGACCAGCGCCGTTTCATTGTTAGTAAGGCCTGGAAAGTTTGTGCCGAAGTCACCATTGTAATCAACATTTTTTTTAAGCCCAAAGTATATTTGGGTATTGCCTAGCTGTTTTACAACCAGGGAGCCGTCTTTAGCACCTTGCTGTATTTCTTTGATGCTGTAAGGTGTCAGCGTCACGCTGCCTTTATTATCTCGGATAGCCTGGACAAACTCAGCTGGCGATACCCCGCCTTTCGTCACTGCAGTTTGTGTGGACCGCCAATTGCCTTCCAGCCCATCTAATGTGATTTGCGCTTGTCGCGGGCTGGAAATTCCCGGCACCGGCTCAGGCAGCCCTCTTGCTATCTCTGGTGTTATGTATTGTATTGGGCGTCCCAATTCCAACGACCTAGCTGTTCTAGGAGCCGAGGAACCGGCCCGGGCTTTTTCACCATAAAAATCTCTAAACAATTGCTTGGCGTTTGTGCCAGTTGGGAACCTGGCTACAGGCTTACCCTTAACACCATAGCGATAGCTGTTATGCGGCGTTGTTCCGTCCTCACCCAGCTTTACTACACCGCCTGTCTTGTCTACCTCGAGTAAAAGCAAAGCATCATGTCTGTTGGCACCAGCAAAGTCTGCCTCTCGCGTTGCATCTAAAATTCTACTTACAGACGGGGCGCCAAGTTCTTGTGCAAACGGCTGACCGACCACTTTAGCAACGTGTGCCCGTGCCTCGAATCCAGCCTCATCTAAAAATTTACCGACATCTGGACTTGCAAAGCCCGGGAACCCTTTTAACACACCGAGTGCTGGTTGCACGGAGTCCCTTCTTACCCTGTCGTCTATCTTTTTAACTGCATCATCTGACAGCCTGCCTTCTCGAGCATATGCTGACATCGTATCTGAGATTGCTCGGTTTAACGTAGCGTTAGACCGGTGGGTATCTTGGCTCATAGATAAGACAACTTGGTAGTCGCTTTTTTTATGCAATTTTGTCACGCCGCCAGTATCATCTACTGCCCAGGCAACGCCAGCTGCTCGGTTCTCAGGGAGCAATGGGAAGTAGGGTCCACCTTGCAGTGGCTGCGGGTCAATCTTCGTGCTGTCGATCCCGGTATACCCACCGCCTGCTTTTGTTAAGTCAGCTGCTATCGGAACAATCGTCTTGCCTTCTATCATTTCTGGCGTGACATACGGCAAGTCTTCGACGTTGGGCATTTCCGGCAACGCTTCAGTCCGGGCACGTTCTTCTGTCTTTACGCCGCCGCCAACCGTGTCAGCGTCTTTCAGCATAATAGACGGTGATGGGTCGGCCCTGACCATAGGCGCCTTACTAGTTAGCCTCGCCAAAGCTGCAGGAAATTTTAATGCAGTAGCGGCTAGTGTGCCAACTAGAGGTAACGCATAAAGGCTGTCAGCCCCAGCTCCTAGCAGCTGCAAGCCGCCTGTTAAATAGTTTCCTTGCTCAATGTTTTCCCTAAAGCCAGGAAGAAAGCCGCCCTTTGGCCCAGGCAGCAGCCCCGAATAATCAGCGATACCGCCGCCCGGATACATGCTCATGCCGATTGTCGCAGCTGTCTTTGCTGCGTCATCGTCTAAGTTTTGCGTGATCAGCCGATCACCATAAACATCCGATAAGGGGTCATCAGCCAACAACCCAAGCACTTGATCTCTCATTTACTTACCTTATTGGTGGGGATGGCGGTTCTTCTGGATCTAGCTCATCAGAAATTGCGAAACCGGCAGACGGTACAATTGGCATCGAGCCTCTAGACCTACCAGAGCGAATAGCTTTAGCAGCTGACCGACCGGATGCAATATTACCCGCTGTACTAGCACCAGCTTTAATTGCTATCCCTGCAGCTGGGTTTCCAGTAACAAACGCTATTGGTACACCGATCTTCTCAAGGAATTGCCTTGCTAATCTTCCTACTACATAGCCACTGCCTGATGGGTTGTCTGTCGGTGTGATAGCCCTGTCGATTGTAGCTGCAAACCGTTTCATCTTTGCAAGCTGTTCTGGATTGAATAAATTTTCCATAACAGTTTTATTTTCTTTTAGGTTCTTGAGGATTGTTGTTCGCAATCTACCCTTACCGTCTTTAGTAAGCCCCTGTTGCCCTAGTTTTGTTGTCTTTACCGGCTCAACCATCCTCATCCAAAAAAGCTCCTGCAGCTGTGGAATTTTTTCTGGTGAAATTTCTTTGATACGATTAATTATGGCGTTTGAGTTACCAGAGAACACTTGCTGCATGCCAAACAAAGCTCGAGTAACTTGCTCAGGTGTTGTTTCGGGAGCCAAAATTTTCTCGATAAACTTACCTGCAACGTCTTTGTTGTTGCCTACCGAAAATCGTTTTTGCTGCTCAGAATGAAAGGCTCGAGCTTTTTTAATTGCTTCAAGTATAGCTGGATCACCTGACTGAATTGATTTAATAACAGCTGTGTCCAGCCACTTATCCATCGACCTTTTTATAACATCCAGCTGCCTTTTTTCATCGGCATTGGCTGTCCTGCGCATTGCTACAATACGCCGCCTTAATACTTCAAATTGGTTGTAAGAAGCAGGTGCCTTTGGGTCAGCTATAAACTCATCGCCAAGAGTTGTTGTTATTTTTTTGAGCTTGTTGGATATGTCACTAAAAACTTTTTTAACTCTTACTGAAGTGTCCGGGTCATAAAATTGTATCTGCTCGTTGAAATCTTTTGTGACGGTATTCTCTAAAGTGTCCATACCCTTGTCTGTAAATAACACGGGGTCGTTTGCATCTATTTCGCCTACCTGCTTGTATTGCTGCCGCACACCTTCCAGCCCGGCTTCTTGTTTGCCTTTTATATTTTGCTGTATATTGGCAGCTGCAGTTTGCATGTCAGGGCTTCTATCCCCCTCAACAAACGACTGCTGGAAGTCGTCAGCTGCTTTAATTATTTGCTCTTCCTGTTTGGCGTCCATTGCCTTCATTCGAGCAGTGCCTTTTTCGCCCAGCACATTGCCGCGCACCGACAGTTCGCGCTGTATATCCTGCGGATCTTGTGTTCTCTGTGCCCTGGTAAAATCAACGCCAAATTCGTCGGTTGCCATATCAGCTGCAGCTTGCTGCTCAGGGTTAGTTGCACCTTGCTGCCTTGCATCTCTTAACCGTTTTGCAAAGTTGGACCCAACAACGCGAGGTAAATCTTCCGGGCTTAGGCCAGCCCGTGAAGCAGCTTCCATACCCTCGTCAGTCAAAGTGCCGTTACGAAAGAACCGGCGATTTCCAATTAATGCATTCCAGGCAGCTCGAGCTGCTGGCGCCAATAGTTCGCCAAACATACCGCCCAGGCCAGCATAGAGACCTCTTTCCTTACTAGGCTCCTGCCCACTGCCTAGAGCAAGAGATGCCTGATCTTGTAATAAGCTGGTAAGAAAACCAGCTGGCAATGCAAACCCTAATCTTGGCAGCAGCCCTGCAAAGTATTTTGCCCCTCGAGCTGCAGGTAAATACGAAATGCCATCAGCAATCAATTTGTAGAGATCAGCGCCAGACGCACCAGGCCGGTTGACATAGTAAGTCTTACCATTAAATGTCAACGTCACATTGCCATACTCATCGGTGCCCTGCTTGGCGCCAGGAATAGTCTGCTCTGCTACCCGGGCAATCGCATTGTCATCTACTGTCGTTGCATAGGTCGCTGCCATCTTGCCAGCCTGACCGGCTGTATCGAAGTTTGCCTGCGACAGCTCTGGTATTGAATCATCTTGTGGACCGCCGACAAATGCATCATATAAGTCGGTGCCCATCTCTTTGATGTCGCTAACGCCCTTGCCGAGCATTTGCAAACCTGTGTCGAAGTAGTTTTCTAACGGCCCAGGTTTTGTCTCAGGCTCTGGCTGGTCAAAAGGATCAGCAAAGTTGACTTGGTCAACGTCTAACTCGTCGCTGCCTGCCCCGACCTGAACGACAGTCTCTGGATTGTCAAAGGGATCGTTGAACGCTTTTGCCATACTTCATTTTCCATCTGGTTCTGATTTCTTCTGCAGTGAGATTAGGTTCTGCTTGTTTCATCATATTCCTAAACTCATTATAGAAGACGTATCGTTTCCCTTTCTTATTGTAGCCAAACAAAGGCACTCCATTTTGTTGGCGGAAATACGCTTTTAAAGCGCCTTTTCTTGTGCCCTTTTCCTCTACATAGCTACCCCAAAAGTTTGACTTATCGATATCACGTTGCGCGACAGCCATCGCCGCCCTTAACAAAAAGTCTCTAGCCCTTCGCCCGACGCCAAGGCCAGGGAGTGTGCGTAGCATGATAGCCTGGTCCTCTTTTGTTTGCGGCCCCTTTTGCGCCATCATTTTTTTCAATAATTGATCAAGGATTAAACTCTGAAATTTTTGACCGTTTTGTACATTGCCCAGCGCATTATCGACTTTAGCAGGGTCAAATCCCGCCCAGATAAGCCAACCGCCCATGCGGGTTACTAGGCCAGAAGGAAGGTCATCATTTTCACCTGTTTGGTCATTGAGGTGCTTTGCAACCATTAAATTCTCAGTCATGTTACGCTCAGAATTTAATGCAGCTGTGTCTATCTCTTCGTTCTGCTTAACTAACGATTTAGCCGCTGCCTCACCTTCTGCACCTAATGATTTTTGATCGATATTAATGTTTGTGGCGCTAGATGCTCTCAATGCTTTTTCTGTTGCTAAACTTTTTACAGTTTGTGGCTTTACCTGGTTTAAGCCATTTACCATCAATCTCGTTGTCTGAGGATCTACATTCGGATACAGCTTCTTTTGATCTGCTAATGGCATCAGTGTAAATTGTGATGCCTGCTGACGCTTGATTTCCAGTTCCTTTAATTCTTTAGCTTGCGCTAGTTGTTGGAACCTAAAGTCTTGAGTTGCTTTTTGCTGCTCTTGCAGGTTTTGAAACTTAGCAACATTCATTGCATTAGCAGCTGACTTTGTCCCAGGGAATTGCAGCGCCGTCTGCATCAGCTCCATTGAGGAAGGCTGCTGCGACACTGTCGGCATTTGCATCATGTCCGGGCCAGACATATTCTGCAGAGCTGGATCAACAATGTCAGGCCGGTTGTACAAGGCCTGGATCGCGTCTGTAGCTGCTTTCTCTTTCTTTATGTCTTGCGCAGCTTTGATCGACCTAGCCAGGCTGCTCAGGCCTTGCTGCAGGTTGCTGGGCGCTTCCCTAATTGGCTGTGGCGCTGTAAACCTAGCTGCCTGCCTTGGCATAGATCGTATTAATTCAGACATCTTCTTACTGCGCAGGCTGCTATTATCTGCACCAGCAACTTGGGCACTAAGCAGCCCACCGCCAAGCGTTTGTGGTAAAGCCATTATAAACCTCTCCTAGAATATACCTGCCGAAGCGCCGCCAGAAAGAATACTGCCAATGCCGCTGAGTATCCCGCCAAAATTATTGCTTCGCTGTACCGGCACACGGCTTACAGTACCCATTGGCGTTGCACCAATTGCAGACTGCAGCATCGATAGGTTCGAGATTGGGTAATTTAGACGATCTAAGAACCTAGCCTCGCTGTCTCGCATGCCTAATTGATTTAATGCCTGTATCTGTTGTCCAATGCCCGACAACGCACCGGCCTGGTTCATCCCAAGTGTTTGTGCCTGACCAGCTCCCTGCATCATGCTGCTCCCACCTCGCATCAGCTGATCTGCAGCTGACTGCCCCAGCCGGGCTGCATCAGAGAAATTACGCATGCGCATTTCGCCAGTTATTCGCCCTAGCCTGTCTAAATAATTTCTATTGTTCTCCGCTTCTATGAGCGCAGCCCGGCTTCCACCGAAGGGGCTGTTTAGCCGTGCCTGCGTGTTCATCGTATCGCGCTCTCTTTGCAGATCTGCAGTTACGGAATCAATGACATCATCCTCAAATCTGTTCGTATATTTGTCCATCATCTTCGATGGGTCTGTCACACTCGATACGCCAGCTAGTTGTGTGTTCAATGCAGCATTTATCATCGGCTGCATTACACCAGGCATGCGGCGAACCATGTCAAAGCCAGTAACCTGGTCAGGTGTAAAGCCAGCGATAGTCGGACCTTCGTACTCCACATAAGGTCTATTGGCTAACGTGCCCGCAGCCGATAACACGTTATCAACGAATGGCTCGTATTTTTTGGGGATTCCGCTTGAAGCGGTTACCATCTTAGGTCCACCTTTACTCATAGAAACTTCTCCAGCATTGTATGTGGTTCTTTATAATCTTTTAGTATTCTCTTCCAGCCTCTCCTGCCTACAATGTAGACAGAAGTGCAGCGTTCATCTTTTGCCCAAATTTCTATATCTCTAAGCATTGAGAGCAGCTCGGCTCTTTTGCCAGCTGCAAGCCAAATTCTGGCCTTTCTCGCACCGCTTGGGTATTCGATAATTTCTGTAACAGCGCAGGAATTTTCTGTCGTCCACAACTGAGCCTGCCCTTGTTCCAGCGCATCTAAAACATCGACAAGTCTGTGTGTGTCCTGGCGATCTAAAGCTGTTTGCAGGAGTTGACCGACTTCATCCCACTTCACTATCGTTTACGCTCTGTTTTTTCGATATCCAGCATTATGCGGCCTAGCCTGCCTTCTGTCGGAGATGCGTCACTCCAATCCCAGCGCAGTGCAATTTGCCTGGCACTTATCCTGCAGTCTTTCTTCAGCGTATCTGAAGATATCGGGCCTAAGTCTGTCTCCCTGACATCACTGCCTTGAGGCCAATCTTTACTTTTTATTTTGACGTTAACACCACCTGAGCCAATGAAGTCTGGTGTATACCTTTTGACGTAGGTGTGTTCGCCGCCCTCAGCTGTGTCGATCCATCCAGTTTCCAAAAATACGTTTGGTATAGCAGAACCGTTTGCTGTAGACCCTCGTTCCATAATACGCAAAGTACCATTGCCAAAAGCTGCTATAGGGAATTGCTCGAGGCCTCGGTCCATGTAAGCTGTAATGCCCTGGTCAGTAAACGTGCCAGATGTCCAAACTAATAATGCGTAGTTTAAGCATATATAATTGTAGTTGCCGGTAACGCCGTCTACGGTTGAAGGCCAAAACCAGTATATCTCATTGTATTGGTCTAAGGTGCCGGTAGCGATCAACGACTCTTGCTGATCAGTTAAGTTGTCAAAAAGGAAGTCACGCATAGGACAGCTGATGGTTGTTGGCGTACCACCTGACCACATTAAAAACTCACGGCTACTAGATAGCCAATAAACGCTGCCGCTATCACCAGCTCTTGCCCAAGCGTTGCGCGACATTAACCCGACACCTGTACCCAACAAGGTAGGCCTAAAGACAACTCTTATGTCCGGGATGTACTGCAGCGAAAATAGCTCCTGGCTTGTCCAAACTAAAGTTAGGTTAGGCACAGCGCAGCCAGCCACTATTCTCGATGATGACCCGCCAAGAATTATATCACCGGCGCTGTTTTCGTTAGTTGGCGTCCAATCACCATTTGCAAAACCTTTAGACTGATCTGCCCAGGCTATAGTCAATGGGCTGTATTCATTGTTTATTGCATCACTAGTGCCCAAAGCCAAAATTACTCGCTCTGGCGTTGTGACAAACGTTATATTTTTCTGTGGGCAATCTAGCGCAACATCGGATATTGCTGTGGCCCGCTGCGAGGGATTGTTGTCAAACTTAAACAACGGCGAGTTGAGATAATTACAAATCAACGTGTCACCAAAGTTACCGAGAGTCCAAACTCTTGCCTGGTTCGCCAGTTCGTCTGAAGGTAAACTATAATAACCAATAGAATAGCCGCCCGAGGAATAACCGGAGCCTGCCACCGTTTCTTCCAGGCCAACATTTATTAATAAAAATTCTGTTAGTGATCCGCCAAGACTTGTGCCCGTTGCACTCGCATCTGCAGGGGCTTCTATCGTGTACTCATCTTCGTCCAAAACAGTAACTACATACTGCTTGAGCAAAATATAAGTTATTGCAGCTGTGCTTGTAGCTGTTGCTGTCGCTTTAGTCGTAGACGTTATAATTAATGTGTCAGCGCTAACATAATAAACAGTGTGAGATGTATTTATTTCATTAGCCGGGACGCCGCCAATTGCAGGTGCCCCAGAGATTTCTATCCTATCACCTGTCGAACAGCCGTGAGCCGTAATCGTTAAAACCAGTGTGCGTGAATTTGTAGATGTCGCAATCGAAGCTATATTCCCACTCGAGCCAAGATCAATCCCATTGGCTGTTACATCATTGCGAAGCAGAGCTGTGTCACCGTCAATAGCACCATGCGACACACTGGTTACTTTCACTACGTTGCTGCCACTGGTTGTTGCAAGGGCACTTGCTAATGTCCGGTTTGCCCGTATTGGCGTAATAGGCCATAGGAGAGCGCCGGTGTAAACATACAACGATGTATTGGTTGCAGCTGCTATCTGTCGCTCAGAGTCAAACTCCCACTGATGCAGCGCCCTGCATTTACCATCCAGGTAACCGCCGGTAGCGGGGTCAAATAAATCTTCATAACCACCGCACACCTCGGGCATGATTTTATTTCCTACCTTGCGGAACCGAACCATAGAACCGTCCACATAACGGCCCTCTGCATTTAGCCTGGAATTGTCTTTAATAATTCCAGGCTTCATAGGCAATTCAATTGTTGGCATTTATACTGTCCAGAGTTGACGATGTCCTGTATTAGCTGTCCCGCTGGGTCCACTTCCCCAGGGTGCCCCGGCACTAAAACCACCGCCCATACCGCTGAAGTTTTGCCCGGCGTTAAAGCCAAAATAACCAGGCATTTGACCTGGGGCATAGAAGCCAGCTTGGTTATTTGTAGTTGGCTGCGTCACAGCTGGGGTTTGCAGTAGGCCGGTAAACAAATCTCCAAAGCCTGTTAGCAATCCGCCCATATCGCCAAGAAAAGAGCTGTAGGCGTCTTGCGACGGGCCAAACGCTGTCGGCATAGTAGGACCTTGCCCCGGAACAGAGCCGCTGCCAGGCGGCAGTGCAGCTGGGGCACCATCATGTACACTTGGTGCAAAAGTTCCTGCACTCGGAAACGTATAACCAAATCCTGAACGGCCTTCATTCATCCCATAAAGATCAAAATGCTCTCGCGCTATTTGATCTACTCGATTCTGGAACGCTTGCCCCGGGGCAATCCCCTCCGCTTGGGCGCGAGCTGTTGCATCTTCAAAAACATCGGGGTTATTCGCCAGGTATTGCTGACCCATAGTAAGTGTGGGATTACCTGCCGTCCCCCCGGTGCCGCCTTGCGCATTTAATATGCCTGCTTGTTGATTGGCGTAATCAAGGGCCAATGCAGGGTTTGCTTCAACTTCACTCCATGAAATCATAATCTATTCCTCTGGCTTTGAAGGCCACGTTATATCTGATGGGAACCCTGATTGCGCTGGCACATCGCGCAATGCTTGTCGATAGGCTGTCATTGCATCACTCATCGTAATATCACTACTTGCTGTCCAATCGGTTTCAGCAAGTTTTGCATTTCGTTCAGCCCTAGCCATTTCTGCTAATCTGGCGCTTTCGCCCGCTGCCCATTCTGCCTCAAGTGCATCTTGCGCGGCTTCCTCTTCCGCAGTAAACGGAATCTCGCCATCAGGCGTTGCATGTGTTCTTGCCATATCTCAAATCCTTATGATGTCGCAAATCCGTATAATCTAAACGTGCCTGTTATCGTGCCGGAGTCGGCATAAAACTGGATGCCAATCTGCTCGGTTGTCGATGTCGCAAGAAGCCAAGCGTCGATAGCATTTACTGGGATGCCAGAAAAACCGCTATATCCGACACCTCTAATTGAGGTTGTTTTTGAATTGCTCGAACGCGGGTTATAAATATCGCAAAAAAAGTTAGCTCTCTGGGCATCGCTGCCAGTATTGTTTTGGTGGTACGAGAAAATAGTTCCACCGCTGTAACTAAAAGGCGGCGGGTTATTTGGATATAATGCATTGTAATAATCGTAGGCGGTATAGCTGCCAACGCTTCCATCAAATTCAACCTTAGCTCCCAGATTAATATTTGATGTATCGGAACCGACGTTATTAGCTGTAATCCTGTAGTTGTCGTAAGTCGTTGTAAACACGTTTGAGAAATCGACGGTTGTACTGCTAGTAGACACTACCTCGCTGATGTAAGTCCATGCACCGCCACTAGCCGCTGGTGCTTGTGAAACCCACGCACTCCCATCCGACGTTAAAAGATTTCCATCCGCACCATGGCCTGGCAATTCCGTGGGAGCGTTCTCCGCCGCCCAGTCTGTGCCGTCAGACGTTAATATCTGACCGTCGCTGCCAGCCGATATAAGCGCCAAATTGTTGCTGGCAACATCTCTTGCGCGGCTCATCACTCACCGCCTTCTTCTGGTGCTGGCAATGGATCAGGATCTTCATACCAAGCATCCCAATATCTTTCTGGCATGTCTTTGCAGTAATCCATTCTCGCATCTTCGCTTCCAAAAAAATTTTGAGTTAAAGGATTTTTAACGCCTAAATTTATGCGATATTTTTTTTCGGCTGTTTCACCCTCTTCTACGATTGTCTGTAGAATAACGGTAGAGTCACCATCGTCTTTAACTTCAAGAACTTTCATCTCGTAATCTGTGCCATGTAAATGATATTCACGCATCTTTTTCAATCCCTAAAATGTAAGCGCTGCCCGAATTGGAACTACGAGTTAAGACGCGAGTGCCTGCCAACAAAGTTATCAGCGGAGTAGTCTGACTTTTATAATTTGAACCTTGGCTAGATAAACCACCCATTACGTGGATGTATGTTCCGCTTACGTCCACATCTAAATAATAGTCGTAACCATTACTGTAAGCGTAAGCATGACCGAAAAACAGTTCTGCCTTTCTGCCGTCAGGAACCGTATATAATAATGTACTGCTATTTGAACTAGTTGCGGCTATTTGCTTGTCTGGCAAAGGGGTCGCCTCAGAGGCACCAGCACTTGATGCGACCTCATCAATTGGTGTTAACATTTTTTGTTCCTTTACTGATCAGATAAAATCCCAGATATTCTTACGGATAATTTTGGCGCAACATTATATGTTCTTGCGGCTTTCTCGGTAGACGTTGGAACAGCCCAACCCATCCAGAATGAACCATGATAAGTAGTCAAACTTTCTGAGTCTGTCATGCCTGTGTCAATTTTTGTGGCTGTAGTGTTAGCTAAATCAATTTCGTATAATTGATAGTCTGAACTATAATTTCGTGTATAAAGTTTTAGACCTTCATAATATTTATTCCAGTCATTTTTAAGCGTAAAACCAGTTAAGGTACTTGACATATTGCTAAATTCAAAAGAGCCATTTGACGAACTCCAATTAGAAAAAAGACTAGTGTCAAACCCTGCAGAAGCCGCAGATGCCCCCGCAACCAGATAAAGTCCATAACCTTGCATTGCGCCTTGGTCTAAAAGACTCGTTGAAGAGGTTGCATCATATTCTGCGCGGGTAAACGTAAACGGCATTATGCGATCTTGATTTTGAACAAAAATATAATAACGCTCTTTGGTAGCATCATATGTCATTTTCATATCTACTTCAGAGTTATTAGAGTAAGAGTTCATAATGTAGCCTAGAGACCAAGCGTTACCAGCATTGTTGCCAAATGGATCTGTGCCGCCACTGTGGTTATTGTCTCTTATATGAATCCATTTTAGACCAGTATTATTATAATCGTGAGTTGGTGTAGTTGTTGGAATTTCATAGAGAACAAATTTGGCATTGCCCTCTGAATTATACCCAATAAATTTTTTGTCTAAATAACGATCATAATAGAAAAAAGATTTACGATTGTCCCAACTAGTTACAGAACCTAATTGTTGGTTTCCACTATAGACCCAAGAACCATGAAAGTAATCTTGACCAGATGCACCGCCTTGCGTTGCCGAAGGTGTTAAATCCGATTTATCTAAATCGAAAAAACTAATTTGATGATCGTAACTACCAGCCCGCATAAAATAAATGTAACGCTCACCATCGAAATAGGGAGTTCCATAACTTGACGAATAATAACCATATTCAGAACCAGTGTCGGCATCTACTAGTGAAAAACCTGTACTGCTTGAAGTTCCTTGCTGGAAATATATCGCTAAGTTTACGCCATTAGCGTTAGTGTGATAGACAACATAATTACCTATATAAGAATATAAAGTCACAGTTGCGCTATGAGTAGTAGATGTATTAATGTACGTGTTTTCAGTAATTGTATCTTGTACATTATTAACAAATGCTTTGCTGTGTTGTTGCCACTTGTTCATGCTACTATTGCTGTTAGCACGACTAAGCTGAAATCTTTGATCGCGGTAAGAAATCGTCTTAGCGGTCGGGCGTATAGATAAGGTGCTGTTTGCGTCCATGATTGAAGACCCACTCAAGCCAACTCTGTCTTTTTTCGCACATACGCCAAGGCTTGCATATTTGTCGTTATTTAAATCTGTCGTTAGGCCGATAGTTGCCGTTGCCTCTATGGCATTATTATTATAGCCTTGTGTACCCTCTATCGATTTTATGACGTAGTGAGTACTGCCATTAGTGGTCACCGCATCCCAGCGACTACCCGCCTCGATCTCCGCATCGGTGAACTCTTTAAAAGCCAGTTGTTTTACTTGATCTGCCATTTTTTAGTTCCTCTCGTTAGGCATATTTTAGGGTGCTGGCGATACTTGAGCCTGCCGGAGCATTTACCCAACTTGGGGCACCACCACTTCCGTTAGTTTGTAAGAATTGCCCGCTAGTTCCAGCACCAAGATGGGCAGTGGTGCTTGCAGCGCTTTGATACAAAATTCCTTGAGCCGCGCCGCCAGAAATATTGGCTACAGCGCCAGTTGGCTGAACGTAACGAGCATCTGATTGAGCTTGCGTATAGGTGTCTGCAACAACGAATGTTCCATACCCTATAAACTGCACACTATCACCTGCCTGAGCGCCTGTCGTAAGAACAAAGTTAGTTCCGCTGGATACATTTACATCTGTTCCGTTTTCTAACTTCACTCCATTTACGAACACCAAAGCGAAACCGGGATTATATGCTATGGTTCCACTGCTTGGGAAAGTTGTTTGGTTAGCAGTAGCAGTATATGTCTGCTGCTCAATGATGTTATTTGTAGCCGACCCAGCCGCTACCCAAGCCGACCCGTCATAAACAACCATTTTACTTGTTGTCTGATTGAACCTCAAATCACCTTCGGCGGGGGCTGACCCTGTTCCATCGCCGCGAGTGTTTATTGTTCCCGCGCCAGTTGAATACGTTTTGCCGAAGCTGTTAATAGAATCTTCTGAATTGGCTACACTTGAGACAGCTGCATCAATACCGGCTACCGTTGAGATGTCTGTTGGCAGCGGAGCTGCACCAAGCGTTTGCAAGTCATTAGCGCGAGGTGCCAGAGCTTGAATGTCTGATGCGCGAGGGCCAAGATTACTAATAGCATTTGTCTCTACTGTCCCATCTTCTATATCGGCCAACGTGGCTATATCAGCCCGAACACTAGCCACTCCGAGCGTTGCAAGATCGGCCTCTCTTGGAGCTAGGTTTTGAATGTCGGTAGCCCTGGGACCTAAATCTTGTAAATCACTCGCCCTAGGAGCCAAGTCTTGCAAATCTTGTGCGCGAGGACCAAGGTTAGAAATAGCATTGGTTGCTACTGTGCCATCTTCGGTATGAGCCAAGGTTTCAATATCAGCCGCTTTTGGGCCGAGCGTATTTAAATCACCTTCTCTCGGAGCTAAACTTTGAATATCTGATGCGCGAGGCGCAAGGTCACTGATGGCTGTTGTTGCTACGGTGCCGTCCTCGATATGAGCCAAGGTTTCAATGTCTGCCGCTTTAGGAGCCAGGGTCGTTATATCTGATGCTTTAGGAGCCAAGTTGGATATTGAATTGGTTGCTGTAGTACCATCCTCAATATCAGCCAGGGTTTCAATATCAGCCGCTCTAGGACTTAGAGCGTTTAGAGAAGCAACCTCTTGAGTGCCGCCGAGAGCAGCTAGGTCTGCCACAGCTGCTGTCGTTCCTAAGCGGCCTATTTCCGTTACCTTGCCTGCTACACTCGCCAAATTATTTGTAGGTGTAATCTCACCAGCGACAGCGGGCAAATTGCCATTCGTAATTTCAGGTGCAATTGTAAGAGCTGTAGCGGCATCCGGCAGCACTAATACAGATAACGTAGAACCGCCGTTTGTTCTGACATAACCGACAAGCCCATTGCCTAATGTCGCTGTAGTTACAGAGTTACTAATTGTAATTTCTTGACCGCATGCGTTTTCCATCAAGAACCAGTTTTCTGTAGCCGGTATAGTTACAGTAGGAGCTGACGCCGGTGAGCCGATAAATTTTATATTTCTAAATCGGCTTTCGTTTGCAGTGTAATTGGTGGTCGTTAGTGTATGGTTACCAGTTAGCGTAATTTCTTTAACACCGCCGAGCGCATCATCAAGCATGTTGAAAATACCATTAAGGCCTTGGACGCCCCATGTATTTAAACCTGCTCCGAGAGCCTGCAGCTCTAACCGTAACCTGGTAGTAGGTGTACTCATTAAGTCGCTCCTAAGATGCTATTGCGCGGTCTTGAACCCGGCGCCAATTCGTTCCGTCACTAAATAAAATTGTTGCCCCGCCGCTTTCGTCTGAGCAAAAGATGACTTGCCCAGGCGTTGTAGGGCTTGGCAGACTAGCCACCTGGAAACTGGCAAGCCTGACTGTTTCACCGTTTCTAAAAAACGTAGCCTCAACGTTTGCCATAAACGGTATTAAAATTTGTTGGACGCTTTTCGCCCAGCCGGTCCATTCGCTGTGGACACTAGGATTAGGTATCATACGACAGTGACGCTAACAGTGGGTGCAATTGGTGAACCAGAAAACCGCGACCTTGCATCGTCACCGGCTACAGCACCACTAGCCCTATCGTAAAGACCAAACCATGTTTGCAATCTACTGTCTTCGCCCAAATACGGTGCAGAGGCTATGCAGCTGCCATACAGGTAAACATCCGGGTGACCGGTTAGCAGCCAATTAGTATCACTGTCATTAGTAAGCGTAGGTAATTTTTGGTAGTAGGTTAACGTAACCGTAGTTGTGCTTGGATAAGGGCCAACTAATAACTTGTCACCGGTTATTGTATAATGAACAGAGTTAGCAGCATTCGTTGTTGTATAAGTATCTTGAAATGCAGATAAGGTTAAAAATTCAAGGCGTATATGCGGCGATGAATTAAACACCACAGCTCGAGCCTCTATAAAGTCACTAGGTAAAGCTGCCTCGTTGCCGGTGAAAGACAAAGTTGCTGTCGCTTCCATTTTACGATTTCTAAACTTAACATCCCTATTTACATTCGCCTCGAGAATTTTAACGAAGTCAGGAACAACGGCTGCTAAGTCATCTCTGTTTAATAGAGTGCTTACAGAAGTTTTAAGCTCTCCGTAATTGCTCAGTGACATCGAGCCTCTCCTTAATTTGTCTTGCTACATATTCTGGTGTCCAATCATTCAGCGCATGGACACTTTTATATAAAGGCATGTTCATAACGGTATTTGACCAGCTAGGTGCGTCAGAATTTAATACCAGGCATTGCGTACCGACAGCGCCAGCTGTGTGGACAACTGTATTCGGCACAGAGACAACAAGATCTAATGAGCTGATCAATGCAGCTGTGTAGTCGTAATCAAGCTCTCTGTGCGTTAGAAATGGGTAAACGTGAACCCCATGATCTTCCGGTGTCCCGATAGGCGTATGCTCTAAACTTATAAAGTCAGCATCAAGTTTAGAAAACGCCTTCATTAAATGTTTTAAATCTTGTGTTCGTTCTTTTGCTCCATTGTGCGGCAGCCCTCCCGTCCAGGAGATGCCGATCTTCTTTTTGTGAGGCAGTGTTTTTAGCAAGCCAAAGGCCATCGCCTTTCTGTCTAGACAAGTCATAAGGTAGGGATGACCTCTATAACTTTTAGCTGTCGGTCTGTACAACCCTGGTAAAGATCCAAAACTAATGCGTTTTGCATTTTTGGGTATAACGACCCCAAGCGTCCTGTCGTACAAACTGCCAACCACACCAACGTCAGGAAAGCTCCGCCTAAACAACCCAACAAGTCTCGGATCGACCTCGAGGATTAAACCCTCAAATGCATCTTGCTGAAGGTCATAAATACATTCTGCAAACATGAGCTGATCCCCCAGCCCTTGCTCACCATATGCGATTA
>VTLG01000642.1_pt1 | contig 40416 bp, 52 predicted proteins | sample 4694571 | NCBI WGS metagenome assembly VTLG01 (sample SAMN12604809, study PRJNA352737) | marine metagenome | biome: ENVO:00000447; feature: ENVO:00000209|ENVO:00000569|ENVO:01000036; material: ENVO:00002151; isolation source: viral sequences binned using virsorter ... | reverse complement strand
ATGTTGATATCTAAACCAGAACCAGTAATTTCCATATTAGAACCTGAACCACTTGAAAAGTCGTTAAGTCCTATTTTGTTACCATATCCGATTTGGTCAATATATAACTTCAAGGTATCCCCTGTTTGTGTTATCATGACCTCGTTATCATCAGTTGCTTGTGCGAAAACGAATGTTGAGCTCATAAGTAATACTAAAGAAAGTATTTTATTCATTTTCTTTTTTCTCCTCTAAAGAGTGCAATTCGTTCACACCATCACTATTGTGTGGGTGACGATGGCCCTCTTCAATAACCCAAAAACCTCTATCATGTCCTTGGTAAATTAATTCCAACACAGCAGCCTCAATGGCTACTCGTGTTGCGTAAGTCACGGACTCATTATTACCCACTCCGTCCTCGAACTCGACTAATTGTGTTCCTTCTTCTATGAATCGGAATACATCGCCGCCTTCACCGACTGAAAGGATAGTCTTTCTAGTCTGGACATTTAATAAAACTTCACCTGTTAGAACTGAAACAGCTCTCATACTTACAGTCACAGCATCTTTACGATACTGTCGACTTACTCCAATCCCAAGCGTTCTTGCGCCTCGACCACCTGTAAACAGATTGGAATCATAACCAACAATCCCACCCTCTATTATAATTCCTGCGAATAGGAGTGGATTCAATTCTTGATATTTGTCTTGACCTTCTTTCTTTGCAAAGTCTTGCCTTGCACTTCTAATAATTTGTCTCTCACGAACAAGATGGTCTATGCCTGTTCGTTCTACTACTCTAAACCATTTATTACCACCAGCAGTTTTCAATGCATCTATTACCATTGCTTGTCCACCTTGTGTGACTGCTGTAGAAAATGATGCGATGTTCGGTAATTCTTTTCTTTGTCCTGTTAAATCCATGAACTTGTAAACTGCAACCACAGGCATTTCTTTTGCAGGTGGTAAATCTAACAATTCTAGATATGAAGGAAGTCTTATAACTTCTGCTTCATCTACACAAATATATGGCATCGCTCTTTCAAAAGTTCTGCCTACTGCCTTTGCATAGTTTACTAAGTCATGAGGATATTCATCACCCCATGTCTTTGGGTCACAATCTTGTGGTTCGCTAGAGAATCTAGGGACTGATGCACAGCCTGATAATAAGATTGTGAGTGCGAGTAAATATTTAACCATCGGGGTCCTGACCATAATTACCAGTTCCGATTGGTATCTCGATAACTGTTTCTGTTCCATCAGAACCAACAATTGTCATTCTGATAAATTCTGAACCATCTTCATTCGTTATAACTTCATATGTGACTGTATTGCCTTCTAATACAAATGAACCAAATCTTACTGCGTTATCGTTTGAGAACATAGATTCTACAAGTTGTTTTGCCATTTGGGCATAGATTCTTGATTCTAGGTTCCTTATAAATTTTGCCAAGGTTGAGTTATCTGCCTCTCTCTCGGATGCCTTTCTAGCTGCTTCCAACGCTTCTTCGATTGCCTTCTTTCTTGAATGTTCTTGGTTTTCTATGGTCAAGTAATGGGCGCCTGTTCCCTTTCCTGAGAAACTAGGATTTTTGAATTCATGAACTATTGGTGTTGCACCTAGAGATGCACTTAGTAATAAACTAATTGGTATTATTATCTTCACTTTTTCTCTCCTTTAAAACTTGTGCCTCTCGATATTCTAAAACAGTATTCAACTTCTCTTGTAATCTTATCTGGTCTTGGTCCAACATTCTCATTTGGTCGATAAGTTTTACTAGAGTTGTCTGCTGTTTATCAATCATAGGCTCTAGTTCTTCTGTCACAAATTTCCAGACGAAGTATATGAAGTATCCCATAGCAAGTGCGATGATAATAGGAAAACCAAATTGGTTAACCATATCTGCAATCGCACCAAGATAGTCGACTTCTAAATCCAGAATATCTTCTGGCAGTTCGTTAATCTCTTCTTGCATCTATACTTCCATCTTCTACGAAATTTTCAGCTCTTGCAACTCTCTCTAAGTCTGGTCTTAACTCCAGAGCTTGAGATATCAGCAAGTCAATCTTGATAATATCGTTGTTCATGACTCTTGCCCTATCTTCTAACATCGAAATAATCCCTGTGAGACTCTTAACATTGTCAAGAACTCCTTCTAGGATATACTTCAAGGTGAGAAAGATAAAGAATGCCATGACGAGAGAACCAAATATTGGCGCTCCCACATCAGCTAAAAATTCTATCCAGTTCATAATATCTACAAACTATTTATGATAATTGCTTCGTTGGCAACAAAAAAAAGGGACCTAAAAGGTCCCTTTTCAGATAGTCTAAAAGACTTTATCTTAATTGCGAGTGTATTTCGTTTATCACTTGAGCTTTAGTTCCTGATTTTTTAACTTTCAGGTTCTGTTTCTCTGCAAAATCGAATAACTGAACTTTTGTTAAAGTTTTTAATTCGGCTTTACTAGTGATACCGTTGTTGTTCACATCTGCAACAACTTCTGGTGCCGGTGCCGGCGAAGGAGTTGTCACGCCTCTATAGGCTGATGTTGAACTGTCACTATCGTTTCTTACGAAAGCGAAGTAGACTACAACTACTAACACTGCTATTGCAATAACATATTCCATAATATACTCCCATTAATTATTATGAACTACTAGTATACTACTAATTCATGCCTGAGTAAAGGGGGTTTTTGGAATTATTTGTCCTTTGCTTTACCAACATTCAATGCAACCCAATCAAGAAGTTTATAAGCTTTCTTAACTAGACCATCGTCTACTGGTGTTGGTGTTAAGGCTGCTACTAATGATGCACCCATAACTAACCATGGAATCACTTGAATGATTCTGATAATATATTCGATAAATTCTAACATATATTCTCCTGTTAAATTTTGGTTTAACAGAGGTATTTATGAAATATTGTTGCCGATTGAGTATTTTTGTGTCAATTTCCACTCATTTTTTTCTTTGTAAGGTATAACCTTTATCTGAGAGAGTGGTGCTCTAGGGTCTAATATCTGTTGAGGATTCAACACTTTGACTAGATTCCATTGTCTTAATAAGTCTATGATAGTATTTCTTCTGCCTAAATCTGACTCATCAAAGTTGGTTTGTTTACCATCGAGTTTGAATAACTCTTTGAAGTGAACGATATAGTATTTGCCTTTTTTGTGGAGAATATGGCATGATTGAAACAGTTCTTTTTCTTTTCTAGATGCCACACCTATACGAGATAAGGTTTCTCTTATCTTTAAGAAATCATCTTTTTCTGGAAATGTTATTTCTACTAGGTCTTGTATTAAGTCTGTTTCATCCATTATTCTTCCCACCAAGTTTCATACTTTCTTTCAACTCACGATACTGTTTATCATCTATAAGTTCAAGATATTCTTTGGCGACTTTTGTAGATACACCAAAGTATGACTTCACTGTATCGAGTTTCTTACTTTCGTAAGGTTTATGCCATTTCGAAAATCTTTGTCTTTTTCTTAAAGTATTTATGAAAAACAAGTATTGAAGACGGTTATCCGTGCTGTGTCGGATGTTCATCTCGTTTACTAGAAAGACAGAATCTTGATGGTAAGATAATGCCTTATTGACTAAGAATGGTTGATATGCTTTCTCTTCGACCTCATCAACCATGAGGTCTTTTTTGTCGTAAGAGACCGACTTTACGAAATCAAATGGATTTCTTTTAGGCAAGTTCTTTACCTGAGTCTGCAAGGTTTCTAACAACCTCTTGAACTAGGTCAGCGCCTGTTCTGCCTTCAACGATAGTATACTTCTTGCCATTTTTAAGTGTTCTCTCAATTCGACCATCCATATACTGAACATCGACTACGCCTTTGACCACATCTTTTACAGTTTGGTCATTGTCATACCACATAGATGTTAGGCTATGTGCATGTAAACACATTGGTGTGTCTTTGTATTGTTCTGCTAAGAGTATCTTTCTTTGCAGTTCTACTTTATCGTCATATTGTCCCATTTTATTTCTCCCATTCACATTCTTTCATTATCTCTGTTAGACAGGCAACAAAGTTAATCTCAGAATCCATACTAAAGGCAGACTTGTATTGATAGTCTGCAATAATTAATACGGCTGCTGGTATAGAACTTTTTGATACTCTCTTTTCAAGACTATCAAATACCTTTCTATATAGAGTATTGAAATCGTTATCAGAATTTTGACCGACCCATTTTCTCATGCCAGACCAGTTTTTGTCTGCCATCATATCAATCAAAGGTGTAAGTTTTTCTTCTGATAATGTCGCTAGTAGGCCACTATCGATTACACCTGATGCACCATATCGTTGAACTTCGTTGATACATCTTCTGAAATCTGGAAAGAACTTCATAATAAGTTCTACTAAAACTTTCTCATCGTATTGTATTGATTCACTATCACATATTGATTTTAATCTTTCGAGTCCTTCTACTGCAAGTTTTTGTTTCTCACTGTTAGGCATAGTGAAATCTATAACAGTGCATCGACTATGAAGTGGTGCAATGATACGATTCTTGTAATTACATGTAAATATGAATCTACAGTTTGATGAGAACTCTTCTATGAAGTTTCTCAATGCAGGTTGAACTGACTCAGCAGATATGTAATCTGCCTCATCTAGAATTACAACTTTAGGACCACCAGATAGTGATACTGTAGATGCAAAGTTTTTGATTTTTGTTCTCAAAGTATCGATAAGACGACCCTCATCAGAACCATTTATGACAATAAAGTCTGCACCAAGTTCATTACACATCGCCTTAGCGATAGTAGTTTTACCTGTGCCTGCTGTGCCACATAGTAATAGATTAGGTATTTCTTTGTTCTGAACGAACTCTTTGAACGATTTCTTGACCCCTTTGGGCAGTATAGTCTCATCAATTGTTTGTGGTCTATACTTTTCTACAAATAAAAATTCTTGTCTCATAATAAAGAAGAACAAACCCCTCCGAATGTTCGTGTATCTGACCAATGATGAGTTTCAGATACTCCCATGAAAGTAGCGGAGACTGGCACTATTTCACACATAATTATATATATTAAGCGTTGTAAGAACTATCAGGTTCTAGTGCAATAAAGTATTCTAAGTCTATATCTTTATTCTTGAAATTAGATATACCTTTAGAAGATACTGCAACTGTATAGTTGCCGTCTAATACTTTCAAATTCTCTATCTTAAAGTTCATTGTAAATGTTGAACCATTGCCCTCACCGACAGTTCTAGAGAATGTATTTGAAGTTGCGTTCTTTTTATCTGTGACTTGGAACTCAATCTTTGTGCCATCAGAAGTAAGAACTAAATCATTTACGCCAAGAACACTAGCAGCTTTCTGCAACTCGTTCAATAGTGTAGATGATAAGTCAATTGTTATCTCTGCATCTGGCATTGTTATCATCTTCTCTGGTGACATCACCATGCCTTCTGATGCATAGAAATATGTTAATGAAGTATCTGAATCTGCAATACTCAATGACGCTTCATTGAAGTTGTAGTCTGGATTCTCCATAAGACTTGTTGCACCTAGAAATTCAACTAGGTTGTATATACTAAACTCTCTATCGAATGTCTCTGGTACATTTGCAACAGCGAGTATGTTTTTCATATTAGATATTGTTTTCAATTGATTACCTGAATCAACTTTAATACCTGAATTGATTGTAGCGAAGTTCTTCAAAATCGCCTTAGTTTCATTTGAGATTTTCATTTAGTCTCCTTAAATAAATCGTGATTATGTAAAGCAAAGAATCCATAATGGATAATCTTCAATAGGTCGGCCCGATTATAACCGTCCTTCTTTCCGTATCTTTGGGCATATTTCATAATATTCCCAATACAAAAACCTTCACCATGCCCACTATCAATAATGAACTCGGTGGATTGATATTTGTCTTTTGAGTAATGTTTAGCGTATGTCTTATCTACATACGAAGCAAACTCCTTGAGGAGTTTGTCTTCGTTGTATTTGTAATTTATCTTACTCATCGTATTCATTATACTCTGAGTCAGCATTTTCTTCAAGGGGGTTTTCAGAATCAGTTTCTAAATGAACACCCTCATCGACTTTAGTGTAGAGGTCAAGAACAGCGTTTCTAGTATCTTCATCGAATCTAGAGATACACATTGTTATTGACTTCAACTTGTCGCCAAACATTCTGTATGCATTGACAATGTGAACAAGTCTTCTTGTTGTGATAACATCATCGATAGCACCCTCGTAGTAAGTCTTTCTGATTATATCAGCCCAATCTACAAGTTTCTTTGCGAAATCTTCATCGACATCGCCACTCAATGCCATTTCTTTTTTAAGAATGTTTCTCTCAGTAGTCACTGGAGGATATTCTTGTTGCATTGTGATAGCGAATCTTTCTAACATCGCCTCGTTCATGATTTGAGTCCCTATGAACTTGCCATCTTCTGAACCTTGACCTTTAGTGTTAGCAGTCGCAACGATTGTAAACCCTGGTGTTGGTGTCACCCACTCACCAGTCTTCTTGATAAGGTAACCTTTACCTTCAAGAACTGATTGTAAACACATGAGTTTGTTAGACCCTAAGTCTACTTCATCAAGAAGTAAGACAGCGCCTTTTCTCATTGCCTTGATAACAGGACCTTCTCTGAAAATGATGTTACCATTTTGTAGAGTGTGACCACCCATTAAATCATCTTCATCAGTCTCAATAGTAATGTTGACTCTGAAAAGTTCTCTTTTCAAAGAGGCACATGTTTGTTCGACCATCAATGTTTTACCATTACCAGAAAGACCAGTAATGAAAACAGGGAAGAAAATTTTAGACTTGATTATGTTCTTGACATCTTTGAAGTGCCCAAAAGGAACATAATTCGACATTTTCTCTGGAATGATTTTCACTTTATCATCAATCAGATTGACTGACTCAGTAGCGGCTGCCACTGGCATTTGATTAGTTGACACAACAGGTTGTGGTGCAACATTTACAGGTGCAGGTTGAGGAACAGCAACAGTTGTGCCATTATTATCAACTGCAAGTATTGGTGAAAGATTGAAAACAGAACCATTTTTGAAATTGTATCTGTTTGATTTCAACCAATACGGAAATTCACCAACTGCATCAAATTGTTCTTTGGTGAACTGTAGTTGGTTTGGATACTTAGATTTAAGAGCTTCTAAAAACTCTTTTCTAGGCGGTGTCATATGGAAATTTTTGCCGTCCACATTGACAGATTCGGCAGGGTTGTAAGTCCACTTACTCATATAGTCTCCTTTTTTATTAGTAAATTTCTCATCAGTTATTATGGTACTAAAAAGTTAGGGTCATTGTCAACCCTATTCTATCTCCTTTAATAATCTTTTCATATCAATATCAATAGATGTCTTCTTACCTTTTCTCATCGTCCAGTAAGAATCATTATTGACCCAATATCTGAATGCCTTACATTCTACTTTCTCAGTAGCACATTCAGATTGTCTATCACAATCAAACTTTACACATGGTCCTTTACCAACCTGGTGTATAGCATCTTGAAATTTGTCTAAGTTTAGAGTATCAATTTTTTGCATTATGCAATCTCCTTTATAAACTCATTAGTTAAGAATCTTGAAGTTGTTTTGCCTCTTTGGTTTCTTTTGAAAGCGGCAGTAATTCTATTCTTGTTTGCACCCACAAACTCATCATCAAGTTCATCTTCACCTGTTGTCGCAAGGTTTGAAGCGGCAGTCAAGAATAGTTTGTTGTAGCCTTTGACTTTGATTACAGAACCAGTCTTCTTCATGTCATTCCACATTTTAGATTGTTCATCGTAATACATGCCAGTGCCTTTAGTAAGAACATCAGCAACATTCATCCAATCTCTTTTAGTAGAAAATATGAAATAGCCTGTGATGGTCACATTACAAGTAGCAGATAACCATTCTAGAATGTTCTGAGTATTATCAAAATCATTTCTTGAATAGTAGTTGTCGCCACTCTTATCTTCATAGATGAAAGTCTTGTTTGAGTATGGGTCAAGAATATATCTCTGAGAGTTATATCTCCAACTATACTCATCACCAATCTGGTCTTTGACATCTTTTCTTTCTGCATCATCTTGTCTGAGTAAATCAGAACTGTGACTGAAGCCATCAGTGATTACAGTTAAGATTGATTTTTCAACATTGTATTTCTTGTTGAACTCTGGTAAAAACTTTCTCATCGCAACTAAGGTGTGGTCAAGAGGTGTGCCACCCAATCTGTAATTGTATGGTTCTAAGTTATCATCGAACTTCCAGTTCCAATAGTTGTTTGAATCATCACAATCAAAGTGGTTGATATCACCCATGCACTTGTTATATTCATCAGCAATTTTTCTTTGTTTCGAACTGCCGTCCCATGCATATCTTAACTCACTATGCCATCTGCCAACCATGATAGTTGAAAGATAGTTTAGCATCTCAATGTATTCTCTAGACTTCATCTCATTAGAAAGAACTTCTACAAGTTTCTCTTCGCCTCTAGAATAGTATTCATCATCATCACTTTTGACAATTGAATCTGAGAATAGATACACTCTGAAAGGTATCTGAACTTTGGTACAGAACTCTGCAAGAATGATTGATTGTTCTAGAATATCTTTGACTTCGCCATTGATAGAACCAGACCAGTCGACCATGACATTGACACCATGGTTCTTGCCATCAGGTAAGTAAGTCACTCTTTTGAAAATATCATCAACAATTTGATACTTAGCAAGTCTGTTCATATCAAGGTCACCACTTGTGCCTGTAAATGCCTTTGCACTTCTATGAGCATTTTGTCTCATCTCAAATTCTTTTGCCATGTGAGCAACAATCTTTTTGTTTTTACTTTGAAGATGTTTTCTGTATGTCTCACCAAGTTGTTTTGACAAGACTTTTGTATTTTGTCTTGTCTCATACTCTTCTTCTTTTGAATAGAATTCTCTCCAATCAGAAAGAACTTTTTTGTAAGGATAAAGAACAGCATCAATATCTGCCTCTTTGAATTTTTTCTTTAAGTCGATAGTAGTCTTAACACAAGCGTTCTCATCAACATACATATCTTCGTTGTTGTGTGCATTGTGTTCTGTAATAGATTCTCTGGCGCCAGTTAAATCATCATAGTGACCAGTGAACTTGCCACCCTTGTCGCCAGTTGTTTTGATTTCTTCTACTTCGGCAGACTCTTCTTCACCATCTTCGACTTCGCCCTCTTCTTCATTGGCATCTTCATTTTCATCTTCTGGTTCATCATCTGACTCATCGCCACCCATTGACTCATACTCATCTTCTTCTTCATCTGACTCTTCATCATCGAAGTCGGGCATTTTGATAGTGACTTGTTCATCAGTCTCATCTCTAGTCTCATTCTCTTTTGACCACTCATAGATTGCCTCGGCACAAACAACAACATCGTCCCATGTCTTACAATCTTCTGCCATGTCTAAGAACTTTTGTTCTTCTTTAGTTAGTTTGATATTAACTCTTGAACCACACTTAGTAATCAAGTTGATTTTATCAATCAATGATAATGATTGTAAGTTTCTGTCTTTGATACCAAAGAAGTCTCTTTCCATAAGTTCATTATATGCAATGTAAAAACTTCTTCTAAGACCTGCATATTTGTTTTTGATTGCCTTTTCAATTCTGACATCTTCTACAACATTAAGATAACCTTTAAGAGTTCTATTCTCTTTAATAGTAGAATGTAAACCCTCGAAAGGAGTATTCAATGCATGACCAACTTCATGACCCATAAACAAGTCATAAAGTTCATTTGATATATCATCTTTGAAAGTAGGACAAGCAAGTATTCTATTCTTTACATCAAAGTATGCAGTTGGTATTTTCTTATGAACAACAGTAAGATTTTCTGTTGCCATTAATCTCGCAAGCGAGTCTTTTTGATTTCTGATTTTTTCTGTCATGTTTATATGGTACTAAAAAATGAAGGTCATTGTCAACCTTTAGGAATGTATCTGTAAATCAGATACAGCAGATTCCATAGAATCAATTTGTGATTCTAGACTAGAAAGTTTAGAATCTATTTCTGACATCATAGAAGATAGTTCATTCATTTTACTATCTAATTCATCAAATGTTTCTACAACTTTTTCTAGTATTTGACTTCTTGTTGGTTCGCTCATTATATACACCTCGCTTCAAATCTTAACTCAAATAGTTTGTTAATAAATCTTTCGCAATCTTCTGCCCAATTCATACCTTTTGGACTTGGCATGTTTTGAATACCAAATTCTTTTTCTATGGCGAAGATTACATTCCATATATCTTTTTCAGCCATCTCTAAGATGTCTTCCATGATTTCTTCTTTTACTTGGTCGTTTACTAGGTCACTCATTTTTTCTCCTTTTCTATTTGATAGTATAGGATACTAAAAAGTGAGGCCTATTGTCAACCCCTAGAAAGTATTGATTTTATTGGGTATTTTGAAGTCGCCAAGAATCTTCATCGAGTGATAAATCTTCTACAGGATTGATTGGCATACATCTATCGATATCAGTAGAAAACCAAAATGATATTGTATGTCTTGGGTGTCTTCGAACTTTCTGAACACCATGTGGTATGTAGATACCTTGAAATAGTAGACCATGACCTGTCATAGGTTCGAACACTTCACCATCAGGTATATAAGTTCGACCACCATGATAATTACTGTTTAGATATAGAATACAAGTCCACTCTCTAGATGGTTTGTCTGGACTTGTGCCATGATTTATTTCTTGATTTGAATATGTATCTAAATGTGGATGTTGAATACCACCAATAGGCCATTCATTGAGTGCAATCATTTCAGGATAGACTATCTGGTCAGATATCTTTCGAATCTCTCCTGTTAAATTTACAATTACTTCTGCGATTGCTTTACGAACCCATGGTGTGTGAATATGCATGAATCTGATACCTGTGTAATCAGAACCATCGCCTACTCCTGTTAGATGTCTATGACTCTTGTGAAACTGAATCAGTTCTTGGCAAATCTGAGGATTCATCAGATTCGCTATCATCTTTGGTTCGTAGCTCTTTGAAGTATTTTGCAAGTGCAACTTTTCTTTCATACTCTAGTCTTTTTCGCCTTTCTTTTGGTCTTGCTTTCATCGCCCTTTCTAATTTAAGTTTTGATGCTCTTTGCAAGAATAGTATACCATTCAAATGGTCTATTTCATGTTGAACACATCTTGCACCTAATCCTTCTAACATTACGGTGTGTTCTTTGCCTTCAACATCTTGATATTTGAATTCGATTGTCTTTGACCTTTTTATCATTAGATAGATATCAGGAAAAGATAGACAACCTTCTTTCATTAGTTCAGTCTCTTGTGATACTCTGGTGAGTTCAGGATTGAAATAAGGAACAACTTTAGATTCTGTTTCTCCTTCATGCATCGTTCTCATCACAAACATTCTATATGGAAGACCAACTTGATTTGCACTAAGACCTAAACCACCAAACTTCTCCATTGCCTCTGCCATGTTCTTTGCAATCTCTTCTGGTGGTTCAGCAGGATTCTCAAAATCAAACACAGGTGGCGGTGTTCTTAATACTTGTGATGCTTCTTCTATTAATTGATACATACTCTTATTTATGAAATCGCAATGCGACTAAAGTTTTTATATTTTTCAAATCTGATTACTTCTTCAAACTTATCATATAGTTGGTCACCTTTGTGAGATATGATAAATGCATTTGTCTTTTCATTCAATGCGTTTAGTAGTTTTAAGAAATCATCTGTGCCTTGTGAGTCAAGTGAACTATCAAATACCTCGTCAAGTATTAGTATGTTTGTATTAACTGAGTTCTTTAATCTTGCGACAGCACGCCATGTAAATAACAATGCAAGGTCAATACGCATCTTCTCACCTTGTGAAAAGTTATCATACTTAAATACATCTCTGAATCTTGACTTGATTGTTTCTTCAAATGATTCATTCAATTCAAACCCAACATAAAATTCTAAGTTAGCAAGATACTTATTTATCATTTTATTCATAACAGGAACATACTGTTTAATGATTCTTTGTCTTACACCTTGGTCTCTCAATAGAGTTGTTGCAAGGTCAAAGTAATGTTGTCTATCAGTTAGACTTTCTTTCTTTGCATGTAGTTTATCTAAATCATCTTCAGCAGTAGTTAATCTATCATTCACTGTTGAATCACCACTAATCTCTTTTTGTAAATCTTTAATCTCACCATTGAGTTTCTCGATATACTTTTGATTAGATAGTATCTCAGTTTGATGTAAACCTATTTGTCTTTGTATCTCGTCTATTTCTCCTTGAACACTGTTGATTCTTTGTATCTCATCATGACATGATTCGATTGTTTTGCTAATCTCTGACATCGCCTTCTCGATTTCTGCCGATTTAGCTTTGCGTTCTGTAATACATTTCGTCTTGTGGTCTTCATTTAATCCTTGTTTACATACTGGACAATCATCGTGTTCTTGAAAGAATAATACATCTTGGTCTGCTTTCTTCTTTGCAGTTTCAAGTTGTTTCTCTAAACTTAATGTTTCTTTGAGTCTTTTTTCATTTGAATCTTTGTTCTTAATTAGATTCTGTTTCTCTTTAACTTCTGTATCATGTATACCAATCTCTTTAAATACTTTGTCTATATTGGTTTGAGTTTCAGATATAGTATTCTCATACTTCTTAATCTTCTTATCACGATTCTTTGCCAGTAGTTGCATCTGTTCATTTAGACCACTGATTCTTTCTTCTAGTAATTCTATTTCGTGATTTGTTTCTCTTACATCTATATTATGTTGTGTGACCTTCTTCTTTAAAATGTCCTGCATTGTAGAGAATATTGAAATGTCTAGTAGGTCTTCTACGAGTCTTCTTCTCTCTACTGACTTCAACTGCATAAAAGGAGTGAAGTTAGCAGAACCTAAAACTGCGACCTGTGTAAATGAACGATAAGACATCTTTAGAATATTCTTTTCTAAATGTTCTTGATAATCTTTCATTGTGGCATCTTGATTTATAATAGTGCCGTTTACATACAGTTCAAACTTGTTTGGTTTTGCACCACGAATAACTTTGTAGTTCTTTCTTCCTACTTCAAACTCTACTTCTACTATGAGTTCTTTCTGATTGATAGAGTTGACTAGTAAATCTTTCTTTAAATTACGAAAGCCTTTACCATATAGACCAAAACATAATGCATCAAGTAAAGTAGATTTACCTGCACCATTATCTCCTACAATCAATGTAGTTTGTGACCTATCAAGGTCAATAGATGTGAACTTGTTTCCAGACGATAACAAATTCTTGTATCGTATCTTTTTAAAATTAATCATAGATAGTTGTGTTCTTCTAGTGCTTCATTATACAATGAAGTCATCAATTCTAGAAGTGGTTTTTTCTGACCTTGTATTTCAAGACCATCGATATACTTTTCTAATATAGTAAGAGTGTCTTCTACTCCTTCAATGTCATCATCGTCCATCAAATCCATATGTTTATGGTCATCGACAACAACTACATGTAAAGGATTAGCGGCATGAAGTTTATCAATCATACTATCGAACCAGTATGGATTGTCTTTGTTTACCACTATGACTTTTGTGAATTTGCCTGTATACTTTGTATAATCTTTATTACTAATAGTTTCAAATGATTCTTTTGTATCATCATAGAAACATTTTTCAAACATAGTCAAAGGATTATGTATCGGTGTCATCTCTCTTGTTTCAGTATCAAAGATATGAAAGTATTTCTCATCGCCATAGTCTGACCATGTGAATTGCATTTGAGAACCAAGATACTTGATATTCTTTACTTCTGATTTCTGATGAAAGTGACCACTGTATACTTTGTCAAATCTTTTTAGATAAGTATGGTCAAGACCATGTTGACATGTCATACCTGGCATCATCAAGGCGCCTTCGATTTCGAAATGACCAAAACATGTATCTGCGCCGGCACTCAATAAAAAGTCTACACTATCTGCATAGTTCTCATTGTTTATCCAAGGAACTAATGCAAGAGGAATACCATCGTATTCTTTTATCATAGGTTCTGAAATGATATTAATATTATCACTTTCGAATAGTAATAACTCTGGTGCGTTTACTTCATTTGTATTCTTATAGTAAACATCATGATTACCTAGAATCAAATCCATTTTGATATCTCTATCTAATAAAGGTTGTATAAAATGTTCTCTATTCATTTTTAATGAAGAGAAATTTACAAACTTTCTTCTATCAAAGTAATCACCTAAGTGAAGAATTTGTTTTATGTTGTGTTCATCTAGATATGGGAAGAAGACTTCTTCATAGAAACGACCTTGATATTTGGCCATCTCAATCATATCACCACGAACACCTGCGTGTGTGTCATTAAGTATCGCTATTTTCATTCAGTAAATTTGTCTAGACCTTTAGTCTTAGTAGATGTCTTTCGTTTTGATTTCCTCGGTTCGTATTGGACTTGTGTCATATTTTCTTGCATCCACTCTACATTAGTATTAGTCATACCAGTTGTATCACCATCAATAGTTTCGAATGTATCTTGTGTTATATCCATTGTCATCTGTTGTTTGATGAAGACTTGTTTCTTCTCTTTCTGTATCCTTCTAAGAAAGGCGTAATAACAAATCTGAGTAATGTATGCAAATGCGTTGTTAGATTTTTCTACATTGAAGTTTCCGATATACTGAATACAGTTTTCAATTGCATCACATATCATCTCATCTCTGTAGGTATAGTTTATAAAGTTAGGCCTCGTAGATAGTCGAGTTGCAATCTTATAGATACACTCTCCTATGTAGTTGGACATTTGTGGTGGCGTTTTGCCTTTTGATTCGGCAAGTTTACATTTTTCATTAAACTCGGCGACTGCTTGTGTGAACTCTTTGTTGTTTACATAGTGTTCGTTTTGTTTTGCGTTTTTTGCCATGATGTAGTTATTATACTAGGTTCCTCTGTTGATTGTAAGTGGTTTTTTAGTATTTATTTTTTTTATTTATTTTGAAAAACCCCTTTTCAGATTTAGGGTTTGTGTGATATGATAGCTCTGTCGCCAGGGTCAGGACCTATCCAAAGTAATTATCATTAATCATCATTATCATTGCCATAAATCCTAGCGCACTCAATTGAACAAAACATGCAATCCATATTATAGGGAATTGTCTGTCTGCCCACCATTTGAGTTCTGTCTCTTGCCATTCTTCAAATTGTTCTGGTGTTGCTTCTTTGGTTTTATTTAGTTGCAGTTCTAGTTGTTGTTCGTAGCGTGAAGTGACATTTGCACAATCCTCTACAGCAGACGGAACTGTTTCCCACCTTTTCCAGACAGGGTCATATTTTTGTTTCATATTTGAACTATTCCGCCTGTTGCTAATATGAAGATAACCCAAAGGCAAAATACCTCTAGGTTATCTTTAATATCTTCTATTCTTTTTTTAGACATTAGAATTGTGCTAATGCTAAAAACATTATAGCGAATGGTAATAATATTGGAAGAGTCAATAGTGTCACGAACTCTAGGGCTTCAATGATGCTTGGTAGCACTTCTCTCAGGACTTCGAATTTTCCCACCATGCTCTTCGCAATTTCAGTAATTGCTGTTGACATGGTTTCTCCAGGTTAATATATGTTTTACAAATAATGTATTATCAATATGGATTATACACTGATATTTAGTAAATTACTAGCCCTAAAATAAAAGTTTGTGAAAATTAGTGCAACTTTTTTTTATCTGTTGGTGCTTCAGATAATTCGAACTCTTCCATTTCCCAATCCATATCTTCTAACTGTTCTTCTATGAATTGTTCATCTGGTGCCTCAGTCATTCTTGACATCATTCTATCAATTGACCTACGCATGATTTCAGATACTTTCTTATCTTCAACTGTTGCGAGTGGTATAGATTTGTTCTCTATCATTTCAAACCATCTAGAAGATGCATCATCATAGTAAGGAACGAATTGCTCGTTCATAAGATTTCTATGTATGATTTCGAATTTAGGTATATTGATAACTTCATCTGCACTTAGAGGCGCATAAGGATAGAACACTGCATTTGTTCTTGGTGTTCCTGGTATCAATGATAACTGACATATCATTGGTAAAGTAATCTCTAAATGGTCACCACAGTCTCTAGTCATACCGACTACTTCTGCACCCGACTTTAGTTTAACTACTTCGTATCTTTCTGGTACTAAATCTTTTGGTGTTGTCATTTTAAATCAAATTGTTTAAGTTCGTAAGGAAAGTTTTCCTCATTATAAGTATTTATTCTTTCTTTTAAGTGAAGGAGTGTAAAATTATCACATTGTAAATCATCTGATATATCAAATAGTCTCATACTATCTTTACCTTCTGTCTTACGAAGACCACGACCAATTGATTGTAAGTTTCTAATTTTAGACTTCGAAGGACTTGCAAACACTACATTATCTATCTTCTTAATATTGATACCTGTAGAAAATGTTCCGTATGATGCGAGTATCACACTATCATTTGATTTTTCTACAAGTTCTCTTACTGTTTCTCTATCTTCTGTATCAGTGCCACCAAATACATAATGTAAATCTTTTACTCTGCCATCTAACATAGGATATAATACTTCGCCATGTTTTTCTACATACTGAAACAATACTAATGTATTACCTTTCAACGATGAAACTAGATTAGTTATAAATTTGTTTCTTTCTTCATTACTTACTAGATAGTCCATCTCATCTTGATATGACATTTTTTTCATTTTAGTATGACGAAGTATGATACATTGTATATTAATTTTTGCAATCGTTCCTTCTTCCATAAGTTGGTATGACGATACTACTTTCTTAACAGGACCAAACATACCTTCTAATTGTAATCTATGACATTCAGAACCATCTAAAGTTCCTGTTGTGCCTATTCTGATTGCAGTAGTCTTCATCTTTTCTAAGATACCTTTGAGTGTTTGTGCCTTAAATAAATGTGCCTCATCTCCTACTACAACATCAAATGATTGCATAACATCTTTAGGTGCCTTTGCAAAACTTTGCCATGTTGTAATTGTTATTGGTGCATCGAACACAGGTTGACCAGAATATATCTTACATATATCTTCATCATATCCATAATCTATAAAGTCTTTTGCCATTTGTTCTACAAGAGATGTAGTCGGCACTATAATAATTGTTTTCTTGTTATAATATCTTGCGAGTAAATAAATGATTAATGATTTACCACTTGCAGTTGGTGAAAGTAAAAGTTGTCTGCCATATTGCACAGCAGTTCTAAATGCTTCCATTTGATAATCTCTTGGCGAGAAAGGTAAGTTTAGTTCTTCTATAAACTGATGTAGTTCTTCTGTTGCCCTTTGTTTCTCTCCTATTACATCTTGTATACCTTCAAAGTTAAAACCTCTTTCTCTACAGAACTCATCGACATATGGTAATAGACCTATATAAATCTTATTTGTTTTGATAGAGAATAATCTAACTTTGCCATCCCAATATCTGTTCTTATAAGACGGCATGAACTTGGCACCAGGAACTGTAAACGAAAAGAAGTCATGTAAGTCTCTTGCAAGACCATCATCACAATGAACTCTCATGAAGACTTCATCTAATTTTTCTACTCTAACTGTTTCAGACATAAGGTTGACCGTGATACCAACTAACTAAAGATACTCTTGTTCCTCTAGTCACTGGTTGCACTTGGTGATGAACAAAAGAAGGAAAGATTATAAATGAACCTCTTTCTTTCGCACTGAATGGTGCAGTCTGTATGTATGGGTCTACATTTACAGTTTGCACTCCTGTTGATTTGAGTTTATCAAATAAACCAACAGGTTCTATCCATTGAAAATGACCACCTTCATATTCATCTGGATTTGATAATTGAATTGTTGAACTTATCTTTCTAATACGACCACCTTCTGATTGTGCTGTTGCACCTGAGTCTGTATGCCATGTATAAAAATCTCCTGTGACTTTTGCATCTGGTCTATGTCTATAGATAGTGTATTGATGATTTTCTATATGGTCCCACTGAAACATCCAGTTCGCATCTAAGTTTGCTTGATTGATACCATCTGTAATCTTTTGCGATATATCTTCTGGTAAGAAATGATGCATCAACCATTTTACATCTGATTGTCTAATAAAGTCATCGTTAGTTCCAGAAGCTTCATCTCTAGGCGCATCGGGGTCAGTTTCACCATTACCAATTCGACCTTCTTCTAACTCTATTGTTTCAGCTGCTGTTTGTATTGCATCACATTCTCTCTCAGTGAAATACTTATTATAGATAATACAATATTGTCCTAATGTCATTATTGACCTGCCATAAACTTACGCCATTCTATTGTGTTCTTGATTGTTTGATGTCGCCATGTAATATTGTCCATACATCTTTTCAAGAAATCAACAGTGACTTCTAGATATTCTATTTTTGCTTTGAGTGTTTTTAAATCGTTGTCTGCATTGAAGAAGTAATTGAAATCATTCTTCATTATCTTTAGACCATCGAATGGGTCTGTCTTCCAACCAAACTTTTGTATTTGGTCATCATCTAATTTACCTGTATACCATAACCATTTATACTTTAGTAGTTCGTTATAGTCTTGATTGTATTTTTTGAGTAATAGAATTTTACTTGAAAGCATATCAGAATACTTTGCATGTAATTTAGGAACTTCTAGTGATGACTTATCTAGTTCGATATCATCTACTTCGCAATCTTTTTCCCACTGTAATTTGATTTCATCTAAAGTCATAATGTATATATTATATCACAAAAGGTGTGATTTTACGAGGTGGTTTTAATTTCGTAGTATGTAAATCTAAATGATACACTTACTGTTGCTGGTTCAGCATCAGCACCAGATTCTAGTTCAATCGACCCTAATGATATAGGAAAACAATCGTGAAATCTTATGAATCTGTTTGGTATGTTTTTGTTTGTATTTAAGACTAATGTAATATCAGAATACTGATTCTGGTCATTATCAATAGATGCAAGAACATTCGTTCTATTTTTAGCAGTCTCAGTGTATGTTCCAAATAGTTTTGGGTCACTTAAAGGAACTATAGAGTCTATCCAGTTATACATCTCTGCGAAGTTTTCTAAATCTTCATCAACTATGAATGTCACTTCTAGTGTATCGAATGATGCCTTATCACCTGGAAAAAATGCATCAAGACCAACCCCAGCAGCTTGAACTGTTTCTCCGAATGTGATACCTGGAATGTTTACTGTTCTCACATAATACTCTACAGTAGGAACTTTATCTATCAATAGTTTAAAGTTATTTCTGTTAAGTATCGACCTGTTAATATCTGTTTTAATAGCCATACTACTATTTATCTAAATGGGGAACCGAAGTTCCCCAAATACCTTACTTCTCGTTTACAAACTCATTGAGTTGTCTTGCAACTGCAATAACTTCTTCTGTTGACACGAATTGGTCACCATAAGGTTTTCTATCGTTTGGGAAGTTGTTATTGTGTTCTACAATCGCCTCATTGTTTCTGTAGATGTTTCCTTCTAACAGACCTTGTGCTTGATTGAGTAAGTCGGCTCGTATTTCAAAGCCTGATTTGGATGTGTTTGACATAATTTCCTCCTGTGTGTATGTGTGTTTATGTCTGTATCTTAATGATACAATTATATTTAGTGCATAAAAAAAGGGGTCTTAAAAAAGACCCCTTTAAAAGTCGAAACTTTTCTACTACGATTAAAGGATGTTAGATACAACCATTTTTCTGTAGTATTGGTTACTTCCGTCGGAAGCAAGACCGTTAGCAGGTGTAGAACCTACAAATGGGTTTGAAACCATTCCGTATCTTGTTTTAAATCCGATTTTTGGTTGGAAAGTATTTTCGCCAACTGCACGAACCATTTGTAATGGAACATATGGGCAGTAGAACATACCAGCGTCATAAGGGTTAGACCCTCTATAACCAACTGTCATGTAGTCTGCACCAGCATATGGGTCAACATATACTTTAACTCTTCCGTTAAGAACACCAGCAAAAGTATTGCCTGTGTCATCAACATTTAATGAAGTGTTAAGTGCAGGTGCGTAATCTAATACACCAGCCATAGAAAGAGCAGATGCAACATCAGAAGAACATAGAATAAAGTTTCCTTTACCTCTACGAGTTTCTTTTGCAATTACATTTGATTCTCTTTCAATTTGGAATAGTAAACCTTTGAACTTCTCAACTGACCATCTTCCGTTAGCGTCAACATCTAAGTTGAATGTTCCAGATGAAGCAGTTCCTGAAGCACCAGTTTTTGCCTGGTTGTTTACTTCTCTCACAACTTCTCTGTTAATCTCTGCAAGTATTTCACTTGAAAGAATGTTTGCTAACTCAGATTCAGCGTCAAGACCGTGGATTGCTTTTAAGTCTTGTGCAAGTTCTAGAGTGTATTCTGCTTTTAATGCTCTGGATACAGCAGTCACGGTTGATTTCTCAATTGTGAATGACATCTCAGCAAATGCATTATTTGATGCATCACCAAGAGCTTCAGCTGTAGCTGTGCTCATACCAGTTGAAGTAGCGTTTTGATACGCACTTCCACTTGCAAATGGGTCACCCTCTGGGTCAGAATCTACACCAGCGCTATCAGTGTTAGCAGCTGCTGAATGTGCAGTTCTAACTTCATTTACGCCCATAGCTTCTGATTGTGCAAGTCTATTTCCTGATGGATAGTCTTGATATCTTGCTTTCATAGCGAAGATAAGTCCTGTAGGACCAGTCATTGGTTGAACACCGCAAATGTCGTAAGCAACGAGATTTGGCATAGCTCTTCGAACTAGTGAGATTAGGATTGGGTCCCAATTACTAATTCCAGTGCCAGTAGCATTAACAGGTGCAGCTTCTTCAAGAGTAGCTCTGTCTTCTGCAAGTGCTTTCTCTTGGTTTTCTAAAATAACTGCTGTGACGGCTTTCTTGTAGTTATCCTCAATGCTTGGCAAATCGGAATGTTCTAGAATCGGCTCCCACTTTTCTTGTAAGTTTTCTGATAAAAACATTGTTATTTCCTATTAATTATTAACCTAATGGTTTTAGTTTACTTATAGCAGATGAATATCTGTTCATGTTAGGGTCTAAAACAGTTTCACTCTCATCTGAGAACTCACCTGTTCCTTCTTCTACAACAGTTTCTTCTGCAATGACTTCATCACTTGGGAAGTAAGCTTCTTTTAACTCAGAAACTTTCTCAGCGAAATCTTCTGTGTCTTTGTAGTCTACTCCTTCTGATAATGAAACCATTTTCTCTTTTTGTGATTCAGACAAGTCGAGACATGCCTCTCTCACAACATTTTGTCTTTTTAGAGATTCATTCTCTTCAACGATTTCCATATTCTTATGAACTTCGCCGTCAAGTTTTTCTTCCATCTCATCAAGACGATTTGCGAGTTCGTCAATAACATCATACTTATCTTCTGGTACTTCAACATAATGTTCTACGAACAATGTTTTTAATCCATCGATAAAGTTATCTGTCATTTCTGACCTCAAACCTCTTTCGATTGCAAGTTCGTTTTCTTTCGTCCACTCTTCTGCACAATATGATAGATATTTGTCAACTGCTTCCGCAAGGTCGCCTTTAACATTTTCTATTGAGGTTTTTAAATTTTCTGAATACTCTGATTCGAGTTGTTCTTTGATTTCTGAAACTTTTGAAGATACAGCTGCCTTAAAGATTGTTCTTGCCTTCTCGGAATTTTCTTCTGAAAGTTCAAGGGCTTCTGAGATTTTCTCTAGGTCGTCCTCTATTTCCATCTCAACAAGTTCTGACTCAACTTTGTTAGACTCTTTGACTTCTTTTTCGTCATCTTCGTCTTCGTCTTCGTCATCTTCTTTATCGTCTTCTTCAGCGACTTCTTCTTCTTCGTCTTCGTCATCTTTCTTCTTCTTAGGCATTTCTTCCTCTTGAAGTGAAGATGCGAATTCATTTACTGCTTCTTCGTCCATGCCTTTCAGCATTTCAACGATGTTTCTCGCAATTTCTGCTTTAGTCAAGGATTCGTCAACCTCTTCTGAGTCTTCGACTTCATCTTTGTGCATGCTGTTATACATAGCACTAAGTTCTTTCTTACTCATATCCTTCATTTTGTTGACCATAGCCTTGATTTGCATCATTTTAGAAGGTTTGTCCTCTTCTTTGAGGTCATCTTCTGAAACTTTTTTCAACTTAGGTTGCTTCTCTGGAGCAGCCTCACCTTTCTGTTGTGGGTCACCACTAACTTCTTTGGTGCCTTTCTCTGCACTTTTAATTGAAGCAACTGCTTTGTCAACAGGATTTTCTTCTGGTTTGACGACTTCACCTTTACCACTTTCAATTTTAGCGGCGTCAGATGAACCTTGCTTAACAGGTTTTGAGTCACCTTTTTCAGCTTTTGAATCTGGCTGCATAGCCTCTTCAATTGCCTGTTCTAGGTTTTTTTCTAAATCTGCCATTTGTTTCTCCTGTTTGAGTTTTAGCTTAACTCTTTTATTTATATATTATAAGTTCTCTACGAACTTTTTCCATAAATTTAATTTGGTTTCTTGCAACTTAGATGACTTTGCAGTGCGTAATTCTTTACGCATTTGCTCTGCATCTTTCATTTTAAGAATACCAGAATCATAATACCACTCTACTCCTTCCATAATGCCTTCTACGAAAGCCTCTGGAGCAGAAGGGTCTGCAACGATATCAGCGGCAGTTGCCAACTGAAAATCGTCTTTTACCACTTGAGCGCCACCTCTTGTCTCTAATGAACCGAGACCACGAGATGATACACCAAGTTTTGCACCATCGTTTATCAAGTTTCTCACTATCTGTCCGTTTGGTGTTGATAAAATCTTTGCTCTCCCCATGAAGTTTTTACCATCTTGTTCTAGTTTGGTAATCATGTGAGATACTTTGTCTAAATTAATTGTTGGACCATCTGGATGTCCTAACTCGCCGAATGCTCTGTCTTTCTCGACAAATTCTTTAACATATCGGTCTACTTCTTTTTTCATGACTTGTTCTGGATATATTCTGCCATTTCTGTTTTTTATATCAGATTGCATGAAGACTCCTTCGATGAAGTATTCCTTTTCGCCCTTTTCGTTTTCTTCAACGATAACAGGTGCTACTGCGTAATCATTAAATTCAGATATTAATTTCATTTATTACTCCTAATATTTCTTCTTTGGAGATGTTTTCTTCACCCATTTGTCTGATTACATTCTTTATATTCTTCATCTCTTTGTCTGCTTCTTTCATGTTTCTATAAGGGTCACCCATAGAAACGCCGTCAATGTAGACATGAACTTTGCCTCTTTTGTCTTCACCATACCTAATGTCTAGTGTTTTACCGGCAACTTTTTCAGTCTGTTTCTTGACTTCTTTCTGGTCACGAGGCAGTTTAAATTTTGCCTCACTCAGAATCGTTGTTATCTGTTCCCAAGTCTTCGCCATTTGCCCAATCTACTGACATCTCGACTCTTTTCATGTCGACAGCATCAGCAGCCTTTTCTTTCATACCTTGGAAAATAGTTTCCTTGGCACTGTTTAACTGTCCAGATTCTATCTGGTCTACTATTTTTTTACCTATCTCTGACATTAAAAGTCTTCCTCCTCACTGTGTCCTTCTGAATCAATCTCTCCTTTTATACGAGTGATGTCATCTTCTGACATATGTAATATATGTTTCTGAACATAAGCGTCAGAAAAATATTTCCCAACATATGATTCTGCTTGTGAAAGAATATCTAATCTTTCTCTCATAATCTCTCCTTCTTTTAATTCAGTGAAGTGATTATCAGTCGCAAAATCATAATATATAAAATCTTTTATCGCATCGAACTCTTCACCCGAAACTAGATTCTTTAACACTAGTTGCGTTCTAAGAATATCAGTGAAACATCTAGCAAACTTTGTTTGCAGTCTCTTCGTGAACTTATTAAATTTAAGTTCATCTCTTGATATCTCTGATGCCCTGCCCATATTAAAACCATTGTCTGCTTCTAATCTAGAACTAGGCACATTGAGAGAACGATATAACTTCTTCTTGAAGTATTCGATATCTTCTATCTCTGCAAGATTCTGACCACCTGGAAGAGTTGTAATCTCTGTTCCTCGACCACCTTCTCTTCGTGGTAACCAAAAATCTTCTAACATAGACATATGGCGTCTATCATCTTTGATTTCGCCTGTGTCTGCGTTATAAACAAGTTTATTTCTATACTTGTTCATTGTATCTGCAAGGTATTGTTCTGCCTTTGCTTTTGGTAAGTTACCAACATCAATATAGAAGATTCTTCTTTCTGGTGCCCTTGATATTCTGTAAATAACAAGTGCATCTTCCATCATTGATAACTGATTAGCAGTCTTCAATGCCTTATGCAAATATCCGATTACAACATTCTTTGTGTAATCTAACATACCAGAAGTTGTATAACTAATCGCTTCTGGTGCAATCTTTACAGTAGTGCCTTCATTGGCACTGCCTTTATTAAAACCTTTATCGCTGAAGACATAAAATTCTTCAACTTTCTTTATTATATCAATTTTTGTTTTTGTATCTTTTTCCTTTTCAACATTTCTGACCTTCTTGATTTTCATCGGGTCAATGTTTCTAAGGTCTTGTATACCTGCTTGTGGTCTTTTAGAATCTACTACTTTATGAAAGTAGATTCTGCCATCGACATACCATTTTCTGAATAGTTCATGTGAATTTTGATGAAACTTCATCAAAGATAGGATTGTTTTGAACTCGTTATGCATCTTGTCTTTGATGCTGTCTGAGAGTTCTACATCTCTTAAATCGAGTGATACAATTCTATCTTGGGTATCTGAAACTATACATTCATTTACTATATCATCGATAGCAATATCACATTCTGGCACAAGAGATGTTTCACGGTATCTTTGAATAAGTGCAACCTCATTCTTGATACCGCCTTCCATATCAACATAGGAACCATATGCCCCACCTGATATGAAACCACCTGGCGATTGTTGAATAATGGGAGTTCCATCATCTTCGACAGGTGCTACAAAAGAAGCCTGAGACTTCTTTTGCACATCTTTTACTCGTAATTCATCTTTCTTACGAGTTATTTCAAACCCAAAAATTTCCATAATAATATTTATAACACCCTATTAGAGGTGTTATTCACTAAATTAAAGGACTCTTTCCCAATGAGAATACTGGAATTCAACATCGAATGTCTCCAAGGCATCGACTGTCTCGTATGATAAGTCAATCGCACCAATACTTGTTGGAAACATGTTAAAGAATTCGTATCTCGCAAGAACTGAGTCGTCTTTATTTAATTGTTCGACAAATGCTCTGTCTACTAAGTAGTCTAATGATGTGATACCCTCACCACTGTCAAGTTGTTGGATATCTGTTTGCCATGATTCTAGAGCTGTTCTAGAACTGAACTCTACATCATTAATAATTGTCACTGTCCAAGGTTCAAATGTTCTGTCTCCTGCGAGTTTTAGAACATGCCCTCTGAACTGTTGTTCAACTACACCTACTTGAGCAGCAGGTATCTGTGCTGACTGACATAAGAATTCAATCTTATCACCAGACCTTGGTATAAAAACTCTAAAACGGTTGGCTCTTGGCCCGCCACCTAAGAGTTGTGCTTTAAATTGGTCTATACTTGCCATTTATTTCTCCTTAAACTGCTCCGTAGATTTCTTCGAACTGAACGCCACTTCTAGTAGCGACAAAGTTCAGTGTTATAAAGTTAATAGATTTAGCAGGTTTTATAAAGATAGAACATACAAATTCATTTCTATCTATTACTGAGTCTGTGTTATTTGATTCATCACAAACTACTGAGAAGTCTACTAAACCTCTTCTGTTTTTTACATCTCTTAGGAAAGGTTCAACAGCAGCTCTAAATTGTGCCCTTGTAAATGAATCGTTAAATTCAAATAATTGTGCCTTAGCGGCAGTTGAAACTGCTTTCTCTAATGTTATGAAGAGTCTTCTTACATTGATTCTATCAAATGCTGATGGTGAACTCAATGCAGTTTTATCTCCGAATAATACTGTTCCTTGACCTGGGAATGTGACGATTGGGTTAATTCTTGCACGATATAAGTCATCTCTTGATGCCTGTTTTGGATTAAATGCAAGTTTAGTAATACCTAAGTATTGTCCTCTATTGAACCCAGCAGGTGAATACCATGGGTCTTGAAGTAAATCACTTCTTGCCATAATACCTGCGGTGTGTCCATTACCTGGAATCCAACAATATTTGTCATTGTATCTCTCGTATTGATATACCCAACCACTATCTAACACTGCGTATGAACTAGATGTCACATTTGCAAAATCTGCCAATACATTAGTTGCCTGTGTTGCTTCACTTGAAACACCTACACAAGATGTTCTTCGTGGTGATGCAATCACTAAACAATCTTTTCTTAGTTCTGCAAGTTGAATTGCGTTGTTTACTAGACTGTTATGGTCTGCAAGTGTATCTTGAGCAGACTCAGAACCACCCCCAGCATCTGTAGATGTAGAACCTACGATGAGGAATGATAAGTCTATTAATTCTGCATCGCCAAAATGTTTTGTCCATGCATCGGACTTTTGTGATACTGTTGGGTTAGCTCTTCCATATGCACCACCTGATAGTGATGAATTCTCTGGAAGTGCAGGTCTACTGAAAGCAGAACCAACTGCTGTTGCGAGTGACCTGTGTTCTCCGGCAGAACTTAACATTGCTGTTGAGTGACCTGACCAGAAAACATAACTTGATTGAGCTTCGATTACATCTCTGTAATAGTTTGAGTTACCTACTGAATCTTTAGCGTCAGAAGCAAGTGATACAAAACCAAATGATTCTAGAACTGTATCTTTTGTTCCTGAGAATAATCCATCTTCATCTACTACAACAACATGAATCTCATCATTTGATGCGCCAGCAGCAGTAGCAGCTGCTGATGTTCCTGGTGCCTTATCAAATAATGCGTAGTGTTCCCAATATCTATCAATCTGTTCGTTATCAGCAACTGCATTTACTAAGCCTGCACTTGGTTGATTGATTGCCTTAATAGTTAAGGTGTTTGAAGAGATACCTGTCACACTGTATTGTTGTGAGTGAGAAGCGAATTCAATGATATCGCCAACTACGAATGATGCACCTGCATCAACTGTGATTGCAGTTGCACCCACAGCATAGTTAGAACTATCATTTACTAATGATACATTATCATTGAAATATGCATTTGAAGATGCACAAACTGATACTTTAAGTGAGTTACCTAAAGCACCACCACATCTTGCAATGAATTTTCCAACTGTACCAGCAGCACCGCCAGATTTGTATGTATTAATGTAATCATCGCCGTTTTTTAATAATGTTGATGAGTTCCCACTTTGGTTAGCAGAAAACAAACCTGTGTTTGCAATTCTAACTACTGATAGTGAAGAACCATATCTCAAAAATGATTCTGCTGAATAGAAGTCTTCAGCCCCAGCGTCAGTATTAGCTGGTTTATAAAACTCATCCACTAACTGTTGTCCGTCTGAAACTGTTTTTACTTCATCAACAGGACCCCATTGAAATATGCCAGCAAATGCGCCTCGTGTAGAGGAAACAGCTGGGACAACATTCGATAAGTCAATCTCCTTGACTTGAACGCCTGGTGAAACTTGAAATGCCATACTTTTCTCCTGTTAATGTATTTTACATTGTAAAAGTTGTTTACACTTTTATTTATATATTTTATTTATCTAACAATCATTCTGAATACCATCTGGTGCCTGTAGAGTCTACAAAGGTATCATCATCTCTTTGTTCTCCGAATACACCTGCTGGTAACATATCATCTTCTATCAACTTCTGTTGTTCTGCGTATAATAAATCTTTCACTGCTGTATCTGTTAGATTCGTAAAGAAATCGGTTGTCACAAACCACGAAAATAGAACACAATTCATTACCATATCGTCATGATAACCTCTATCTGCCTCAAATGATGACCCTTTATTTACATATGTCATCAATTCTGTAATCGTGTATCTGTCTACTACAGTCAATCTATTTTCTTCAAGTAGTTCTTTTAAGGTTGAACAACCTACTCTTTTTATCTTTCTACTCATTGTGATACCAATATCTGTTGATTTTGTCATACCTTGAACAAAAACATTTGGATATTCGATATCATAATGTAGTTGCGTTGCGACCATAGAACCCTCTGCATTATTTTCGATTATAACGAGGGCTTCGTTATATGGTCTACAATACTTATTTATTAAATCTGGAAACAGCATGGGGCTTATCATGTTATCTCTATATGTGCAAACTTGTTTAAATGGTTTGATTGATACATCGAAGATACTAAAAGTAGAATAGTCTATACCTCTTCCTTGCGATACATCGACTGTTGCAACATAGTTATGACCTGCTTTTGGTCTTTCATATACTCGTATATTGTCTTTTTGCCAATCGGGGTCTATCGCTCTCATACCTAATAATGTGTCTGCATTGATAAGTGTATTACCTGTTCCTAAGAAACTATTACCATACTCTTGTTCAAACTGTGCCTCAGATGTGTTTGCAATGGTCATTTTCTTCCATTCGTCATCACGACCTGGCACATCATACCAATTGATTAGAAAACTCTTGTATTCAGATTGGTCATGAACTGCTGATTCATATATCTTATGAAACATATTACCCACACCATTTGCAGTAGATGTGATAATAACTTTAGAATCTTTACCAGATGTGATTACAGGATATGTCGCAGTATAGAATGTTTCTGCATCTTCTACGAAAGCAAACTCATCGAGATACAACATGTTAATTGACATACCACGAATTGATGATGAAGATGTTGCGGCTGCCACTATCTTACTATCATTACCAAACTCAATATTACCTTTGTTTAGTATCTTAACTCCTGGTTGTAAGAAGAAAGGAACGGTTTCTAACATGGTTACGATTCTCGCAATCATTTCCCTTGCGATTGCCCCTTTGTTCGCCAGAATCGCCACAGTGACTTCTGGAGTGAACAGGAGATACCATAATAGATACGCACAAGATGTGATTGATTTACCTGATTGTCTAGCAGCCAATACTACACTAAATCTGTTGTCATTGTAGTGTTTGATTAACTCTTCTTGATAACCACGAAGATGAAAAGGCACTAAACCCTCATCAAGTGATATAATCTGAGTATATGTTTCTATAAAATGGCAGGGGTCTTCGGAACATTTTTGATATTCTATTAGTTGTTCTTCGGTATAAGATGTTTCTACACCTGCTCTTTTGATTAGATTATTACCTAGATAACCTTCATTCTTAGCCTGCACCATGTCTTAACCCCCAATGAGATATAGGTAAGTGATTACTAACTTCATACTCGTTATCAAAAGATAATATCCAACCTAGATAATTATTAACTTGCATATACTTCAAATCTTTTATGTGTCCTTTCCATATGACTTCTTTACTATCTACTCTGTTTTTGTATATTGAATTCAATGTTAAATCACTGTAGTGTTCTTCTATAAACTGTCTAGAATACTTACCATGAGAGTATAGTTTTATGTCTTCATATTCCGTTATAGATTCTCCTTCTATACTTGATAGTTCAACTGTATTAGGATATAACTTATCTATAAAATTATTCTTCTTTGCATACTCTACTAAATCTAGTATGTGACCAACTTCGAGTTCTTTATCTCCTTCTTCATAGAAGTTTCTAAGAAATCTTTTCTCATTCCAAAACTCTGATGTCAACCATTCATGTAGATAGATATCACATTCTGGTAATTCAGTTTCTAATAAATCTGCATGTATATACTCTACAGTGTCACCTAGTATTTCTTTCATTCTATGAATGAGTCTGCCTCTTCTTTCTAAGGCATATACTTTCTTAGCACCATATTTAACTGCGAGATAACATAGTATACCTGAACCTGCGCCCAAATCTATTACTATTTTATCTTTTACATTCTCAGATATCCAATTTTCGTATGCGGTGTTTCTCTGAGAATCAGTAAAACAATATGCAGTTTTAAAGAATCTTAGTAGTTCTTCATTCTTTAACATTCTTTTTTTTCAAAAACTTCTGTAGTTCAGAAGTTGAACCAACATATAAATGATTATGTTGAGTTCCCACTTTTTGTTCTTCGCCCTCTAATTTCTTTAATTTACTTTGTAAGTCTATGAGTTTTTCTGCTGTCTCACCCACTGTTTTAATAAGTTGACCTGCAACTTCATAGGCTCTTGGGTGTTCTGTTTCTTTTGATAGTTCTAAGATACCATCGATTGCATCTTGTCCTCTCTCTACAAGATTATAAAGATTTTCTCTTGCATATCGATAGTCTGTTTCGACATTCTCTGTTCTGTCTGGAAGTTTGACAACTGCTGTCTTCTCTTTGATATCAGATTCGATATCCAATATGGCATCCAGTTTTGAATCTATTTCACTCATAATATATTATCCAGTAATATTTATAACACCGCCCATACCACTATGATTTTTACAATAGTAGTATAGATTTGCAGGTGCATCACTTGCCACACTTATCTCAGTCCATGCATTGTCTTGTCCTGGTGTTCCATTATATGATACGCCAGTGAGATATTCTGAACCACCACCGTGTGTTCCATTTGATGTAGTAGAAAATCTAAGTGGATGAGATGCGTTAGAAGAGTCTTCTTGGAAGAATCTATATGTTGCACCTCTGATAAGATTGAATGTATATTGTTCTGTGCCACCATAGTTGAATCTGTTTCCAGAACCAGAATTTGTGACTCTAATATTATAATCTGTTGTATTGCCCTCTGAGTATTGGTCGATTACACCATCATCAAAGTATGTGACATCTTCTGCAACTACAAATGTATCACTTGGGTCTACTGAACCAACAAACTTTAATTTAGTATCGGCAGCTATTGTAATGTTTGCACTTAATCCAATAGATAGTTTATTAGATGCAATAGATGATATTGTAGGATTACTAGAGTTGCCTGTGCCAAATACTTCATCACCTACACTAATCTTACTGTTGATTGCAGTTGCGAATGTCACTGTAGATGAGTTAGATACTGCGTTTGCTACTTCAGCGAAAGCAGGTTCATAGTGTTTAACATCTTTTACTAGACCAGCCGCATTGATTTGTGTAGTTGTAAATTGATTATTACCATCACCAATAAATGTTCTTTCTTGAACTGATTTAATAATATTACCTGTATATACAGGACCAAAGAAGTATGTCTTCATTGTAAAATCTAAAGTGTATTCTATGATTCTTCTATCTTCAAAACTTCCTTCGTAATCATCTTGAAATGATACACTGTTTAATACAATTGGCACATCTCTATTTTCTGACATACTATCAACCATCTTCATCGTGACTGTATACTCTGGTTGAAAATACGGTAATATTTGTTCTACGATTTGTAATGCATCATTCATGTTCTTTGTAAGAATAGATAATGTGAAGTTTAAATTGTATGGTGCAGGTGCGTATTGAAATCCTCTACTGCCATCTGATTCTGATGCACTCTTAATTGTTCTATGTAATTTGTTTTGTTGTCTTTGAACATCATATTCAAAACCTGTAAGTTCAAATGCCATACGAGGCAATGATATCGCACTTCTATTTTTATCAGATAGATTTGGTTCTTCTGCGATTCTATCTAAGAACTTTTGTTTTGGTCCATAAGATAAAGGAACAATAGGAGATGTTAATACAGTACCATCTGATTTGACTTTCTTGTATTGTATATTATTAAACATGGTACCAAATACTGATACACATCTCTTTATTGTTTCATTGTAAAAATAAGTTCCGAACATTATGGTTCACCAAATGGGTTAGTTTCTGATAAGTCTAAGTAGTTGCCGTCTTGTTGTTCAAATGCCAAGTTCTGAGCAGATGCATCATTTGAGAATGTCATTCTATCGTCTATAGATGCAATTGTATATTGTGCGCCTGATATTGCACCAACTAATACATCACCAGCGGCAAGTGTTGTTGTAATATCTTTCGCAAGTAGTTTACTTGTTGTGTTAGCCCATGATACAACTTCTGCAACAACTGTGCCACTCTTAGATAGATTCTCATTCGCAACAAAGTCTGTATTGTTTCCATTGTTCATTGTCATCGATAATGAATATGCCTGTTCATCTTCAATCATATCGATATCACCAATACCTGTATCGAAGTCTTCTTGACTGTATTCAAATAGTTCTGCTCTGAGTTTGAATACAAATAGTTTACCCACTTGATAGAATGGGTCTTCATGTTCTACGAATTTGATTTCAAACATAGAACCTGATAATGGGAAGTATATTAAGTCGCCTTCGTTAGGTCTAAATGATGTTGCGAGGTTTGAATCTAATGATATGAATCTTTCCCAACTTCTAAGTGAGATTACGAATGTCGCTTGGTCTCTAATTTGAATACCAAACTTAGACATCAAATCACCCTCACCTTCGAAACCATCGGTGTTTTCGATATACATCTCTACTGAATACGCATCGCCATACTTAGATTGAACATCTTCGTTTAGTATGGTATCTTCTTCTACTACTTCTCTTGGAAGATAGAATACTTCATGTCCGTATAGTCTTAAAGACTCAACTACTAAATCTTCGTATAGTTGTTGTTCTGTTGAGACTGCGTGGTTGAAAAAAACATTTGTTGGCATATCATTATCCAATCATGTCCATAGGTAACATGTCATGATTTAATCTTGACTCTTCTTCGAGTCTTTGTATTTCTTCTTGTGCTTCTTGTTTCAATTGTTGACCATCTAGTGTCACACCACCTGGCAACTGTATACCTTGAAACTTAGATAAGTTTTCACCCCACTGATATTTACATAGCGCAGTCGCATATTTCTTCAACCACATATCGTTGTATATGTCGGTGAAGTCTGTAGGGTCTAATTTTCTATAACATTCTATAATTAAAAATTCGTTTGCATTAATCATATCTACATCCATATCAAGATACAATCTATTCATATGTTGATTGAATCTGATAGGTTGTCGACCAACTAAAATGTTATCTAATAATCTAATATGTTGTTGAACCATTTCATAATACAACACATTTGTTGCAGTTAAATCATATAAGTCATTGAGTCTTAATTGATATCTAAGGTCAAACATATTAAGATTATGTTTGTCATTGAAAGGAAATATGTTCATGACAGCCATCACAAAGTCTGGTAAGACTATGTAATTGTTCTGTTGTTTGAAGGCTTCGTTATTATACGCATGATTTCCAGAGGCATTCTCTGTGAATGACTCATCTGCTTTCATGCCTGTTATTTTCGAATCAGTTATCTGATGTTTAAGATACATCTTAACTGAACCATCGTAATGGTATTGATGAAAGTATTGTAAAGCCTGGTCTATTCTATCGTCAAATTGGTCATCATCGATGTTGATTTCTAGAACAGGTGCACCAAGAGCCCTTTTAATATACTCTTTGAGTGTTGCTTTTGAATTTGGAGCTGCCATAGTAATAATCCTGTTTATTACTATTTATGCAAATTCTAATCTTGGAAATAAGTTTTAGTTTGAAGTCTATCTATTTTTTCGTCTATTCTTTCTATAGAGTCGATAATTCTTTGAAAAGTTTGTTCCATTTGTTCTCTAGTGACATAATCTTTTGCAATCTCTTCTCTGGTCTTGTTGATAAGAATGTCCATTCTTTTCTGTTCTGCAAAGATACCACGAATCATCCAACCTACAGGAACTACTACAACTGTAAGTATTACATTCCAAAGCAAATGTGGGTCTATGACTATATCCATACAAACTATTTATAAGTTTATTGGTTTGCCAGACTCATCTATTTCATAGTTAAATCCACAGTTTTCTTCATCTAAAATTCTTCCGCTTTTGATTCTTAAACCACTATCTAAATCATTTGTTTCGCAATTAAATGAAATACTATATCTGTCTTTGTTAGTTGTATTTGGTTCAACCATATGCATCAGACCACTAGGAAACAAAAACAAATCTCCTGTTCTAGGTGTTTCAACTTCTGACTCTCTCATTCTAGGCATGTTTGGCATATTACCTACTACTTTAAAATGCGTATCAATGAATCTTATATTACCCTCATCGCCATCTGCTTTGATATAGAATACACCCGAATAGAAACAACCATTATGTAGATGTGGTGCGTTCCAACCATGAGTGTAGTTTATGTTCGCCCATGAATTATGCATTTTACATTCAGCAGTTCCTGGCACTGCACCTAAGTAAGGCATAAGTTCATGTGCAACAACTCTTTTAATTTCTCTCATCAATTTATTGAATATAGGATTATCATCTATACCATCATTAGATTGCCAACCATGACCTGCATTTGACCGTCTTCTTCCTTGTGGGTCTCTTGCTCTCATCGCATCTATTTCTTTTCTACACATATCAAAGTATTCAGCAGTCATGCCTTTCTTGAAGTCTATTTCTTTGTTTAGATAAGACTTTGCAACTGTCACTGTTGGAAAAACTAATTTAATCGCCATCGTGATTTAACTCCGTAAGTTTCTTTTGTTCTTTTTTAAAGTCTTTATCCATATGCATAGGACACTCTGGTGGTGGTTCTTCTTCTGAATAGAACTGACCTTTCTCTTTCCAATATCCTTCATTTCTGTAAGGACCTAATTGATTTGTTTTTTCTTTTGTAAAATCATACTTAGTTCTGCCTTGTTCATCCATTGTCATCATATCATGATGAGATGTATGTTTACTTCTATTCTCGTGCCATATCTTAGAATCTTTTAACTGATATGTTGCAACCCATTCTTCCCTTTTAAAAGGTATGACTTGACATAATGGTGTTCCTTTTGGTATAGTAAACGAATGATTTACTTTAGGATAGAATATGATTTGTGAATTGTCTTGGTTGACATTGAACTCATCTGTATCTATAATACCATGCCATGTTGCAAAGTATTCATTTTGAAATAGAAATGGGTCTAGATAATAACAAGAATATCCTTTAGGTGTAATTATGTTCCAAGGATTTCTACACTTAAATGCATCTTTAACATGACCAAACTCTCCGTCTTTGATGTATTCAAATGCATTATCAAATTGGTCACTCGGATGTGTGGGTGAGTTATAATTTTTATTACTCGGGTCACTTGTTGTAAAGTTTTCATTTGATAATGATTCTCTATCAGAACCACATAGAACTTCTATATCTCTATTTGCAAGTAGATACCAACCTGATTTAGTCCAATCATGCATCGCTGGGCAAGCACGAATAGTTTGCGTTCTTCTTCCTCTTATCGATTGAAAAACTTTCATTTTCTTCCACCATGAAGGAAGAACTGACTTCGCTAAGACAGGTTTAAAATTACGAAGTGTATCTTCGTTAAAAGTTGTAAAGTCTATCGTTGGCATTATATAATTCTTCTGAATCGACTAACTCGATTTCATCTCCTCTTAAAACTATTGAACATCTATCTGCATATCTAGCTTTCTCATCTGGTGCATCAGCGCCATGTGGTATCCTTCCGTCAAATATTAAAAGACGATTCGGAACAAACTCAATACTTCCGATACAATGTTCTTTAACATGTTCTTCTCTTCCATCTATACCTTCTTGAAAAGAGTCGTATAATCTTAAATCACCACCCCATGCAGGATTCCAAAATGTATTATAATAATACAGAAATGATAAGTTCCATTCATCATTTGGGTCACAATCAGCATGAGTTGTTCCGTGTTGACCAAATGTTTGTGAATTTGTTCCCATGTATTGAAATCTTTTCCATTTGAATCCAAAGTCTGTGCATATTCTACGATTCAAATACTTACCAGGCAATGATTGAAAATTTGTGCAATCTCCTCTTATCAAACTTCCATCTTCTCTTTGACCAACAAAAAAGGCGGCGCCCCATAATTCATGATGTGGCAAACCTGTTTTACTTTGACCTCTTACTTTGTTAGACTTAGACCACATATTTGCTGTGTCTAAGTAATTTTCAATCCAATGATGTAAAGATGTTTCTAGATAGTTATCAACAACATATACCTTATCTAAAGGCATATCTTTTATCTTGAATGGTTTATCTAGGTAAGAGACCTCTATCTGGTCCATAGATTACCCTATTAAAGATTGTTGTGGTCTAGGTAATTGATTTGCGTAATGTTCGTAATCTAAAAGTAAATCTTCTCTTGTTGATTTAATTTCATTCGCAACATTTACATAAACATTCCAAACTGCATCGTAATATTCTAACACTCTTCTTGCATCAGACCTTAACGGATGATTTGAACCTTCTCTTCCAGCTGCAATACATTCTATAACATCTGAAAAACCATATGTTGATACTTGTTCAGCACAATAATTATTACACATGTTTACTAAGTTTTCACTGTATTGATTGTTTAGATTCACATGTTCTGGTGGTGCTGAATTATCAATATACTGTTCAATCGCATCTACTTCATCATCAGCAAGTGTAATCTTCTCTTGGTCATCAAATAGAACATTCTCTTTCCATTTCATAATCTTAACTTCGATGTCATCATATACTAAAACATCATAGTCAAAACCTAAATCAGGTCTATCAGTGTTTTCGAATGTCCATTCTAGGCCATTTGGTTTTCTAATAGTAAGATTTCCATTCTCACAATAAATTAACATATTCATAATATCTCCTATTATACTCTATTTTATGTGTTTGTTCAATAGTCTTTCGTAAATATTTAGGTGTTCTATTTGAGAGGTATCCATACCCTCAATCCAAGGACCACCTCTTGTATAATGATACGCACTTGGTCGCCAGTTAGTTTCTTCGGTATCATGTCCTTCTGTAAATACATACCAATCTGGTATCTCTGATATCTTATCTGTCCATTCAAATTGATGTAGATACTTACCTGATTCTGTATTTACTATTTCAGGTGTAAGTTTCTTACAGTCTTCATGTGCATTATTAAATATCATTAGCGAAGACCATAGTTTCTTCGGATAAGAAACATTCTTTTCACCATTAAATTTAGTATCTACATACTTATCAAAATCATATTGAATACATGCGACTGCATCTTCTAAATCTAAGAAGTAGAACATTGGTAATATACTTTCTGTAAATAGTATATCATCGTCTAAGAATATACTAAATCCTTCGTAATTTTCTAAGTATGGTATTAAGAATCTACTGTATGTAAACTCTGTTGATTGATTTGCGTAATCTCTAGTATACTCTGGTATCTTTGATATGTCAAGAAACTTGATTTCAGGTACCCACTTATCCATCTGATTATATGTTTCACCAGAACCTGCACCAAAGATAATACTTGATTCTAAACATTTCTTGTTTAGTTCTGCAACACTTGTATGTCTAGAATCATAACCAATGTATATGTTTAGATGTTTACCTTTTGATAGTTCAGATACTTTCTTATTATAATCATAGACACTATCTCTAAATTTTAAGTTCTGCATATCAGTATTGAATTCAATATAACCATGAGTATAACCAAAAGACATATTTCTATACTGACCTTCTTTTAAATTATCTTTCACCCAATTTATAATATCATCGACTGAAACTTCATCTACAGGTATTGCATCATGACTGTCCCATATCCACATCTCTAAACTCTCATCATTCATACATTCGAATACACCAGAACGAACAGAACCTGGATGAATTGATAGTCTAAACATATCACCAGATTTGGTCACAATACCTTGAATAGGATTCCAAAGTCCTTCTTTGCGTATTGAATCAACTAACCAGTGTGCCTTTGCACCATGATAGTAAACTGAATCTGCTTGAGATTTTATTGCACCCTCAGATAAATGTTTTGTTATATCTACATATTCGTCATCTAGATTCATAAAGTCCATACCAGATTGACCTGGTTGTGGTGTCTCTGGTTTCTGAGTATAACCATGAGGTAAAAAGTAATGATATGCGTATGCAAGAGATTGAAGTTTGTTCCAACCCATAAACTTTTTTTCTTTGACTAGTTTTAGTATATCACCCCATGTAACCTTTTTTAATTTACCTGTGTGATTCTCCATAACCCATTTAACTGACTTATATGTTTCAGTGTCTTGATAGTTGTTGTCTACTTCTAGTGAACCTAGATTGCAATGCCAAAATTTATCTTTGACATCATCTGTTGAAAATAATTCTTTGGTATGCTCAAAAGAGTTTGATTTTACGCTCATAATATAAATTCCTAATACTGTTTAGAGTATTTATGATGTAATAGGAGTACCAGGCCACTGATTAGCAGGGTTACCATCCCAACGGATTACTGGTGTTCTGCCTTGTCTTGCGTATGTAAATGGCGACCTGTGGTCATAAGTTGTAGGTGTTCTTCCTGTTGCCTGATATGTTGAAGGACTTCTGTGTTGATATGTGAAAGGTGTTTGACCTTGTCTTGCATATGTTGAAGGACTTCTGTGGTCATAAGTAAATGGTGTCTGACTACTTGCAGGATGCCTGTAGATAGACGGACTTCTATGGTCATATGTAAACGGCGACCTGTGGTCATAAGTTGCAGGACTTCTATGTTGATATGTGAACGGAGTCTGATTATTTCTTATAACAGGATTCTGTGCGTTTACAGAAGCTCTATAGTTCGCTGTTGTTTGTGCATTTCTAATATTAGGTTCTTGTTGGTTTCTAATGTTAGGTTCTTGTGCATTTCTGATATTAGGTTCTTGTTTATCTCTGATTACAGGTTCTTGTGCGTTTGCGATGTAAGGTGTTTGTGCATTTCTGATAAACGGATTCTGAGTGCTAATCTGTTGGTCTCTGATTACAGGTTCTTGTGCCGCCCTAATATTTGGCTCTTGTGCATTTGCAGGTTGTCTTGCATCTCTGATGTTTGGTTCTTGTGCTGACCTAATATTTGGTTGTTGTGCATTACTTGTAATCTGTTGGTCTCTGATGTTTGGTTCTTGTGCTGACCTAATATTTGGTTCTTGTGCATTAGCGATATATGGTGATTGTGCGTTCTTAATTGTAGGTTGTTGATTATCTCTAATGTTTGGTTGTTGTGCTGATACAGGTAATCTATATCCTGCTGGTTGTTGTGCTGAACGAATATTAGGTTCTTGAGCAGATACAGGTAATCTATATCCTGCTGGTTGTCTTGCGTTTCTTATATTTGGTTGTTGAGCAGATGCAATATACGGTGATTGAAATGTAAATGGATTCTGACCAGTAAAAGGTTGTCTGCCTTGATTTATAAAAGGAGATTGGAAAGTAAACGGACTTTGAGATGTAAAAGGCTGCCTACCTTGACTTATAAAAGGCGACTGAAAAGTAAACGGACTCTGAGCAGTGTTCGGTTGTTGTCCATTTGATGTTGAAGGTATTCTTGGCATATCTTATCTCTTCTGGTTTTGTCCTTGGTTATTTCCATTACCAAAGTTATGAACTAACATACCATTCGCAAAGAATGTATGTGTTCCTTCTATTCCTGATAAGTTGTGAACTATCATTTCTGAGTTTTCTTCTACAGAAAGTATTTCTAGCCCAACTTCATCTTCTCTATCAAACATGATAGCGTCTGTCATCGAGAATAAATTATCCCCGACTTTGATTTCATGAGAGTTTACACCCTCCATCCATTCGTGTTCTCTAACACATTTCTCTACATCGAAAGCACCCCACTCGCCATTTGCAAGCATGATTGGGTGACTATCGGTGACTTGTAATATTCTTCCATCAGATAATGCAACATCGTATACAGGACATGTTCTTGGTTCCATGATGAGAGATATTGGTTTTGGTTCTATCAACTTAGTATCTTCGTTCCAAGTCATTACTAATTGACCTAACATACAATGTTCTATAGGTGCATGACTTCCATCTGCAAGCCATATCATTGTTCCTGGTGCGAAACAACCACCTGTCGGCAATGTGACTGGATGCTGAACATTCACAATAACAGGACTTCTTGAAGAGTTAGGTTGTCTTGCACTATTCGGTTGTCTTGATTGGAAAGTGAATGGGTTCTGACCTGTATTCGGTTGTCTTGCACTATTCGGTTGTCTAGACTGGAATGTAAATGGATTCTGACCAGTGAAAGGTTGTCTTGCACTATTCGGTTGTCTAGACTGATATGTGAAAGGTGACCTGTGATTATATGTAAACGGATTCTGATACGCTCTTGGGTCACGATATGTAAATGGTGACCTATGATTGTATGTGAATGGATTACGATAACTTCTAGGGTCTCTGTATGTAAATGGTGACCTGTGGTTATATGTAGACGGCGACCTATGGTCGTATGTCACTGGTTGTCTGTTCTGATATGTTGACGGCGACCTATGGTCATATGTAAATGGCGACCTATGCTGATATGTTGTAGGGTTCTGATAAATCGATGGCGACCTGTGTTGATATGTAAACGGCGACCTGTGTTGATATGTAAATGGCACCTGATATGTTGAAGGTGACCTATGGTCATATGTAAACGGACTTCTATGTTGATAAGTTGTCGGTGTTCTA
>VTLG01016292.1_pt1 | contig 40418 bp, 34 predicted proteins | sample 4694571 | NCBI WGS metagenome assembly VTLG01 (sample SAMN12604809, study PRJNA352737) | marine metagenome | biome: ENVO:00000447; feature: ENVO:00000209|ENVO:00000569|ENVO:01000036; material: ENVO:00002151; isolation source: viral sequences binned using virsorter ... | reverse complement strand
CTAACATTACATTTTCATTACCAGTTGATAAAGCTTGACCAGAACCATAACCTAATGCTACATTATCATCACCAGTCGTTATTGATTCCATTGAGTAAGTTCCTATAGCCGTATTATAACCAGCACCATTCATAGAACCAAGCATAGAATGAAAACCTATAGCTACATTAAACTCAGATTTAGCATCAGCCCAAGCTCCACCCATAGCATTTGTACCAATAGCTATATTTTTATCAGAATCTGCCGCATGACCACTACCACCAACATCTTGGTCTCCTAATGCTTGATACCCAATAGCAATATTATCAGTACCAGTATCAGTATGTTGTAATGCTTTATATCCTATTGCCACATTATGCTCACCACTTGTAAGAGCATTTAAAGCCGCAAAACCAATAGCCGTAGTATAATTTGCACCTGTAGTTGTAACGCCACCTAAAGCATCACGACCAACAGCAGTCGCACCTATTATAGTAGTTGATTGAATACCTGTAGCACTTCCAACAAATACATTATTATCTCCACTTGTAGCATCTCTAAAAGCATTACGACCAAAAGCCGCATTTTCATTTGCTCCAGCTACTGAGCCATTTCCCATTGCACTTTCACCAAATACAGCGTTGTAATCAGAACCATTATCGCTACCAGCGTTAAAAGCACTTTTACCAAATACTGTGTTAGATGTATTATTATCATTATTGGATAGGCTGATGCGAGAGTTAGTGTCTATTACAAAATTTGTACCAGTACCTCCTCCACCAGTAAAATATAGTCCTTCTGCGGCATGGTCAAACCAAATTCTACCTCTATAAGCCGCATCACTACTTGTTCCATCTGCAAAAACTAACTGTCCCTGACTATCAGTAGCAGATACGATAGTTATTCCAGTATTTCCACTTGTTGCACCAACTACTAAATTTGTAGCATTTCTACCATCATAATCTGCAGGATTTTTAATTCCAATACCAACTGCTCCTTGTCCACCAGCAACTATAAGATTACCAAACGAACCAGTTGAAGATGCTGAACTACTTATATTTGACTCTGAAATAAGTGGTACATATAATTCTACATTTGCGTCACGTGCTATTAATCTTGAACTACCACCAGTTCTTAATTTTACTTCATCAGTTCCAAACTGTAACATAGTATTAGTATCACCAGTATGTAGAATACTATCAGGTATAGTTAAATTACCTGTAAATTCATCTACCTGAGCAGTTGAAAACTGAGCACTTGAAGCACTAACTGAAGAACCAGATATTAAAGTCTTTTCTGTTGGATGACCGAATACACTCAAAGATGAGCTCATATTAACTGAACCAGTAAAGTTTTGTACATCAGTCAATGCATCACCAAATTGATTTGAACCAGTTGCTAATGTAACTGACGCACTTACGAATCTTGTGTGTATCTCTTGTGCACTTAACGTACCTGCTATGGTTGCGTTGGCAAATGTAACATCTGAATCAGTCTTGACATTCTGGTCCATATCGTATAACTCATTAGCACCCTGTCCCGTATTTACTGTGGCAAACGTAACTGCATCACTTTGGCCTACACCTTGTATAGTACCAGTTCCCTCAAGAGTTGTTGTTCTTGAAGAAAAAGATGCACTTGGTGCTACAAATGAACCTGAAATATCAGTTGAAATTTGTGCAGAACTTGTTACAACATTAGCTACCTTAGCAGCTAAATGTTCTTTAGAGAACGAACCACTTATATCTGTAGCAAGTTGAGCTGAACTTGTAACCACGTTAGCCACCTTGGCAGCTAAATGTTCTTTTGAAAACGAACCACTAATTGAAGTTGCTTCCTGTGCAGAACTTGATAATGCACCAATAAAAGTTCCACTAAAATCTTTTGCTATTACGCTAGCACTTGAACTTATATTACCACTTGCAGTTATATTACTTGCAAAATCTGCACTACCATCAATATCAAGATTACCAGTTGCAATTATATTACCACTTGAACTGATATTACCACTCGCAGTTATATGTGATTCTACCAATAAGTTACCACCAATATGTAATGATGCTGATGGATTTTGTATTCCGTGTATTCCTACATTACCAGAAGCAGATATTTGTAATCCAGGACTATTAGTATTAGTGTAAAATCGAGTATTTACAATTTCTTTGTTGGGATTAAACCAAAGTTTATCTGTATCGGAATCTTTCTGCCATGCACGAATAAAAAGTATATTACCAGCTTTAATATCAACTTTATCACCAGTTGGAAATCCTATATAAGTGTCGGGGTCATCATTGTGATAAATGTAATCGTCAATACGAATGTCAGATGCATTAAATCCAGCAGATGCTGTTATATTTGTTCCATAAATGTTTCCACTAGCACTAATATTACCACTAGCAGTTATATGACCTGTAATATCTAAATCATCATTGAAAGAAATTGTTTCACCTGACGCTCCTGCAGATTCAAAGTTTGAAGCATATACAGTACCACTTGCACTAACATCACCACTTGCTGTGATATGATTTAATATAAAGTTTCTATCAGAAAAATCTGTACTTATTTTTGAACCACTTATATTGGCAGTTCCACTTATGTGGTCGTCTGTGATTGAACTGTTGGCTATATATTGAGATTGACCTGCCAAAACACCATAAAATCCTATTGAACTCTGAGGTGCTTCTGAAAATATAATAGTTGAACCACTTATTCTATAAGACGAACTTGGTTCCTGTAATACACCATCTAAAACTATAATTGTGTTTGCTGCAGCAGGTGTAATCTCACTGGTACCTACTCTTAGAGTAAAAGTATCAGTTGAACCATTAAAATCTCCACTAATATCATCTATCAGTAAAAATTCTCCTGTATTTGTTGGTTCTCTTCCTATATATGCCATTATATTCCCTTATTTAATATAAATATCTAACCAGCATCTCTTTGGGTTCTGGTTTTATAATCTGAACGATTTGTTACTTGTTCAACAAAATCTGCTCTACTAGCTGATATTGCTAAAACAGATGAATCGTCAAGTAACTTTGTTGTCCATTCTGATTGAAATCTTTTCCAACAGTTATTTATTTTACCTGTTATTGCATTATCTACCCAATCTTGAATACCAAGTAAATCATTCCGTAACAATTTTTCATCGGTATCACTTATTGAACCACTTACATTTAAAGCCATTTTTATAGCCTCCTTATTTTAAAATTTTTATTATTATTTATTAACCACATATTTATCTCACTTAAGCTACCATAAATCCACTAAAGTTTGTTTTTACTCCTATATCTGTTGTTGTATCTGTTCCACCTGCTTGATGTACAAAACAATAAGCAGTATCACTTGCATCCATATCAGCTACTATACTTACGTGACCATCCCATCCATATTCTGGAGCCTCATCGTGGCCAAAATTCCAATCAAGATAATAACTAAAATTTGATGTTATAATACCATATTCAATGTAAGCTGTATCAGTAGGAATATTATTAAGTAGTAGATTATAATTCAATTGATATTTTCCTGTTATGGGGGCAGTGAACTGTCCACGTAGATTGCTACCGTCTCCACCTTGTCCATCACCAGTCGATTGTTGAAAATCAGCATTTTGGTCAAATCTCTCTGTACCTAAAATAATTGCTACATTAGTATTACGTGTTATATTGCTTGTTACACCTGCGGGATGTGCGTTAAATGCTGGTAGTGCTGGTGCTGTTATACAACCATCACCTCTTACAGTAAATAATACTTGAGTATCATTATGATTTTTACAATGTAAAGCATAATCTCCACTATCACCCCCTCCTTGAACTTGAAATCCCCATCCTGTAGCACTGGTATTTCTAACGGCAGCTGCAAAATCACTACCTACTGATTCAGAAACTTCCAACCTTAAAACTGGATTATTTGTCCCGATGCCGACATCACCACCAGATTTAATACGTATTCTTTCGTGGCTAACACCAGCATTAGTAGTATTAAATGCCATAAAAGAGTCTGCTTGTCCAGAACCAGGATTCCAATCATCTTCTTTACCAACAACAATTTCACCAGCTGATATATAAGTATTAGTTGGATGTGTAAGTCTAAAATCAATAGAAGCTGATTGAGCTGTCTCACCACCTGATGGTTGGTTTGTATTTGTGATAGTTAATCCAACAGGACCACTACCATTTGAAGCGGCTACGTCTAACTGTGAAACTGGAGTTGATGAACCGATGCCGACCTTACCAGCTTCAGTAATAACCAGTCTGTCTGCTAAAGAATCATTATCTCCTTTAGTTTGTAATCTTAATTTTCCACCAACATTATTAGTTGTAGTTCCTTCTTGAGCTCCAATAATAGATACAACTAAATCATCTCCACCATCAACGTCTTGCCAAAAATTAACTTCACCAACTCGTACACCATCACCTTTATTATTCCCAGCTAATTCAAGAACTGCTGGTCTATCTGCATCGCCTGTTGTATCTGTGTTTAATATTGATAAAGTGGTATGATTTGCATTTCCAGCATATCCTGGAGCTTCTGTACGTATCCCTACATTACCACCACTATTAACAGAAAATAAAGGGTTACCATCTTTATCTCGTGCTGTTAATGTTCTTACATCATTATTATCTCCAGACTGAACTAATAAACCATATCCATTATCAGCATCTGTATTTTTTATACTTGTAGCATAATTTCCATCTTGGTCACTAACAACGGATAATCTCTCATTTGGGGCCGTTGTTCCGATACCAACTTCACCTGAACCTGAAATCATCATTTTTTCAGAATTATTTGCATAAATTGTCCATTTGTGAGTACTTGTCGTACCCTCGTACATCATACGACCTTTTAAATTACCAGCGTAATCATAAACTAAATTAGCATAAGTATCATTTGTATAAACTCTAAGACCTGATTGAGCAGTGTTTTTAATATTAATATAGTCACCAGATATAGTTAAATCATCACTACCACTTATTTCACCAGCAACGGTTAATTTTTTTGGTACAACATTTGTCCCGATGCCGACATTACCACCAGCTAATATTCTCATTCTCTCTGCAGTATTAGTACCAAAAAGAAGAGCATCGTTTTCAAAATTATACACAAACGCTTCTGTTCCTATTTGTGCAACATACATTCCGTCTAACGTTCCTTCTCCAGCATCAGAATCAGTTAAATGTAATCTTGCGGCAGTAGCATTACTAATATGAAGACCCCCACCACTATGAAAAGTAGGTTTGTCTAACCCGATACCTACTTCACCTGAACTTGAAACAACCATTCGATTGGCATCATCAACTCTAAAATAGATAGCTGAATTATCATTTGCACCTGTTGTAGAACCAACATATAACTGAGTACCATTTACATCTAAGGCCATTTTTGTACCTAAATATAATCTATCGTTTCCATAAATATCCCCACCTACTGTAATATCACCTTGAACTTTATCTGCGACAACTAATGAACCAAACGAACCAGTTGAAGTAGCTGAACCACTTACGTTTCCTGTTACAACTTCTATACCATTTGCATTAATATAAACTCTATCAGCATTACCACTACCAAACTTGTGATATGGTGTAGTACCGTGTACATATGTGTAGTAACCATCTGCAGTACCATCAGTAAATAAAAATCCAGCTTGATGGTCGTTTGGTGTAATGAACTCTTGAAATAAATTATTAGCACTTGTATTACCTTCAACTATAAGAATACTATCACTACTTATTGCAGAATTACCAGAACTGGCTTGTTGTATTTGTAATTTACCATCACTAGCACTTACAAAAGTTGATGGAGTGCCTGCATATAACTTACTACTTCCACTAATCATAGCACCAAAATTTACACTATCAGTAGTTCCAACTCCGATACTTGTTCTAAGTGTTGCTCCACTTTCAGCAACTGGGTCTGTACTTCCATCACCAACTATCATTTCACCATCACCCAACACACTCATTGCTGTTATACCACTTGTTCCACTACCTAATAATACACCACCATCAGTAAGTGTTGAAACTCCAGTACCTCCGTCTGCGACAGCAAGGTCTGTGATTCCTGTAATTGTACCAGAGTCTATGTCCACGTTAGTCATATTCTCATTGTTAAAATCAATAGCACCAGTAAATTTATCTATTTGTGCTGTAGAAAACTGAGCACTTGAAGCACTAATACTTGAACCTGATATCAAAGTTTTTTCTGTTGGATGACCGAATACACTCAAAGATGAACTCATATTAACAGAACCAGTAAAGTTTTGTACGTCTGTTAGTGCATCACCAAACTGGTTAGAACCAGTTGCTAATGTAACTGACGCACTTACGAATCTTGTATGTATTTCTTGTGCACTTAACGTACCTGCTATTGTAGCATTAGCAAATGTAACATCTGAATCAGTCTTAACGTTTTGATTCATATCATAAAGTTCATTAGCACCCTGTCCTGTGTTGACTGTAGCGAAAGTAACAGCATCACTTTGACCAACACCCTGTATTGTTCCAGTGCCTTCAAGGGTTGTTGTTCTTGAAGAAAAACTTGAACTTGGTGCTACAAATGAACCTGAAATATCAGTTGCTAACTGAGCTGAACTTGTTACAACATTAGCAACTTTAGCTGCTAAGTGTTCTTTTGAAAATGAACCTGAGATGTCTGTTGATATTTGTGCAGAACTTGTAACCACGTTGGCTACTTTAGCTGCTAAGTGTTCTTTTGAAAATGAACCACTTATATCAGTTGAAATTTGTTTAGAACCAGTAACAACATTTGTTAACTTAGAATCAAAATGAACTTTAGAAAATGAACCTGAAATGTCCGTAGATATCTGAGCTGAACTTGAAACTATTGTATTGCCCAATTCAGATTCTGCAGTGGTTACCCTTGTACTGAAAGAAGAACTTGATTCTGTTATTGAACCACTAATTTCAGTTTTAAAGGTGTCCTTTATTAAGTTTAATCCTATTTTCGTTAGTGCCATTATATTCCTTTATTCATTTTCTAATTCTTCAATTCTTTTTTCAAGAACCTTATTTTGTTCTGATAATTCTTGTACTGCTTTTACAAGTAGTGGAACTATTTTAGTATCAGAGTATGTCCACATATTTTTAGCTTGTTTTTCACCCTCATATTCTGGATGGTCAACAATCTCTAATTCTTTTTCAGGAACTGTACATGCTTCTGGTAATACTTTATATACATCTTGAGCAATAAGACCAACATTGTCCTGTGTTCGTCTTTCTTCACTCCCATATTTCCAATTAAAATTAACGGCCCTTAAAGTATTGACTTTATTAAGAGCATCTGGTATTACTACTAAATTTGTCTTTACCCTTTCATCAGAAGATATGGATGACCAAGAATTATCACCTTGAGACATCTTCACCCCATCATCTAATCCTGCGTCGGCGACGGTTAAATTATCAGCGTGCGCTCCACCAATATATATTTTCCACTTCATAGTACCAGCTCTGTTGAACTGTACCCCAGCCCAGTCTGATGCATGAGCAGTATGTAAAATTAAAGCCGAATCACCAGTATCGTAGATTTCCACGTCATTACCAGGATTATTTGTCCCGATGCCGACATATCCATTTTGGAGTACGGTCATTGCAACACCACCACTACCTGAAGCTTCAAGAATTAAATTATCAGATGCATCTCCATCATTGGCTATTGTCCACCTAGTTGTGCCATTTTCAGCTATTTGCATACCAGCATTAGTATTTGCTCCTGAGTCTGCTTTAAAATACGATACACCACTTGAACAATCAGCGTGTACTGTTAAATCAGTTCCTGTGTTTGTAAAAATAGCATTTCCTGAACTTTCAATTTTAAATACTCTTGTTTCAGTTGTACTGTCATCTGCTAAATTCCAAACCCCAAAATAATCTTGAGCATCTATTGCCCATTGTGGAGTATCACCATCATCATCAAATATAATTCTAGGAAGATTACCCTTTAAGTGAATTAACCCACCTGTTGAACCCCCTCTATGGTCAAAACCATTTACAAAACCAGGAGATTCTGCACCAAAACCGACAAGACCTGAACCTGTAATACAGAAATGAGCATTGTCTGCAAATGCACTTGTTGTACCATTTATTTTAAAAGTTCCAGGGTTCGTATTATCCCAACCCATCATAGCCTTAGCACTACCATTTTGTTGAAATTGTATAACAGAATTAGTACTACCACCATCATTAATAGTTAACTGATTTCCATCAGCTCCTTCTATAGTAACTCTATTATTATTTGCAAGACTTAATACTGTTGATGCATTAACTCTGAAATCCATACTATTGTTATTATGATTATATCGAATTCTACCTATGTCATTATCACCAGAATCTCCAAAATAAATAGAAGCTTCAGCACCTGTACCAGCAAGGATAGATAAACCAGTATTTACAGGACTTTCTAATATTAATTCATCTGCACTTGCATGAGCCGTTGCACCACTTGAACCAGAATAGATATGTATACCCCCAACACACGAATCTGGAGCATCTGTCCCGATGCCGACTTTACCCGTATCATCAATAATCATTTTCAATGAACCAGTATCTGCATTAGTATTATCTTTACGAGTAAAGAATAATAAATCTGCACCACCACTTGTATCGTGGTCTACATTTCTTGCCATAATCACAGCATTTGTAAATCCACCACTATCCATAAATCTAATACCAGCATAGTTGTTATCTGTAGTATGATGATTTCTTATTGTTACCATAGCACTACCTATTTGATTTGCAGGTAAAGTTGTACCAGTAAATGTTGTTGTATCCATTATTTGAAATACTGCTATACTATTTGAACCAGTAGCATTTACTTGAAGTGCTCCATAATCGTTAGTTGCATCACCGACTTCTAATAAGGATTGTGGCGATGTAGTTTTGATGCCGACATTACCAGTAGAGGTAATCCTCATGCGTTCAGTCATACCTCCGCTATTAGCTTGAGTTAAAAAATCTATATAAGCATCGTCTGCATTACCTTCTCTTTTAATATTAATTGCACCAACGGAGTCTGTTCCTTGCGTTGCTATTAAAGCCATTATATCTTCATCATTAGAAGCAGATGTATTTTTAAATAAAATTCCTGGCACATCATCTGTACCACCAGCACCTTCAAGATTTAATAATGTATTATATCCTTCATCGGTTGTACCACCTATACAGACATTACCAGCGGCTAAAATTCTCATAACTTCTGAATTATTATTAGCAAAAACCATATTACTATTTGCAGTGTTCCAATGAATTGCCGCACCATCAAGAGAATGACCATCTCCTGTAATCCCTACATTAAATTCACCTTTATCTGATACATAATTAGTAAGTGCTTGTGCGGCAGAACTTGCATTAGTGTTTTTTATCGTTGTTCTTGTATAAGCATTTTGGTTTTTTTCAACGTGTAATTGTGATAGTGGAGCCGTTGTCCCGATGCCGACAAGACCTGAACCTGAAATAGTTGTTAAATAAGCACCAACTGTATCATTATAAACTCTAAATCCTGTTGCATCTATTACAAACGATAAATCATCACCATTATCAGGTACAAAATTAATACCAGCACCTTTTGAATTTGTACCTTCTACTTTAAGTGGATAATGAGAATCTCCTTTAATATGTAAAATATTTGTTGGAGCAGTTGTCCCGATACCAGCCTTACCTGATACTGTAAAATTACCATCACTAGCACTCACATAACTTGATGGAGTACCTACATATAATTTATTACTACCACTGATTATAGCACCAAAATTTACACTATCAGTTGTACCAACTCCGATACTCGTTCTTAAAGTAGCACCACTTTCAGCTACAGGGTCTGTACTTCCATCACCAACTATCATTTCACCATCACTCAACACACTCATTGCTGTGATGCCACTCGTTCCACTTCCGAGTAGAACACCACCATCAGTAAGTGTTGAAACTCCAGTACCACCATCTGCGACAGCTAAATCTGTGATACCAGTTATAGTACCTGAATCTATGTCTACATTAGTCATATTTTCGTTGTTAAAATCTATTGCTCCGGTAAACTTGTCTATTTGTGCTGTTGAGAATTGTGCACTTGAAGCACTAATACTTGAACCTGATATTAAAGTTTTTTCTGTTGGGTGTCCGAATACACTTAATGAAGAACTCATATTGACTGAACCTGTAAAATTCTGTACATCAGTTAAAGCGTCACCGAATTGATTTGAACCAGTAGCAAGTGTTACAGAAGCACTTACGAATCTGGTATGAATTTCTTGAGCACTCAACGTGCCTGCTATGGTTGCGTTGGCAAATGTAACATCTGAATCAGTCTTAACATTTTGATTCATATCATATAACTCATTGGCACCTTGACCAGTATTTACAGTTGCAAATGTTACAGCATCAGTTGTACCTACTCTTTGATTTCCAAATGAACCACTTATATCAGTTGAAAGTTGTGCAGAACTTGTAACTACGTTTGCTATTTTTGCTGCTAAATGTTCTTTTGAGAATGAACCACTAATATCTGCTGATATTTGTGCTGAGCTTGTAACTACGTTGGCTACTTTAGCCGCTAAATGTTCTTTTGAGAACGAACCACTTATATCTGTAGCAAGTTGAGCTGAACTTGTTACAACATTAGCTACTTTAGCTGCCAAGTGTTCTTTTGAAAATGAACCACTTATATCAGTTGAAAGTTGTGCAGAACTTGTAACTACGTTGGCTACTTTAGCCGCTAAATGTTCCTTAGAAAACGAACCACTAATTGAAGTTGCTTCTTGTGCAGAACTTGACAGTGCTCCAATGAAAGTTCCACTAAAATCTTTTGCTATTATAGTGGCACTTGAACTTATATTACCACTTGCAGTTATATCACCTGTTATATTTAAACTATCACCAAAATCAATTGATTCACCACCAGTTACTGCTTCAAAACTATCTGCTCTAACAACACCACTGGCTGTTACATTACCACCGACATATAAATAACCAAATGAACCAGTTGAAGTTGATGAACCACTTATTGAAGTTGAACCACCACCCTCATATGAACCACTGATAGCTGAACGTGTGTTTGATGTGAAACTAGCAGGTTCAACACTATCATTATCCGGTTGAATTATTCTTGTTGCACCTAATATAGCACCATGAAAATCTAATGAAGATGAGGGGGCTCCAGTAAATACTACTTGTGAACCACTTAAACTATATGCATTACCAGGTATCTGATATACACCAGACAAGTAAATAGAAATATTATTTACGTGTGGGTCTACTGCAGTACCATTGACCGCTAAATCAAAAACAGTTGTAAGACCATCAAAATCTCCTGATATATCATCAAGTTTTAATGCAGGTCCTGCATCTTTCCCTTGGGTTGCAGGTATTTTACCTATATATCCCATTAAGTAATCTCCAATAAACTAATTGTAGCATCCAGTGAACTAGCAGTATCACTTTGAAATTGTAGTACATCAGCGTTCTGTAAAACAACTTTATTTCCAGACATAACTTCAACTGTTGAGCCAACAGGAACTGGTGCTTGTTTTACTACAAAAACATCATCTGCTCCTAAACCACTACCACTTTTAGCTAATTTTATTGAACCACCTATAGGATTATTATCTATGTTGGCCATTGAAGCTCCTAATATGATTGTTGTTGTTGCAGCTGGACAAGTATAAACGTCTGTTAAAGTTGTTCCAATACTACCACTTGTTACTGATTTGAATGTATTTGCCATTTTATATCCTCATATCTCTCTTTATATAAATATTATAAACCTTCCTATCCTAGTGCAATTGAAAGTGCTATTATGTCAGCACTTAAGGAATTTAACGTTGTTGCTATTGAAGAACTAAGTTCTGAAACTGAAGATACACTCATTTCTGTAACATTTACATTAGCAAATGAACCCGTTCCTGAACCAGTAACGTGAGTTCCAGATAATTGTTCTATGTAACCAAATCTCCAATTTTTACTTGAACTTCCTATATCATATGTACTATCTGCATCTGGTATTAATGATGAACTAATTTCAGCTCCAAATGATATACTATCTCCAGCACTATCACCTAAAGTTAAATTACCACCTATGACTGCATCACCATCAAGATTTAAATAACCAAATGAAGCTGTAGTTGCTGAACTACCACTTATATTACCACTAGCAGTTATATGACTTGCAAAATCTGCTGTTCCATCGAGGTCTAAATCTCCTGTTACTGATAGGTTACCACTAGCACTAATATTACCACTTGCAGTTATATGACTTCCAAAATTTGCTGTTCCATCAATAGATAAAATTCCTGAACCACTTATGGTTCCATCAACCTCTAATTCATTTGATGGTTGTGCATTATTATTAGAACCTATAAAAACATTGACACCATTACCAAATACTACTCTCTCATCATCTTGGTCCCATACCATCATTTGAGAACCACCAACCACTACTCTAAATCTATCAGTACTGTCTGCTTCTATCCAAGTTCCTTTGTCTGATTCAAAGTATATTCTTTGGTCTTCATCTAAGTCTATATCACCACCATTACCAATAATTAATTGACCAAACGAACCAGTTGAGACTGCTGAACCACTTATTGCTCCAGTACTTGTAATTTTGAGTCTTTCATCACCAGAAGTATGAAAAGAAATCGTATCAACCTCAGGAAATCTTATCTTTGTATTTGAATCTCCTGTATGATATATCGTATCAGAGATATCTAAGTGGCCACCAACCGTTAAAGCATCTGTGATTTCAGCATCATCACTAATTACTAATCCCTCAGCAGTAACAATTCCACTCGCACTAATGTTTCCACTAGCAGTTATATGACTTGCAAAATCTGCAGTACCATCAAGGTCTAAATCTCCTGTTACTGATAGATTACCACTAGCACTAATATTACCACTTGCAGTAAGATGTCCTACTAAAACAAAATTATCTTGTACAGTTAAATCTCCATCATTTAAATTAAATGAACCACTTTGTTCTATTGAACCAGTAAATTGATGAGAATCAGTAATATTATCACCAAAAATATTTGAACCTGTTGCAGTTGTAACTGAAGCACTTACAAATTCAGTATGTACTTCTGAAGCTAATAATATTCCTCCAACCACTAAATCTTTTGCTACACCAACACCACCATCAACTATTAAAGCACCAGTAGATACAGATGTTGCATTTGTTGTATCTGTTATTTCTGTTGTTCCGTCAAATCTCGTATAACCATCAAATTCTACATCCGGGTCTGAAGTTGAACCACCAGTTTGACTAAATAACACATCTCTGTTTGTATCAATAGCTATTACATTGGTACCATCCTCTTTTATTGTAACACCCGTTTTACCATCAATAGTTATAGTACCATCAGTAGTTGTTAAATTGGATGCAGCACCAGCATCTAATGAAATACCACCACTTGAATCAATTGAAGTTGTTGTATTGTCAATATCAACATTACCATCAATATCGACTGTTCCTGTTACTGATAAATTACCACTTGCACTTATATGTGAACTACCAGTTATTGCCTTGGCTACCGTTAAATAACCGTCAATATCAGAATTACCAGTAATGAATAAATCACCACTTGCACTGATATGAGAACTACCAGTTATTGCCTTTGCTACTGTTAAATAACCATCAAGGTCTGAATTACCAGTTACAAATAAATCACCACTACTACTTATATCACCACTAGCAGTTAAATTACCCGATAAATTTAAATCATCAGTAAATGAAATACCATCAGAATCACCACCAGTTGATTGAAAATTATCAGCAAAAACAGTACCACTTGCACTTATATCACCACTTGCAGTAATACTTCCTTGGAAATCAGAACGACCTATAAATGTCTGAGTTGAACCAGACAGTATAAATGAACCAGTTAAATTAGGATTTAGTTGTTTGCTGTCTAATAAAGCCATACTCTACTTCTCTTTGTTTCCTATCTTCCCACCAATTAGTGATTGATTTAGAAATCTTCTTTTTATGTTCAACCGTTTTAGGTTGTTTCATTTTTTCAATTGTTTCTAATGTAAGTTTTCTGTCCATTTGTGCACAAGACTTACATACTGTATTGTTACCTACCGCCCTATCAAACGTATCTTTTCTTGTGTAAGTCAACATTTTACCACAATCAGGACACGGTCTGTTTTTTCTATTAGGCCAACTTCTTTTTCTCATACATATAAATATCAAAGAATGGTAAAAGAAAAGTGAAAGTCAGTAAATAAATTTTTATTATAAAACTAAACAACATAATCCCAAGTGGCTCCATTAATCGTACCATCATTACCCTCACCACTTGAATCAGCTACTGTAGTCCCTAAACCTTCATTCATTTTCCAATAACCCTGTAAATCAGCTTCATCGGATAAATCATATGGAAGACCATTATTATAATATATGGTAGCATTACCTGTTTTGTCTCCCGAAAATACTGCAAATTCTCTAATACTACCTTCAAAATGAACGCCAGTAGCAGTTGAATTATTTTTATAAGAACCAATAGTTAGTGGTTGGTTTTGATTGAGTAAGTTTGATACCGTTCCAGATGTACGGTATTGATATACAGTTTGTAATACTCCATCTACATATAGCTTTGAATCTACTATTGTTTTTACATCATTATATAATAACCAATGATGCCACTCACCATCATCTTGTGCAGAAGTATCTTCCCAATATACATACCAATTATTTCCATTCCATATTAAAGGTCTACTTGAACTAAAATTTGGAGTGAAGCCTCCTCTTTTTCTATCACCATAAGCAAATACAGAATAGTTTCTAGCAGTTGTGGTTGATTTGTACCAAAAAGAATAAGTTTTATTTAAAGGTGTAGCATTACTACCTGAAAAATTAGTTGTAACTTCATTTGTAAGACCATCAAAATCAAGATAATAAGAATTGTCAAATTTTCCAAAAGCTACAATTTCATCACTATTTTTTAAATCATATCCAATACTATTATTATTTACTTGTACTAAAAACTCAGAACCACTTTGTTCAATCGTAATAGCATCGTGTTCCATAATTTGTCCATTATTAAAAAATATAAAATCATTTTCACTTGTAGCTGTAAATCCACTTGGTGCAGATGCTGTAACTGCTGCAAAACTAGCTGTACTAACACTTATGAAACTACCTGTATGAGCAAAACTTTTACGTTGATATCTTTGAAAGTTATTGGTTTGATTTGCAATATAAGTTTTTACTGCATTTTCTGTAACTGTATTAGTTGCACTTCCACCACCCATTGTAGTATCGTTTGATATTTCAGAAATATCAAAACTATTTAATCCCCAACTTCCTGTTATACTTGCACTACCACTTCTTTCGTGATTGTCATCTAAGGTATCTCCAAATGCTGTACTACCACTTTTAAAAATAGTTGCTGAACCAGTACGTTCTGCTGTTAAACTTTCTGCAGTTATAGTTCCTTGTGTTGTGAAATCTCCAGCTATTGTTGTTCCACCATCAATTCCAAAATTACCACTTTGTGTTAAAGATGCAATCATACCACCAGTTTTTAAAACTAAATCACTATCATCTATTATTACAGTAGCTGTAGATGTTAACTGATTAAATTCAACTACAGATGATGATGCAACAGATTGTGGTATTGACAAAGTAATCGTTGTGCGTTCTTTTACAAAAAGTTCTGAAGTATCACTTATAGTAAAACCTGTACCTTGTTGTAAAACTAATGGACTTTTTAAAATATAATTTGGCACAATGGGCCCCTTATGAGTTAAACTTACCTATAGCCAATATCTCATCATCAGTTTCTAAATCATATCCTATACTATCATTATCTACTTGTAATAAAAATGTACTACCAGTTTGTTGTATCGTGATAGCATCGTGTTCCATATATTGGCCGTTAATAAAAAATATAAAATCATTTTCTGAAGTAGCTGTCATACCAGTTGGAGCTGAAGCAGTTGCTGCTGTAAAACTGGCGGTTGATGGTGCTGTAATTGATGCAGATGTTTTCACAAATTGTTTTCTTAAATATGCTTGTTGGTCATCAGTTTGATTGTCCACATAAGTTTTTACTGCATTTTCTGTAATTAAAGCTGCGGCATTACTATCAGCTAATGTAGTATCATTTGATATTTCTGTTACAGAATAATTATTCATATCAAACGAACCAGTAATATCTAAACTACCAGTAAAAATATGAGTATCATCTGTAGTATCACCAAATTTAGTACTACCACTTGTAAAGAAAATTGATGCCGAAACAAATTCTGTATGAAATTCTTGAGCAGTTAATGTACCTTCAATTGTTACATCACCAGTTGATGTGAAATTTCCAGTAGATACAAGTGAACCAGTAACACTAAAATCACCTGTAATACTTCCACCATCATATGTTGTACTACCTATAACAATATTACTAGCAGATACTGCATTAAATGTTACGTTAGACGTTGTAGAAACATCTTGTCCTATAGATATTTGTTGTTCTAATCTTGCAGTACCATCAAACTGTACACCATCTTGTGAAAGTGTAACTCCAGTTCCTTGTTGTAATATTAGTGGGTTTGATAAACCAATACCAATATCACTAGCTCCCGTTCCCGTTGGTAAACTTACACTTTCATCTGAAAGTCCTTCTAAAAATTGACCTGCTCTACCTGTATTTCTTGTTATAGTAGTATCTGTTTCCATACCAAATATAACTTTTTTAGGAGTTAAAAACTTTTGTGTAGTTGAACGATGGTCAAAATTACCTTCTGGTAATAAATGTCCTCTTAATGTAACTGTAAAATTAGTTCTCACTAATCTTTCTGCATCAGTAACTTCAGTAGTATCAGTAAAACTATCAATATTACTTCTAAATCTCATTTTGTTTGGGTCTCCCCAATAAGCACCTTCTGAATAAGTTACTTTTTCAACAATTTTATTCATTTGTTCAATATAAGAAGTCCATATAATAAAATCATAAGTTAGTGTTACATAATCAGGAAATGTTACATTATAATATTCTCTGGATGGTTGAGTTCCTATTTGAGTTGTAAAATTGTCATATCGATTTTCTTGTGAAAACTTTTTTTCAAACGTGAAAAAAATATTAGGATTATTTGCATCTAATTTATCTTGAGGTAAAGTTGTATCTTTCTCAATAGATGTTCTACGATATACAATAACTGGTGTAATTACTTGTCGTTTTTTATCTCTCATAAAACCATCACGTTGTATCGCTTTCCAACGTTCAGGTGATGCATACATTATTGGTACTTTTATATTTTCACCATTATCTACGACAGATGGTCTAATAACTTTTTCAAAATAATGAATTATGGCACTATCCATATCCATTAAGGTTACTGCTGGAGTTTTTATTGCATCATCAGACCTTGAATATAAATATCCTCTATTTAAAACTCTTTGTTTTCTTGATAGTGGTTTATTAGAAACACTTCTATTAGCAGCCATTAGTTACTTCTCACTCTCTCAATGTTTAACGTTGACATTCTTTGTAAATATGTGTTACATACAACTGAATGATTATAATCTGTTTGTCCACCAACTAATTGATTTTCGTTTATTGAAGATATTTCCCAATAACCACTGTTCCAATCAATTATATCACCAATCTCAACAACATAACTTATATCCACTAAAGATTGTCGAACAAAAGAAAATATTGCAGTTTGTGCTAAATCAGGACCAAATTCATCTGTAACAGTAGTTTGTTCATCTGCGTCAATTAATGCACTTACTTGAACACCTGGTTTAAAAACTTTACCACCAGACGTTTCACCATACATATTTACTTCAGTATCGTATGCTGATATTTTATATATAACAACTGGTTGATAAATTACACCATCTTTTCCGGTATAAATGTCTCCTACCAACTCTTTGTTAAACTTATCAAAAGTGTCTATGTCTTTTTGTGGATAAAAACGACTTGGCATAATGTTATCCTATGTATATTGGGTATGGAACTTTAGTTAGTTTTTCTTGTAAAAACTCTGCCTCATCTTTGTCTGCTTCAAGTAATGCTTTTCTACTTGTTTGCTCTAACATTTCTCTAAGTTGAGTCATTAATGTTTCTTTTTCTGCTGCTGCTTCTGCACGTAAAGTATCACCATCTAAAGATGTTTCAGCATTAGGTATTGGTATTGCACCATACTTAGAACGTATCATTCCAAGTAATTCTTTACATAATGCTAATCCAAATTTTCTAATCCATTGTTTACCCACATCATTTATAAATTTATATTCCATATTATCATATGGGACATTGGAATAATCAGAAACAACATCTGCAGAACCACTATACTGAGTTATTAATGGATTGTCTCTTTCTGAAACTTTCACATAATCAAACCATAAAGTTCTATCTTCAGTTGGTTCTGGAAATATTCTTAATTTATTGTTCTGTAGTGCAAAAGTATAAGCTGATTTTCTAATAGAATCGTTTAATTCAATAGCTTGAACACGTAATAAGTCTTCAAATAAAGGCATAAGTGTAAAAGATACAGCTGGTGAATAACTACCAAACCCAAATCCTTCAACTAAATTTATGGTTCCATAACCAGTTGTAGCATATGGGTCAAAAAATCTTTGCATTGCAGGAGAAGCTTCATAATATACTCTTTTTACTTCTATGGCTTCACTTGCACTAACGTCTGTAAATAATCTATCAATATCATAAGTTTGACTACCACTATTTATCGATAAAGAACCAGTATAATATGGTACATCACCACCAACGCCGACTTCTGTACCGTATTGTTTGGATAAAAATACACTTCTACCCATAGTTGGTGTAACTCTTTTATGAGTAACGTTTGAACCAGTTGCTTGTCCAGTTAAATGTAGTAAATTATCTTTGATATTGAACTGATTAACTTGTGCTGAATATTCTGTAATTGCCTCTTCATAACACGCATAAAATGAACCCGATTGTAGTTCTACAGCCATAATAGGATAACCCAATCTTCTAGCTGCCCAATCAGCGAACTTATCTACTGAATTGTTATTTGAACCAGAAAATTCTGTGTCTGAATCATAAAACCCATACGGCGTTTGACCTGATGCAAATGAACTACTTCCATTCCATATTGGTTCTTGTGCCATAGAAAATCTCCTAAATTAAATGTTATTTGTCAATAATAAATATAAAGAATTGGAATAAACAAAAAAAGGGAGACCGAAATCTCCCTTTTTTCACATTTGTACCTTAGTACGATTTAATCATTACTGATTATTAAACATAGTTAACGTCAGCAACAATAACTTTACCGTAGAATTCAGGTCTGACAATCTTCTTAGCGTATCTTGTCATTACACCTTTTCTTGGAGTAAAGTTTTTAGGGTCGTACACAAGTGGTGTCATAATCAATGGTACATAAGGAGCATACACAGCACCAGTTTCTAGGAAGTTACTTCCTCTGAAACCAACGAGCATTACATTCTCGAACTGGTATGGGTTCTTATATACTGTGAAACGGTTATTTAACATACCCGCTTTTTGTACACCCATTGCATAGGATTTATTAGTAGCATCACCATCTGCAGATGTTGCGTATCCAGGAATAGATTCAAGGATTGTAGCAACTTCAGGACTTACTACGATGAAGTTTGCACCACCTCGTAAAGTCTTTTGATGTATAGCATTGGAAACAGACTGTATCTTGTTGCCAAGAGTCTGGAACCAATCACCTTTAGTGTATGCATTAGAGATACCTGAAGACTCTTCGAATGCTGTAGAGCTAGAGTTATACTCATAGCCTACGCGAGCGCTCCAACGTTCTGTTTTAGCGCGTGCATTTAGACGAAGCATATCAAGAATTTCTAAATCCATTTCCATTGATACATACTCACTAAGTAGTGAAGTAAGTTCAGCTTCGGCGTCAACACTATGATAAGCGTTAAGGTCTTGAGCTAACTCAGGAGTCCAAACGGCTTTCAATTTACGTGTTTTAGCAACGATAGCGATTGAACGCATTTGAATATCAATTTCAGGGATATCAACATCATCTTCTGGATTATTTGAGATACCTGAAGCTTCAAAATCACCACGTGAGACATCAGTTGGTTGTTTGTGATAGTTTACACTAAAGTTAATTGAAGCATCACCTTCATCTACGATAAAACGTATATGAGATGCTGCTGCATCACTAGGTGCAACTTCATTACCACCAACACCATCCATTATCTTTGTGTATGCTGGATAATAAGCTGTAAGAGCTTGTGAACCTGTAATTTCAAAAGCGCGAGCGCCTTCTAAATCAGGGTTTGACATTGTACTTTTTGGGATATCAATTCGCTTAAGATTACTAGCAGCCGCTGAAGCAGACAAGTCTGGTTCAAAGTCAACATCTGCCCAAGTAGCTGAAGCTGAAATAGCAGAACCTGCTTGTGTAGCAGATACTACATCATTAATCGAATATCCAAAAGTACCAGCACCATAAAGACCTGCTGTTGGGTCGCCAGAACCAGATGTTACACCAAAGACTTGGTCTGTAGCGTTAAATCCAGCTTGGGCTGTACCGTATTTGAAGTCAAGATAGAAAATCAGACCTGAAGGAAGATTCATAGGTTGTACAGAAACGAATTCCTGTGCTGCTAATTCACCAAAGATTTTTCTTACCAATGGTAAAGCAACACCAGACCACTCTTCAGAATTAGCTGATGTTCCAGTAGAACTAGCTTCATCAATTAATTGACGAGCTTGGTTCTCAAGTAGAACTGCCATTCCGTTAGTTTTCTGTTCTGTATCAAGACCTTCCAACAATCCGGTAGGTTCCCATTTCTTGACTAATCCACGGGTTTCTTCCATACGTTGACGGTAAGGATTAAATCCGTCCATCAACTTTTCGATTGTTCCAAGATTTTTAGACATTATATTTCTCCAATATAATTGTTATGAAATTAAAGAATACCAGCTAACTTCTTGAAGCGGTCTCTCAATTCTGAACCTTCAGCAATTACTTCTTGTTCTTGCTTTTCAGATTTAGTTGAGGCTACTGCTTTAGAAGCTGAACCTTTTGTTTCTTTTATTTCGGTTTTAGATTTTTTCGTTCCAAAAGACTCTGCTAAAGTGGAATAAACCAATTTAACTTCACGTAAGTTATGTGCTCTATCAAAGTTTTCCACAACTTTCATTTTCTGGTCATTGGACAAGCCAAATGAACGGAAAAGTTTGTTTGTGAATAGTAACTTTGCATTAAGCAAGTTAACTTCGTTCAACTTAGAACGTAAATATTTAACGACATTGCGATGCTCGTCAAGTTCGGACTGAAGTTTAGAAACTTCATTCTTCTCTTCTTCTTCATCTTCTTCTTCAGATAGAGCAGCTATGACTTCTTCGAGGTCAATATCTTCATCGACATTTTCGTCTTTTTTGTCATCTTCATCTTCTTCTTCAGTTATTTCAACTGATTCGTGATGTTTTGCTTTATCTTTAGAGCCGACAGCAGAAGATTTATCAGCTGAACCCTTTTTGTTATCAGAAGAACCGATACCAGAAGATTGGTCAACTTCTTCGTCAACATCTTCTTTATCTTCATCATCTTCTTCAGCTTCATCGACAGTTTCTTCAGCTTCTTCAGCTTCTTCAACTGGCTCTTCAACTTCTTCTATAGATTCATCTTCTTCTAATTCACGAAGAACTGCTTCAAGGTCGAGGTCTTCTTCCATATCATCTTCATCATCCTCGTGTTCACCCTCTTCCACTTCATCTTCATCGTCATCACCTTCTTCGGCAACAATTGGTGCATATTTAACACCATCGATTTCGATTACATTTTCTTCGTCTACTTCTTCCTCATCTTCGTGCTCTGCTTCATCTACATCATCTTCTTCTTCATCGTGCATAGCTTCTTCAGCTGAGGCTTCATCTGAAGGGTCTTCGTCATCTTCGTGATATCCTTCTTCAGCTGCTTCTTCTTCATCGTCTTCGTGTTCACCTTCTTCAACTTCAATCTCTGATTGAATTTTTTTAGAAAGCATAGACTGTAGACGTGGAGTAAAAGCTTCTTCTAATGCTATTTTAGCATTTTCAAGAGCTGTTTCACGAACTGCTTTTGCATCTGCAATGGCTTCTTTTAATAAGTCATCCATTACTTTTCTCCTTATGATTAAATTAATAATCATTAGTTGGATTTAATATAGTTATTGGGAACTATAATGTGATTACATTTTTGATTACACTACAAGATGGCTAAAAATGCCGTAGTGTATTTTTCATATATATATAAATATACGAAACTGTAAAAAAAACTTAATAATCTCTATTTTTTTTATTTCTTAATCTAGCTTTAGCTTTTTTTTCTTTTCTAATATCTGATGGTTTTTTGTAGTACTCTCGTTCTCTCAATTCCAACATCAATTTAGATTCTTTTACTTTTTTCTTTAAGATACTTAAAGCTTTGTCTATAGATTGACCTTTACGAACTTTTACGTAAATCAAATGGCCTCCTAATCTGTTTCTTTTTCTGCCTTAAAGTTTTTATCCACGTAATTAAAGAATTCTTTTTTCTTATCATCATCTAATTCATCTGGTGAACTAACACCAAACTTTTTCATAGCTGCTTGAAAAAATTCTTCATAATCACCTTCTTTAATTGCAGGTTTTGCTTTTCCCTCAACTTCATAGTATCTACCAAGAATGTGCCCCATATCTTCATATAGAGCACCCATTCTTTCTTGCAAAGATTTTGCTTCAGTTGCTATTTTACTAAATTGTTTTGAAAGACCAGTTAGTTCTTTCATATTGCGATTGATGGTTATCTTATCAAACCAGTCATCCGTTTCTTGGAGAGAATGTGATTTTGCTTGAGACGCAATCCAACTTAGTTTTTCGGCAATCTGAGTTATATTAGATTCACCAAAAATTTGTTTACCGAGTTTTTGATAATTAGAAATTTCAGTTGTTAACGCTTTAACGTCAACCTCTGTCTCTTCTACCTCACCATACTTCTCTTTAACAATTTTAGATAAACTAATGTTATCATGCCAAGGATTTTGAGAAACGACACCGCCTACGACGGTACCACTAAAATTTTCCTCTAATATTTTTTTCAGTTTAATATTAGACATAATTTGTTCCTTGCTTTAATTTAAACTAAGTTAATATATTCAACCCAAAATACAGCTGTACCAGTCTTAAATCCGCCTGTACTTGCTGTTAATCTACCATGAATTGTTGTTTCAGATGTAAAGTATGTATTTACAACTGCTGCAGCACTTGTTGGTGAGATTAATTCTGCACACGGACGTATTGCGACATTTGCACTACCTGAAGCACCTATTCTTAAGCCTTCTTCAGATGAAGCTGTTGAACCTCTTTGTATTGAGGTACCTTTCTTAATAAAGTTGTCTGCATCAATTACAGTAAGTGAATTACCTCCTGCAGAACCAGTTCCATATGAAAGTTGTACAGATGCATCGTCTAGCGTTGCTGTTTCTACTATTGTTGCATTTACTGAAGTCAATATTGAACCTGATGGTATTGTTATTGCTCCACTATCCCAGTTAGCAGAAGCTGAAGTACATGCTACTGGCGCAGTTGCCTGTAACAATCTTGAACTCTGAACAAAAGCTTTTTGAGCAGCACCAATATTTTTCAGTCCACCGTTATATTCCATAGCGTTAGCTAATTCATTTTTTAACGCCGTTGATGTTTTTGTTGCCATTTTATTCTCTCCTATGATTTAAAATGTATTAATTAAACTATTTTCCTATTAGATAGTTTTATCTACAACTATAAATATAAACTATCTTAATTTTCCTCTTTTTGAGTACCTTCTAAAGCCATCTCTAACTTTACGCCAAAGTACTATTAAAAATTCTCTTTCACCTGTATGAGTAGATTTTATTGGACCACTCATAATGGCTCTTTGTATGTCCATAGCATCATATTTTTTACCTTTAACACCATCCATCATTGTTTTAATGGATTGTTGTGATGCTTTTCCTAAAATTTTTGACATTTTTACAATGTCTTTCTCAACCAGTTGTTTTGCTTCTGATGAACTAAATGGTAATTGTGATGGTGAACTAAGAGGAGCCTCATCCATTTCAACCATTAATTGTTTATATATTGATTTTTCACTCATTAAAATGCACTATTTATATCTTTGAAATTACTAAACTTTGATTTAGCCATTTTAAATAATGTTTTATCTAACTTATCACGAAGTAATAGTAACTCTCTTGGAGCTGCACCAAAACCCATATGTAACTCATATATGTGTTTATACATTTTACTTAACTGTTTATGTGGTATTCTATCTGCTAATTCCATTCTTGCAATAGTATGGTCATTTCTATCAGTTAATTTTGCAATCTTATCAATAATACTTTGGTTAAGTTCTTTTTTCTCTGTTAATATATGTTTTAATTTAATCACTATCTACCCTTCATTACTAAATTTGCTAATTTAACTGCTTTTGGAACTGATAGTTTTTCAATTTTTTTTCTCAACTCGGGGTGTTTTTTATATGCATCATATGTTTGAACAATATATTGAGCTGTAAATAAATCCATACCTTTTTCGTGTTGTTTATTCTTAACTACTTTTTTTGCTAATTGTATTCCACTAATTTCTTTAAATAATCGTAAACCCTTTTTCTTATTTGCAATATTTAATTTTTTAATTATACTCTTTTTCATCTTTTTTTCTTCAGGTGTTTTGAATTGAGTTTTCAGTACATATTGCATATAATCATGGAATTGTTCTTTATCCATTTTTTCATTTACGGATTCTTTTACTTTTAGATGTAAACTCTTATTAAACTTTAATTTTGAATTATTTTTAGCAATTCCAGTTGGGAAACCATAATTTCTACCTAAACGAACTAATGTTTTTACATCATCTCCATTTTTTACATAAAACCACTTTTGTTTACTTCCTCTACCTTTCATTACCTCAATTTCACCACTTTTTAATTTTCTTCTTTTTTCAGGTTTAAAACTTTTAACTTCATTTACGGATTCTTTAACACCTTTACCACCCATTTGTTTGTAAACCTTTATTAGATTCTTTAGGTGTTCTTCATCTCTAGCATTAGTAACTCTACCTTGTTTCTTAATTTTTTTCTGAAACATTTTAATAGCATCTTTAAGTTTATTCATTTCCAAACCAGCTTCATTTACGGATTCATTTGATTTCTTCATCAGTTTTGCAATCTTCATTAAAGTATCTCTATCTTTTTTAGAAATAGATTTTAACTTTTTATTGTTTGCTATCTTTTCTATAGACTTACCGTACGCTGAAGATGATTCTTTTATATCTTTAGTACCAGTTAACTTATAACCTAATACTTCTGCATTTTCTTTTCTTGCTTTTTCAAATTTCTTTCTATCACTACCTTTTAACTGACCACCAAATCCTTCATCATATTTAAAATTTGGTTTTTCAGCATGTCTGTAACCTTGATGGTCTTCTTTACCTTTTACTGCAAAAATAGATTCCCTAACTTTTTTAGCACCATACTTAGCGATTAATCTATATAATTCTTCTTTTTTCACTTTATTCGGTAATCCTTTATGTTTAGTTGAAGCAAAATCGTCAGCATCTTTTTTCTTCATAGATTTAGCTGCCTTTTTAACTTTTCCAGAAACTTTAGATGGTTTTATTTCACCTTTTTGTAAAGCGTGAACCATTCCCATAAATCGTTGTTGTGCCTTAGAGACAGATGGCATTACTTTCCACCGATTCTCTTATATTGTTCTTTAAAGTTAAGTTCTTCATTTTTTTTCTTTTTCTTTTTGTCGTCTAACTCTTTACCACTTCGTGTATGTTTATGTTCTTGCATCTTAACTGGATTCAAGTGTTTAACATTTACATTTTCGTAAGTTTTGTCTCCAAATTTTATGTTACAAAACTCTACTTTACCATCCTCTGTTAGAGAATGCCAAGTTACTTCACCAATTCCTTCATTCTTATACTTGGAAGACCCCCAAGTTGCGTGATGAAATCATTGATGTTGTACTGACTTGTTATATGTATCCATTTTATTTATCTCCTAATATACGTTTAGCATATTCGTCTTTTTTAGGTTCTACTTTTCCTCTAACTACATCTAACACAAAATTTATTGTGATATCGTTAGCTACTAAATCTCCACATCTGGCAGTAACTGTTCCTTTTAAACCATCTATAATAATTGAACCAGTTACACCAGCAAATTGTTTAAATAATTCTGTATCTATATTATGTTTACCCTCATCCTGTTGCCATTCAGGTACACTATAAGTTGTGTAAACATAATCTCTATGGTCTGCAGGAAATGAATGTTTTACTGATTCATCTACTATATAAACCTTGTTAACTTTAGTTGTTAACATTTTATACTTACCATATGTCTCAGGTAATGTTACATCATACCAACCGTGTTCTTTATCACTTTGATATGTTGGTTCACCTAATAATTCTGTTAGTTCTGTTAAATATTTATCAGCATCTTGATTCTGAAATACACCTTCATTTATTTGTAATTTTGGTAATGGTTCGCCAAATTTTCTTTCGTTCCAATAATGTTCATTAAGTATATTTTTTAATTTAATCATTATTTTACTTTTTTAGTAAAACCAATAACTTCTCTCATAAATTTAGTAACGTTGTCTTTATACGACTTTTTTATTGCTTTTGCTAATTTTTGATTTTCTGGTCTTGGGTCATCTAAGAATATTTGTTCTAATTTATACATTCTTTCTCTAAGTTTGGCTTCTGCTTTTTGTATTCTTTGTAATTCTTTTTTGGCTTTGATTTTTTCATCTGGTCCTTCTGATATTGTTTCTTTAACTTCACAACCACAAGAATCTGTTCCACCGCAGCCACAATTGTCCTCATCTAATCTGAAGTCTTTCCACTTATACATCATTTCTTTATAATTATACATTATTTTCCACCAATTTTTTCATAAGTTTCTCTTAAAATATGTTTTTTTATAACTGTCTTTTCTTCTTTAACTTTTTTATACTTTTTACCATCAATTATTTTAATTGATTCGTCCCACTCATCTCCATCACCAAATTCATCTTCCATATCTGCAAAAGCTGCTGCTCTAGCATCTTCATCGTCTTCCCAATCATCACCCATACCAAAATCAGCATCTACACCAGTATCTCCGCCAAATGATGGTTCATCGTCTGGTTTTTCGGGGTCAAAATCTCTTTCAAAATCATCAGGTTCAAGACCTTTACCTTTTGGTTTTTCTTTATCATCTTTAGGTTCTTTTTTATCATCACCACCTTTAGATGGTACAAATGCTCCAGAGTCATCTTTTTTAAATGTTGGAGCTGAAGGGTCGTCTACCATATTCTTTTCTTTATATTTACCATAACCAACGTGTACGTAATCATCATCATCTTGAGAAGCTTCTTTCATTACATCCTCTAAAGTAGGAAGTGGTTCACCAAATTTTCTATCCCAAGCGTGTTCTGTCAACATACTTTTTGCTATTTTTTTATATGATTCTAAAATTTTCATTTTATTTTCCCATATGTTTGATTTCTGTTTCTAAAAATACTCTTAGTACACTTTTTTTATACAAAATACTATAAGCATTTTCCATTTGACCCTTTTTAACATACTTTGCTGTGTCATTAAGTACTCTTTGGATGCTACCTTGTAATTGTTTTCTTTTCATCACACCATATCCAGGTATTTGAATTTTAGCATCTAAAGGAGTTTCAGTACCTTTTTTAGGTAATGTAATCTTGGCCTCTTTCATATTTTTCATCAAAGATTTAAGACTAATCATTATTATCCTCGTATTATATCATTAATTATTGACTCTACTTTACAATATTCACCACACGTTCTACCTACTGGTTGGTTTCTATTAACGGATTCATTTACCCCTGTTGGGTGCATAAATGCTCCGTGTGTAGATGGATTGGATACAAAATCAAAAGCTATAAGTTCAAAATCAGGTTGTACTTGAGTAACTTGGTCGCCGTCATCTTCATTTACAGTTTCTACTGAACCCATTCCTCTTGAAGAAATACCCAACTTGATTCCAGATTTAAATAATTCTTTTAAAATATTACCACTTGGTGTACTTAATACTTCAACCGTTCCCAATAAATTATCACCTTCCCAGTGCATCTCTTTTACATTATGTGATACATTTTGTAAATTCACTACTGAAGATTCTGGATGGTCTAATTCACCCATAGCTCTACGTTGATTAATAAATTCTTTAGTATATTTTTTTGCCTCACGATGTAAAATATCACGTGGATACACTCTACCATTTTGATTTTTTGCTTCTGCTCGCTGTAATACACCACGAACAATCAACTTACCATTGTTATTTTTCATTGACTCAGTAATTTGTTCTGGTTTTATTTCAAATGGTAAATAATCTACTATTAAATTTTTCACATTTAACTCCGTGTCTTAATAATTTCGTTTTTCAAATCTTCTAATTTTTTAATCCATCTATTAATGAAATTTACAGTTTCCATTTTATTTGGCTCCTCACCTTTGACTTTCAACTCTTCTATAAGCCAACGTCTTTTTAGATTAGATAAACTTAATAATCTGCCCAAAAAATTAAGTCCATCTTTATTCCAAGATGGTTTCATAATAAGATTAGTAAAGTTGGCCGACTTTATTTGCTAATTTTACTAACCTTTCACTAATTTTTTTCATAGCCCCGTGAGTACGTTTCCAATAAGATGTAGAATCAACTCCTATTTCGTTTTTTAGTCTCACATTCATTTTAACAAGTTTATCTAATTCATTTAACTTGTCTCTAACTTCTCTCATTGAGTAACCTATTTTTTGTTTGGGTGTTAGAGATTCGTCATTTCTGTAATCGTGATATTTTCCTTCAGTTACAGATTCAATTTTTTTATCAACTTGTTTTGCTTGAGATACAGCAACTCTTTTTGCACTAATTATTGCCTTACGACCACTTTTAAGTGCCTTAGCTACTTTCATTACTGCTTCACCCTTAGAACCAGCATCAATTAAAACACTACCCATTTCAGTTCTAACGTGGAATTTTGCTTCTTTAACTTTCATATATCCACCAGCTTTTACTATTGCATCTTTTTTCTTTTTGTCTTTTTTACGACCACCACTAAATGCATATGGAGTTTTTGGTGGACCTTCACCACCATCGATATTACCAGTAACTGATGCTTCTTCTAACTCTTGTTTAATCAGTTCTCTGATATATTTTTTTAAAAGTTCAACTTTTGTGGACATCCTCAATCTCCTTGACTAATTCATAATATCTCATCAAAGTTAAAACCTGTTTTTCATTAACCACTTTACCTTTTGTTAAATTACCTATTTGATTAACTGCTTCTGTTAATTTTATTTTAGTAATTTTATCAGTAATTTTTGGTAAATGTTTTTTTAATTCTTTTTTAATTTTAGAAGATTCAACATCAACAAACTCTCGTAATGAATTTGTATTACTTACATTATTAATGTAATGTTCAAGTAAATTCTTTTGTGATTCATTTAATGTTTTATATTTTTTATTAAACTTGTCAACAAGAATTTGATATGCTAATAATCGTAAATCTTTATCTTTTTTATTATATTCTTTTAAAACTTCTGCTTTAACATCTTTAACACTAATTTTTTTACTTGTAATGTGTTCTAAAACAGTAAATTTAGCATTAATAGTTTGTTCTGGATTAAAAGTAGTGTGTGTAGTTTCTGCCTGAAATGTGTTGTATATTGAGGCAAGTAATCTGTAATTTGAAATGCGACCATTAAAAAAGTCATTTACGTTATAACTTTCTTTAATCTCTTTTATTAAATTATATTTTTCATTGCGGAGTTTAGAATTACTCAATTTTTTTCTTGATTCAATTATCATTTCAAATAAATTATTTGCTCTACTTTCAGATTCATAATGTTTTTCTGAAAGTAAACGGTATAATTGAAGTTCTTTACCTAATTCTGTATTCTCATTAAAATATTTTTTAACAATTTTTACTGATTTAGTACTTTTACCCGCTAATACGTCTGCGGTTATCTGTCTTGTTAATAATTCAAAAAGAATACTTGTATTCTTTATCTTAGAATGTTTTAATTTTCGAGCCATTACTAAATACTCCATTCGTGTTCAATATTTGTTATAAATAAATATAAAGTTAAGTAATAATTAGTCATTTGAAGTGTCTTTGGTGAAAGAACTTACCTCATTCTTGTATTCTTGTTCTACTTCAGATGTTTCATTTATTATTTTTACTTCATTTTTACCAAATTTCATTGATTTTTTTAATTTATCATAGTGTGCAAGTGCTAATGGTCTACCATATTTAGGAGCTCCACTACCACCTTTTTTCTTATCGTGAGCTCCAAGTGGGTCTCTACCTCTTGCACCACTATCTTTTCCATATTTATTGGGTTCTTTAGGTCTACCCGCTCCTTCAAAACCGCCTTCTGGTGCTCCGCCTTTGTCATTTAACTCGTGTCCTGTTCTACCCATCGCCATATCTGATGGTGTTCCTACAGCTTCACCAGTTTCTTTTGGGTCGCTGCCTTCATTTTCTATTTGACTGCGACGAAATTTTTGTTTATAATCATATATAATATTTTCATCTTCTTCTTTAATTTCGTCCTCTGTAAATCCAAATATATTTTTATAAATCCATTCTGAAGAAACTAAACCATCACGTATCATAGATTCAGCAAGAGAAGTTTTATTATTCCATAATTCAATTTTTTCTTGTTCATAGATTGTAGATGGATTAGTTAAATCTAATTCAAAATTTACTAAATCTGCATCTTGATAACCTTGTGCATATAAATGAACAATAGCAATCTTAGTTAACTCAGAAAGAGTTATTCTTTGTATACGTTCAATTGTTCTCGCAAAACGAACATCTTCAGCTGCTAAAGTAGCTTTTGAACCGATTTGTTCTTCGAAACCTAAGAACGCTTTAGGAATTCTCAATGAAGATAAGAGTTTATTTTTTAAATACTCAATATCTTCTGTAGCTTCATAAGTTAAACCAGGAAGTGATTCAATATTTGTTCCACTATCACCACCACGAACTGGTAAGAAAAAATCTTCAGTAATATTTTGCATATTATATTTTAAATTATAATCACCTGTGGCCTCATCAACTACTGGTGCTTTTTTCATTTTGTTAATAACTTGTTGCATATAGTTGTCAACTTCTGCGGGTGGAATGTTACCAATATCTAATTTAAATATTCGTTTTTCGGGTGCTCTCATAATACGATGTATTAACATAGCATCTTCCATAAGAGTTAACTGTTTATAAATCTTACGACCACCTTCAATTTGTGATTTACCATATGGTAAATAATTAGAATCTGAAAGTAATCTAAAGTGAGCTATCTCATAGTTTTCTAACTCTTCTCTTGTAGCTGATGTTTCAGATTTATATCTATGTTCACTTGTAGCAGATTCAATTAAAAATTTAACATACTCTGGATTTTCAGGGTCTAATCCTTCTAATCTTGAAACGTCATATACGGATAGTGGGACTACATTTGTAATACCATATTTTTCATCAATTTCTAATTTTAAAAAGAAATCACCATATTTACACATATTACGAACCCAAGGCCACAAATTAAATTCAATATTTAAGATATCATAAAACAAATTATGTAATATTTGTTTAATTTGGTCATTATCAGTTTTTATATCTAAAACATCACCATATTCTGATTTCATTGTAGATTCATCTGCATATATGTCAAGAGCAGATGAAATGATTGCATCACTATCCATTGATTCATAATCTTTAAATAGATTTAATCTCATTGACTTCGTTAATAGTGAATCCGAATAACCACTTAAACCACTACCCGTAAATATTTTCTGATATCTATCAATAAGATTATTTTTTGCTATAGATTGTGTACGACTCGTATCGGAAACTCTTAATCGTTTTCCACCTACGTTTCTAACAATTACGTTTGTTGAAAATAATCGTTGTAATCTACTAAATAGACTTTTATCAGCCATTTTTTACCTCTTTACTTAATTAACCACTCTAATGATTCAACTTCTTTATTGACATTCATAGTCCAAGAATCATTTTGGTTGTTTTTTGGTATATAAACACCTTGATTTGATGTTATACTATTCATTGCTTTTTTCTGTAATTCTATACCTTCTGTCCTTAATCTCAAAGCTGTTTCTCTTATCCATAATCCCATAGCGTAAGACATTACCAAGTCATCATTATACCCTGACATTGCTTCTGCTCTACTACCGTTATAAATGAATACAAACAATTCATCTATTAATCTCTGTGAATGAACTGTTACTAATCTTTCTCTAAAAAATTCTTCTAATTTTGCTATTACTAATGGTCTTGTTTTTTGTGTTAATGTAAATCCTGGAACTAATTGTTTTTCCATTCTATTAATTTTATTATTAACTTGTCTATGTACATCAACTATTTGTAAATCTTTTGACATATAAAATAAATTTTCATACTCCCTATCAATACATTGTTGTATTGCTGCCCAACCAATGTTATTATTTTCAATAACAAGTAATGCATTATTATATTCAGTAGCTATATTAACTAACAGATTACCATAATCTCTTGTAGACATTCTACCTTTATATTCAGCGACTTGTTCTAAACTTTCTACATCTATAATATGAAACGCAGAATAGTCTGTAGCATCTCCTCTACTAACGTCAGCACATACTACATAATCTTTTGTATAGTTTGGTGGCTCCCAAATCCAAACATTACTATCAATACCTCTCTTCTCAATTGGGTCTTTAACTTGAGTAGTTCTATACTCTTCTAAAATAACACCATCAACTACTGATTGACCAGAAGTGATAAAATCACAATCACATTCTTGAGCTGCTAATGAAGGACCTAATAATTTATCTTGTTCATCTCTCCACTCTTGTTCTCTATCTGGATGTAATGTCCAATGTAATTTAATAAAATTAAAATCATTTAATCCATCTTCAGAATCCATCCAAGTTCTATGAAACCAATTACCAACACCATTTGGTGTAGATAATGCTATACATTGTCCACCAGTTGATAACGTCTGAGATGCTGCTGCCCATATTGTATCAATTTTATCAATAAATGCAGCTTCATCAAGAACTAATAAAGATAACGCTTCTGAACGACCCGCATCCTCACCACTTGATACAGCCTTTACTTGAGAACCATTTTTGTATCTCAAACTTAATTTGTTATCCTCAACACATTTTTGTTTTAACCAAGTAGGTAAGTTAGCATGCATTACTCTGACTTTTGTTACTAAATTTTTGGCAACTTCTTGTTTAGTAGCGATTACTAAGATATTTTTATCTTGATGAAATGTCATCATCCATAAAGAGTATCCAGCAGTAACTGTTGATATACCTAGTTGTCTAGCTTTTAAAATTATATTAAATCGATGTTGGACAAAATCCTCTATCGTTTTTTCTTGAAAATCATAAAGACTAAATGGTATTTTACCCTTTATTGGGTGTTGTATAAAACAATACTTTTTCAAGAAATAAACAGGATCCGAAGCACATTTTACATACTCCTGTTTTATTGCATCCTTAAGCTGACCTTTTGAATTTCTACTCATACTAATATATTATTTGTACTGTTCCACTTCCCGTCACGCGAGTTAATCCAATCTCATATAAAGTCTTAGCTGTTAAATTTGAAGCTGTTATTGTATCACCTTGCAGTGGGTGTAGTACTGAAGTTCCAGCACTTGCAACGATAAACCCTTGATTTCCTGCACGAGATCCAGTCAAGTCATGACTACCAGCTCCTAACGTAAGAACTTTTTTATATTTAGCATTATCATAACTAGACCCCAGCGTTGTTCCTATAGATGCAGAAACAGCAGATACTCTACTTGAAGCACCAGCTATATCAGTTCTATTTGAATCACCATGTGTAATTATTGACGACATTTACGTTCTCCTAAAATTATTAAAGTTACTTTTTTCCTAATAATAAATATCTTACTTTAAAGATTCTTCTATTTTTTCTAAATGTTTCAAAGCATCACCAGCTTCTTTTTGAACTCTATCAAAATCAGCATTCCATTTTTCCTCATCTAATGAATATCCATCTGGACGAACTTGATTATAAAAAGTTGGTGTTTTTTGCTCCATAAATTCTTTAATTTGTTGTTTTTGGTCTCTTATCCATGCAAGTTTATTTCGATTTACTTTTTTTGTAGCCCATTCATCATATGTACCATTTATTCTCATTTTATTTTCTACTTTTATCTGACAATCAAAACAATGTTGATATAAATACCACATTTTTTCATCCATTGTAGCTTTCATCACTTTATCACAAGATGGACAAAACCAAGGCATTCTAGCTTCTTTTGTAACTTCTAATTTTTCATTAATTCTTTCTTGTTCAAGTTCTCTTTCTAATTTCATTTTCTTTTGAAAGTCTTTATCAACTTTAGAAACAATTATTCTTTTTTCTGGTGTTTCGCCCCGTAAGATGGATTGCATTGCTTTATTCTCTCTTACACTTTCTCTACTTCTTGCCATTGTAACTCCTCTAAAAATTTAATAAACCTAATATTTGATTTACGGGTGCAAAAGCACCAGTAAATTTATAAGTTTTACCTTTATATTTAAAAACTATACCTTCTGACGGAACAATTGCTGATAATCCACCTATTTTATTTAATTTATCTAATTGTAACTTCAAAGTTTGTATCTTTTTTACATCTCCACCACTTTTTACTGTTTTTATTGCATTAATTACATCTTTTCTTATCTTTTGTACTGCTTTTTTAGGTGAAGCTGCTAAATAACCACTAATATTCTTTAAAATCTCTGCTCCGACATCAAAAAACAACACTTCAAATGGTTTCATATTATCTTTTACCCATTTTTGGTGATCATTTTTATCAAATGATAGTGCCCAATCAAGAAACTTCTCATCTTTTATATCTTTTCTCATCATTTGCACCTTATATGACTTATCAAAGAACGCCCATCTCTTAGTCAAGTTAACTAAAACCTTATTTGGTATCTTATATTTCATTTGTTTTGATGCATTAAAGATAAATTCTTCCCAATATGACTGGTGATACTTTGATAACGTATCATTATCTTTTAGTTTATACTGATTTTGTAACTTTTTTAGTCTATTCAAATATACATTCTTCTTTTTACTAAAATCTTGTACTTTAGGTACTTCTAAAAATTGTGGTTTACCAATTTTATAATGTTTTTGTACGTTTTGATTAACTTGTTTAATCATACCTGCTAATATACGAGCACTATCTTTAGGTTGTCCTATTGCTGTACCACTTTCATTATATTCTAATGTTCCGTGAAATACTATTTGTGCTTTATCATAATCTATAACATTAGCCGATTTTGGATACATAACTTCTAAGTTCATCCAACGTTTACCATTATCAAATATTTTTTCTTTTTGTTTATCAGATAAAGAACCTATTGATTTATTCAAATCTTTCATTGCAAATACAAAAGCATCTCTAATATCACCTCTGCCTGCAAATTTAGAAGCGACACCTTTTATATCCATTGCTGATGAACCAAAGTTTTTTAATTGACCTTTATTTCTTGCTGTAACTAATTTTCCATTTACCCAAGAGACCATTAAGTTTTGACCGTCAAGTTTTTCTGTAACTCCATCCTCTCGGTTTAATTTACCACCGAGTCCATTAATAATTATCTGTTTCAAATCCGAAAATGTAATATTTTTATCGTCAAACGGATGATTCATATGTCCGTATGCTCCACCTTCTAATAATAAATGTTCTTTCATTGTCATTTTTTTATCGTAAGCATCTTCTTTCATTTTAATAATATCCGCGATGAAAGGAGACCTTCTCAGTGCTTTAAATGCAAGATTCTCTACTGAAAACTCTCCACCTTTAGCAAGACCAGAACTTCTCATTCTTTTAAGTTTATCTTGAATTTTTTCAACCATCTCAACTACTTCATCGTACTTACCATCTTTCATCAATTTTTGTAAAACTGGCACCGAACCTAAATAACCTTCAGCCTTTGAACGAATATCTTGTAAATCAATTTGTAATTCTTTTTTCTTTGGTACTACTATCCACTTATCTTTTAATATTGAATATAAACCTGACGCTACGTGTGGGTCACCTACGTTTTCTACATAAACTTCTACGGGAAATCCGTATATAGTAATATCGTGTTTATTATTCCAAATAGTTTTTTTAGCCAACATATAATTTCTTACAAAATCACTATCATCATCTACTTGTTTGAAATCAATTATTAAATGTAAATCTACATCTGAAAACTTTGACCAATTATAATTTGAAATACTACCAGTTAAAGTTATATCATTTAACTTAACATTTGGTTCTAACTCTAAATCTTTAAAAAAGTTTTTAGCTATCACTAATAATTTTTTTCTAATTTCTGGTTTTATTTGTTGATTGTCCCATATTTTAGAATTTAGTGAATCTCTAATAGAAAAACTTTTTATAACATCTGGTTTTATATCTTCACTAATAATAAGATTTATTTCTTCATCTAAATTAATTCTTTCTTTCAAATCTAACTTATCTTCTTCTGTATTACCAACGTTATCATCTGGATGTCCAACACCAGGATATACTGGAGTTTCTACTTCTACACCAGTATAGTTTTTGCCATCTGGTGTTATACCTATCCATTTTAATACTTGATAACCTAAGTTTCTTAAAACAGTACCTTCAATATAATCTTTATATGTTGTGATTGGGTCCGTAACACCAAATCGAGTACCATAATCACCAGATTGTTTACGACCATAAGCCACTGCCGGTACAACATTGTATTTAAGAGTATAATCAAAATCAGGATTTAGTGCATGTTTACCTAAAACATAGTTTAGTACTTCCCAACCAGTTCCGGCATACATATCATCAATCCATAATTTAGAAAATTTCTTATAATCATCGAATCCTCTGTAGAATGTAGGTGGTCCATCATCTGTTGGTGATAATGCAGTTGTACTTTCTTTTATAAGTTTACTTATATCATTATTAACTAAAAAATTATCTATTGATTCAAATAACTTTTTAAACTTATTATTCATCATAGTGTAGATGCCTTTATCAAAGTATCCAAATGCTTTTTTAAATAACTTTTCTCTATTCTTTTCATAATCAGGTGAACCAAGTAATTGTCTCATTACAGTTCCACTTACTTCTTTACCACCCACTTTAACTGAAACGTGTGGTGCTGTAAGAATATATCCACGTTCTCTATATCCAACCATATTCTTTTTATTTTTTTTATAATCATCAAAGTATGCTCCACCTTTTAATCTACCTGCATCTTTCTTACCAAAAATATAAATTACTGCAGTTGTTTTTTCATCAAATTTCTTTAAAGCATTTTCAGCTTTATATGGTGACTTTTCCATAACAATACGATTTTTGGGAATACCCATCTTTGTCATATGTCGAACTTTTTCTTTAAAGTTCATTGGGTGTCTTGGTAGTCCTTTTAAATTAGATGTAACTATATAAGCTTCATCTACTTGTTTCTTTAACCACTCATAAGTTTTTTTATGATGAGGACCGAATGGTTGAAATCTTCCACCATAAATACCAACTACTTTTTTGATTTCTTTTTGTTCATTAATATTTTCACCAAGTAATCTTAATAGTTGAGTCATTACCATTGGATTATTAACAAGAAATTGTTGTAATTTAACAGTATTCGAAGCATAATTTTTAGGTAATACCTTTTTATTAACTAATTTTTGTAATGCTCTTTTCATTTTTGGTTTATTTATAAATTCTTTTATTTTTTCATAACCACTTCCATAAGGAACTGAACTATTTCCTTTTCTTTTCATCTTCTCAACACCTTTACGACTTGGTGATGGAATATCAAATTCTTTAATACCTTGTTTTTTTAATATTTGTTGTTTTTTTATCCAACGTTTAGCTAACTTACTTTTGATTGGTTGTTTTACAAATTTACTTATACCTTTTCTGACTAAAGATGCAAACTTTTTCTCAGCTTCTTTAGGTTTTAAAAATTTAGAATTATCTACTATTAAAAAGTTTTGTTTGAAAAGAGATTGAAACCTACCTAAATTTTTCTGTACATCTTCCCAAGACTTTTGTAATAATTTTGGTGGTAAAATTCTATCTCGTTCTTGATTTCTTTTTTGTGCAACTTCTAAAGAAGTATTAACAAATACCATATATGTATCATAACCATCTTTTTCAAGTTCTTTTTTCATAGTATGAAGTTTACCAAAATCGTGTCCTGTACCATCAATAATCATACCCAACTTACCTTGTTGGTATTGTTTCATTCTTTGTTTAGTAAGTTCTTTACTATATGTTCTTAATCCACTATAATCTTTATCTTTTGGGTTTGTAAGTTGACTAAATAACTCATCAGGCATCTTATCTAAATCAGTTCCAAATCCAAACTTGTTTAAAAGATGTTTTAACTCTTTATCTGAATTAACCATCTTCAAACCACTCATACTGATATTGAATTTTTCTGGTATTCCAAATAATTGTTTAGCTACATAAGTCTTACCACTACCTGGCCCACCTGCAAGAAAAACAGCTTTAAATATACCTGGGTCGTTTACACCTTCTTCTATAGTAACTTCTTCGTGATTACTTTGGTCTCTGTATATTCTGAATGTAGTTGCTTTTCTACCATTAATAGTTGGCATACCATGGTTATCTACACCAATATCCTTGACAACCATCTTCTTGTTTTTAAATTTACCAACAAGAATAGTATCACCAACGTTTACTGGTAAATTGATATCCTCTTGTAAAAAAGGTTTAGTTAACCATTCAGTTAATTTATTCATTTACACTTCCAGTGCTCTACGATACCATCCAAATAAGAATCTTTCTTGTTCAGGTTTCTTGTTGACTAAATCATAGTAATGTTTTAATCTGTAACAACGAACTCTAGCTAATTCAGGTGTATGTTTTGCTAATGCTGCTCTTGTACCTGGTCCGAATCCACCATCAACTGTTAAATCACCACCTTTTGCGTTAATTGCTCTTTGTAGAATCTTAACAGCAGTTCCTCTACCTTGATTTACACACATATCAAAAAAGATGTGTTTTAAATTGTCTGGTAAATCGTCTATTTTGTTTTTATCCCAATAATCTCTTTTGTAGATTTCTTTGGCACCTTCTTTTGTAAGGTTCTTGATATCTACATCAGGATAGAATCTACCTGCAATACCAAAATTAGTTTCACCACCTAAATCTTTAGGGTCGTGAACATATCCACCTTCGTGTTCTAAAGTTATGTCTATTATTTCATCAAATGATGTTAAAACCGTGTCTTTCATAGGTTTGCTCCCAAATATATTAATAAATAGTTTAAGAAAATCGAGTATACTCATATATAAATATCACTTTAGATTATTTCATCTTTAAAAATCTAGCTATACAATATCTTCCCATTCCAGATAATTTTTGATTGTTATCTGTCATTGTTACTGGGTCTACAGAGTGATGTAAACTTGATGGCATAATCATTAATTGATTTCTTTCAAGTGGTATTTCAATATCATAATCAGTAAGATGAATGTTACCACCCATAAATGATTTGGGTTCTTCCCATAACCAATACATTATTGATATTATGGCTATGTCTCTATGTGCTTTATAATAATCAGTATTTTCATAATATGCTACAAAAGTACCGTCGGTATTTGTATACGACCACACTTTATAAAACCAACTCATATCATATAATGTTTGGATTAATTCAGAATCATCATATATTTTATTCATCACATTTAATATATTTGAAGTGTTTCTGTCTCCGTATAAAGTATCTAAACTAATTTGGTTATTTTGTTTAGTACCTTCAGGCATTTCTTTAGGTGGTGAATATATCATTTTAGGTGTTAAAAATCTTAACTCTTTTAACATCAATTCTATATCTTTATCATTGAAGTAATTTTTTACTAACAGATATGGTATTGGTTTTGTATGTGGTATATATTCTTTATTATTACGAACATATCCCTGTCTTTTATCAAGGGTATAACCATCTATTTTTTGTTGATTCATTATTTAATTTACTCTTATTTTATTTAGTATTATAACCGACAATAAATAGTGTGTAAAATTTGCATATACAATTAAATTAAACTGTAATGTGTATAACTCTACCATCACTTCCGGGTTCGCCATTAACACCATCTCCACCAGCACCACCACCACCTGGTGCTAACGACTCTCCGCCAGTTCCACCAGTTCCACCTGTAATTACAGTTGTACCTATAGAGTTAGATGTTGTGATTACAATTATAGCTCCACCACAACCACCACCGCCGCCGCCGCCACCGCCGCCAGTTCTCTGTCCCTGTCCGGTACCACCAGCACCACCAGTTCCACCAGCTCCACCATCTCCAGTGTTGGCTTGTCCAGATATTATAGCACTTGTTACTGTGCTGGGTGTTTCGCCTGCTTGACCAGTACCACCAGTTATTACACCTGT
>VTLG01014564.1_pt1 | contig 40426 bp, 59 predicted proteins | sample 4694571 | NCBI WGS metagenome assembly VTLG01 (sample SAMN12604809, study PRJNA352737) | marine metagenome | biome: ENVO:00000447; feature: ENVO:00000209|ENVO:00000569|ENVO:01000036; material: ENVO:00002151; isolation source: viral sequences binned using virsorter ... | reverse complement strand
CGGTAACCAGGACGGCTACCAGGACGGCTACCAGGACGGTGACCAGGGCGGTAACCAGGACGGCTACCAGGGCGCAAAAAAAAACCCCGCTATCTGGCGGGGTTGAGCGGGGCAACGTGGCCCGACTTTAAAATGGGATGTCGTCCGTATGGTACGGGCTCGACTCAACAGTTGCCGACAATCGAAAATCGGCAACCGCCAAGGCTAGCTTGTCGCGCTCCAATTTGTCCACAGCATAATCAGCCGATTCTATTCCATAATCGGCTACAACCATAAGACAACGGGGTCCAACAATCGTCGCAATGTATTGCCCATAACGGCAAGTTGTATCGACCGTAGAATTACCGGCAATGTCGTCAAACGCATCCAGTACCGGCTGCAAACCGTATTCGCCAACAATCGAGTTGAGATCATATTGTAGTTCCGTTCGCCAAACATAATCGCAATGCGACATACCGCGCCTAATTGAATTGAAGCTTAACATAATATTTTCCCCTATCAGAAAATAGAAAACAGAAAACAGAAAACAGAAAACAGAAAACAGAAAACAGAAAACCGCCGGCCAACTAAGCATACGCTCTAGAGGGCGCGCAACAGTTGCACCAGCTAACCTCGTCGCCAGCAGAATCTGTATACGTTTCGCGACAATCCTCGGTGTAGGATTCGCCGCATGCCGCGCAAGTTTCGGTGTCTTCGCCGCAGCAACTGCAAAGCTGCGCTTCCCCATCATCGGCGGTTATCATGTCGTCATTAACAGACCACTCCCCGCAGTTGGTGCAAGAAAATAGATGGTCTTCCCGGCATTCTGCGCAATACCAATCGCATTCCACTGATTCCCCGTCTGACACGTCCGCATGTTGGCCGCAACAATCGCAAACGGTAAACCGGTTGTCAAAGCACGACTCACAATAGTTGTCCCCATCGGGTGCCTCCCGCAAGTCATCATTTCGGACCTGACAGTTGCAATTGTCACAACGGATAGAATCTGGGACGTCGCCGCAAGTCGACGAACATCGGAAGTCGTAACCGTCATCGGCGCAAGTCGTCAACCGCCAACAATCGCCAGCACCGCGCCGCCAGTCCCCTGTGCCCCAGTGGAACGAATCGATATATGGCAAGTACTCGGATTCTGGCAGTACGACTTCAAAATCACAGCGGTGGGTGCCATCCGCAAAGTCAAAGTGAACAGAACCATCTGGAAGGTGTTGGTGCTCCCGGAAACCCCACCCTTGGCGGTATGCATAATCGCGGAAAACCTCGACGTGGTAACCGTCATTGGGATATACCCGGTCAACAATTGTTGCACAGCATTCGGTTTTCCACACAAGGGCGCGGGCTTGTTGTTTCCCGTCATCGTAGCAGAGCATTTTGACGGTGTTGGGATTCTCACTGTATAGGACAGTATATTTTGAATCGCTCTCGGTCATGCATGACGACACCCCCCACCCTTCCCCATATTTCTCAGTTATCTCATCGCCCGAAACAGTCGAAAAAACAGAATCCCCAAGTGTAGCTACCGCATGGCGTTTCAATACGTAATCACATTCGGCATCGTTGAAAAGCTCCATCGTCTCCGCAAATTGTCGGCGCAGATAGCGTAGCAGCGTAGTCTTCGTACGCTTCTCGGGGTTGAACTTATTTTTGTCGGTTTGGGTGTAACTAAGTTTTAGCGGTTCATCGATCGACTGCCCGACATAATGAGAACTGTGGTTGGCGCGGAAAATATGGTTTCCGATTTTCTTCAGCGCGGCAACTCTGAGCGGTCCCAAATCGTCGCACTGTTTGACCATTGCGCGCCAATTGTTGCGAGCTTTGACTCTGGCCATTACTACTGTTTGCCGTGCTGTATCTGTTTTGTGCCGTCGCATTTTCTTATTCCCTTAGATTGGACAAATGACCGAACAGGTAACGTATCGGCATTATGCGCGCACGACTTTTGATGTCAACAGGTATTTTGTCAATTGGCCGTCACTCGTCCCGGTCACCTGACAATATTTCTAGGTATATAAAGCCCCTATATATGGTGTTTTTTGCAGTGATAAAAAACACTATATCTTGTGGTATCGTGCAAATTGTTTTTTGGCGTTCCGATACGCTTAACGCCGAAACGCCCACAGCGACCGAATACGGGCCTGTATCGGTCAAACGCCAAAACAAGTGTACGGATTGTCACCAAAGGCGTGATTGAACTGGCAAACCGGGCAAGCCGGGGCCCGATAGCAAACCGGGTAAGGCGGGCACCGATGGCAAACCGGGTAAGGCGGGCACCGATGGCAAACCGGGTAAGGCGTCAAATAGAATCCCAGGGAAAAAATTCCCATGGTTTTTTCAGAGAATTTCTGACGCTGCGCAGAGGCTGCGCGGATAGCGGGCTGTCATCATATTGACTACTGTACGCCTGTCGACTGTGATCAGATTGATCACATAGAGTCCCAAAATGGGATCAAAAAAGTCCGCATGCCTGCGGGCGTGCGCATGAGGAGGCACGTAAATACGACCCAAAAATTGCCCCAATTTTCACTCTCGACTTTTTACCCCCTTTTGATTTTTCACGCACCCCCCCTTTGCGAAATTCGTGATTTCACTCTCGACTTTTCCGGCCAACTTTCTTGGATTGGATGCCCCCCTTAAAAAAATACCGCATACCTGCGGGCGCACCCGTGGCTAGGCCTGTAATGTCGCCCCAAAATTGACCCGGAAATTCAGTCTCGACTTCCGGCCCCGGTTTGACCTGGGGTTAAACCCCCCTTAAAAAAATACCGCATACCTGCGGGCGCACCCGTGGCTAGGCCTGTAATGTCGCCCCAAAATTGACCCGGAAATTCAGTCTCGACTTGCAACCCCGGTTTGACCTGGGGTTAACCCCCCCTTAAAAAAGGCCGGCGATTAAGCCGGCCCCAGGGGAAAGTCGTTAACAGGTTGCAATCACTGCAAGGGAGGATCGAAATAGTATTTGCCGTTTCGGTTATTCAAGGCACGCAAGGCCGGCCAGGATTCGCAGATATCATCGGCAAAGTTTACAAGGCATACCGACAATTTCCGCAGGCCAGCCAGGGGCTGTGAATGATGCCCACGTTCGGGCTGAACCCAGGCCGCTGAACCGAGCATCTCCAGGATCTTGGCAAGCAATTCATGCTCTGCCTGATCGCTGCTGCAACACTCATCCGCAGTCAACACCACTCGGTGTTGTGGTCCCTCCTCAAACGTCAAGATGCAATCCACGTACATCGGTGTTGGGCCGGCTGTAATCAAGGCACTTCTCGAACGGTGGGTGCCGTCTGCAAAATCAAAATGGATAGAACTATCAAGTGCTCGGATATATCTTTCAGTTTTCATTCTTCACCTCTCTTGTTTGTTGTGGCTTTGCGGCAGTTAGTTTTTCGCGGGCCTTAAAAGATCTTTTGCCCTGGATTACCCCACTCCAGTTCATCCAGAATCTCGTGGCATCGATCCTTGTCTTTGCTGCTAAGCCACCAATAGGAAGAACCAAAATACTCTTGGGCTACCCTGTCTAGATCGCCCTGGTTTTCGTGGACTGACTCCACTGACAGCTGATCGTATTGATCCCACTTCCAGTCCGGCTGAGTCCACCAATTGGTAGACCGTTTCTTCTTTCTCTTCTTTCTCTTTGTGGTTATGTGTTCATGGGGGAACCTCTCGCCACCCCACTCCGCAATCATCGACTGAACCTTCGAGAAACTATTGAAGGTCTCGGCCAGATTTGCGTGGCACCCGTCGCTATGCTGATCATGATACCCAACCCCGAAGTTGAACCCCTTACACCCGAGGTGGCTTAGGTAGCAGATATCCGTAAACGATCCGTAGCCTACTTCATACCCACACTCCGTTAGGATGTCATGGCAGAACTGGTCTTCATACTCGTACATGACGGCATCCGATCCGGCGCGGTCAAATTGAATCATGAAGTTGTAGTCCTTTGGTGCCTGGAAAAACTGGGCTGTCGAATTGCCAGACTCTTCCGAATCAGTTAGCAATACGTCGCACGTAATGCCAGCTTCCGGCAGGACATCCAAGCACATCCATGCCCCCAGCCTATCATCTAATTGCGGGCATTCCTCTATTCGCACGTTCTCGAATTGCTTCGTGATCTTGGGGTTCTCATTAAACAGAACCCAGTCCAGGTGAGCGACCGCAAGGATATCTCCACCGCGATCTATGTAGGTCAGGGGACCATGCTCTGTCTGGATAGTATCCCCCATGCCTGCAAATTCTTCCTTCTTTGCTGTAAGTCGCTTTCTCAATCTCTTTGTAAACAATAGCTTTCCTTTCTCCTTAGGATGCAAGACTCACCATGAATCCTGCTCGTTTCATTCTGTCGAGGTATGCCAACTTATCGGCATTCCTCTTTGGTGTTTTCGGGATAAGCCCGACAACGGTTCCCGGCTTATCGAGAAACCGCAGGTCCGATGACACCCCATCGATAACATCTGCCCCCATGAATGTCTGTGGCAGATGGTCAATACTTCCCACCAGGAACACCGTTGCCACGTTTCCTCCCAACCCAAGCACCTCTCGATAGAAGTCTTGGCCAACCCTCTCATTGTAGGAGTAGGTCAGGTGGTAATTGGCCGGCAACTTGCCAGCCAGGAACTGCCGGAAGTGAGCCCGCACCTTGGTGTATCCGTAGAATGTCCAATGGGAATACCTCTCGAATATCCAGGGATGGGTCAGGTGCCACGGGTGATCACTCAGGATGTTAGGCCGGAACGCTACTGGCAATCCTAGCCTACGGGCCTTGCGGTCCACCTGCTCCAACTGGCACTCCAGCACCAAGTCAAAGTTGGCCCGGTCTTCAAACATCATCTTGGTGCGAGCGATTCGCACCTTGTCGATGGATGACAAGCCCTCTGCCTGCCCAAAGTTCCCAAGACAGGTATCGAACCCCTCAAAGGTGAAGCAATTGCCTCTGCCAGGACAAACCTCATGTCCTGACTTGTCACCTTGTGCCAGGGTTATCCCGGCGTTGTAGTACCCTGTTGATTTTGCCAGCTTGGCATTTGCGGTTGGCAATGTAACCAGGGACGCAAAACCCCACTTCCGGCACAACTCTTTTGATCTCTTAATTGTTATCACTTACTGCCTCCGATCTAAAGTTACCCTTGCCTCACCCCTTTATTGTATCGGCTATTCGGCCATCTGTCAATCACTCTAATTTGGATTTTGTCAAACAGCCCCTGCGCAGAGTGTGCGCAGGGCACCCCATTCTGGTGCAATTCTTGGTAGTGTACAGACGTTCAGAGCCTTCGCGCCGGCGCGTGTAGGTTGGCGCAAAATCTACTCTCAACTTTTCAGGCCAACTCCCCCGTGGAGCTACCCCCCCCTCACATATTCTCACGCTCTGAGACAACATCCGCAGCGTGATGGCAGAAGTCAACAATCTCCCCCCAGTCCTCCTCATTGAACTGACTGAACGTCCCGGCACCTGCCCCCTTCAATTTAAACTTAGTGCCATTCCACCCGTGGCAGGATCTCCTCTTGGGATCTGGAAGGGTCACGTCGCAATCGATACCCTGCTCCTCCAGGTATTGCTGGATTGAATCGTGGGCATGGTCCCACCACAATTCAGCAACAGAGTCAGCGGTCTCCCCCTCCCTGGTGACATCCTCCTCAAGGGGACCATAAAGGTAAAGCCATTCCGCATTATTGCAAAGTTCTACTCTCATCGGTTCCATCCCTCCGGTGCATGATTGACTGCAACACCCACTCCACCGATACTCTCGATGGTGATGCTGTAGTGGTTCTTGTCCCCTATCAGCTTCCTGGCTACCTCTTCCGCTCTGGACAGTATCATCCAGCCGGGAACCTTTCCGTTACGGACTTGGCTTTTCGGAAACCAAGCAAACCTTTTGCCGTTGATCGTGCCGCTTCCATCCTCAAACTCCACTTCGCATGCGATGGACTTCTCTGATTGCCGCGACACCTTGACCTCATGCAATCCGTTTCGGAAGTCCCGACTCTCCTTGTTGGACTTGACCCATGCCTTCTGCTTCTCTTCTCTGTCAGCGGTTTTACTATCAAACGTCTCCCTCCGCATGGTGCCATCATCTCGCAACCACCGCTTTGGAATCCAGCACTGCCGACCGTCGCTCTCAACGAAATGCGCCTTCTCGGTCGACTTCTTGATCTCTACTAATATTCTCTCCATCCCGTACCTCCTATCCGTTGTCTCTGTCCAAATGAAAATTCAACCACCTTATTACATCTGATTTCTTCGCCGGAAAAACAATGCGTTCAACGCCATCAGCGCCATAGTTCCCGTCCTCCCTTATTGATTCACGGTGCCACCGCTCTGCGTCCCTCCTTCGAGTATGCCAGCTGATGCAGCTACCCTCGTGTTTGTGGTGGTAGTAGGCTTTGTAGATGATCATCTTTACCCTCCCCTCGGCTCACAGAAGTCTGGTCGCTGCATTTCAGCGTTACTGGTGATACGCTCAAGCATCTTGCGTTCGACCCCGGCTCTAAATTTAGGATCATCGCAGTCTACAATTATGTTTAACTTCGCAAGGGAATCTCTGGCACTGGGTAACTCCCGGTCGCAAACAGCGGACATCCAGCCGGACGGAGCAACCTCAATTAGACCGTCCCAGGTTCTCACTGCTTTTATTAGGCGCGACTGTTCAGCATCCGACTCATAGCCGGCAGTGTCCCACTGCCCATTGTGACCCCTCCAGCTACGGTCCTGGAGGATTGCCGCTTTCATTTCTCTGAGTGTAACTGTCATACTCCCATCCTCCTATCCGCTATGCCAGAGATAATTTTTTCCAACAGTTCACGCTCAGCCCCGCCGGCAGGAACGCAATAGTCGCAAATCACCTCCCCGTCTGAATTCCCCAAAACAAAGAACACCCACGCACTCTTGCCTAATGGCGTCGTAACAAACAGGTGCGCTTCATCAACGGCAAGGATAGCGTCAACCGCCTTTCGCACACTACTGGTCGTCACCACATCCTCATCTTCGATCTGCCCATGTCCCCGCATGTAATCTACTTTGACGATGCTAAACCCCGCATCCGCTAACGCCTCCACGTTCTCCGTCACTTCTGACCTGTACTTGCTTGCCATAGCATTACCTCCTATTGTTTGTTGCCGTGAGACCGCATTTTACCAAAGTATCGGTCGGCTGTCAACTACTGTACAAACAGATACCAGTAAAGTAAAGCAATCAACGCTGCTTCGGTTGCATACGTCGCGTAAATTATTGCGTCGACCATCATCATGCACCTCCGTTCGCTAGAGAAATGTACTCGACAACCACCTGCTGGTCATCCTGATCCATTCGTTCCGCTACCGATACCAGCCGGCCAATCGAAGCTTCGCCGGACAGCAGCTGTTCTGCCAAAACTGGCTCACCCACTTGGTCAATCGCCAAGGCCGCGCTCACCACAATATTCTTAATCCTCGACATGTATCACCTCCTATCAGGTAATGCCGTTACTCACCGATTGCACAAAGCTCGCACCTGCCAGACTCGCCGTGGATACAGCACGTTGCCGGCATGTAAACTTCATCTCGACTTGCGTCGGTCTCTGGAAATAGTTCGCGGGTCAACTCTTCCCGCCTAGCCTCGTGGCTGGAATTGCATAAATGACAATCTGCACCGATGCACTGATGGTCAGCCTTATCGTCCCAGTGCTGGTCTCGCAGATAACTCTCTGCCACCGACCACGCTGCCTCTTCCCATTCACTTTTCATCATTCTTTCCCTTTCTCAGTGAGCCCATCTCTGACATTTATCTTCGCCGTAAATTTCGGGATCGGGTGCCTCCTCAGTCTCCCGACTCTGGATGCGGAGCTTGGAGTATCCTTGCTCCTGCAACGAATCCCTGTCTGCCTCAATCTCGGCAACACAGTCACTGCGATCATACGATCCCGACATTAGCTCCGGCTCGTTGTCACTGTTGGTCGCCCAAACCTCATGGTATGTATACATGCTCGTACTCCTCCAAAGTTAATGTTGCTGTTTGCCTCGAACTCACCCATTATAATAAAGTATCGGTCGTTTGTCAAGCCGGCTTGAATTAAAGTCTCGACTCTGCCTGCTGCAAGTGATCCACCACGCAACGCCTCTCCTCCTTGGATAGCTTTGCCAATAGCTTTTGCGCTTGTGGTGAGCCCATGGCAGCGCGGCTCCATTTATGGTTTCCGTTACACTTAAATTCAATCCGCTCCCCCTGGTTGCCATCGTCGTTCGGTGTAATGATGACACGTTCATCTAGCCACACATCAAGCACGCTGGCGGCAGGCGTATCGCCCTCACTGAATAGACGCACTATATCTGGGTAGGTGTACTCGGTGACGGGAAAGTCTGAGAAGATGATCTCAGCGAAGTCAGTGATAGTGAGCAAGGTTCGGCCCCACATCTGAGACACGGGGTGCCACCCCTCGATCACTCCCCGCTTGGGCATCGAGTATCTGAGCCTAGCCCTGGTGGGGGTGATCTTCACGACCTCACCCTGGCGAATACCTTGGTTTATGAGTTTCTCAAACTCCTCACCCTCCTCGATCTCTGAGCCGAAAAACCAAGTAAGAATATCGCGTTCAGCGTCAACACTCTTTGATGTGGCGTATTTTCGTTCCTGTTGGCTGTCGCCGAAATCAACCCCAAAGTAATCTGCTGAACCCCCCCATATCGCAATCACGCTGCCACGCCACTCGATATGAGTCTTTCCAACAGCATCTCCCCGAGAATGCTCACGCACTGCCCGATGGACTGTCTCCACTGCATCACGTCGTTTTTTTACTACGATCATCCGAACAACCTCCGGTAAAAAGTAATGAACTGTTTCCCCTGACTTGCGTATTGTAATAAAGTATCGGTCGGATGTCAAGCCGGCTTGAATTAAAACGGTCGTCCACACCTCTTGCACTTCTCGCCGTCGTCACCATCCATGCCCACTGCCGATTCCGCTGCGCCGGGGAATACCCTCGACGTAGTCTGCATTGCCCCTGAACTATCGAGCCGGCGGCGAGTGTCTGCCGTGAACGTGCGACCAGGGATGATCGTTGCACCACTTGCTGCTGCCTGGGCATTGGCAACCGAATCACTTGACTGGCGATAAACATTATCTCCGTATATGTCAGCTACCACTTGCTTGATCGCCTCCGGCTCTCGGACCCACTCCATCGCGTCCTTGACGAATCCGGCACCCTGCTGCTCTTCACTGAGCAGTGACACTCCGTCAAGGCCAGCCTGCTCAAGCACAGTGCCGATCAGGCGGTAAAGGTACGGTGTATCCACCATGTCACGCGACAACGGGACAGGCACCTTCTGGCCAACGTCCAGCGACACTGGGAATCCAACGTCGGACAACGAGCAGACGGGGATGCCAAGCTCGTATAGCATCGGTTCATCCGACTCACTCACCGTGACCACTGTCCTCCTGACGGTTCGCTTGAGAAGTTCGCCAGCCAGCAAGACGGTCGGCAGCTTTACTGTTACCGACAACCTCGACTTCGCCGGCTGAACCTCCTCGCCATTGACCGTGTAGGTGAGACCCTCCGGCGGCGACACCATCCGCAGGTGGTCAACCGTCTCGCGAATCTCTTCGCGCGTCCACGGCATGACCGCCTCAATCACCACTCCCTCGACCTTGTCGGTGCGATGCCGGGTGACACTCCTCTGCCCATCCGCGAATGCCACGGTGACATCGTTGGACCTGACCGTGGCAGACCGGGCGACAGCCAGCAATTGCTTGTCGCCGGAATTGAATCGACCGGATACGGTCGCACAGGACCGCTTCCCAGTGGAACCAAAGAAGGTCCAGATGTCGTCTGGATTCCGAAATCCACCCCCGTCATCGGCGACTCGAAAGGTGGCACTCTTCGAGTTAGGGACCGGATCTATCGTCACATCACACCTTGTCGGCCTGTCTTGAGAGTCGTCATACCCACGATATTCATCGAATACATTCGCCACTGGCTCAGCGGCAAGACGACGTGCATCTGTGCCACCAAATAGCTCTCGCATCCCCTTGAGATCCACATCAAACATCCCGCACCTCCTTTAAAAAGTAATGAACTGTTTCCCCTGATGTCTCGTATTGTAATCAAGTATCGGTCGTATGTCAAGCCGGCCTGAAATAAATATTTGTCATTGAACCGAACGCGATGCTGGATACAATGACAAACAGAAAGGAGGCACTACCATGCCAAAGACAAAGAGTGACCGAAGCAGGAGAGTTGGGGAAAAGTTGCCGTCGCGCGACCCAGGCGACTACGATTTAGTGACCGGCGCGGCACCCAAAATGGGAATCAGCAAGCAAACCTTGAGTTATGCTATTGCGCGCGGCGAGATAACCGTCTACCGTACAGCCTCGGGCAGGGAACTGATCTACCTCCCCGATATTGAGGAGTGGAATAAGTTCAAGGAACATCGCAAACGCGAACACATGCCAGATGAATGGAAGCAGAAGTTTTTCAAGACGGTCAGCAAAACTGAATTAAAAAAGTACAAAAAACTGCATGGCCTAGACTGACCCTGCGCCGGGGCCGGCCACTTTCGCCGGTCCCGGTTTTCCGTCCCAAAATGGCCAACTTTCTCCCGATCTTTCTCGCGATCGCGTAAGGCCGCATCCGAAATTCAGTCTCAACTTTTGGGGCATCTTCTCTTCCAGGGCACCCCCCCCTTGTGTAAATCACAAAATGTGCGCGCATATGTGGTGATACATTATAAGTATGCCAGCCGACTCAAACTACTCGCTCGCCGAGGTGCAAGCTGAATTCGACGACAACGCCTCGTATCTAGAGGAGCGGTCGCCGGCCAAGGCTCGAAAACTGATCACTGCCGGGACGATTCTTATCCGGCGAATGCCATCCTCAACCGAACACGGGCTGTCCAACGAGCGGCTCGCATTCAACTTAGAGATGCTGAAGCAGTCGGTCGATGACGCTCGCAAATGGCTGGCGTCGGAAGGTCGTTATCTCGAATCAACGGTGCCTGCGGTCAGGTACGCGGACCTGTCTGACTTCCGCGAGTGGGGCCATGGCAGCAGGAGAAGAGACGGGCAATGAGTAATCGTCAAGAAAAGGCACCCACCCTCCTGGACGACTTCCTCGCCTGGGACTCAGCCAAGTCCGAGTACGCGGCTGTCCGGTCGGACAGGTTTTCCCGAAACAATCGCGGATTGCCGAGCGGCGCAGGTGCGGATTACCACATCCGGCATCAAAAAGATTACCTGATGCTGGGGGAGATCTCACGGTCCTACGAACGTAACGATCCGATCATTCGGGCGGGATTGAATCGTCTCACCTCCGCAGTCGTGGGTCGAGGGTTCAACCCCGAGCCGCGAACTGGCGACAAAGAACTCAACGATCGATTGAAGGACAGGTGGAAAGCCTGGGCGACAACCCCCGCCGCGTGCGATGCAAGCGAACGGTTTACCTTCAAGGCAATGGAAAAGCTGTTCTTCCGGTCGGTCATCCGAGATGGCGACATCTTCGCGGTGCGGATGGAGTCCGGCCAGATCCGCGCCTTTGAATTCGATCGCGCCCGCACACCACGCGACGTTAAAGCCAACGTCGTCCACGGGATACGAATCGACCCGAACTTCAGGGTTCCCCTTGAGTATTGGTTCACTAAAGAGCAGGTGGACGTTAACCGAATCATCGAGCGGCAAACAGACATGATCCGCGTTCCTGCCGACGACGGTTCAGGAACGCCAAAAGTCTTACACCTCCACATGCCAGATCGAGTCTCCCAGACTCGCGGAGTGTCCGCTCTCGCACCAGCCAGCCAGATGATTGGCATGCTCGACGACCTGCACTTCGCGAAACTGGTACAGGCACAATCAGTCTCCGCATACACGTTAATCAAGGAGCGAGAGATCGACGCGATGTCGCTTGGCGGCGCAGCTGGCGAGACCAACGACGATTACTCGATGGGATTCAAGCGGCAGTTTGAGCGATTCGGCCCTGGCCAGATCCTGGAAGGCGAACCTGGAGTACGGCACAACGCCTTCTCGCCGGCTGTTCCGAATGCCGAATTCTTTGACCACTCGTTGCAGATCCTGACATTCATTGCGATCAACCTCGACCTTCCAGTTCACTGCCTCCTGCTCGATGCCAGCCACACCAACTTTAGCGGATTTCGGGGCGCACTCGATCAAGCTCGCCAGCGTTACCGCGACTTGCAAGACCAATTCATGGACGGATTCCACCGTCACGTCTGGCGTTGGCAGGTATCTCGATTCCTGGACGACCCCGAAATTGGATCGCTTGCCGCCCAGGACGGCGTGGATGTCTACTCGGTGGATTGGATCGCACCAGAGTGGCAATACCTTGAACCACTTAAGGATGTACAGGCTGACATCCTTGCCTTGAAGAGTGGAATCACCTCGCCCCGGCGAGTCCAATCCGCACGGGGGCGACGATGGGACGAGATCTCATCCGAGGCGATCGAAGACAACTCCCAGCACATTGCCCGCGCGATCGAAGCAGCCGAAAGCCTCAACACACAATTCCCGCAGCTGCCAAGGCCAATCGATTGGCGAGAGGTGGCTGCCCTCCCCTTACCTGACGGAATTTCCATCCAAGTTGGCCAGACGGAGCCCCAAAATAATGAACGATCTACCGACGATCGCGGATCAGATCTGGCTGATTGAGCCGTGCGCAGGCTCTGCGCTGGTTGCTCAAGGCCGGATCGCCCGCACACCACAACAACAGACACCACTTACCTCGGTCGACGAGGGCATTGCCAAAGTCGCTATTCGTGGCGTAATTGGCACCTCGATGACCGCAGACACTAATACTGAAATGTTGATCGCTGCGATCAACGAATACGCTGACGACGATGGGGTGACCTCCATCCTGCTGGCAGTCGACAGCCCTGGCGGTCAAGCCAGCCAAGTCGACAAGTTGTCCCAGGCAGTCCGCGCAGCCTCTGCGCAGAAACCTGTTTATGCCCAAATCAACCGCATGGGAGCCTCGGCAGCAATGTTCGCTGTTGCCCATGCGACAAAAATATTCGCTCAAGCGGAATCCGACATGGTCGGTTCGATTGGAACGATGATCAACTTGGTCGATTCCTCCAAAGCGTTTGAGCAGGCTGGTCTGGAAACTGTTGCGATCACGACCGGCAGCTACAAAGCACTTGGTGCCGCTGGCACTGAGATAACCGAAGAACATCGCCAGCATTTGCAGAGTCTGGTCGATGGATTGCAAGAGAATTTCACTCTCGCGATTTCCGAAGGTCGCGACCTTACCGGGGCTGAATTGGCACAGGTAACCGATGGTCGCATCTTTCTCGCAAGCCAAGCACTTCAACACGGCTTAATTGATGCCATTCAAGATGTCACGGTGACTCTTGATTCGTTGAGTGCAATCACTAACCGGAAAGGTCTTACCATGGCGAACGAAACTCAAGTCGCCGAGCAGGCTGATCACGCTTCCATGCGGGATCTCAAAAAACTTCCTGGTGTCACGAATGACTTTGTCGTTCAATGCCTCGAAGACGAACTTACTATTGAAGAAGCAACTGCCAAGTGGATGTCACAGCTGGTCGATGCCAAAGCATCTGCCGACGAAGCTGCTGCTGCCGCCTCGCAGGCTGCTGACGACGCTCGTCAAGATGCTGAGGCAAAAGCTGCACTCGCAGCCGACGCCGCGCTGGCTGACGGGTCTACTGAAGCAAGCGAAGAATCTTCCGATCCCATCGCCAGCTGGAATTCCGCGATCGCACAGGTTGCCAAGGATTTCGGACTGAGTCGCCACGATGCGGCCCAAAAGGTCGGCCAGGAAAACGAAGAACTTCGCTACTCGTACATCAATGCTTACCGCGAGAAATTCGGAGTTGCCTCCGATAATCGCAAAAGCTAACCAATTAACGAAGGAGATAAACAATGGGTGCAGCTAATCAGATTGAAGGCGTAGGGGTTCCGATGCGAGCCACTGGCGCGCTGGAGCAATACGCTCTCGTTTACCCGACAGGCCCAGATCTTTCGAGCGATGGTGAAGTCGAATGTGCCTTGACGGCAGTTGACACAGACTCCTCCATTCTCCAGAACGCATATGAAGTTTTTGCGACTGGATCAAACGCAGTGACCGGGATTCCGCTCTCCGCATACTCGACAATGACTGTCGTGTCTGGCGACACTGACATTGCTGTTGGGAATAAACTATTCCTGGCAGGAAATGGTCGCGTTGCCAATACTGGCGACAAGTTTATCGGAGTCGCCCTGTCAGCAGCCACTGCCGCTGGACAATACGTCACGATGCTCCCGAAGATTCACTAAACCAAACACTTGAAGGAGAATAAACAATGTCCAGTACCTTAAACTTCGCTGCGACATCGCCGCGACCAGACCTTGCAGATAGTCTGGAAAAATTTGACCTGATGGCAAATGCCAGCGGGTTCGTCGGCTTAAAGATCGCACCTGCACTGGAAGTCTCTGAGGCGTTCGGCGAATACCCAGTCGTCGAGCCCGGCGACTTGCTCAAAGTTGTGCAGACCCTGCGCAACTCGGACGGCTCATACCGCAACATCAGCGGTCGGGTCGGCAAAGATTCGTACCGAACGGAAGAGCATGGTCTCGTCGAGCGGATCGATGATCGCTACGCAGCTGTTCATCGCGGATGGTTTAACAGCGAACGACTCGCGACGATGCGACTGCAACACGCTCTCGCGCTCGCCCATAATAAGCGAGTCATCGCTGTCGCCGAAGCAGTCTCGAATACGACTGCCGCTGGCACCGCCTGGAGTACGACCGCTAGTGCTGACCCTGTCGCAAACGTGCGAACTGCAAAGCTCGCCCTCCGCGACCGCATCGGAATGGCAACGCCAATCAAAATGGTTCTCGAACTCGAAACCTTTGAGTTCCTGAAGGATTGCGATGCCATCATCAATCGCCTGAAGTACGCTGGATTCCGCGACCCAGAGCGTAGCAACATCTCTGCTGCTGCCCTGGAATCTGTCTTTGATGTCGACGAGATTATCGTGTCGACCGCGAAGACGAATTCAGCTGACGATCCCAACGCTGCTACTTTCGCAAACGCCTGGGATAAAACCAAGTGCTTGTTGTTTGTTGCTGGAAGTGGCGACACCATCGGCCCGCAGTACATGCGGACTTTCCACTGGGGTGGCGACGGTTCGTCAATCGGTGGAACGATCGAAAGCTATGGCGACGATGCACGGCGAAGCGACAATATCCGCGTCCGCTTTGACGTTGAAGAAAAAGAAATTTACTCGGACGCTGCCCAGTTGATTACTGGCGTTCAGTAAGCTTCCATCCTTTGCCGCCGGTATCTGATTCTATGAAAAATCTTCACGACCAACTATTCGGCTCTGCCGCCGAATTATTAATCGAAGCCTTCGGCGAGAAAGGCTCCATCACCGTATGCCCGCGCGGAGGTGGCAACTTCTCGATCGATGGCGCGATTGGTGCCGTGACGTTTTTGAGTGAAGAGGATACCGGCGGTGATTTTGTTGTCCAGCAACGGCGAGTGCGGGTGGCTACCGTTGACCTAATCGAACACGACATCGATGGATTACCAACAGACGTGCTAATCGAAGTCGATGGGGAAAGCTACTCTGTCGACCCCGGCATGTCGAACCACGGGAAGACATTCACACTTATGCAACTTAGTCGCGCGGTTCGCCGGCGGCGCAAACAAATGCGGTAATGGCTTTATTTTCAACACCATCCAGCTGCCCTGTTACGCTGCTCTTCAAGTTGCGTACTGCGCTGTCGAAGACATCCGCAATAAAGACGCTGACCGGAACGTCTACCGATGCCGATGCGCTTGCGCAAATCACGGTCGGTCCATTTGACGACAGTCCTGACGGCGACTTTTGGGATGTCCAGGACATGGAGGATGAGAAAAGCTACATTCAGATTTACCTCGATGACGGAGGATATTCGGCGAGCCGGCAGGTATGGCAATCCGGCCAGTTCGATGAAAGCGCGGTAGCGACCGTCGTTGTTCACCGGCAGGTTCTTGGCTCCGAGATCGACCGGACAAGCAGGTCTTCCCTCCGCGATGTCTGGCTTTACTTTTCCGATCTCGCCTTTTTGATGATTGGTGATCAGTTGGCTGAGCAGGCTAACGTCGAAGGACTGTTCATCCAAGACATCTCGATGCCAAGCGGACCTGGGTTACTCTCTCCCGAACATGAAGAGGGACAGAACCAGCGGGTGCAAGTCGTCTTCCAGGTAACACTCGGGAGGGGCGGCAGTGAGTAAACCATTCTTGTCAATTCGATGGCGCGGGCGAAAAGCCTACGGGAACATCCAAAAGAACAAGCTTCTCGGGAAGGCGTTTGATTCAGGGTTGCGTGGCATGGTGTTTCACTGGAAGCACAACTTCATGCCAATGCACTTTCGCAACGTGTCGAGGTCGAGGTACAGGTACGCGCCTCGATCTGGCGAGCGGGGATACCCAGTACCACCTCGCTACCCTCCGAACAAAGGCAAGTCATCCGGCAGGATCAGGAAATTCAAACACACCTACACTGGGACGAAGCTGGCGAGATTTAATCACACTCGCCCCCTGGTACACAAGAACAATTCCATATTCGGGGCGGCTAAAAACGCCAACCGCGTGACCACAGATGTCAACCAGCCAGGGGAATTGACTGCCAAGCTACAAGTGATGAGCCGGCTACTAAACCTCCGGGGAAGTCTTGGCTATGTGAAACACCACGTTGGCGGGCCACACTCTAGCTATCTCGACGAACTATCCGCAATCCATCCTTCCGAAACCGGGCCACTCGCGACCGCATTCAAGAAATCGTTTCGCACTAAGTGGCGTCGGACTGCAAAATCAACTCTCTCCTATCAAGAAATAAAGTGAGGAACACATGGCCATAAGTTCAACCGATCCGATGTTTGACGCACCGTTCACGAACGGCGACATTGCCTTCACTGTTGATGGTGGCACCGAGGTCGTCGTAGGTGGAATCACTGATGTCAACATCTCCACGAACACTGAGACCTCGTCCGGCAACTCTGGCTACATTTTCGACGAGCGAAGAAACCTGATCAGCCAAGAGCCGACCGCCACCTTCACTACGAGTGATGTTGGCCAACTCCTTGGTAATCTCGGGATCGCAGGTGCCTGCCTCGATGGTACGACAGGATGGTACGCACAAGTGGCCAAGCAGAGTTGCGGTGGGGTAGCATCTGGCTCAGTTCACGGCAAATACCAGATCACAGACGGAGTCATTCACCTCGACTCTCTGTCTGCTGACGCGAGGGCAGATGCAACCGTTGGTGCAACCGTACATGCAATTTACGACGGAGAAAACAGCCCCCTGGCCTCTACTTTCAATAACGCCAAGTGGGACACAGCCGCGCTTCCAAATCAGTACACACTTGGTGCGTGCGCGATCAGCCTGTCTGACGACAGCGGGGCGACTGAGGCTGTCCAGCTGGTTCTCAACGACCTGAGCAGTGCCAACATCGACTTCGGTGTACAGCTGAACAAGCGAGGTGGTCCCGAAAGCGTCTGGCCTACATTCGGCGCGGTGACGAAAGTTACCCCCACGATCACTCTCGCTGGGATTGAGATCGGCGCGATGGATGACACAAACGGCATCAAGCTCCTTGGCCGGATGGCGAGGCAAGGCCCATCTGGCACACTTGCCAACACAGTCATTCAATTGCGGCGTCGAGGAATGTCGGGGGGATTTGCCTCCTCTACGGCCACTGAACATATCCGAATCAAGGCAAGTGGACTCGCCTATGTCACGCAGCCTTATGCTGCAAGCGGACAAGACTATGGCGAAATCAACATTACGATCGAATGTACTCACGACGGCACAAATGCGCCGCTTGTGATCGGTGCCGAAGAGACCTACATAGCAGCCATCAACCTGAACGACTAACTATGATCACTGAATTACCAAAAGTAAAAGCCGTATTCGCCCAGGTTGGTCTGGCCGCTTCATACGCTGAGAATATTTCACAGGGCAAGGCAGACCTGCTTCTCAAGCTGAAGTCACCCAGCCTGGACAACGTAAAAGGCATTCTCTTTGGCGCAGAACCTGCGCCCAAACCCAAACCAAAATCGAAGGAACCTAAAACTAAGGAGTAGAAACATGGCGGGCATGCTGTATTTTTATCCAAACAAGGATGAATTATCGCGAGAGGACATCGAGGCAGTCGGTCTCGGTTATGCAATAGATAAGTCGCCGGCTGTTGTTCAAGCGATCGGAACCGGAACGCCAGCAAAAACCACCGGTTCTACTTTCGCGAACAGTGGTATGCCTAAGATGAATATGGCCAACCAGACTTGGGTGAAAATGGTTGGCACTAAAAAACTTCTCGACGCCGAATTGTGGTGCGGCTACGAGACACGTCCGACACCCGAAGATTTGAAGCGAGAGTCGATGATCGCTGGAAATGAAGTTACTCTGGCTGATGGAAATAAGTGGATGATCCCACTTGTCCGCGATGTCGAAGGATCTACGCGGCTCCCACAGTTCCTTGCACCTTCGGCTACGGGCGACGGAAGTTGGTCGGTGGAAGGAATGGCCGACAAGCACCGCAGGCTATGGGATGGATGTGGGGTTTTTATGGAGTTTGCCCTAAACAGCATGACTGACGAGGGTAATGTTGAATTCGAGTGGGACGACTTATTGGATGTAGCAGCCGACCTGCTTTCGGCAAACTACAGAGTCAGCAAAGATGAGATCGGCTCTTTGCAGCTTTGCTCCGTAAATAATGCCATCGACATATTGAAGTCCGCAGTCGACTGGACCGAACTCGAAAACCGAATAACCGAGGCTGCTAAAAAAAACGACCAGCCGGACGAAAGTACGTCGAATACCAAAACTGGCGACAGCACTTGACTCTGAATTACTGCCCCACATGGTGTGATCGCACCTCCGCATATTTGGAAATCTGATGGCACAGATTAAATTTACAGTCAAAGTCGGCTCATCGGTAGCAGAAGTCAAGAAGCTGGATGCCAGCTTCATGAAGCTGTTTGAGCGTCTCTCGCTGATCAAGAAGAAGTCTGATGAGGTAAAGGGGGCCATTCGGCGAATGTGCGACCCCCGGCCACTAAAGGAACTCCAGCGGCAAATCGGAAAAACAAACAGCGGGCTTACGCACACAAAGAGGAAGGTCAGTGCTATTCGTCGCGAATACCACCGCACCGGCCAGGAAGCAAAAAAGGCCGGGGCTCACAGTAAGCGGTTGGTGGGGAGCTTTCTAAAGGCCGGGATTGCGCTAATGGGGGTTGGGTCGGTCGCCCAATTAGTATCCCGCGCGTTCACTTTCGAGATCCAGCAGCGGCAGCAAGCCAACGCTATGCTTGGCCAAAGACTCGGGGCGATGGAACGCCCAACCTCCCGCTTGACGATTAACCTTCAAGCATTAGGTGCGGCGGCGGGCCGAGAATTTGAGAAGCGGCTTGAGGCACAGCGGATCAGGATGGGCATGCCTGTCAATCAATACCGGACAGCCGCATCTGGGGTATTCTCTGGGGTAGGTGCCGACCCTCAACGGACCCTCGAAATAATGGGAACTGTTGGCCGCGTAGCACGCGCGTTTGCCCCAGAGCAACTGGCGACACTCGCATCTTCTGTTGCCGGTCTCCAGAGCCAAATGCGAATTGCAACTGGCGGCAAACTGCCAAGCTCCAAAGCTGCAATGGGCGTAATGATCTCTGGAATGGGACAATCCCGCGCCGCCAACGTCCAGGAGTTCGCACCGAACTTTGCGAAACTGCTGGGCGCGGTTCTCGGCCAAGGGGGTTCAATCCAATCGGCAATTGCGCTGAGTGCCGGCGTAACACAGGGTGCTGAAGATCCCCAAACGCGGATTTCCACAACTGCCGCCATCAATGTCGCAGTCTCCACGCTGCGTGAATTTTTGGTAGACGAAATGGGGATGACACAATACGCAGACCGCGACAAGCACGGCATCGATGAACTCTTAAACTTCGTCATGCAGAAGCGTCCTGATGTTGGGAAGCAGTTCGGTCAATACTTATTGGACGAGAAACAGCTGGAGGCAAAGGCACGCCCATCGATCGCCGCACTGTTTGGCGACACCGCTTCGCAGGCCAGGATTGCCTTTGACAACGCTCTGGCCAGCGTCCCCCAGACCATGGCTAAATTCGAGCAGGCTGCTGACGAGCTTCTCGTGCGAATCAACGAGCAAGGACCAACGAACCAGGGAGACGCAAATCGCGCACTAGAGTCGCTGCTGGATTCATTTGGCATGAGCGGTGGAACCCGCATGAACGAGACACAAATAGGCCAACTCAACCAGCTGCAAGCCCTAACAAAATCCAGGGGGATGGAGGCGACCGCAATTGGGGCAACAATTAAGAGATGGCTTGACGCAGGGGTGAATGTCTCCCCGCAGGAAATGAATAAGCTGGTTCAAGACTTCAAGACAGAGATGAACACGCGATCCCAGGAGATGAGGAGTAAAACTGCGGCACAGGAAATGAAGTACTCAGCTGAGTCTATGGGATTCAGCACGGAAGGGATGTTCATGGAAGCACCCGGAAGCATCCCACTGCCTGGAGGATCACCAGGGGACACAATGCGCCAGCCCGGTTCGGATATTCTTACCGAGGAAGGAAAGAAAAAACACGCGGAGCTAATGCAAAAAAGTTCCGCTTACCGGCACCGCTTCCGAAACAGGCTAGGACAAAACGAACAATATCAAAACGACTTCAACGCAGCGCGAAATCTAAACCAATCCACTGAGGCGTTCCAGAAAGTCGCTGACCAGGACTTGAAGAACAAACAGAAGCTCCAGCAAGATCATTTTGCACGAATGGACAGACACGAAGAGTACCTGAAGCGGCAGATACTAGCTGCCGAGGCGGGGACGGAAGCGCATCAAAAATACACCGAGGCACTGGATCGACTTTATGAATCTGGAGGACTCGGGCTCCCACAACACCAAGTGGCTCCATAAGTGACAACATGCTGAAAACTAACAAACTTATTGAGTACGCGGCTGACGGAACCACGGTTACCAGTTTCGAGGAGTTCTTGCAGATGGAAGGGCAAGTCGCGAAACCCACGGCAGACATTGAGGTATTCCGCAGGAAAGGGGTGGGGGGAATTGGACTCCGCGACTTAGGAATCAAGGGAAAAGAGTTTGTGGTCACAACAACAAATCTCGTCCAATCATTCCAGAAAGCGGAAGATGCAATGGATAGATTTGTCGCCATGTCTGGTAAGTACCGGCGACTCGTGATGCAAGACATAGACTATGGAAACGTGTTTGTGTTGGAGGCCACACTCGACAAGCCAGTGATCCCTGCCCCCATCTTCTCGGGTGTACTTCCAGCCCAATATCTCGCCGGCGGGGTGGCTGGCCAATATGTAATCCAGATCGTCGACTTCAAGCTCGTGGGGACCGCCTAAGTGCCTCTCAATTTTCGCCCTGAGCCCTATCACTCCACATACCCTGACGGAACCGGAACGGTCGTCACCGAATCCGACAAAAGCCCCATTGTGCGGATAGACGTGGGAGGTTCCCTGCACGACTTTTACTCGAACGACTACGTCCACACTGGCGACATCACTCAATTTTCCTCGGCCTCGACGTACTCCGAGGGCGATCGCGTGGGGCACCAAGGCACTATCTACGTCGCTACAGACACCATAGGCGCGGGGGCATTCGACCACTCTGACTGGGATACCGAACCCCCATACGCGCTGGACTCCCTCCGAAAAGCCACCAACGCAATCGATACGGCCTCCTTTCGGTTTAATTTTGGGAAGGTAAAACACCCTGGCGACAGTGGTTTTACCGTTCGTAGATTCCGAGACCTCGAAGGTCTCTACGCGAGGATTTCCATCGGCGTCCCATCACAAGAGGGCAACTCAACCTACAACTGGGATATATGGTACGGAATAATATTAAAGCAAGACTCGTCGTTCGGCGGGTTCCATTCGCACACTGAGGATGGTCGCCCAGCAGATACAGGCATAGCGATCTGCTCTTGCGTTGGCCTGGAATGGTTGCTGACTCGCGAAAAAATACACTCGTCTGTCGTAAAGACTAGCGGGGGGACATCGCTAATTGGGAGATGCCTTACATTCAACCACAAGACAGGGGCAACCGTCGACAGCCCTCGCTCCGAAAAGGCGAATATGTGGGACGCCGATGTGTGGGGAGGGTCCAATTCGACGAAAGCTTTTGTCGAGACGGACGCCGAGCCATCGAAGATGTGGACAGCTGCGGATATCGCTGACTACTTAGTCTCATTCTTGCCGGGCACTGCTGGCTCAACGAGTGGCCACTTCGCTCCGCACGACATGAAGGTCCATGGCCACCATGCGGCGACTGCGGGTCGGTGGGAAAGCCTCACTTGGGCTGTACACCCATCAGACCGACATCTCGCTGAACATCTACACCCCACTTTCAACCCAGAGAACATGTCGACTTATGATTGCCTGAATAATATATTCTCGACAAAGCGGGGTATCATGTGGTCGCTGCAACTTGCCTCAGGCGATCTAGAGGACGCAGGCGACTTCACCGCATACATTCGGCTACATTCCTGCGCCGTTGACGACATTTTGGTTCACGACGTGGACAGCGATGGTGTTTTTGACATTGGTGATGGCGATGTGCGACTGCAAGCAAACGACACCCAATGGTACTTCAATGACATTGATCACAATCCATCTGTCGCACAATTGAAGATCGGGAGCGACTTAGCGAAGAAATTCTCAAAACTGACGGTGCGGGGTGCAAGAATGACCTCCACCTTCACGCTGGGGGTTTCCCATCTCGACAGGACAGCGGATGGAGACAATCGGGTCATGCAGCAGCTTGTTCCTGACTGGTCACCGGTCGACGAGTGGGAGTATAAAGTATGCTCCGCTGCTGAGTGGTCAGGATTCGGACAACAACCTAAGGATCCAGCATTATATGAAGCGTATGACGCATACCGCGCCTCTAGTCGATTCGACAAAGTTTTCTCCAGCTTCCAGGTCTCTCAGGGTTCGATCGTTTGGTATGGCGGAAAGTACTACAGACTTCATTCCCCATATACTTCATCCGCTCCACCGCTCCCAACCGACCCCGCTTACTGGGAACAAATAAGCGACAATGCCCATGCCGTCTCAGAGGTAGACAGTATATTCCCGACTTACAATGCGAGCCACGACTACCTTCCCATGTGGGACGGCTATGCGCTAAGTTTTGATAACCCCGGCCCAAGCGATTGGGTGCAATCCCGAATCCACCACTTGGCGTTCCCCTATATTACTCTTGCGGGGGGAACCCAGACGCCTGCCTACCAAACTAAAAACTGGAACTTATACGGACTTCGGATACTCCGAGACCTACCCTTGAAGGAAGCATGGGACTACACGAAGAGCGCGGACGGATTCGTCACCCCTACTGCGCGATACGCGATAACCGCGACTGAGGCGAAGCAATCTCCGTACCGCTCGACGTTTGGGTTTGTTGAGGTGGGTGGCCCAGGGATGGGAAAGAACTATGCAGGATGTGCATGGGATCAGTACATACCGCCATTCGACAGCACGATAAATTACGTCCCTGGCGGTAACGACAGTCGTTTCCGATTCTGCACATTTAAGGGTACACCCCTTAAATGCACATCCGCTCATAACGCTAATTCTGGAGACCCAACAGCTGACAAATGGACACTCGTCTACCAAGATAAACACGCGGAGTCGCGTTATGCCGATATCTCGAAATTAACATCCTGGAAGTCTGACCCTAAGTCTACCCCGTACAACGCAAATACCAAAAAGTCATTCTCGTCATACCGAATATCGGTAATGCAAAATAAGCCTGGACTTTCAATCAAGGCCGGAAAACTACCCCACTGCGCCGCATTTCGTGGCAATCCCACGGTTGTTTTTCCTCAGATGGCTGCAACATCGGACTCCCCCGACTATTACCCTGGATTGTTTGATCCAGCCGTAACTGGATCTAAATGCAAGGGCAGCAAAAATATGACGGGCGAAATCTCATACCCAGGACTTCGGTTCACAGTTTGCATGGAGGCCGCTAGGCACGCTGAAGTATCTTTGTCCACCAATGAAGGGGGAGTTTCTTATCCATCTTGGGTGGCGGGCACAACATACTTCCCAGGCGACATCGTATCGGCGGCTCATGCCACTTATGGATGGAGAATATATATATGCAGGAAGAAAAACAATAGTGCGACCTCCCCCAGTGACCTAACGCATGGCGGGGCAAACTGGGACATAAAAAAGTTGGGATCAGAATCAGGAGAGATGGTAATCAATGCCGGCCCAAAATACAGGTTAGATTATTTGGTGCCTGGAACTGTCTTGGGACTTGACGCCGGACTGCCCATCGTAGCAGACGGAGGCGTCTTGCGTGACGACCGGAGGAGCTTACTGAAGATTGCTCGATCCGCACACGCATGGTATTCCCTGTCCAGAAGACAACTAACGATGACGCTCCGGTACTTTATGCTTAGTTCTCGATTTGTGGAGGGCACGGGGAACGTTAGCAACCCTAGTCTTGGAGACCTTATCCTAGCTGTCGATCACGACAACGGCGAAAACGACAGCGACGGCAACTCAAAGTATATCCGCACTCCAATAACCTCAATAACCTATGACGGGAAAAACCTAACGACAACAATAAATACTGGCACTGACGGGATAGACTTCCAGGCTGGAAAATACGACCCCTTCGGGTCTGCTATGTGGGGCAAGGGAGGGAACACATGGGCGTAAGCTTTCTTGAACACCGCCTCAACCAATTGCAGTCGGATATTGATTCACTCACAACCCTGGCCAGCAACCTACCGACAGGGGAAGCTGAACAGGGCTCTGCCTCCTATTTTATGATCCAGGGCAAGGCCGCTTCGAGGGTGCGATCCGACGAGACCACCCTGGAAGTAAACAAAATCGAAGTCTACGGCGAGTGGGGGGAAGATCCTCGCGCAGACCCTTCGTCGACCACTGAGGCCATTACGGTCGCAAATGACAAGCTGGACCTCGAAGAACACGACGACGTGCATGCAGTCTACGTCCCCGGTGATAATGCGACAACACACTGGGCCGCTTTCGTGCCAGGGGGGACTCGCGTCGGAACCGGAATATCCAAGGGAGGCGACAAAGCAAAGTGGCACAACAGCAGTACGTCGATGACAAGCGGATGCATTGAGATATGGCCATTCATTACGCCACAATTCTTTGATGTTGAAAACGATTATTCCGAGTCCGACAAGGTCTTGGTGCCAATTCCTGCTTTTGAAGAGGACACGGCTTACTCGGCTGGAGACAAAGTCACCCTGTCAGTCGAGGCGTTTAATCCGACCCAATCCTACGCTACCAACGACCAAGTCCACTACGGAGGAAAACTTTACAAAGCAAGCGGAGCGGTCGACCCTCACGCCCCACCTGCGTTCGATCCCAGCCAATGGACCCTCCTCGACGACTGTTATAGCCCAACCGTATATGAAGCAAACACTGCTGTGTCGGCAGACGCATTCGACCCAAACGAGTGGGACGAAGTTTGCGCCGACTACGAAATGTGGGAGGTAAAAAGCGGGCAATCTGTCACCGCGCCAACGGTGTTTGATGAAGACGCGACGTACAATTCTGGGGACAAGGTATCCCACCTTGGGAATCGGTACGAAGCACCGCTGGGCGTCCCGGTTAACGACCCACCAGGATTCGACGCGGCACAGTGGACTGCCCTGGATAACTTTGACCCAACCAAATGGAACCGCCTGCCGGGAAACAAATACATCGACAAGAGTGCCAACACCTGCACAGTAAAAATAAGTCACGGCATGACGGAAGACCCAGACGAAGGGCACTACTGCGAGTGGGTAAGGGGAGAGCTTGTTTGGTATGACTGCTTCCAGTTGGCCGGATGGAACTAATCTATGGACTACTCATCTGGATCGAATTGCTGCTGCACGAACTACCATCCGTATCTCAATCAAAAAAGCGGAGTCCCAAACATTGAGCCCAACCACGGCGTGCGTGGGTACTATTTACCGGCAGGACTCGAATTTTCTAGACTTTCCCGCGCACCGGCACTATATACCTACCATTGCCCAAACTCGACTTACAGGCCAACTATCACAGACTCTACTGAATACACGCACTGGATCGACATCGAAGATGAAGACTCATTGGTGCACCAGTTTGCCTTGGGTCTCGATAACGGCGGCGTGGCGTATGCTTGGCATTTCATCTATGACGACGACGGTGATGCTTTTGTTCTCGCCGACTGGTCCCAATCCCCAGACGGTTTGCCGGGAGTTGCCGCAGTAATATGCGCGCATAAGCTAACCGGCGCGGGGGAAGATTTTGATGGGTTTCATGAACCGTTCGCAAAGCAGGGGCTAAAAGGAACGGCTGGAGATTTAAGCTCTTGGGGCGCATTAGACGACAAAAATGTTGTGCAACAATTGTCAGCAAACCACAACGATATACGGATATATTCTCTGCAGCACAAATTCGTTGGTGGGCAACAGACAGACGGCGGATCAGTCCTTCGGTGGACGCGATCCGGCGACGATGTAACATATATACCGTGGCAAAACCCAGAGGGTGGAAATCTATATTTATCTAGCGGTTTTATCAGTCGTCCGTATGGCGCAATAGCGACCGATGTAGGCAACGACGGCTGGGACCTGGAGTACTCGCTGGGGCCCGCGACAGATCAGGGCGGAGGATACTACGACGCTGGATGCCGCGACGAAACAAGCTTCGGCCTACGCGCATATCGTAGCTACCCTGCGCCCCAGTGTATTGCGCTCCGCAATCCTGGCGCGTGTGTGGGGGTAACGGTCGAGAAAAACGGCGTAACGGACGTGGAATATAAATACAGTCCACAGAATTGCGTCTGGCACTGGGATGAGGCTGGCGTCGGCTACGACTACGACTTCTACCGCAAAATAACGGTGGTCGGTGGCACAGTTGCCACAATGTCCGACCCTGACCCAAACAGCAACGACCTTATAGCCTATGTCGGCGGCACAGTGGACGAACTATGGAGTCATACGACGACCGTCCCTGGCCGCGCCTATGACACCCACTGGTGGGGAGATGAGATTAAAAACGGGGTGACGATCTATAACTACGCAAACGACGGCTCACACTTTGTCGCATTTACCGCGATTAAAAACCTCGGACTGGCGACAGCGTTAACTTATCCGTCTCCCGACACATTCACAGCATCCGGCGGGGGGGTAAGCGAATGCCGCGAGTGTACCGACGACGAAGGAACCGTAACTGTATCTGGACCACAACCAGCCTATTACTCGCACAGTCGGGGGACAGGAGACGTTGTATACGAACTGCAAATCGTGTCATACGTATGTGGGAGCGAGGAGCTTTTGTTTGACGTCACATACGACGAGGTGACCGGCGAGGTGGAATGGACACAAAACCCGGCAGCTAGTTTTCATGGCTCTTTCGGCTGTGAGGATGGAGTCCCAGGGGTAAACTCTACCGCCACCCCGACGCACCTGGAGGGGGGGAACGGCACTCGCGAGCTAGACCCGCGCATCATATGCCCTTCCATCCATGCGCTGTCTGGCGGCGGCGCGGCGTATGTGCATTGGGACCAGTGGAAGCGAGTGGACGCCTATCCGGAAACGCCTTATGACGACAACACAAAGGTGTCTCTCGAAACTGTCCGCTGGAAAATTCGCGGCATCGGCGCGTCCTCAATCATCAGCGAGCGTGTCCCCATCCGCGCCGAAACCTACCCCGGCGGGGGAACCAGCACGATAGGTAACCCAACTGGGATGTGGTACGGGCGGCTGCCCTTTGTCGGGCATTCTTCGGACCGGTGGGTATATGTATACGACTTTCCAGTGTCTGACCAAACACTCGGTAGCCGCCTGAGCCGGCAGTGCACTCTCGAAGATATCGACTACCACAATTTGGAAGATTCTTTTGTGGTCGATTGGGCCACATCACTGCCGGATGCTGTGGAGCCGGCGCGGTCAACAGATGTGTTCGACGAATCAAAGGCATACTCACCTTGGGACCGTGTGTGGTATCCCGATTTTGACGACGGATCTGAATACACCGCTGTAGCGACAGTCTACCCTGGCGAATGGGATTCATCGGATTGGACGCAAATTGACGGAACAGGGTGGGTTTGGTGCCAATGGATGATATCGCGCGACGGGAACATATGGATACCGACTGGGTGCCGCGACGACGAAAATCGGCCATCAGACGTCCAGTGGTCATTCTCTGGAAGCGGAGGGAGTTGGAGCGCGGACGCGCTCCGCCGGTCGAGGGGCGGCGACGAAGTGCCCATGATCCCGCCCGACCGCGACCATGGCAAGCGCAGAGGAGAGCCTCAATGAGATGCAGTATCGAACACGGCATATGCACACACTGCGGCAAGCCGGGAGGAGGCGAGTGCAGCGTCACCCCAGCCAAGCCCAGACCGCCGCTCCTCGGCGACCGCACCGAGCAGATGCTAGCAAGCATCGGGATCACTGAAGAATACTACACTGAGGTAAAAAAGCGATTCGGGCTTGCGCCAAAATGCTCCTGCGGAATACGGAAAAAATACCTAAATAGGGTAGATGAGTGGTTTCGTGCGCAGACCCTGCGAGACAAAAATAATCCAAGGTGACTTGCAATATTATTTGAGGTTGCCAGAATTCAAAAAGGCTCAGAAGTGGCTGGGGCCTGCTGCGGCTTAACGCCGGCCACGAAGAAGGAAGCTACAGTGCCAGCATGGGCGTGAGTGAAGCGTCCGGTCCATGCCTTTGACTGTGGGTCGGCGGTGCGAATTACCGAGAGCCGACAGAAAAAAACGGTAACCATTTGCAGAAGCGAACGCCCATCCGAGGCTGGTTTTTGCGAAGCATCATCTTCGGATGGTGCTTTTGCGCGCTCACAACCCTCCAAGGCTGGTCTCGGGTTGGCCCTCGCTTGGGTGGTTACCTGCCCGAGAGCGGGCTGATAAGCTCGCGAAAGGGCGCGACCGAGACGGTAAAAAATACCACTTGACATGGGCACAGTCGTAGCTATATTTACACGACACAGACGAAGGGGACATCAACCAGAAACACGGAGGTAGATCATGTCTGATCGCGCGCGGAGCGTCGAGACCTGTCTGGCCGAGGGATTGAGCGTGGCCGGCACAGCACTAGCAAACGGAGTTTCAAAGGAATTCGTGTTCGCGGTCGGGATGCCGCACTACCAATTTGCGATTGGTGACTTTTGCGAATTCTTGGTCGACCACCGAACATCTCGGACCATGGAAGGCAACGTGGTCGAGTTTCTTCCGCCGCAAAAACCGTACATCCGCCCCCGTGCGCGGATACGGGCATCCGATGGGCGGCTCTACATCTGCTCGACCGCGTCGATGGCGTGGCTACCGACGCCCGAAGAAATCAAAGAAACCTGCAAACAAATCCAAAGGGAGCGTGGAGATGACTGGGAGAGAGATCTTAGCTGAGTTGGCAAAGCCATTTTCAGCAGACGACATCGAGTGGAGAGTTGACCGATCTGGGGAAACCAACGGCAATAAATGGATCATGGTGATACCATACGTGACCAACCGAGCGATCCAGCAGCGACTGGACGAGGTGTGCGGGATGGGCTGGCGAAACACTTTTCTCCCCGCACCCAACGCAAACGGAAAGGCTGGGTGCATCTGCCGGATTGAGATTTTGGTCGACGGCGAGTGGATCAGCCGCGAGGATGGCGCGCCGAACACAGAGCGGTTTGCCATCAAGGGAGGACTCTCAGATTCCATGAAGCGATCCGCTGTGAATTTTGGGTTGGGTCGTTACCTATATCGCCTGGATGGGCCGCACTTTGCAGAGATTCATCCGCAGGGCAAACACTTTTCGTTCCTGGAGTTTTCGGGCCGGAAAGAGCGAGTGCGCTGGAATGCACCTAAGTTGCCGGGTTGGGCAACACCACCTACAGGCGCGGAGGGACAGCACCGGGACGCTTCGACGGGTTCACCTCCCGCCCGTCGTATCAAGGATGTCCCCTCCGCGCCGATTAAAAAAAGACGAACCTTTCCGCGATCCGACGATGGATGGCGAAAGAAAGTGAAGGAGGAGTTTTCCAGCGCAGGCTCTGCGCAAGACCTGATTGACCAGATTGACTGGGTAGGCAGCAACTTTGATAAGGTCGGCTCCGCAGAATTGCTGCACGAGCTACTCGCCCTGGTGCCGCCTGGGAAATTTCCAGACGAGGAGGACAGGATCGCGCAGACAGTAAAGATGTATACCGGATACCACCCGACCGACGCTGAGCGGCATGAACAACTTGAGGAATTCGCTGGACCCCCTTTTTGAGAGAAATGAAATGTCTCGACTCAAGATAATCACACCCACGATGGCAAGGAGAGCTTTCCTTCGATCCTCGACTTGGCCATGCCGGGCGAGCAGTCTCCCAGGCACCGATGGCAAGTGTTGCGTGCTAGGCGCGATGTATCTGGCAGAAACTGGCAACGTTGGAGAGGACACTGACGAGGTAGTGTCTTACTTTAGCAAGTATTACGCGGAAAGTTATTTAATCGGATTTGTTGCGGGATGGGACGCATCGAGCACCCCGCTGCCCGACCTGCCCGCCAGCCAACTTCGGCAATACCGGCAAGGGCACACACATGGACGACGATGCTGGATGGAGGTAGGAAGAAATGTGCAAGCTCCTGTCGCACGAACTTGATCGGCAAAATGACGAATTGTGCGCCTGGGCGGTCGACGGTCGCATCGACGAAGACTACCTGATCAATGCGATCCAGGAAGTACAGAAAGATGTCCTGGCCGCGACCACTGAGCCAGAAATTGGCGCAGCAACCCTATACGGATTGCGTGCATTCCTTGCCGCGATCGTGCGAAAAAAGGAACTGGAGGACGACGATGACTAACTTTTCCAGGGATGACACCGTAATCACTCGCGATGGAAATCCGATCGCAGCGGCCTACAACCCGAAGGAAGCCAAAGCGATCGCAGGCGCGCTACAGTTTGCGCACGATGCGATAGCAGCGATTGGTTACTGCCGGCAAGTGTTTCTGCCGATGCTCGACTGCCTGGACGAGGTGGAGCGGGACGCCGAGAAGCTCGCGGACACAGAGAAAATAATTGACCAGTTTGCCGAAATCATGGACAAGCTTAAATAAATCACCCAGCTGCCAGCGTTGGCAGCGGCAGGCCGCGATGCACTGGGATCGTGCAATGAGCGCAATCGCGGCCTGTTTTAATACACGAGGAAAAAATGAAGATACACCCAGCAGCAGATGTCCTGCCAGAAATGCCCGACGACGATTTCAAGTCGTTGTGCAAATCGATCGACGAAGCAGAACAGCAAGTGTCGATCAAGCTTTATCGAGGGCAGATCCTGGACGGTCGTCATCGATACCGCGCATGCAAAAAACTGAGGATTGAACCGTGGACCGAGGATGTGACCAACGAGCTAAGACAACAACAGCTAAGCCCAGAGGCGTTTGTTCTCGCGCACAACCTGGAGCGACGACACCTGCCGGACGGCGCACGCGCCCTGATCCTGGCCGAACTTCGGAAGATGGAGTCGGGCGCAAAAAGCGCAGATCCTGCGCACGATGTGGGCGTCTCAAAACGGCAGTTCCAAAAAGCGGAGCGGGTATCAAATGATGGCTCTGCCGAACTCAAGCGGAAAGTAGTCGCCGGTGAAGTCTCGCTGAATCGTGCCGACAAGATCGCTGCCCTGCCCAAAGGAGAGCAGCACCAAGAGATAGCCAAACCACCCAAAAAGAGAGAGCCGGCCAAGGCTGGCAAGATGTCGTCGTCCGCGTTCGCGAAGGCGATCGCGCCAATTATGCGGGCTGCGGATGACGCTGGCGCGGGTGCGAAAGCCAAGAAAATCATTCTCGATTTGCAGAGGATAGTCTGTGATTGAGCGATACCCCCATCAGGAACGATCCCTAAATAAGATTGGGATCGAGTTATGCCGATCCGCCACTGCGAGGATTGTTGTGCAGGCACCGACTGGTGCTGGCAAGACGATAATTATGTCTGAGTTTTGCCACGAGTGGCATGGATCGTGTTTGATGCTGGTGCATCGCCGCCTGCTCTGCGAACAGACCGCTCGTCGATTTCGCGAGTATGGCCACAACGTTGGATTGATCGCAGCCGGCCATGAGTGGCTGGGTGGTGATCACAACATTGCGATGATCCAAACTTTGGAGAGCAGATACCTCAAGCAGAATCGCGAGTTGCCTCCGTTTGACTGCCTTTTGATTGATGAGGCGCATGCCGTCAAAGCTGGTGCGGCACAAAAGATTATGCAGATTGCCACCGAAAGAGGAAAGCCGGTTATTGGTTTCACCGCCACCCCGGCAAACCTTGGGTCGCATGGTTACGACGCCCTGATCTCCGGCGGCACGCTGAAAGAGCTTCGCGAAATTGGCCTGCTTGTGCCGGCCATTCATTACGCGCCGGACGAACCGGACCTCGAAAAGATCAAGCGATTGGCGACGGGCGAGTACCACATCGGAGAGCTTCGTAAGCGGATCATGACTTCAACGATCTACGGGCGAGTAAAAGAGAATCTGCTTCGAGTAAACCCCGAGTTGGAGCCGACGCTTTTGTTTGCTTGCGATGTCGCTGGGTCGATGTATTTCGCAGAGCGGCTTACCGCCAGTGGCATTCCGTCTGCCCACGTCGATGCCTCCTCGATCTGGCTCGCGGGTGAAAAGTTAGAAGCTACCCAGGAGAATCGCGAGAGGGTGATCGCTCAGTTCAAGGCCGGCCATATCAAGGTGATCTGCAACCGTTTCGTTTTCAGAGAGGGCATAGACATCCCAGAAATAAAGGCAATTTGTCTCTGCACCGCCTTTGGCCTGCCGTCATCGTACATCCAGGCCGCTGGTCGCGGTCTCCGCGCATCCCCTGGCAAGGATCGCTTAATCATTCTCGACCATGGCGGCAACTACTGGAGACCAGGACTCGGCAGCGTGAACACTGATCGCGACTGGGACTTCCATCGCACTGAGAGTCAGGTGATGCAAGTGCGCCGCGAGAGGATGCGAGAAAACAAAGAGCCGGAACCGATCGTTTGCCCGAAATGCAATATGGTGCGTCTCTCTGGACCGAGGTGCCCAAGTTGTCAACATATGGCCACGACTCGCCAACGGCTTGTCGTTCAACTGGACGGCACGCTGAAACGGATGGAGGGAAAACACCTCAAGCCGCGCAAGAAATACGAGCGGCCTGATGCCGAGGATAAGTGGCTGCAAATTTACGAACGCGGAAAGAGATCCAATATGACATTCGGCCAAGCCTACGGGCTATTCGCAAAGGAAAACGGATGGACATTTCCTCCGCGAAATTTACCAAAGATGCCGCGCGACGACATTGATTGGACCAGGAAGGTGCGCGATGTGCCAGTGGGGGAACTGCACTGATGATCGCACCTTGTCACCGATGTTTTGGACGGTTTTTCTGGAGGGATAGCCATGGATATTACGACCCACCCGACGCAGTTCATTGTTGCTTTTGCGTTCGTCCGCCTTTTGATGACGAGAGATTTGCAGAAGTGGTTTTGGGCGACGACGGAGTCTACCGATACGAGATCCGCGAGCACGTACCACTGAGGGCACCGTTGTATTGGCCAGACACCAACGAGGTATGCGCCTCCGAGGTTTGGCCTGCCGACGCATCCGAAAAGTGGCCCTTCCTCCGCAAGTTTCTGTCCCGACAGGGAAAACCGAATGCAGACTGAACAGACAACGCTCAACGGCGCGCCATCACTACTGATCCACTGCGACATGCGCGAGGGATTGGACGGAGATGCTCAGACGGAGCCCGTCGAATCGATTATCCGAGTCGACGATTCACTTCGAGGGCGCGAGTACCTAGAGACGGTCATCCACGAGGCGTTGCATGTTCAGCTGCCGCACGCGAGCGAGGAGTTTGTCACTCGCAGCGCGGAGGAATTGAGCCAGATTATTTTTTCATCGACTGTTCGACGACGATCAGGATTATAACCTCAACCCAAGGAGAACTTAAATGGCAGAGTTTCGCTACAAAGTTGGTCCGCTGGAAATCACCGGCGATGCTGAAGACATGAAGAAGATGATCGCAATCACTACGCAGTACTCCGAAATGTTTGGCTCATCGAAGTGCGATCACTGCGACAGCGAGAACGTCAGGCCAAAGCACCGAAATACAAAGGGCTACGACTTTTACTCGAAAAAGTGCTACGACTGCGGCTGGGAATTGAAGTACGGGGTAACCAAAGACACCGGAGAGCTATTCCCGAAGGAGTGGGAAGCTCCTTATGAGGTAGTTGCAACTCAGCCGCCAGGATTCTGATGTCACAGAATATCGAAAAGTCGATGAAGATTGAGCGAGAGCTTTGGCTTGTCGCAATCGGTGCCGCCTTGGCCTCGCCGGAATTTCGGGATGACCTCCTCGACCGGATTCCGCGAGGCCACACGGGCTCCGAAGGTGACACGACCGATGTCATTGAGGCTTTGCGCGACAAAGACGGAAAGCAAGTATGGCGTGCCGTCAAATCAATTGGAATAGACCGAGGCAGCGAGGAGACAGTTTGCGATGCACTTGCGGGCAAGCTAGAGGCAATCACCCGCGCACGAAGAATTATGCATCAATTTTCTCGCGGCATGCTAGCGTTCCAGGAGATGGAACACGATGCAGTCATTGATTCCGCGAAAGAAGTCACCACAATTTTACAGGAGCTTGATTTATGATCACCAAGTCTGGAACAGAAGTGTTGACCGATCGCCAGCGGGCGGTACTGAAATTCGTAGCCCGCTGCTGGTCGGAAGGAGAGGTTCCCACGATCCGCATGATCGGAGAAAAGTTTGGCTACACCGGCAATGCGGCCAGGACACATCTCATTGCGTTGCGAAAGAAAGGTTTCATCGCCAAGGATCGTCGAGCCGGCGCACGGTTAACCGAAAAAACGAAAGGACTGCTTTGACCAACAGCCGCAGAAAGGGAAAGGTTGGTGAACTCAAGGCCAGGGACTACTTACAGTCCCTTGGTTTTGGCCCATGCAAGCGCGGGCAACAACGCAGCGGCATGGAGGTGGCTGACGTTCTTTGCGACGGGCTGTCGAGTGTGCACATCGAGGTAAAGTTTGGCTACGACCTGTCAAGTTTTGATTTAGACAGACAATTGTTTTTATCTGCTGTTGAGCAAGCAAAGCGAGATTCGCAAGGGAAGCGGTGGGTGGTACTTTGGAAACCACTCAGGAAATCGCAGTGGCGTCTGAGTTGGATCTCGGAATCATGGGGTATAATTACAGCAGCGGATGATTCCGCGATCCAGCGGGCGTTGGAAACGCTCGCGCATGGACACTGAAAAATTTACTTTCGGCTATTGGGACACAGGTGATTCTGATCGCATGAAATGCGATCCGTCCACAGCTGAGATTGCGCTCATCCTCTGCGAGCTTCGGCTGACAAAAGAGTCGCCGAATCCTACGCCAATCTACAGTTCTTCCGACCTCCTCGAACTCCGAGAGGTTTTCCGCGACTAACCCCGAGCGGCTTGAGATATGTCTACGCGCGTACTTTGCATCGGCGACACGCACTGCCCTGCTATCCAGCCAGGGTACACCGAGTGGCTGGTCGAGATATACGACCAGTGGGACTGCAACAAGGTAGTCCACATAGGCGACGTGTCCAATTGGAATGCGATAAGTTACCACCCCAAAGACCCCGCGCTACCTGGGCCAGCAGAAGAGTACGAGCGAGCGAAGGCGCAAATCAAAACCATGCAGGAGGCGTTCCCTGTCGTTGATGTTCTCGTCGGCAATCACGATGCTTTGCCACAACGCAAGGCGCGTGATGTGGGTCTCGACCCAGACATTTTCATTCGAGACTACAAAAAGATTTGGGAGACGCCGCGATGGACATGGCATCCACGGTATACGAATTTACGGATCAAGGGATGCCCCGACACAATTTTCATGCACGGCGACAAAGGGCGTGGCGGAATCAGCGGACTTCCAGCGATAAAAAAGGCTGCTGACTTATTTTGCTCAGTCGTATGCGGACACTATCACACCAGTGGCGGAGTCGAGTATCTGGCCACTGACTTTAAGCCGCCGATATTTGGTCTCCAGTGTTCAACTGGTGCAGACTCGACGGCCCTGGAACTGTCATACGGGGTGAAGTTCTCCCGCCGGCCACTGGTCGGCTGCGGGGTGGTGATCGACGGACGGGAAGCTTACTACGAGGTAATGCCAATCCGATGCAAAAAACAATGACTAAGACCCGGTGGATACGATACGAGGACGTACCCGAGTGCGTTGTGATCGCGGCGGAAACGCTCGAAGACCTGTGGACGCCCGCCTCGATGAAGAAACAACTGAAGCGCCGGCGGTGCTTCGCGAAGGTAGCCGCTGACGACACCGGCATCGTTGGGTTTATCATTTGCGAGGCAACTATTGATGACATCTCGATAATCGCAATCGCAATCCGCCCAGATCGATGGAGAGAGGGGATCGGGGCAGAGCTACTCAAGAGTGTGATGTCAGGGCATCACGCTAAGACCCGCGAGGAAATTTATTGTGCGGTCAGCGAATACAACACCCGCGCGCACTTGTTCTTCAAGGAAATGGGATTCCTCTGCCTGTTGATCGCAGAGGATGATGACCATAGTTTTTATGTTTTTGAAAGGAAACTCCCAGAATGAACTTCCCGACACTTGGCCTTACCGGCGGCGCGAACGTAGGCAAGGATGTGATAGCTAAGATGCTTGTCGAGGATGGCTGGACGCGGGTTGCCTTCGCCGATCCCGTTCGCGAAATGGCACTGGCGATTGACCCCCTGGTCCCGATTGAATACTCTCACACTGTGCGCCTATCGCAGGCGGTCAGGGACCGTGGCTGGGAGGGTGCCAAGAAGATTGTTGAGGTTCGCCGGCTGCTTCAAGTTATCGGCACCGACGCAGTCCGCGACATGCTTGGTAAGGACACCTGGATCGACATCGCCTTCGACAAAATCGACAGAGCCGATAGCCCGGTAGTTGTGACCGACGTTCGATTCGAGAACGAGGCGCAGGCTCTGCGCGAGATCGGAGGGCAGATTTGCATGATCACTCGCCCCGGTGCGCACTGCGAGCGAGATCACCGAAGCGAAAGTCTCACGATCGAGCCAGACTTCAACATCGATAACAGCGGCACGCTTGACGATCTCCGAGACTTAGTTGTTCACGCGGTCACCGACATCCTGGAGGCATAACATGTTAGACCGACTCGACACGCCAGACCTCACCGACACCCAGCACAATTGGCTGGAATTCATTCTCGACTGCTACACCGGGGGGTTCCTCCCGACATTCGGTGAGCTAGCGGACAACTTCGACGTTTGCCGCGCTAGATCCACCGCTGTGGTCAGGCAGCTGCGAATCAAGGGATACTTGCGGATAGATCGCCATCGACTGGCACTTGGACACGAGACGCTATCGCTACTTGAGTGCGCACGCGCATACGACCAGTGCTCCTTGGCGCGCTAAATTGAAATATTACACCGATAGGAGAAAATCTATGAACCACTACGATGAGTTCAGGCAGTTTCGGGAATCGGGCAAAGAGCGATTCGGGTTTGCGTTCCCGGTCGTATCTCTAGTTGTCCTGGCGATCAAATTCGCACTCTCGCGATCCTGGACGGACGACGAAAAGGTATCCGTCAGGGAGAGTATTCTCAAGGTATTTGACGAGGACTTCGCCCCAGCTGACCTTCCGATTGTTTCCGGTAGCACCGAAGCAGCCGTGGATGCGATACTGCGACAGCTACTTGTCGCGTTGCTCGACGAAACTCTCGGATGATCGACGAACTCGCGGGCATAGCGAGAAAGCTGAATGTTGATCTCGACGCGCTGGAGCGAATTCTCAATGAGGTGGTTTCCCGAGAAGTCGATCTGGCACTCGATGATCTGGCTGATGACTCGATCTTGTTTCGGATTATCGTTCAGGCCGGCAGAGACAATGTCAACCAAGCAGCGCGTGAGGCAGTAAACAGATGGGTATCCCGCTTGAGATGAATACGATTCTAGTACTGGTCGGAGGGGCCGGGCTGCTGGCATGCGGTGCAGTTCGCCTTTGGCATTACGCCAAGGATTGGATTCCCAAGAGAAAGACTGACGACCTCGTTGAGGTGACAAGGGCTTACTCTTTATTGCACGACAAACTTTGCGCCAACGGAAGCAAGGAACATGCAGACAGACTTCGCTGTGAAATTCTGCCACAGGTTCTGGTCAAGACGAAATGAAATTAGCCGCAGGAATATTTGCAGTGTGCTTGGTCATCGGCATTGCAATGAATGGTCAGGCCGTAATTCCCAGCGCAAAGCCGCTTGGAAAGCTTGTAAAGGCAGAGGATGCCGTTCGACTAAAACAGTTTTACCTGGACCTCGCAACAATCGTCAAAGACGATTCCCAACTTACAACGATGTCGCAATTTCGGAATTGCCAATCCCTCGCCGTCGACTGCCTTCAAGCCAATGGCGATTTTGGAACCTTGAAACAATTAAACCAGCCAATTAACGCGATCTTGCTCGATGCTTTCGGAGGTTCGGCACCAGATGCCGACCTGACACCGGAATTAAGGAGCAAGCTGGCCGCAGCACTCGATAAAGTGAGTAGCAAGTTTTGAGACGTGCCGAATACAACTGGCCAGCAGACCATACCGCCGACACTGACACGGTGGTTGAAATGTACGCGCAGGGGCTGCGCGGGTGCAGCTACGATGAACAAGACGACGAAGACTTCTGTCAAACGGTGGCTAACGGTGGCGGGACGGTTTTCGCGGCAGATGTCGCCCACGAACACGACTTCGCCGACTCCTTCAAAGGAAAGCTGGTCATCCCTTACGTGTTCCTGCAACGCCAATATCCTGACATCTGGCCAGGGCCAGGGCAGCAAACTGGAGATTGCGTCAGTTGGTCTTTCGCCAGGGCACTCAGCATTACGATGAGTTGCGACGTTGTCTCTGGAGCCGTTGACGAGGTAAGTGGCAAGCGAGAGCAGTTCCCCGAGGCAAGCGACGTGGCGATTCAGAACTGCTTGGTATCCAGTGAGGTGGCTTATTGGCACAGAGGGCACGGGGGTAGCGGGTGGAATATTCACTCGGCTTCCCGCGCCGGCATGACCGTAGCGGGAGCCACCCTGCGTAAGAACTACCCAGAAATCGGTCTCGACCTTACCACATATTCTGGCAAGATGGCACAAAAGTGGGGACGCGAAAAACCACCACAAGAAGTGATCGAGGTGACCAATGACCACCTGTTTCGTACCGCAACCAAAATAGAAGGCGACGAGGCTGACAAGTGCGCGCAAGTCCGCGACATGCTTGGAAAAGGTTTTGGCATTGGCTCCGATGGCAGTGAGGGGTGGAGCCGCGAGCGTGGCTCACTCCCAACTCGATCAGGTGCAGTTGGCCACGCGGTTGCGAAGCGACAAAATTCATGGCAGCACAGCATGTGCCTCTGCGGAGCAGACGATCGCCCCGAGACCCACCGCGAATATGGTGGGCCACTTGTGTGCATCATAAACTCCTGGGGGAAATTCAATCGCGGACCTCGCGACATCCCCGGCACCAACTTCAAAACGCCCGAAGGTGGATTCTGGGCGAGGTGGAAAGATGCAAGCCGCCGGCGGTGCGTAGCCTTTTCGGGCCTTAACGGCTGGCGCAGGAACGATCTACCCGACTTAACCCCAGGATTTGAATGATGACTAAGGAAATATTTTTCGCAGTCTTGATTGTCGCTGGCGCATTCTCGTATTCTCGTAATTCGACAACGACTTACATACCGACAGTCTCCGCAGCAGTTGGTGCTGCCATCGCTGAATCCCCCACCTCCGGTTCAGCGGTCAGCCAAAACGTAGGCTCGCAGCCCACCTGCAAAAACGGGCAATGCTCTCCCCGGCAAAGCCCGTCTGCGAAAGGCGGCACGTCACGCAACTCCTATCGGTCGCGCCGGCGTGCTTCCTTTCGCTTTTTTGGATTTCGCAGATGTCGCTAACAAAAGGACAGAGACCATGTATAACCATTTAAAATTTGTGGACCGCGTAGCCAACTGGCAACGGGCCGCGCGCCAAATGCAAATCGACCAAGTGGCCCTAGAAGAAATTTGGGCCAGCCAAGCTGCCGCTGGAACGTCGCCGGATTTTGTGGACGTTGGCGACGTGAGTGCCGATGAACTGCGCGCGGCAGTGGAAACCATTTCCGATTTCGGTAAATTCCTGACTGGTGCAGCTGCCGTAGAAACACGGGACCGTCGACCGTCGACCGTCCCGTTTATTCAAGAGAGGCTAGGCTAGGGCAATGGCAATTAAGTATGTAGATGACGGCGCGACAGGCGCAGACGATGGTACATCGTGGAGTGATGCATACACCTCGCTGTCATCTGTCGCGCCCACTTCGGCTGGCGATATCGTGTACCTTGCAAACACATGTGACCTAACACTAGTGTCTGATATTACGTTTGATTCAGGCACCGCGTCTAATCCTGTATGGTTGATCTCT
>VTLG01009344.1_pt1 | contig 40459 bp, 32 predicted proteins | sample 4694571 | NCBI WGS metagenome assembly VTLG01 (sample SAMN12604809, study PRJNA352737) | marine metagenome | biome: ENVO:00000447; feature: ENVO:00000209|ENVO:00000569|ENVO:01000036; material: ENVO:00002151; isolation source: viral sequences binned using virsorter ... | reverse complement strand
TCTTCTGGTGGCGGCGGTAGTAATTAATGGCTGACGACAAATTACCTTATTCAAAATCTGGATCATTTAAAGGTGCTCCTGCGTTAAAAACGTTTGATCACCTGATTCAGTGTCTCTATAACTCTGTGGTCTATGCTCAACGGTACGTAGAAACGGAGCATTTAAAACGGGTTATAGGGACGTATTTTGATGAGTATGGACGACCTATTACAAAAAAAGTCGTTCTACCTACAGCTGAAGGAGACCAAGAGGTAGAAATACCCTTAATGACTTTAGCTGGCCATAATCATCTCAAAATAGACAGCCTAGAGATGGAATTTGACGTGGATTTAGGGCAATTTGAGAACGAGGATAACCACAAAAAACGCCGAATGATCGCTATGATTGGGCGCAAAGACCCTAAAAACACTTTAGCGAAAGTTAAACTCACTATAAAGAATGGCGACACCCCCGAAGGGCTCGCCAGAATTAATGATAAAATTGTAAAAACTATCCCTAGTTAATATAATTAGGTATGGCAAGTGGCTATTTAAGATTAATGTTGGATTCGGCCCGTCGATGTGCAGCAGCAACTCAAGACGCGGCAGAAGATGCACGAAAAGCAGCTCAAGAAGCTCAACACGAAGCTCAGGAAATCGACCAAATGGCTCAAGACGCAGCCAGTAAAGCTGTAGAGGCTAGCGAAAGAGTTAAAGTGTTAGAGGCAAAAGTGTTAAAGCATGACAATATGAACCAAGAGGCTAGTGCCTAATCTTGTAAACGATATTCCCATCACCTCTGATGGGTTTGCTCACATTAGCTGTATTGTAGAAATCCCCAAGGGGACGAATACAAAATACGAATACAACGAAAAATATAATATTTTCGAGCTGGAAAGATGCTTAGTTTCTTCCTTACAGTACCCCATTAATTACGGATTTATTTCCCAGACTTTTGCTCTTGACAACGATCCTCTCGATGTTTTAATATTTAATCACGACCCGATAGACAGGGGCAGCTTGGTTAAATGCAGGATATTAGGAGTTTTAGATTTTGTGGATAATGAAGAGATAGACTATAAGATTATAGCCGTACCGCATTGGTCACCCAAGAGCAAGTACCCGCGCCTGAATTCCATAGAACCCGAACACCTTAAAATATTTAAACAATTTTTTCGCATATATAAAATAGACCGCGCCAATACCGTAAAGGTAGGAGAGTGGAAGAACGGAAAAAAAGCTTTGAGTATCGTTACTGACGCTCATAAACGATGGCAAGAAAGACAGAACAATGGGAATGTTTGATGATATAATCGTACCGAAGTCTTATTTGAAAGGCTTGTTAACAAAAGAGCAGGAGAAATTAATTAAAGATAATAATTATCAAACTAAATCTCTTGAAAATTTTTTAGGCCAATACAAAGTTTACAGACAAAAGCTCTATGTAAAAGAGGGTAAAGAATGGATCAAAGATACTCGCAGCGGAAAAATTAATTTCTACACATCTTTTTACGATAAAGATAAGAGTATGTGGTGGTCTGAGTACGAATTTACCTTTAACTCTGGAGTCCTAGATACAAAAAAATTAATAAAATTTGAAATGCAAGAGACCGCCGAAGAAGCAGAAGAACGAGAGAAAGTCTGGGAGGAAAAGGCCGAAAAAAGAAAACTTTTTGAAAAAACTTTTAAATATAGATTTTATAGTAGGTTATTAAGGTTTTTATCCCGTTTACATCATTGGGCCGCGAATAAAACAACATTTACTGGGCCTTAAAGTGTAAATAAAAGGTATGAGCCGGGGATTTAGTCTAGTTGAGCTATTGGTTGTTATTGCAATCATAGCAATCCTAGCGGCCCTACTTCTTCCAGCTCTCTCCAAAAGTAAGCAGAGTGCCTCTAAAGCGCTATGCATTTCCAATCAAAAGCAACTGAATTATGCTATGAGTCAGCTCGCTCTTGATGCAGACGATAAAATAGCTTACGCCTCTGCTTGGCATAATGAACCTACTGCACCTAGGGCTTGGGTAGCTGACAGCATGTCTGGCGGCAGCAGATGGAGTAAATGGGCGCAGACAGAAAGGTCTTTAATATGGTCTCCTCTATTCGAATATGCTGGCAAAGGGATATACAGATGTCCCGAAGATAAATCTATGGTCAGCTGGAACGGCGAAAGGTGGGGGATGGCACAAACAGTTAATTCTAACAAGACCACCACTGTGCGAAGAGCTAGGTCATACAGTATGAACATCTTTATGGGTGGCTGGTCAGGTTGGCCATTCTTACATGACAATCAATATAAAGTACATCACAAATATGCAGATGTAGTTGATCCCAGTAAAATGTTTACATTTATTGAAATGCCAGCAGAATCAATAAACGCTGGCAACTTTAGAGTAGTTCCAACGTTAAAAGGCAAAGAATCTATTTTTTCTATGGACTGGCCCGGCATTTATCATATTAACGGATCAGTCATATCATTTACTGATGGCCATGCCGAATTTAGAAGATGGCTAGAAGAACTTACTAAAAACATACCAGAGCACGTTAAAGATCCGAACACTAGCTTGGAGACCGTACTAAGTCCAAATAACAGAGATATAAAATGGCTACAAGAAAGAGCTATTTATCCAGACCCAAATAATCACCCATGGAAAGGTTGGCTTGGGGGCGGCATAGGTCGATATATTCGAGAATGGAATTTAAGAGATCTTTCGGACTCTTTTGGGGAACCTAAACTATATGATTCTTGGGGATGGTATTGGGATGATGAGTGGGAATGAACCAGAGCTTTACATTGCTAGAGTTGCTGTTAACAGTAACTGTTATAGCTCTACTTTGTGGCCTGTGCTTACAAAGCTATATCAATGCAAAGAGGCAAGCTCAGATAACTGCATGCCAAGTACATAAGAAGCAAGTAGATATGTTAAGAAATATGCCCGAGTATAATATAAATAAATTGCAGCCAGAAGACATAAAAACACTAGTTAAAGTTTATGACCGATGTTACGAATGCCATGCGTCAGCAAGTGTTCCATTTTATTACGTACAATGAAAAAAATAATAATATTACTCGTATTCGTTACTGCCACTTACGGGCAGGATAAATACAGAAGCATAACCGAAAGAAACGCCTTCTCTTTAGCAGGAGAAGAACTTCCCCGAGTAGAAGTGGTTCTCCCGCCTCTACAACCTCCCATAAAGCTTCATCTAACGGGTATTATGAAATACCAAGGTTTAACCAACATCTTTCTTTATTCTAAAGATCTCCCTAAAAGATTTCTTACCCTAAACCATAAAAAACCAGTTGATAGCGGGATAGAACTCTTAAGCGTAAAAGGATCTCGAGTTAAAATAATAAATAATGGAGTAACTGAAAATTTATCATTTGAAACTCATAGATTGCCTACGGTAATGGGTCCCGCGCCCGTTTTTAATCGCCCAACTGTGATAAAAAAGGATTCAAAAGATGATAAAAATAAAAATAAAGAAAAAAAATCTGCCCCGGCTCCTCGCCCTTCCGTAGTTAAAGTTCCCTCTCGCCAGCCCAAGATAGACCCTCGTATTCTTCAAAAGGGTTTAGAGTACATAGATAGGATAGACGATAAAGAAAAGAGAGAATACATTCTCAAAAGGCTAGAGGGACTTCAAGACGGCCAAAGCTCCTTAAATAGAAAAATTGATACCAATGAAAGACGTCGTCAATATGATGAGCGGCGTAGAGATAAATGAACATCCCAAAAGAGCTACTGATAGAGTTTGTTAACTTTGTCAATGAATGTTGCGCAGTCATGGATCATGACTACGTGGCTGAATGGTTAAACAAACCCCACCCCGATTTAAACATGGAAAGCCCCATGGATTTAGTTAAAGATGAAGTCGGAAGAGACAAGCTTTACCGACTTCTTTACTTTATTGAAATAGAAGAAGCTGATCTTTAATCTTATGGAGCAGGCCCAACTAAGGGAGTTGAACTCATTCTCTCCACACTGCCATCAGGGAATTTTTTGTAATCCACCATATATTGAATCCCATTTATCGTTTCAATTTGAGTAAAATTAGTAATTGATCCGGCTTTAGCCTGAGGAGTAGGGTCATTCTCTTTTATTGCCATGTTTGTTCTCGCTATATTTTCTGGTATAATTGTAAATTTACCCCCGGTGCAACATGTTCCACCTAAAACCCAAATGTCGGTTTCTGTTGCGTGAGATATTGCTAACCTAGGAACCTCTACAGTTATTTTATTGTCGGAAATCCTTTGTATAGTAGAAGGGGAAGCTAAGTTTCTTTGGCCTACTACAGGAATCCCTTGACCTACTTTTTTTGCAACCCGATCCATCGCAGCCGAGTAAGACATCTCTGCCATATTTGGCAGAGAGTAAAAAGCCACCCCTGTAGCCAAAGATAAACCTTCCCCACTTAAACTAATGAGAGTGCCTGTCGGACCCAGAGTGGGGCCGTACCCTGTAATCTTAGCGGGAGTGCCTTGAACTATGAGCTGATTTGGGTAAGCGGAGATTTTTCTTCTTACTAAATTATAGGTTTCCGAACGACCTACCATGTCAGCAGAAAAGACGTTTGCCGTTTCTGAAGCAGAATAGGGCAAATCAACAGGTCTACCCAGAACGGGAGAGTCAGGTGCTCCATACCACGAGTCCACTATAAATAACTGTCCAGTACCTATAAAAGCCAAATTAGAAAAACCATCTCTGGTCATATCTGGATTTGTCACCTCTACTCCAATCTCACAGATAGTACTGCTATTAGCCCCCACTCCAGTATCGAATCCCGTGGTAGGAAAGTAGTTTACGCAGATACCCGTACGATTAGTATCTTTATACTGTATCCCGTTATAACCAGTCCCGCTTATTCCTACAATATACTTTCCGCTAACTGGCGTTTGCGTACTGCCATCGTAGTAATTTGATCCTGTGATGATTAAATTTTTGGCTCCAGTGGATATGGTCCCTGCTCCATAACCTGAAAACCCACTAATCGTAGCAATAGGAAATACCCCTTCATCACTCCTATATAAACTAGGATTCCCTCTTCCTGTAATCATGAAATTACTCCTAACAGAAACCCCGGTTGGAAATTGTACACTTACCTTTTGCAGACCTTCCTGCATGACAGGGTTGTAAGTAGGGGCACTAATAGTTCTCTCCCCGCCGTCACCGCTAAACAACACGGAAGTTCCAGAGATATTAACCCCACTTAAAGCTAAAACCTCGCCAGCTACCGCTTTGTGATCACTAATTCCAGAAAAATTAAAAATGTTTATACCACTGTTACTTATTTCACTATTACAAGGAGTACTCCTGCTTTGATAGTCAATAGTGTTGAATATACCGCTACCAGTGTTAAGGTTCAAAGGAAGCTCCAATACGATAGTATTATAATCTTGAACTGCAAAAGTAGAATCTCCCACGGAAAATCTGTCGGTTTCTCCCGAAAACTGTACGCCTGTGACAAGATCTAACCTGTTGCCCGAAATAGTCATTAAGTCGGACTGCCCAAAAACTTGGTCAGCAAAATCAATAGTAGCGGGCTTGCTACTTTCGCCACCAATCCAAAAACCGCTTATAGTCGGAGCAGGGGGGTCTAGTTGCAGATATTGAGTTGAAGAGGTAGAACCGCCACTTGTCCTGATATGAATAGGAGCGCTAGATAACCCCTCGGTTACCTTAAACGTAATACCAGTAACATCTGGAATATTTGTTGTTGGCATTGTTGGTTTTTCATGTGCTGTAAAATCTCCTATTATTACGTCACCAACCAAAACTCCGGTTACCGCTGCGAAAGCACCAGAAATAGTTACATTCGTAGAAGTATCGGAAATTAGAGAAGGAGAAAACCCACTTAAAACCGGCATTGTATACGGGCCTAATAACTTATTATAAAGAATCCCAGCTCCAGCGCTTCTCACGTTAGCCACTCTAGCCTTGTATAGACCAGTTTGCAGTCCTTCAGGATAAGTAAACTTAAATTGAGTGAAGTTAGACGCATAATTAGTAGGGATTCCATCATCCACGAACCCGCTTCCTTGAATTTCAGCAACCGTATTACTTATTGAGTCTTTAACTAAGGATATTCTAGTTTCACGTCCGGGATAAAAATTCTTTCCCACCACTAAACCAGTTTGCCCCGGACTGATAAAACCTGTTGGAATCACGTAACCTCCTACTGTACTAATTTTAGGAATTCCATAGTGGAAAAATCCACTTTTATATACGTCATCCCCATATCGCCCAGACACTGTTACGTCAAAAAACGCCGAATCAGTAATGGCTTCCATGGAAGATGGAAGTTTCACAGTTATGGACTCCCCTTCAACAGAGCCCTGAATGGAAGTTCCCTGAGCCATTGTACCAATACCTACGGCCCCGGCTACCCCTGTAAAATCAACCCCGGTTATACTATATAAATTTTCCCCTTCTATAGTAATCACGTTTAGACTAGGTACATTCGCAGCACCCGAAGCAGGGCTAACGCTAACTATATTAGGAGCACTGTATTTTAAGGTAAAATCAACGGACGAGGGGTAAGCTTCAGGATAATGATGAGAGTAAATGCTTACAGAAGATGTCCCTGTGGGGGTGTTAGTAGGGATTATCCCCGTCATTAGCCCGGTATTTACTATATTAAAAACTCCAGTAACTTCGCTATCTTCCCCAAAGGAAACAACGTAGCCCTCCTCTCCCACCGAAGCATCTTCGGCAGAGTAGAGTATCCCCGTCGTAAAATTAACCCCAGATATAGCAGCCATAGATCCTGTCTCACAGTAGGCAGCAACACCACCTACTGTCTGGGCAGATGGGTAAACCGTTCCCATTCCTAAAGCAGGCCCAATACTACTAATTTTAGCTAAGGATTTAAATTGAAAAGTGGAATCCACTTCATGCATTATACCACTTCTTAACCCTAATTTGATTGATCCCCATGTGTCGCCACTCGGAACTATGCCACTAACTATCTTATTGTCCGTTACCGATACAGATGTTAAATGTCTATCGTTAAAGGTAATACCAGTCACGGCCCCAAAGCTTCTACCGGATATTTGGGCTACAGCCCCGGATACGAGCTGAGGAGTTTCTAATTTTTCCACTTGGGGAAATACCACAAATTCATTAGTACTTTTCCCGCTTGCGAAAGAAATATTTCCATTTGCACCTGTACGAGTAGAAGAAAAAACCGTTACAGCGTCCCATTCTGCATTAGCCGGAACTACTGCTCTGATTTCCTTATCATTTATCAAAGAAAATTGCGCGGAGGGAGAGGCGGGAGCTGTACCAAAGTTTACCGTATCTATGGCATAGAAGTTTTCTCCGGTAATACTAATTTCTTTACCAGCTTCCCCACTAACGCTAGTCTGTTGATTAAGGGGGCCGACTTTCACTTGGTCAGCAGACGTCAAAACTATATTAGGAGAACCTGCTAAGACGTGAGAGTCAGGCCCTTCCAAATTTACCTCTTGTGTTTGTGCTCCCTCCGGGACAGTCCCTTCTATCCCAGTGGAACCTAGGTAAGTAAGCTGTCGCGTCACTACATCTCTAAATGAAACAGACTTTACAAAAAGTAAATTTTTACCTTTTATAGTAAACTTTTGTCCGGGGTTTAACGCGGAGGAAGCTCCCGCTCCGATAAAGCCTTCTGTCGTGACCTCGTTAACGACGCTGCTTTGGGTGATGTTTATCGTTTGTTTTATATAGTCCCCGACAGCCGTAGCCAAATTACGACTATTCATTACTCCCGAACACTCAAAAGTGTCTACTTCTAATCCAGCTGAATTTTTAAGATTAACAGTTATTTTAGATCGCGCACCAGAAAAAGGAAGATATCCTGTTGGATTATCTATTTCAAAATTCATGTTTACTGTTTTAGGCCCAAAGCTTACAGTACTTGGACGTGTCTCTCCCATTAAATAAACAGGAAACACTTCGGAAGCGTAGTTATAAGTTCCTGCTACAAAACTATCTACGGTGCCTGATGAAAATTCGCCTACTACGCTAGCTTGGGAGAAGTTTAGCATTTGCGTATTTTCAGGAGGAGCCGTGGAGTTGCTGGTGAAACTCCCCCTTGCGTAATCAAAAAAGTTTACCGTGGCATTGGCAGACGCAGGAGAATTAGGCGAAAAGTTAACAGAATAAGACGTTAAATACCCGCTTTCAAAATTTAAACCTCCAAAGTTGCCGGAAATAGGATTAGTATATATATCTTCAGTAGGTCGCTCAATCCCAGTTTCTCCTTGTCCTGTAATAAAAGTCTTAAAGTAGTCTGCTCCTGTCAGATAATAAGTAAAACTTAACTGCCCCCCTACTCCCCCTTCGGCCGTATAATCATTAGTATGGCGCTGAGTAATAGAATAGTTAGGAGACAAGTTAGCCCCTAGGGATATTTGAGCAGTGGAAGCTAGTATCTCTTTTCCATCAATAAGGAGCTTGGCGTTGTCAGCGGAATAAAACACATTAATATGCCGAAGTTAAGTTCGTCTGAGTCCTCACAATATCATCCATTCCTGCACTCATAGCAGTAGAAACCACTTTGGCACCGCTAATAAAAACTTCCATACCTACTGGCGGCGCCGGAGCAGGAGTAGTGGTTGAAGAAGAGAGCCCCTTAAGTTGCAATCGGTAATTCTGAGCGGTTTCGTTGTACTTGAGTCCCGTCTGGAACACGTCTTCGGTTAATCCTAGAGATTCTTGAGCATTTGTATAAAGAGCTTTAGCCGGGAATTCCTGCCCTACTGTATAAATTGGATTGTGATTGAAAGAAATAGAATAATCGGCGGAAAAAACATTTGCTTTATCAGAGGGAGCGCTTGCTAAAGTTGTAGCGAAATTACTAAGATCTGTATATCTTCCGTGAGCAATTCCAGTAGCTAGTTTCCCCGTTTGAATAGGAGCTCCTCCAGTCGATGTCAAAAATCCAGACACAGGGAGCTGCGTTCCATTACCAAAAAATGTAAAACCCACATTAGAAGAAGAGACCGAATTACTTTGAATCCCTAAACTATAAGAATTCATATAGCCTATCCCCGTTACCCCAGCGAATTTTATTGTCACTCCGCTTACTTCTGAATTCATGTTCAGCTTTATTCCGCTAGCAATTGAGTTTATTATATTGCCCGAAGCTCCAAGGTAAGAACCTGTCAAGCTAGTTAAGAAGCCGAAACTTACTTCTCCTTGCCTCGCTCCTGCCGGAAATTGTCCCAATGGCCCCTTATTGCCTACGGCATATAATGGAGTCTGCGGGCTGGAATAACTTAATGAGCAATCTGAAGCCAAAAGGACCTCCCTTTCCCCAAGAAATTCGACTTCTACCGCTGCCTTGTCATAAAATACCGTTGCCATAACCTTTTGTTTTGTTTTATTACACTATTTTTACCTTAATATGAAAGTTCTCAAATTAAAATTAGCTCCTGCGTTACCATTGCTCGAAGCTTGGAAAGATTCTGATGTTAAAAGCATATTGTTAAATGAATACTCTAATAGCTTAGTAGTGGAGTTGTTTTTATTCAAAGTTATTGTTGCATTTCTGAAAATTGTTTGGTCAGGGACAAATCTCATATTTTTAATAACATAGTCATCAACATCCAATGTAAAATTGACATTAACCTCCACAGGAGTCCCAGCTATGACCTCTGATGGCTTATCGCTATTTAAAGTATAAATTGGTACACGGGGCGTAGCTATATCTACGCTAAAAGAAGTCATCCTGTTAGTATTAAATTCATCTAAATTAACTTCCATTGAATTATAACTTGCTATATTTAGCTGTTGAGACGATGCGCTTTCCTGTGCCCAAGAATCAAATTTACCAGTCCCTAATGTTCCATAAATTAATGAACTTGTGGAAACTTGAGGAATTTCCCCTACTGCACATGAAGCAGAATAGGTCTCTAGATATGCTTCGGTAAAATAAAGCTGCTTTTCCCCGTAGTCAATTACCCCGCTGAGAGGTATATTTCCGGTATAATTTTGGAGTAAATCAACATCAACGTAATCAGCCCCCTCTTCTGGAAGGGTATGGGTAAGGAGCGTATTTAGCTGTAAGCGAGCAGTTTGAGCCCCGTTAGGCGCATATTGGACCTCGGTAATACCCAAATTGGACAAAGGACGTGCCGCTGATTCGTATTGAACTGAGACAGATTGAATCCCTTGGATCCCACTACCGTTGATCGTAATCTTTTCAGACTCTCTCCTAATTCTTCCTAACATTACCTTATCTTTATTTTACACTACTTTTTGAGTGTAATATAATAAATAAAGGATTAAGGTAAATATATGTCAAATAGCATTTACAATATAAAAGCATGGGATTCCACGGCTTCGTACCAAAAAAACGATATTGTACTCAAAAAACACGGAATCGGCGGCAGCGGAATCGCAAAAACTATTCGTTATTATTACGCCTTGCAAAGTTCCACCAATCAAAATCCAGAAACTTCTAACGAGCCTAAGTACAACAGCGCTTACTGGGGGGGATACAATAAAATAAACGGCCAAGCTGTTCCTTCTTTTTTATGGACCCCCTCTTATAACGTTGCCACCAAACATAACCCTAGGACCTTAACTGTAAATTTTGGGAACGGCTACGAACAAAGAACTCCTGACGGAGTTTTTAATAATCTTATTACTATTGATCTTCAATTTGATAAAAGGCAAGAAAAGGAAGCGTCGGCTATTTTGCACTTTTTAAAAAACCGAAAGGGAGCAGAGAGTTTTATTGTTAAAAAGCTCCCCCCTCCCTATGAAGACATTCCCGAGTTTCCTAAAAGATTCATATGTAGCAATTTCACAAGTAATTTTGTTTTTCATGAGAACTATACTGTATCAGCCTCTTTTATCCAAAAAAATAATTAAATTAGATGTCTACTTATACTCTTAATAAAACAAGAGCTCAATCCAGTACAAAATCGGTACAGGCAGAACTTACTAATCTAAACCCTTCAGCTATTGTGACGCTATTCGAGCTAGACTTAACCTCTTTAATGAAAGCTAATGAAGTCGTCAACCTAGGGGCAGAAGCTGCTATATACGGATTAAAAGATGAAGGAGCCGATGTAAGCGACAACATTATAAGGCTCCATAACAGTATCAACATCTTTCGCTCTAATCTAGTATGGCAAGGAAAAACATATTACCCCGCTCCTATTCATGCAGAAGGATTCGAAACATCCAGCAGAGGCACACTCCCCACCCCTGAACTCTCTTTAGCTACCCAACCGGGAGAAGGCGAAACTTTACTAGGCCTTCTTAGGCATGAAATAAGAAAATTTGGAGACATTGTAGGAGCCAAAGTTACCCGAATAAGAACTTTTGCAAAATACTTAGATGTAATTAATTTTCAGAATGTAGGACCAGACGGGAAAGCAGTTTCCCTTTCTTCCACAACAGCTACTGAAAACCTAGGGGAAATTCCCTTAGGTTTCGAGCCTGATCCATATGCCGAATTGCCACGAGATGTTTTTTATATAGAAAGAAAGCTCAGCGAAAATAAATCTATTTTAAAATATCAACTTACATCAACTCTTGACGTAGAAGGATTAGTCCTTCCTAAAAGGACTATTATTTCTGACAGGTGTATGTGGCAGTACAGAGGGCCGGGATGTTGGTACCAACACGTCTACCAGCAAGAAGAGCTCCAAGTAAAAGAAACTTTATGGAACGGGTTAGGAGCCGGAAATTGGAGCCAAGCAACAGGGATGAGTCAAATTATATCTACCGAAGCTCCTAAAGATGTAGGCCCTACTGAATACCTGAAAGTCGAACCCACTAATCAAAATTTTTATGAAGGCTATGTTTTCACTTTTTCCGGAGGGACTTTCACCTTAGAGAAAAACGTAGATGAATACGACCCGGAAAGCAGCACTCTAGTAGAAGGAAACGAATATTCTATAGGAACAACTCAACTTTTTGGCTTATCTAGCGGCACTATATACTCTGGCTCGTCTGCCGCTGCTAATAAAGGAACTATAAATTACAGTTACGATTCCCTCACCTCCTCCTCAAATAACGCAAACATATCTGCCGTGCGAGGAGGGTCTGCTCCCAATGTTAATTACAGCATAGCCTTTTCTCCCGCCCTTGGAGTGAAACGAAATGAAGTTTACCAATTAAACTTTCGTCTGTCAGTAACCTCTGGATCCCGGCCTAAGATACAGCTAGTAAACGCTACTACTGTAGACGGTAAAGTTGGAGTTAAGGAAGGCTGGTCTAATGTAGGCAGGCCCACTGTAGGCGCTAATTCGATTCTTTTTACAGTAGGCGATAACGCTCCGTCTACAACTGTAGCTGGTAACGCATATTTTCAAGTATGGAATAGCTCTAACGGTAGCTGGGCCATAACTGAAGTGACACTTAAAAAAATGTCAGCCGATATCCCTATTTTAGTTAAAGCTCAACTTCCGGCCCCAAAAAAGGACGAGCTCTTACCCACGTTGGCTCCTCCTGTCGCTACAGATAATGATGAAAGAGTAGTGGATATTATAAAAAATTTCATACGTTTTAATGACCGGGGCAAGTGGAGTAAAGATGCTCTTATCGAGGGATCCGCTAACGCATACCTCAAAGGAGACTTTGTTTACTTGTTTAAAGAAAATATGAAATATTATTTTGTAGCCAAAGACGATATCCCTCAAGACATCAATAAGAAAAATGCTCCACCAAACGAAACTTATTGGATAGCCGACGAATGTTCAAAGTCATTAACTGGATGCAGAATGAGATGGGGCTCGAAGGGGGCAGCAGTTAAAGATTTAAATTGCGGTTGTGTTATAGGCGGCAACGTTTCAGGGAATAAAGGGGGACTTCCATTTGGAGGTTTTCCGGCGGCTAGAAAAATTCAATCACAAAGATGATAGACTGCGAGACTAAAGATTTTATAAAAAGGCACGCCTTAAGCGATAGCCCTAATGAGTGCTGTGGTCTTATCGTCGAAGAGTCCCTCGACTCGCTAAGTGCTATGAAATGCAGAAATGTCGCCCAAAATCCTTTGCATAATTTTTCTATAGACCCACAAGATTATTTGAAGGCTTCTATCAAAGGGAAAATCAAAGGGACCTACCATTCTCACTTAGAAAAACAAAATTTCTCAGAGACAGATAAGATGAATAGTATGGCTCACAAAATGAAATACATTTTATATACAATTAAAAATGATTATTTTTCTGAATTTGACCCTTTTAAAAATAAAGTATCCTATCTAAACAAGCCTTTTAAAATAGGAGTAAACGATTGCTTTACTTTAGTAAGAGACTACTACCGGAACAATCTCAAGCTTTCACTGCCTCAGGAAGTAGCTAATATTTACCTTGAAGCTTCAGAAAATGAAGATCTCGAAAAAGCTGCTCGGCTGATAGAGGCAAAGTCGCTCACGTACGAAGACAGCACTCTCGAAAATGACAAGGGAAAAATTGTAATAACAAGCGAAAAAGCGAACTTCGTTAAACTATTCCCTGAAAGCGAAGAAGACCTCGAAGAACATGATATCTTAATTTTCGGAGGCAGACCTCGCCATAAGCCCTATCATATGGGTGTATATACGGGAAACAATGTTTTTGTCCATCATCCGCGAAATAAATTCGCTACTAGCGAAACCATAACTAAAATGTTTTGGAAAAGATTAATTTACACATATAGATACAAATGAATACTTTAACACATGTAACCCTTCACGGAACGTTAGCAGAACAAATAGGGCAAGCGGAATGGCACCTTGCCGCTAAAAGCGTTGGAGAAGTCCTCAGAGGTATTCAAGCTAACACGCGTAAGCTTTATAAAAATTTAATAAAAAACGACGCCGAAAATATTAAATATAGAGTTTTAATTAATAAGCGAGATTTTTATATAGAAGAAGGAAAAGACCCAAATACTGTAGAAGGCTTGAAGAGTTCCGAGCTTTCCATGCGACTCGAAAACCTAAAAAGCGTTGACATAATTCCTGTTTTAGAAGGCGCTGACGAGGATGGTAAATCGTGGGGGGCAATTATTATTGGAGTGATGATGGTAGCTTTAGGCGCAGGGCCTTTGGCTGGAATGTGGTTTAGTTCGGCCATGGTAATGGGAGGGATAGGACTTATTGTAGCGGGAATCGCTAACCTCCTTACTCCTACTCCTGAATTTGCGGACTTCAGGGAAATAGAAGGGGCTCAAGGAAGGGCCTCATACATGTTTAACGGCCCTGAAAATACAATAAGAGAAGGCGGTCCTGTTTTTGTAGGCTACGGACGCTTACTTGTCGGAAGTCACGTAATACAAACTTCAGTAGATACCTTCAATACTGACGCAGAAGTAACACTAAACGACACATGGGGAGAAGGGAAACATGGACTACAGTATTATATACCTAACGCAGGTCCGGATTTAGCAGACCGAACTCGGGAATCAGACTGGACAGGAGAATAATTAACAAATGGGTAAAAAACAACAACAAGGGCGCCCTCAAGTAACCGATCTATCAGCGGTAGCTCTTAATGGCAATACCGGAACGCCGGTAGTCTCCGAATCACATATGGAGGTAGCCGACCTTATTTCAGAAGGCCCTATTAAAGGGCTGGTGAGTGGAAGATATGATTATTACGGAGCTCTAAATAATACAGGCTTTCAACGTGTAGAGGGTCCAGATAAAGAGTTAGCCGAAACCTATGGTTTTGGAAATTACTCTGCCTCCAACGTTTATACCGCAACTGGTACAAATGGAACTTCTGAGCCAAATTTAGGATTTTTGCGCTCTATATATTGGAACCAAGTGCCTGTTGTGGATAAAGATGGATATTACAATTTTCAAGATATTAATGTGGAATATGTACCGGGTGATCCAGCTGGAAGCACCCCGTCTCTTAACTCCAACATGAACCTCCCCTTGTCGGCTTCAGAAATTCTAGACTTAAGTATAAGCCGAACAATAGGAGAAAGGCTTTACGGCCCCGATATACAAGGTGGAGCAAATGCGCCAACCACGCTTGAGGGAAGTCATCCTTATGCCTCCCTAAAGCCTAATACAAAAATAGATAAGAATTCTAAAACATATACTATCTATAATAGAGAATGTTCCTCTATTTTAGTAAATGTTAAAGTAGCTGCTTTATTTGAGTCGATCCGTTCTGGACCAAAATTATTTCGCGAAAACTCCGAATTAAGAAGGTGCGCAAGCGCCTCTACAGGTTATGGTGATGTCAAAGCACGATCTATTACCTATTGGATTTATTATCAACCTATTTTTGATGAAAGGTTCAAATTAGCTTCAGACGAAACCAAACAAGTAAGTGGAGACAACGATGCCCAATCTCTTAATAAAAAAGTTTATCCATGGATAGGACCGATTAAAGAAACTGTTACGGGAAAAATTGAGCAAGGATACATACGCTCCACAAAAATTGCAGTAAGCGAATCCGGTGACTATAAAGATATGGTCGGCTTTGAAGGGTGGAGGGTTAGAATAATAAGGCTTACCCCTGAGCCTTTAACCTCTGCGTTTAGAGCTCAAACTTTTGTTGACTCTTTGGTGGAAATATATGGAACTAAATTAAGGTATCCTTACACTGCTATGGTCTATTCGAGATTTAACGCCGCTTTCTTTTCGCGGACCCCAGCTCGTGCTTATGACATGCAGTTACTTAAAATTAAAATCCCAAATAATTATGATCCTATAAAAAGAACTTATGGTCGCAGTGGTACATCTAACCCTACTGACGGAGGGACAGCCACCAGCGGCAATACCGACCCTGATTGTTTCTGGGATGGAAATTTTCACGAAGAAAAATTTTGGAGCGACAATCCTGCATGGTGTTTTTACGACTTATTAACTAATCCTATTTATGGATTGGGCGAACACATGAACGAGTCTGAAATCGACAAGTGGGCTCTTTATGAGATAGCTCAGTATTGCGACGTTCTCGTACCTGATGGATATGGATCCTTAGAGCCCCGATTTACTTTAAACCATTTAATAAACTCAAAAGCCGAAGCTTACAAATTATTAAACGATCTTGCCTCAGCGTTTCGCGGATTGACTTATTACGCCAACGGATTAGTTTTCACGGTGCAGGACGCCTACAAAAAACCTGTATACCAACTGACGAACTCTAGCGTGGTCGAAGGAGACTTTACTTATTCTTCTTCGGCTAAAAAAGCTCGCCATACAGTAGCAATAGTAAGGTATATAGATAAAAGGAACTTCTTTCAGCCTGCTGTGGAATATGTTTCTGATGAAGAAGGAATTAAAAAGTATGGCATTCGAGAAATTGAGACCACCGCAATAGGATGCACAAGTAGAGGGCAAGCTCGAAGGTTTGGTTTATGGATACTCGCCAGCGAAAAAGATGAGACTGACACAGTTAATTTTAAAATGGGGCATGATGGCACCTTCCTAAAACCGGGAGATATTGTTCAGATATACGACAATCATATTAACCCCCTAAAATATAGCGGCCGCACGAACAGTGTTAAATCTGTCTCCTCTACCAATATAAATGCTCACTTAATAACAGGAGATAGTATTATTGTTGACCAAGCCTTGAATTTTTCCGAGAATAAAAGCTATAAACTCTCCCTACTTACCCCTACTTATAATTATACCCCTGAAACAACTTCTATAAACTCGAGTGGAATTTCTAGTTTTAGAAGAAGTAATGTTCAAGATGTGTACTTTAGCGGCGCTCATACACGTCCAGTTACTGGAAATTATCGATCCGATATGTTGGAGGGAGGGAGCGGTGTCTGCACTGAAATATTTTTTCATACTGGAGCCCCTTTTGACCTCTCTTACTTCGAAGGAAACCAATTAAATTTTAAAGACTATGTTATAACTGGCTACATCAATAGCGGAGTAAATGTAGATGGGAATTCCAATACTTCAGTGGCTTATTCCGGTGGGTATTTTCAAGGAGAAAATCTAGTATGGAGTGTGGAACCATATCTTTCTACTGATGCTTCTTTTGTTAGTGGCAACTTTTCAAATTATCGAATAATTAACGTTAAGGAATCCTCTGATCAAACTTACGACGTATCAGCCCTGCAGTACTCAAGCGGTAAGTACGATTCTGTAGAACAAAAAGTAGCTTTCGAGAATCCGTACTTGAAGAAAAATCCTCTTTGTCCTTCAGGTTTACGAGTGAACAGTTCCGACCCCAAAAGGGACGGAAAAAGAGTTCAAGAGTACGAGTTATTAAATGTTTCTTTTGAAACTGTAGGATACAATGGAGAAGGATTGCTGAACAGCGGAATAGATTATTTAGTATCTATTAAAACAGGACAAAATTTTAACTTACTTCCAAATGGCACTGACATGGGTTATAACGGCACTCATGCAACAGGATATGAAGCTTACCATAAACCTTATGGAAAAGTTTTAATAGATGGAAGCGATTCCTCCAAAAGAGTAAAAGGCATCAGAGGAGAGACTTCCCGTATAAGCGGAGACTTTTTCATTGATAGGGATGTAGATCATTTTGTAAGCGTTTTTGCCATCTCTCCATATGGAGTTTTGTCTCCAAGTGGCGTCACTGGAATGCTCTCAGAAGAAAATATTTTTGGCACTCAGAGTATTGTCAACGAAGCTGAAATATATTCTCTTACTACGAATTCGATCTCAACAGGAGTATATGGTACCCCGGGAGAAAAACCAGCTCCCACGGCGATGACGGGAATTCCTGCAAACACTCCCGGATTTACATGGCAAGTAGGTATTAATACTCAGTTTGACGAGCCGGGAATTTATATACCTCAAGAAGAATTAAACTATAGAATTACGATTCGAGAACCCGCTAGAAAACGCACTGTAGGGACTAATAATTACGGTATTAACGACCCTAATCCTAATATTTATTTTGAGTTTACCGGCTATGTACCGCCAAACACAGCTCTCCCATCTTTTGTTTTTTCTGAAAGTTTTAACAATCCAAATATGCTGGAAACTTTCGGTGACGCAGACTTGGTTAAGACAACTGATGATAAAAAAAGATATTTCAGATCTTATTCCAGCGGGTTCCTTGTTAAGTCTGGAATAGATTTACCCTTAAGAGAATTCGATGTAGTAGTCGAAGCTCATGATAATTTTGGACGTACAAGCGCTGGCCAAGGAAAAAGTTTTAATAAAGTTTATTACAACACTATATTTGTAGACAATGAAGGAAACATGCCTAAGGAAGCTGGATTTACTTCTCGCAAAAAAGGGTATGATATTATTGGGTGTAAAATAGAATCTATTTCAGGAATAGTTTTCCCCCTTAATGGAAATAGGACAGAAGACTACGTCGGAACTGAAGAGGCCTATCGCTCCGGTTACCCTTATTTAGCTAAAGCAGATGTCCTTCCAAACGGAAGATTAGACTTTTCGCTTGAAGAATCTAGAGATGAAGCATTGAGTCAGTCTATTTTAGACTCACCGCAAATATCTACCATTTTTCAAGAAGCGGCTGGAATAGTTTATTATTATACTACAGGAAGTGAAGATATCAGTGAATATACTGACGCAGACGGAGTCAAAAGAACGTCGACCCCATATACAGCGCCACCCTTCACCATTGATATGTCAAGTATTAGTGGCTCTATTAATGACCGCTTTTTTGGAACAGGAGTTATAAATAATTATACAGGCAGCGATGGGCAACTAACGAACCCTGCATTAAATTCTGGAGTATTTCGAGATCATTACCTCCTATCCCCCGGAGAAGATATAACTAATTTTGATTTTTCTTTAGCTAAAACAAAAGTAAGAGGCGTAGAAAATATACAATTATGCGTCGGGGTATTCGATCAATTATCTTTTCTTAGACATTACAACGACGACAACACGCCAAAGACAAAAAAATGCACTTACGATAGGGCCGTGACAGATGACGACGGGAATATAACCTCGTGGGTAGCATCGACAATGGACGTGCCCACTATTTTTACAGATAGTCATATTAATTATTCCACAATCCCGACCAACAATAAAGATGAAAAAAATAAATCTTTATATTTTGGTAAGTCCCTTCCAGCAAAACCTCCCACTTCCTTTTTTATTGCCGAGAGGGGGCTGATAACTGCGAGAGACAGAGATCTTTCCTACAAAGCATGGTGGGATATAGAAATTCAACCATTTAGAGCCACAGCTGAAAATCTTTGGGAAGGCCTATACGCAAGCTGGGGACTCGTCAGGCTTGCAAACGGAACATACAAAGGGACTTCTGTAATCGACCCAACCCTAGGTACCCGCCCCGGCGGCTGTGCAGGGCTAGACCAGCTTCGACCTCTTTTGGAAGGCGGAGACAGCAGTTTAGGAGTCACAAAAGGGGTTGTCTCCCCTAGAGTTAGAGGAAGAAATATAGAATATGCTACTACTTATCTAAAACTTGTACCTTACGCGAACGTTTTAGACAAAGACTTTAATGATGTGCCAACTCAACCCACAGCAGGCCGTCTGAGCTCATTTGACGCAAGGCAATATATTCATATAAAATTTTACGAACCCATGTCTACTGCGGACCTTACCCCTATACTCCAAATGTACCCTTATTACGGAAAACATGGTGTAAGCTCATCTGAAACGGCTGAAAATTCTTGGTATTTGTTGGAATACCCTACTTATGACGTTAAAGATATTCGATGGGGAGTTGGCGTTGATGACGTCAGAATGGATATGTACAGTTATGACGGCGGAGCGTACCAAACAGCCGCTGATGAATTGATGAACACCGATTTTACAAATACTGTCCACGGCGAAGGCACCGCCGAGTTTTTTGCAGGACAGGCATTGGCAGGGGCAGCTGGAAGCTCTACCGTAAATGCTCACTTCCCTTATAATCCTCTGCCCACTTTAGGCATAAGAGATTTTAGCCAAAATCATATTACTCTATCTGTAGAATTCGGAGGGGCATACATAAACATTGAACCATATGGTAAAAAAGGGAGAGGCAAATCCTTAATGATTCATTCTCAATTCTTAAGGTTGCCCCATCGCATCAAAACAACTGGAGGAATTCTTGAAAACAGCCTTAATAAAAGAGTATAATATATAAGTGAAATCTGAAATATTTAACGGCTCGATTAAAGCAGGGTCTCAAGAACTCTACACTACAGCCAATAATTCTAAAGTTTCAGCGCCTCATGGAGCTTTTATAAAAATTTCCAACAACGAAACTTCATACAAAATTGAAGACGTTAAAACCCTAACTATTAAAAGAAGATTTGAAGTTCTTAATTCTTCGACATTAAGGATTAAAGGAAATTTTGAATACAAAATAACCCCCCAAGATGAAATTTCTCTTTACTACGATAAACATCAAGCTTCCTCGGTGGATAAAATACTTAAACAAGAGGGCTCCTACCGAAAAGGCGAAACCCTTTATTGTCAAGGAGGAGTAGTCTCTAGTTCAACTGAAAATCTCACGGGAAAAATGTGCGAAATCGAAATAGTTTCAGTTGATGACGAAGGAAAAGCTTTAAAAACAAAAATGAAAGACGGGGGAGTTTACAACTCTCCCCCCAGTAATCCCGTTATAGCTATTAACGAAAAAGAAAAACCTATTACATTAAATTTGACTTTTGATATACTCGATGACTCTAATGTTACAGGCAGGACTGTTTCTTCCGTTAACTCCTCATCCACCCACAGTGACCTAACCTTGTCCTACGATATCCCGAAGGGGGTTCAGGAAGGGGAAATTATCTTAATTAAGCAAATTATAGTTTTAGATCGAGAGTACTCCCACGAGGGAATTTACTCGGAAATCTGCTCTATTATAAAAGACTTTTCCCCCTCTTTAAGGTTCCCACTTATGGCCCCGAATAGCCCTACAGCTCATACTATATTCAACACGGCTATAGAAATGGTTGAGGAAAAGTTCAAAGCTATGGAAGAAAGAATTAAACGATTAGAAAAATCTAAACGTTGAATTATTTAGCTAGCAATCCTCCGGGACGTTGCTGCTTCACAATCTCTTGCAAAACTACGCCCTGCAATACTTTGCCCATAGCCTTATTGTTTTCTATCTCATTATTAGTATCTCTGTCGTCTTGGTCTGTTGGAGGTAATCCTCTATCCACACTTGTTCCGACATCTGCTTTTCCACTTTTATCAACATTGATATTTATTTTAACATTATTCGTCGTTAAACCAGCTCCTCCCCCTACCATGGCACCGCCCACTAATCCTCCACCAGCATATCCCGGGACGTTACCGCGGTTTAACTCACTCATAAACCCTACCCCATGAGTTCTCACGGCGGAAGGGCTCATGACATATTCGCCGCCCATTAATAAGGCCGGAGAAGCCCCAGAGCTTCCTCCCGCGGCCCGTGGCGGAAACGGTATACGAGCAGGCGGTAAAGCGCCGGGAGTCACTGAAGTATCCGGCATCGGAACCCCTCCTGTTACTTTTTCCATCGCCTTCGCATCAAAAGTCCCAGTAGAACTGCTGACCGGACCAGCCCCTGCCGTTTTAGGAGCGGGTGCTCCGGGAGCCCCCGGCATGAAGTAAGATCCGCCTACCAACATAGCTGCATTTACATAAGCTCCTATTATCCTTCCTCGAAGCATTTTATCGTGAGCGGCTAATACGTCTTTTCTTCGTTTCTGTTCTGTAGCTAAATACTCTTGATAGTTGGCCATTTTCTGTTCTTTACTAAACATCCTAGATGTTTGGGGGTCATCTTCTCTTAAGAGTCCCATTGTGGAAAGGAGACTGCTAGTTTCGAACCTACCCTCAGTTGGCCTTGCTCTCTCGCTCACTAAAGCTCCCGTCACAGGATCTCTCCTGTAATAAACGAAAGCTTTGTTTAATGAAACGCTAGCGCTCCGTCCTCCTCCACTCACTCGATCTCCTCCGCCTGCATCAGGGTCTGCTCCCCCTATATAACCAAATTTAGTTCTTCCTAAGCCATAATTCTGAGATTGTATTCTTGCCCTCTCAGCGGGTTGATTTATAGCCCCTGAAGCCAATCCTGCTGCAGCAGATATGCCATACATAGTAGCTATGTCTCTTCCGCTATACTGAGGGGCTTGACCTCCCCCATCAAGTCCTCCTCCAGAAGCATTTATTGCATCTAAAGTTTGATAACCTATTTTTTGGGCTGAAGATTTTTTTATTACATATTCCCCACCGCTCATCATTGCGGGAACGTCATCTCGTATCCCAGACCCTCCTGTCACGACGCCTCCTCCTGCAAAACGAGGAATGTACCCTCCGTCAGCTTTTTGAGGAAACAACCTTGAGAACATCATGTTAGTTGCCATATTTGCGCTTACGTTAGAAATAGAGTTAAGTATACCATCCGCAAAAGCGACTATCGCTTCTTTGCCTGAAGAAGCGCCACTCGAAATAGCCTTAAAAGCTTCCGCAAAAGAGCTTTTCATCGTATTAGCTACATTAACTACTCCAGCCTCAAATTCTTGCATATGATCACGAGACCCATAAAGAAACTGCTCTCTAAATACAGCGCCGGGAGAAGCTGACGTAGCATCCGCACGAGATGCCTCGAGAATACTCCTGTACTCATCAGCGCTTATGAGCCCACGATTAAAAGCCCCTTGAACTTGGTTCGTTTTAAGGAGCCTTTGGGCTCCTGCTGCATCTAACTTCCTCCCTTGTATTGTGCCTCCTAACTTTCTAGCAGCCGCGGCTCCTGCTTGTTGCTTTTGCAGGGGGCTTGCGGGTCGAAACATGGCTTGCTTCAGCTCTTCTAAGGCTTGCCCAAAGACTTGTCCTGTGCCATCTAAAGTTTGATTTAATACTTCCAGCCTCTCAGTGGTTTCATTTACAGCTTGTATATTTATTCTTCCTGCCGCTAATTCCTCTTTTTGAAACTCTAGCTTTCCTTGTAATAAGGTGCGCTCCTCCTCCAGTTTCTCTAGAAATTTTTCGCTGTAAAATTGTTTAAGAGCTTCTATATTCTTTTCCCTTATATCCTTTTCTAGTTTAGCTTGTAGAAGATCAGCATCTTTTTGCTGGTTTGCTTCCAGAGTTTTTGAATTAAACTCTCCCTGTACTGCTACTGCTCTATTGTATAGTTCATTCAGTATTTTTAACTTAGCTCCGGCGATGCCTTGTGTATCCGAGCTCTTTCTTGTCTCGGTAGTTAATCTTACAAGTTCTTTCTCAAATTCCTCAGGGTTACGCGCTAAATCCAACAAGCTTGTTTCCATTTTTTCCAAGGATTTTATAAAATCATCTGTTTTCAATTGCTGGAACTGCGTTCCTCCCAGAGCAGCTTCGCCAACTCCTTTTTGAATGTCTTTAACAAGAAGCTCTAGCGCTTTTGTCCTATCTGCTTTTGCATCTCTTTCCGCTCGCGTAAACCTATCTCCAGCTGCTCCTACTGCTTCGTCATATTGAAGCTCAGAAAAGGCGCCTCTACGCATTGAGGCTCTTCCTCTAGTTAGCCTTCCCTGTCTTTCTAATTGTTTTAATTGCTCGGCTTCTGCATTTGTCATTTTTGACATCCTAGCATCTCTCGCTCCCATTATCCCGCTTAAGACCGAAGCCCTTCTTCTTGATACGCCAAACTGAGTCAGTGGCCCAAAATCTGGAGTTTGAGCCCCGCCTTTACTCATGCTTTTTGTCATCGCTTCTACCGATAGATCAAGACCTTTTTCTCCTCCAAATTGCCTATTGAAAGAGTCCCTCAACAATTGATCAAATCTTTTACCAGCTTCTCTGTCATATTTGGCTCTAATCTCTCTTTCTGCCGTTGGAGAAGTCACTATATCTACACCATCAGTGAGCGGGTCAAATGTTATCGTCTTCGGTGCTTTTGCTATCTCTTTTCGCATAGCCTCCGCTGAAGTATCTTTCCCTACACGTGTTAGCTGATCCAATATGTAACCACTACGCATATCGGCAATGGCTTCTCTCAGTATATCCTTATCTTCAAACATATCAGACCTGCCCTGAAAATCTCCTCGCCTTATACGGGCCGGAGTCGGTAAACTTTGAAATCCAGCTCCTGCCATTGATATGATATCCGGAATAGATATAGGTGCCCCTCCCGCATTCTGGCTTAGTAGCTTTATAGTCCGCTGATTGAATCCACCTAAACGACCCAGTTCTCTCCCTAGCCTGTTAATGTCTCGGCCGGTTGTTCCCTCTTTGTCAAACAGACCTAAATCACCCATTTTTTGGTACCAACCATCTTTCCCATAAAACGCTTGATTTCGTTGCTGCCTATCACTATCGCGCCTCGCTTGAGATATTAATTTAGACAATTCTAATGCGTCATCTGGTGAATAGGTTCCACTTTGAACTTTCGATATTAAATTTGCGCCTCGCGTAGCATAACCTGAAGCCCCTCCTGCTCTATCAGCTGCCGTAAAAAGAGCCATTAAGTTACCTGTTTCTTCAGCCGCACGCGGGCCGGTCATTCCCGGATAGTTACTAGCGAATTGAGCAAATGCTTGCTCAGCCTGATCTAATTTAGAAGAAAAATCTCGAGCAACCATAGCGCTCCGCGCTAATTCGGTCTGAAATTCTCTCATTTCTATGCGGCTTTGAGAAAAAGCGTCTAACAACATGTCCATCGATGAGTAAAGGCCCACAGCCGCTCCTATAGTCGCCCCAACTGGCCCACCTGTAACCATTCCTCCCATAGCTCCCATCATGATAGTAGAGGTACCTGCTTGAAGACCCGCTCCAAGTTTAGTGGTTTGATCTGTTCCTAAAAAGCTTAACCCCACAGAAGCGGTCATTAATGCGGCGCTATTTTCCTTTAAGTATCCCCCAACCTTGCCCAATTGGTTATTGAGCCCTTGTAGGAGTCTGTTGGTTTGGTTCTGTTGGGTTGCAGCACGAGCGACAGCAGGATTTATCATAAAATTAGGAACAAAACCACTTGCCGCACCATGAGATTTAGGATTAATTCCCATTGACCTAGAACGTGCTATACCTTGCCCCAACCCTCTAGGCTCATCTATTGTATTATAAACCCCTACGCCTCCGGGGTTTCCAGAGGAGCGCAAAGAAGGACTAGAGCCCACCCTTATAGCTGACGCCGGAACTCCTGCGGACATTTCTCTTCCGATAGCCGAACTTAAAGGTGAGAAATTAGGTATAAAACCTAGAGCTTTTCCTTGCGTTCCATATAAAGCCCCCGCCAGAGCGGCGAAAAGCCCATTTTGGCCAGCGTATGGGCCTACTCTTGACCCTGTGCGTTTAGCTATTAAATCATTGATAATCTTTTTAGGCATGTTGCCGCCCTTCGCAGCTTCATTGCCAATTTTAGCTTCTATCTTAGTTCGTTTTGGAAGGAGGTTTGCTCCTTCGGTATTCATAAACTTTATTAACTGCTTGGGGGCATAATTAGGCCCATCAAAATCAAAAGCCTCTGTCCTTACGAACTTTCCTGATGCTGTTTCAGGGGTAGACGCCCTAACGGCTTCTTCAAAAATATCACCCGCGGTTCCTTTACTTAATCTTTTAATCTTAAAATCTCCGGCCATTTTACTAGCCTTTGTGTCGCTGCCCCATAATTTTGTAGCTACTTGATTTTTATAACGATTGAGGGCCCCAGAAAGAACGTTCATCGTACTTTGCTCTTGGCCCGAGGCGTGCCTATCTGCTTCAGCCTGCGACATCGGGAACATAGAAACGGAAGGAACTCCTCTTACTAAAAATTTAGTCTCGGGCCCTAGTTTTCTTCCTGACCCATACCCCTTAATTGGATCTCCAGTCATTAATCCTCTATACGTCCCGCTGGCTAAAATAGCATCAGCCAACTGAGGAACGGCCTTCATAGTATTAGAAAATTCGACTTGGGTTTGATTTGCTCCTTGCCCCATTATTATACCAATGTCCCTCTTAGCCGTATTGTTCATTAGTAATGTCGGATTAAAAAACTTAGCGGCTCTTTTCTTAGCGGTAGAGGCAAAATTTGGAATGAATCCGCTAGCGGCATAAGGATTAAACCCATGAGCCGCGCTAAATGCCGCAGAGTAACCTGCGCCTGCAGCACTGCCTTGAGGCGGCATAATCGCTGACTGAGACATGCCCGGAAAACGCTTAACTGTCTCTGCCGAATTATACATCATAGTTCCAGTTCCGGGCTGGGACATAGTGCGGATAGCTCCTGCACGATAGCCGCCCGCCGCGGCTGCCGCTCTTTCTGCTCCCGCATTTGCAAAATTAGGTATAAATCCTCCAGCGCTTCCGGGGCCACCTCTCAGAGTTGCCCCTGACGGACCCGTCCTCACCCCTCTTCCGTAAAGGGCTCTAGCCGTAGGCGCAGCATAGCTTTGCATCCGGGCTCTTTCTGCATTAGCTAATTTTACAGTGTTAAGTATTTTCTGTTCTACATCTAAAAGATTTACTGTGCCAGCCCTTACTTGCGCCAACAAGGTAGGCTCACTTGCTATTGTCGCTACGACTGCTTCCTCTAAAGCTAATCTTTGCTTTGTGGCATTATTGATGCCCATTACGTCCCCGAAAGCTTTCGCTGCATAAGTTGACAGGTTAAAGAATAATTTAGTAGCAGCAGCGCCTAGCATTATCAAGCCGGGTCCCGAAAGGAAATTTCCAATACCCGTCATTATATTCTTACCTATACCTTCTCCAAAGCTTTCAAACCTACCTCCTTCTTGAAAAGCATCTATAACGTTGTTAACGCTATTTAGGACTTTTCTTATCGCAGGCTCTAAAGTGGCTCCTCCTATAGCCGCCCCCGCTCCGGTCAAGTTAGCAAGGGTACGGTTGACTAAAGAGTCTAATGTTTTGTTTAGTTCTTCATTCTTTCTATAAGCTTCGTCAGTTGCGGTTACGGAATCTTTAAGCGCTCTCCCGTATACTTGATATTCAGAACTTAAATCTGATAGGGCTGCCTTTAGAATATTGACTTGAAAAACTCCAGCTACATTTTCTGATATATTGGCTTGCTGAGCTTTAGAAAGATTTCCAAATTCATTTGCTAAATTTTGAAGTATTTGAGTAGCGGGAAGCATAGCCCCCGTCATATCTCTTGTGGCTACGTTTATAGCCTGTAATTTAGCTTGAACATCGGTACGCTGTATGCGAGTGAAAATAGTTTTAAAAGCGTTACCTATCACGGCTCCGCCTCGAGCTGTTTTTTGCTGCACAGCAGTAGTTATAGCTAAAAGCTCGTCCATGCTAACGCCAGCAGCAACCGCAGAAGAGCCCACTCGTGATATAGCCTTGGCCAAGTCATCAGAGCTAACCGCGAAAGCTTGGTCGACCTTGGCCATTTTATTAATGACCTGAGAAGAAGTAACTCCAGCTTTATTGAAAGAGTTTACAGCGGCCGTTAACGACTTTACTGCATCAGCCGCATTCATTCCAGTGAGCCTAGTAAGAATTAAAGCATCACTAGTTCTTTGTAAAGACTTTTCAACCCCTAAACCTTGACGGGCTAATTCAGTAGCTGCCTCAGCAACAGTATCAAAACTTTGAGCCGTGTTCTTGGCCACTTGGAACATCCCCTTGCCGAACTTTTCTAAAGTTCGAGTAGAAACATTCATGACGACATTAACGTCAGCCATGGCTTTTTCGACTTTTAGAGCAGAAGACACCATAGCTTTTAAAGCTCGGTCAACCTGCATGATTATTCCTGCGGACGCGCCAAATGCAATAACACGGGCATTAGAAGCTTCGAGAGACTTGTTGAATTCGTCAGCTTTTACGGTGGCTTTTGATAAACCCGTGCCTAAAGCCCGAACCTTATCCCCTCCTCCTCTGCCTCCAAACGTTATACCGGAAGCTGTTCTTTCCAGCTCTCTGAATTGTCGGTTAATTTTACGAACTTCTCGTTCCGCTTGTTTTGACGCGATGAGTAGATCGATAGTTATTTTGTCCCTAGCCATATTCCTAGGGGTAATTACACTATTTTTAGCTTACATTCCGTGAAGTTTCATCATATCTTCCATATTAAGTCTTCCTCCTTTTTCTGCCGCTTTTTTCGCTAGATTAACTGTCTCATTAGGGTTATCCAAACCTAACCTCTTAAGGTCTTGTTTGGAGGCCCCCACTAGCGAACTTGCTGCCGCATCCCCGGACTTACCCTTATCTAGAGCCTCTTGAGCGCTTTTTGACGAATCAAACCACTCGATAAGTTTTTCAGGGTTAGAAGATATTTCTTCTGGAGGTTTTGAATCGGAATTTTCTATCATACTTTTAAAGTATCTTCCGTAACCAAAAAGCTCAATCTGGTAAAAGGTTAAATATACTAAAGCCTTGCCGAAAAAGCTGTAAGCATTATTTTCTGATAAATAAAACATGCTGGTAAAAAAAGGAGAAACAGATATTTTTTTTAAACTTTCAGATTTAAATCTTTGAGTGCTTTTATTATATAAAGCAATTAATTCCATCACTTTTGACTCTTCAAGCTCTTCAAACTCTTCGGTACTGAATAATTTATCCCCTTTTTCATTAAGAAGCGCGTTAAACATATAGTGTTCATTCACTCTCCGAGAGGCATAGGATTCGGCGCAAAAACCAATAAGCTCCTCTTTTGATAATTCCAATGCACTTAACTCTGCTTGATTCTGTAAAATATCTTTATTTATGTGGTCGATATGTGATTGAAGAAAAACTTTGGATTTCGAATTTTTGAGACCAGAGAGAAGGCTTTTTAATTGCAGAATTTTTTTACTTTTTTCTTCTGTCCAGATATTCTCTTCTAACAAAAAATCTATACGCTCTTCGCGAGTAGGAAGCCCCTCCGAAACAGCTTTTTCGTAAAAAAACTTGTTTTTTATATCTAAATCGGCCGAATCAAAATTGTTAAAATGCTTTATCTTTACCCTCCCATAAGAAGGCGAATCCACCAGAGTATAACCTCGAAGAATTTCAGAAAAAACAACTTTTAACTTATCATCTTCCAAGTTTTATTCTTTATCTTGCTCCTCTGCTCCTTTTTGAGCTGTGGCATTTTCTTCTTCGTCAAGCTTTAAGGCTATATCAATCATCTCTTGAAATTCTGCTTGGGTATTAGGGCGCCCAACGAACCAAAAACTTACATAATAAGCGAATTTTCTAGCAACTACTAAATCAAAAATGTCATCTCCCTCATCTATGGAATCATATTTCTCTAACTTAGATTCGAGGTCTCCATCTCCAAAGAATCCACTCTCTTTTCCGCCTGCCTCCGAATAGGCCAAGTTTAAAACCCACCACAAAATGACCTTATTTCGGGCTCTACTCTCTGCAGTTTCTTCGTAAAGGGTGTCCTCTTCCATTTGGAGGTCCCTTAGCCCCCTTCTTGTTGGTTTTATTTGCTCTTCAAGCTCTTTTAATTTCTTTTTCTGGGCGGGTGTCCTTTTTTTCTCATCTATCTCAAGGATTTTAGACTGGTCACGATGAAATTTTTGTAATTTTTCTATTATTTCCTTGTATTGCTCGTTTTCAGAGTCACTCCTTGTTCCTCCATCATTTTCAAACCTTTTTTCAAGTAGCGCTCGAGTTAAAAGGCCTGCTTTTATGCCTTCGGCAAGCCTTACGCCATAATAAAGCTCCGCTTCATCGGTCATGGCGCGAGTAGGACGCCGCAAGAAAAACTTGTGAGGGACCGTCTTGTTTACTTCTTTTTCAGTCGTTACTTCAGAGCCGTCTTTTTGCTTCTTTACGGTCTTCTCTTTGACTTTCTCTTCCTTATCTACGGTGAACTCGTATATACGCTTCATTTTGGTTTATTATTGTTGTATTCGACGAATTTTTCAAAGTATTCTTCCAGTTCTCTTATGCAGTCATTGCCAAGATCCAGAATTCTTTTACGAATTCTCTTATGTGTTTCTTCTGGAATTTTAACTCCGTCTACTTGGAGGTCTTCGAGTATGAAAAAAAACTGTTTATAAAGGTTTGTAATTTTTCGCCGAGTTTGAAATGCGAAAAAATTATTGATAATATCCCTATCTGGGCCTTCTTCCTTTGACATACCTTTTACCTTATATCTTACTATAAATTACACTATATAAACATAAAAAATCCCCCAAAAGGGGGATTTTAATAAAATATTTTTTTTATAAGCTACGTCACCGCCCGAGTTCCGGCATGCAATCGACACCTCTAACTCGTCACCAACTGGGCACTCCACTTGCCGTCGGGTACGTGTGGAATCCACTCATAAATACTCCCATTCCTGATTGCTCTGGGCCACCAATTTGAGCGCTAAAGTCAAGAGTTACGCTCTTATTGTCTCCAATGGATGTAGTAAATGATTGGCTATCTAGCTTTAAGCCTTTCAAAACATAGCAACATACAACAGGTTTCGGAGAAACTGTACACGTCGGATCTTTTATCCTGACGACAGCATCAAACTCTTTATCGCAATCAACTATATCTGCTAATGAACCCGTGGTAAGATCAGATAAAATTGCGTCAACGCTAAAGGTAGTCGTAACTGGGAAATCAACTACTCGAGCAAAAGCAAACTTACTTCCAAGCTTTTGGATAGGGCTTCTACTTAAGTCGAAGCTTATAGTATAACTTTGAATATGAGCATCGGTTACGCTGGCGCCAGCATAATTTGGAGCATCCATATTTGTAGTAGTTATAGCAGCGTCTGCTATTGTGTCCGATACCTTACGGGAAAGACTCAAAGTAATGTCCCCCGGACGCAAACAGCTAATGGTCCCCATTTGCCCCAGTCCTTGCCCGGAAGCGTTAGTTGAAGCAACAGGTAAAGCCACGGCTTGAGGTATTTTTTCACCATTTGTGGCATTCACAGCAGGAAGCTCTCCTGAGATTTGTAGAACAGCTAATTCAGTACCATCCGCAGTTGTACCTGTTTTTAACCCAATTCCGGGCCCGGGACTAGTAACTGAAGGAGCATAAGGAAGTTGAACAAAATTCATGTTTTGAGCTTCGGCAGATATAGACACGGTAGGCATTCCGCCTACTGCTCCCTCACTACTATAAGAAGTAATAAAGCCGTTGCCAATTCCCATAATACTTCCATGGTAATAGTCACCAGTAACATAATCTTCATTAGCATCTTTACCTTCCTTCATTGTAAGAAGGTAATAATTCTTCTGGTGATTATTATTAGCACTATCAATTAAGTCGGTAATACAAGACTTAAACCCATTATTTCCGGGTACGAGGTCGGAATTCCCGCTTTGTGTGACCCAAAAGCCTAAACGATTTTCATTGGTGAAATTAGACAAATAATAAGAGAAGTCTAAAGATACCGTGGGAGACTCTGTAATCACTCTGTCGATAGCTGCCAAATCCCCAAATTGATTTACGTCTTGACGAGATATATTGAAAGAGTAATTAGCGCTTTGAATCCTGTTAAGACTCAGAATGTCCCCCCTTGAAAGCGCTCCTGTATTGTATGCTACTTCAGGTGAAGAGCAATAAAGCGCTTCACTTTGATAAATAACTCTGTTTCGTGCTGTATGTGCCATTTTATTAAATTCCTTTTATTATGTTGCGTAATACCCACTCAAGAATACGCCTTTATCTAGTTGCTTTGGTCCCCCTATTTGGGAGGTAAAGTCTAACGTTACGCTTTTGTTATCACCTATAGAAGATGTATAGGACTCACTATCCAACTTAAGGCCTCGTAAAATATATGTACAAACCGTCGGTTTTGGAGCAACGTCACAAGTAGGGTCCTTCAAAGTAATCCTTGCGTCGAACTCTTTATCACAATCTACTATGTCTGCAAGTGCTCCTGTAGTTAGATCAGACAGTATCGCGTCTACGCTTAAGCTCACGGTCACAGGGAAATCTACTGCTCTGGCATATGCGAACTTGCTCCCCAGTTTTTGGATAGGCGTACGGCTTAAATCAAAACTTAGATTGTAACTTTGAATATGAGCGTCAGTTATACTGGCTCCTGCATAGTCGGGAGAAGTCATGCCAGCAGAAGAATTAGCTGCTGCCGCGAGGTTAGCGGCAGTTGGCGCTAAAGATAAGGTTATATCACCGGGCCTAAGAGAACTTATCTTAGCGGTGTTTGTCTCTGCGGCGTTTCCTGTAGGGACGGGCAACGCACAGTTACTATTAAATGTAGTTCCGTCTGTCGGACTTACAGCGGCATTGTACCCGGAAATATGCGTAAGTTTTCCACCCGCGCTCAATCGAAATCCCCGAGAACTACTACCACCACCCCCAAGTGACCCTGTATTCCCAGTCCATGGAATACTAGTGAAATTCATATTTTGTCCTTCTACCGAGAAAGACACAGTGGGCATCCCCCCAACTGCTCCTTCGGAAGAATAAGAGTTTAAAAACCCATTTCCAATTCCAATAATACTCTCATAATTTCCGCTTTTACTCGAGTCGATACCAATTGTATTTTTTTGGTTAGCGTCTTTTCCTTCTTTAGCGGTTAAAATATAATAACTTTTTTGCTGAGCGTTAGAGGAGCTATCAATTATGTTAGTAATAGCAGAATTATAAGTAGCCGTTCCGCTTTGAGTAATGCTCAAACCCAGTCGATGCTCGTTTGAAAAATTAGCTAAATAATAAGAACCATCTAGAGACACAGTAGGTGATTCTGTTATCACGCGGTCTATGGCTGCCAAGTCCCCAAATTGATTTACATCTTGACGAGTAACGTTAAAAGAATAATTCGCGCTCTGAATACGATTGAGATCCTTGACTGCGTTAGTCGCGCATTGCCCATTGGTAATTCCCGGCGCACCACTATAAGAAACGTCTTGGCTTACGTAAACTGCTTCACTTTGGTAGATAACTCTATTTCTGGCCATTTTTTAAAAGTCCTTTTTAAATTCTTACCTTAAATTACAGCTAATAACCCTAAAAGAGAACTAATTTTACTACGCTCTCGGCATTCTCACCTTATTAATCTCAAAATCAATTAAAGTAGAATAAACATTGGGATTAAATTTCCTTACTTCGTTCTCTAGAACTCTGTCAAAACGTGAAACGTTGACCTCTTCCAAAAACATTTTTTGAGATGGCCCCTTGCCGTTTGTAATACCGGTATAGTTGTATTGAGTGTTGTCCCTATAATATCCATACTGATTAAAAGGCATCTCAGACTCCTCAAAAATAGGGACATATGTTTTTTCTTGATCCCTAAAAAGAGACCCTATTGCATCTATATCGAATTGACTATCAGCGATAACAATAGCGCGCACCCTCATTACTGTATTATCCTGACCCCCAAAAGCAAAAGGCTCGTTAAAACTTCCATCGTTTTTGAGGTAAACGACTGGATAAGTCTTAGTGCCAGCTTCCAGCCCCGTAGGGACAACGGTAGAAATTTCGTTTCGATTAGTATACTGAGTTTGAAAAAGTATTTCGTCTTCGGTGCTATTAGTTAAAAAAACGTTAAAATCTTTAATAGCAAAACTTCCGGTAACGTTTTCCCCTTGAGTACCAGACCAATAAGAACGGCCATTATTATAATCAATGGCGTATAATCCAGTTCCGGCACCTTCACCCACATCCACCAAATTGCCCCCTACATATAAACCCGTCGGAATAGTTGCGCCAGTAACAGACGCATCTGCAACTATTTGCGAATAGGTGCTCGCATAAGTTTTATACCCAGCAAATTCTTCATTAACACTATAGAACCGGCCCGTTGTATTTTGGTAAGCTTCTGCGTCTGTGAGGAGCTTGTTGTCAAACCATAACAACATACTAGACATTACTTTATTGTCAAATTGAGGCTTCATTTTAGTAATTTTCGGGCTTTATCGAGTAAAGTAGTTATATAAGGGGTAGGTGAAAAATTAATAAAATTAATCTTCCTTTTAGTTTGAAGGGCTACTCCTGATCTACTGTGACTTTCATAAAGGGATCCTGAGCCCTTTCTTTGTTGGAAAACAGTTTGGCTATAGTTTGTTATTCCTCTTTCTACTCCTTTTACCCAACTTTTTGTGGTCCACGGAAGGGGCGTAATTGTGTAAATTTGCTGATCTGTTGGAACTTCTATATCAAATTCTAATGTAAAATTATTTTTGGTTACCTGTTTAAGTTTACCTCTTTGCCTATTCACTTCAAAAGAAGACTCTAAAGCACTCCTTAATATAGAGATGGGCTGCGAACCTTTTTCAAACCCTAAAAACCCAAAGAAATTTCCGGCCCCGCCAAGTAAATGACTAGTTCTCCCGCGCGGTCCCTTTTTTATTTCTTGAGTGACTTCATGTTTGTCAAACTCTCTTAAAACTTCTTTTTTTACTTGTGTGGCTTTTTTCTTAGCGGCGCGAAAAGCTGCATTTTGTAGCTGCTTAGATCCCTTAAAATTGTATTTGTTAAGTATCCTATTAATATCAATTCTTTTATTAGGTTTAGCCATTAGGTAGTCGCCTCCAAATAAAACACATAATAAGTTTTGCTCAAAAAATAACGCGCTCCCTCTGAGCTAACGACATTGAATTGATTTCCTCCGATTTCTATTGAAATAGTTTTGCCTTTATTAATATATTTACTACAGTCTAATTCAACTTTTATTCGAACATCTCCCTTTTCTATATTGGCCTTCAACTCTTCTTGGTATTCCAAAGGTTGATTTTCTTTATAATTGACAATGGCGCTAAAACTTTTACTTACCGGTGTGTAAGTCACCGTTTCTTTTGGGGCGCTATAGCCCGCGTATATATTTTGATTAGCGGCCAAAGCTATTGTTTTTTTTGGCTCTTTGTGAATTATTATAGTAGATTTAAAAGTATCAAAATGATCACCCAGAGCGGTTTCGAACAATGTTTTCGCTGATGCTGGTACTAAAGATGCCATTATACGTAATTAGGTGATATTCTATTATAGGGATATCCATCGTAATTAATTGAATATTGACCTACTTGTGTATCATCCCCAGCAACTTGTACAGGAGATGCCTTTCTAAGCTTGTAAGCATTTATTAAGTCTGTTAATTCTGAATACTCCTCTTTTTTTAAAGATATATAAGTCTTACTTAATTCATTTTTATTAATTTTCCTTACTCGAGACCCGTCTGACGCCACTTCCACTACAGGGTCAGTGGAGGCGGCTCCTACTGTGCTTCTGATTTGCTGGTCATAATAATGGACAATATACATCTTTTTTAGAATTGAGGCCTCCTCTGGTTGAATTGTAACAATAACCGGGTTCGATGAAATTCCGTCGTTTCTTTTGGAGCCAAGCCCAAGCGCCCCCGTTCCTTCGTTAAATGCCTGTGGTTCGTAAGAAGCATTGGCGAAACTTCCCGAAAACTCGTAAGCATTAGGGCCGTAATCAACAATTTTAAAAGTAGTATTTAATCTATTATTGAGCTCCCCGACATTACTTCTTATCCAAAAAGCGATGGCGGGAATGGAAATCGTCGAAGGCTCTCCGAGTTCCCTGTAAATTTCATCCGCTATGTCGACAATTTTCATATAGTATAAATTACACTATATGGAGTTTTTTTGGAAAATTAAGTATGTTCGGCCGGTCTTTCCCCTAAAACTGAAGTATCCCACACGGCACGAACTTCAGCTTCTGAAGTAGCGTCGTTAAGGGCCGTGCTATTTGTCACGTCTCTCAAAGCTTGCTTTTTGGCAGCAACCTCTGTCTTTTTAGATGCATCTCCTGCTTCATCAGCGCGTTGATAATCAATATCTAACGCTTCTAAAAGAGGCTTACGAACTTGACGAAAACGCTCCTTTTGGAGCTCTTTGGCTTTTGGTATGTTTACTCCTATTGGCATAACTTATGACTCCGAATACTCCCAAGCGTTTCTAAAATACCTATCGGCGGGGAGGTCGCCAGTAGAAATAATTTGGAAAGGAACTCCTGCGGGTACGTCTTTAGCGGCGATTCTGGCCATAAACTCTTCATGGGTTTCGCCTCGTTCAACGGCTTGAGGAGCAGGGACAACTACTGCGACACCGCTGTAACTCTCCCCTTCTGCGGGAGCCGTTGGATAAATAATTCTTCCTGTGATGTCCATTTCTTTTTATTACACTTATTTTAATTATTTTTGGTTAAAAGTCCATTTTTTAACTCCCGAAGGCTATTACATTTACTGCGTCTGGGTCGTTACCGTATAAACTACTATCATTAATATGTGGTACATTTATTCTTGCTGCGCTAGTAGTTTTTGCTGTCCCCATTCCCGTAACTACAGACCAGTTATACGTAGCAGTCTGCCCTATGTTTGATCCTACTATACTGTAACTTGTGTCTGCCATTGCTGTAGAAAAGTTTATAGTATAATCTCTATTGCCATGATCAGTAATACTGCTTACGTTATAAGACGCGTTTAAAGTCACTCCAGATCCATCAAATTCTGCCCACGCTTTCGCAATCCTATTATTTTCCTCCTTTAACTGCCCTTCTTCTGTTCCGGTTCCATCTGAGTCAACTACGATATGTTTCGTGGAGCTTCCTGCTACAGCAGCGGTATAATGAGATGATGTCGGAGGAGTGAAGTTTGAAGTATACCGAGCGACACCCTTCGTAAGTCTAAAATCATCTAAGTATCCCGTCATGTATTCCGTGCTATGAGATTTACCGATATGTATACCTCCATTAGCGTCCAAGCTTGTAGTATGAGTCCAAGCAGATCCTTTTTCGACACCGTCTCTGTAAACTTTTATATCACCACTTGATCGGACAACAGCTACATGATACCAAGTATCAGCAGAAAGAGTATCACCCCAATTGTTTCCTCCCGCCGTATAGCCATAAGACCAATTGCCAGATCCGCCGCCGCCGCCGTCCCATCTAAAAAGAAAAAATCCTGCACTATCTGCATTAGCCGCAAGAATATAGTACCCACTACTGGTAACAGTGGAAAATCTTACCCAAAATTCCCAAGTGAAGTCGCCTGTGCCAAAAGTCCAGTCAGCATGATCAGCAAGAGTTAAATGATCGCTTCCATCTAGATATAAACTACTTGACCCATATTTTTTCTGAGCGGTAACAATTTTGGAATCACCGTTAAAAGTTATAGAATGCCCCGTAGAGCTTCTATCAGTAGTAGAAGTGTCGTTGTTAGAACCTTCAAAAGGAAGCATGAGAACCGTTTCTGAAGAACCGGGCGAAGCTATAGACGCTGCTGAAGCGGGCGTTCCATCTACTTTAATTTTATCTAGTTTAAATTCTTTCATTTTTAATTCCCGAAAACTTGGATACAGATAATATTATAGTCATAATCTGCAGAGGTAGTGTCATTATGGTACCTTGTATGTACTTTAACTAGTGCAGTTGTTTTGTCCTTTATCAAAACTGCCGCTACAGAGGTGGCTCCTCCTCCATCTATACCGAGGCCTCCTACGACACTATAGTTAGCATCAGTCATAGCTGTCGCAAAGTTAAATGAAAATTGTGCGCTGCCATGGTCGGTCATGCTACTGATGTTATAACTTGACTCGATCTGGTTCGCCGCTGTTTGAGTTCCATCAATATCAGCCCACGCTTTTGCAATTCGTGATACGTTTATACCACTTGTCCCAACTATAACTCCATCAACATCTTCGTTAACAATGATTTGTTTAAGAGAATCTCCCGCGGAAGTTAAATGAGCAGTAGTCGGTGCAGTAAAGTTCGAAGTATATCTAGCTAATCCTTTCGTGACTCTAAGGTCGTCTACGTACATTTCTGGAGCTCCTCCTCCGCCTGCATGCTGGTCTCCAATGTATAAATCGCCGGTTTTACCAAATTGCCCAGAGTAACTTTGAGTAGTTCCGTCAGCAGTACCATTAAAATACACAGTTATAGTGTTTGAGGATCTAACTACAGCTAAATGAGTCCAAGTATTCAAAGAGAACCCGCCGGTAGTAGTGAACCTGCTACTTCCATCATAATATACCCTTATGGCACCACCTTCGTTGCTCTTGACATATATTTGAATATTACCTGATCCGCTTGAAGTCGAAGCCCACTGGTCATATAAAAAATGATTATTAAATTGAGTTAAATAATACCATCCCTCAATAGTAAAATCTCCCGTTCCCATATTAAACCCGTCACTAGAAGAAATGGTGACATTGTCAGCAACATATAAACTAGTCGCACCGAATTTTTTTTGAGTGTTACTTAACTGATCTCCTGAACTATAGCTAACAGTGAGATTTTTATTACTTGAATCTAATCCTGATGTAGTAGTGTCCCCATCGCTGCCATCAAAGTTGAACAGCGCAGTCACTTTTGCAAAGTGCGTGTCTCCAACCGTCGTCGCTCCGTCGGCTGGTTTTAATTGTCCTAGTCTTAATTTTTGTAAATTCATTTTTTAATTCCCGAAAACTTGTATACAGACAGTATTATAGTCATAAACATAAGAGTTGTCCGTAAAATACAAACATTTTATTTTAACTAATGAAGTTGTTGTGGCCTGTATCACTGTCGAGCCTATGCTTCCAGCTCCGTCATCGTTTCCAAGTCCTCCGCATATAGAGTAATGGGTATCTGACATAGCTGTCGAAAAGTTAAATGAGTAGTGCCCTGTCCCATGATCAGTTATACTACTAATATTATAACTTCCTTGAATCATGCTCGCCGCCGCCTGAGTTCCATCAATATTAGCCCACGCTTTTGCAACTCGTCGCTGATTAGATGTTCCATCGTAACCTACTCTAACTCCATCTGTGCTAGAATTTACAACTACAACCTTATTAACGTCCCCTGTAGAAGTAGGGTGCGCAGAAGTTGGCGCAGTAAAGTTTGAAGTATAACGAGCAACTCCTCTCGTAATACGAAAATCTTCAATGTAACCATTAAGGCCATGGCTAGCCGTGGCTGACGGACCGTAATTACCTAAACGTGTGGTTGAACCTGAATCAGTCAATTGATCACTCTGAGTAACAGAATCTTCCTGCGTTCCATTTAAAAATAATCTCCAAGTACTTCCGCTCCTCGTTACTGCAACATGATACCAAGTATTATTAGACAATGCGGTCCTTGTTCCTTGAGTCTGATTTAGATATGCCCAATCGGTCCCAGTACCGCTCCCGTACATCCATTGAAAATAGACTTGGTTGTAAGTCGCGCTACTCACCATGAGCATGCCCTTGCCGCTTGGCGTTGTATAATAACTCCCAAATAAACCAACTGTCTCAGAACCGGCTCCAGAATTAATCCGAAACCAAAATTCTATAGTAAAATCCTCAGAGACAAGCTGGTTAGTTGCCTGAGGCAAATCAACATAATCTCCATTCCCGTCTAAAGATAAACTAGACCCTCCGAACTTACTTTGAGCCGTTGATATCTCAGCGTCTCCCCCGAAAGTCACTGTATTACCACGATCACTTAAATCGGTCGTGCTCGTTGCACCATTTGTTCCGTCAAATGGCAGTAGAGCTTCGACTTTTGGAAAATGTGCATCCCCATCAGCCGCATCAGCAACTGATAAATTTGTTAATTTAGGTAGCTTCATTAGTATACATGTCTCACCATTATTAAATCGCCGCTGGCTATATCGCCATCAACAAAAGTTAATCCTGTTCCATCTACGAAATAGTTTACATCGGATATTTGAGCTAGACCGTTAACAAATACAGTTGTTTCTAGAATATTGGAAACTGTTCTGCCCATTGAAAAGCCAGATATAACTCCGTTACCTGTAAATATATCTTGATGATAGTTCGGCTGAGCCTTGCTCAAAGTTGTATGTCTTACATCAACTATATCACCACTTGCAACTGTCTCCGGTGCGAAAACAACATTTAATCCATCTACAACGTACGAAGTAGTCGGTTGTTGTAAAACACCGTTCAGCGCGACAAGTACATTTGCCGGGTCAGCGTTGAGAGGCGCGATAGAAAGCCCGAATCCAGAAACTACTCCATTTCCAGTAAAGGCTTCTGCTACAGAGTCGTTTTGAGAGAAAGAATTTTGCGCTATTTTTCTTACTTCTACTACCGCTCCGCTTACTACATTTTCGTCTAGGAACACTCCGGTTCCTCCAACTAAAGTATAATCTTCTACTGGAGTTTGAACAAGACCGCCAACTGTTACTATTAAGTTTTGCTCTTTGTTTATAGTTTCAGATAAAGCATAGCCTGAAGTTGATCCATCTCCAGTAAATCTAGTGGTAGTTATATCAAGCAGGCCATTTCCATCTACAAACTCTAGCGCATCAGCGGCAGAATTAACTTGTAAGAATTTACCAGCAGAACTTGTAAAGTTAGCAGGAGTGTCGCTTAAACCAACGAACGTGGATGAACCACCGCCTCCGCCTCCTCCACCTTCAAATACAGAACCGCTTTGAAATATAGTTCCTGAAATTTCTACGTCACCAACGACGTGAAGCTTTCTTTGCGGATTTACCTGATTTATACCAACATTCCCTGCTGCTGTGACTCTCATTTTTTCGCTAGGACTATCGTTTTCAGTAGTCCATAAAGCTAAAAACATATCAGTATTAGCGGTAGTACTAAGGTCGGCTTCTCTTCCAGCTTTAATAAATGCTGAGGTTTTGCCTGCGTGTCTAAATCTTATATTTGTAAGTTCATCCGTTGAGCCTGCTGCAGCTGAATTATCTATTATAAGCTCTGTTGCGCCACCATCATTAGAATCTCTTAAGTGAAGCACGCTCGCTGGACTTGCTATTCCAATACCAACATCGCCGTCATTATCTATAGTTACCTTAGTTGATCCTGCAATTTGAAAATCTAATTGAGCTA